>JADHEF010000168.1_pt1 | contig 80298 bp, 72 predicted proteins | sample 8952391 | NCBI WGS metagenome assembly JADHEF01 (sample SAMN16124439, study PRJNA663245) | bioreactor sludge metagenome | isolation source: sludge (nitrite) | place: India:Bengaluru | collected 2019-02-28
ACTGCGCGAGCAGCTATCACCCAGTAATGGGGATCCCCCTCCTGTGACGCGAAGCACTAAGGTGGGGGAGGATGTCAAGATCCGCATTGCCAAGCGTCTGCGCCTTGGGGGACGTGATCTTGGTCTGCTGCTAATCAACGTTCAGGCTGCCCGTATGCTCAAGGAGTTTGCCGACAACCGCGGCAAGGCAGCCGATCACATCATGCTGTTCAACCAGGACGGATACTGGCTGCGCAGCCCGGACCCATCCCGGGAGTGGGGCTTCATGCTCGAGCGCCCGGATCTGACTCTGAAGCAGACTTCTCCCCAGGCCTGGCAGGCGTTCTGGGACGCATCAAACGGCCAGATGGAGTCTGCCGACGGACTCTGGAGCTGGACCACCCTGTACCCGGCACAGAATCATGATCAGCTGATCTGGAAAGCCGCGTCCCTGGTGCCGCACAGCGAGCTGCAGGCCATTCGCACTCATATCTGGGGGATCATCTTGGCCGCCAGCGCCGTGCTGCTGCTGTTGTTTGGTGCCGGTGTGGCTGCACTGGTGCGCAGCAGGCACAAGGAGCAACTGGCCCAGCAGGAAGCGGCCAGGTTGGCACAGGTCAAAGGTGATTTCATCGCCAACATGAGCCACGAGATCCGCACCCCCATGAACGCCATCATGGGGCTGACCTACCTGCTCGAACAGGGAGGGCTCGAGGATGGTCAGCATGCCCTGGTGCGCAAAATCCACCAGGCCGGGCAGGCGCTGCTCGGGATCATCAACGACATCCTCGATTTCTCCAAGATTGAGTCGGGTCGGCTCAAGCTTGAGCGGGTGCCATTCAGTCTCGAAGAGGTGCTCGATCACGTGGCGGCCATCATGTCCACCTGCGTTGGCCAGAAGCACCTCAAACTGGTGGTGAGCAGTGCCCCCGAGCCGGTTTCCCATCTGATTGGGGACGCCCTGCGCCTCGAGCAGGTGCTGCTCAACCTGACCGGCAATGCCATCAAGTTTACCGAACGCGGCGAGGTGGAGGTCAAGGTTGTGCTGGAATCAGAGCAAGACGGCATGGCCACCTTGCTGTTTCGGGTGCGCGACACCGGGATCGGCATTCCCCCCGAGCAGCAGGCCAACATTTTCAATGCATTCTCCCAGGCAGACTCCTCCACCAGTCGCCGCTTCGGGGGCACCGGGCTTGGTCTGACCATCAGTCGCCGCCTGGTGAATCTGATGGGGGGGACATCGGCGTCACCAGCGAGCTTGGCAAGGGGAGCGAATTCTGGTTCCGCGTCCGGCTGGAGCAGGGGGAGCGGCCCGAGGCCTTGAACGAGCGCCTGCAGCACATCTCGCTGCTCATCGCCGACGACAATCAGGTGACCCGCGACGCCCTGTCGATGACGGTGGGTTCCCTCGGATGGCAGTCGCGGGTGGTGGAGTCCGGTGAGCAGGCGCTGCACCATCTGCTGCGCCAGGGGGAGCGTTTTGACGTGATCCTGCTCGACTGGATCATGCCGGGCATGGACGGGCTCGAGACCTGCCTGGCCATTCGCCGCGCCTTCGAGCAGCAGGAGCGTTCACCCATCATCATCATGGCGACCGCCTATTCCCAGGATGAACTGATGCACCGCCCCGGCTCGGATCAGGTGGATCTGGTGCTGCACAAACCGGTCACCGGCTCCAGTCTCTACAACGCGGTGGCACGTCTCATCCACGAGAAGCGCGAGCATGTGGAGCCCCTTGAGAGTGGCCAGCGCCGTCTGCGCCTGCCGGGCGTGCACATACTGCTGGTGGATGACAGCGACATCAACCTGGAGGTGGCGACCCGCTTGTTGCAACGGGAGGGGGCCGAGGTGATCACCGCCATCGATGGGGAGCGAGCCCTGGCCTGCCTGGCAGATCCGGCACGGCGCATCGATCTGGTACTCATGGATGTGCAGATGCCAGTGATGGATGGCTACGAGGCGACCCGTCGCCTGCGTCTGCTGCCGGGGCGGGAGGAGACTCCCGTGCTGGCACTCACCGCAGGGGTATTCAAGGATCAGCGGGAGGCGGCGCTGGCCTCTGGCATGAACGACTTCATCGCCAAGCCGCTCGATGTGGAGCAGCTTATCGCGACCTTGCTGCGTTATCTGCCGGACTGTGTCCTGCCGCTCACAGTGAGCGACGAGCCACTCCCCCATGAGCCGGTGGCCGGCATCGATATCGATACCGGACTGCGCAACTGGGGTGAAGCCTCGGTCTATCTTAAATACCTGCGGCGTTTTCGCGATGACTACATGACGGTTGGTACCGTGTTGCCGGACTATATCGCCCAGCACGAGACCGATGCGGCCGCGAGCCTGACCCACAAGCTCAAGGGGGGGGCGGGGAGCCTGTCACTCACCGATGTGGCGCGTATCAGTGCCGAGTTGAACGAGGCCATCGAGCAGGGTGGCGACACCAGCCAGCTTATCGCACCCTTCCTCGAGGCCCTGGAGCGTGCACAACACTCCATCGATACCTATGCCGGGCGCGGTCAGTTCCCCGCTGGCCCAGGGGGAAGCGCGGGAGGTCTGCCTGCACGCCCTGCATCAGGCCCTGGTGAGCGAGGATCTGGATCTGATTGAGCCGGCGCTGAGCCAGGCAAGGAGTCACCTTCCTTGTGAACTAGTGAGCGAGATAAGCGCAGCCCTGGAGCTGTTCGATATCCCGTTCGCCACCCGCAAGCTGGAGGATTATCTGGAGGATCGGGAGGAACCTGCGCCATGAGTCGACCGCGCGTGCTGATCATCGACGACGAGCCGAGCAACCTCGGGTTGCTGCGGCAAATCCTCAAGGAGGAATACAACCTCTTCTTTGCCAAAGGGGGAGAGGAGGGGTTGGCCGCCGTGGGGCGTCACGAACCGGCACTTATCATGCTGGACGTGCGCATGCCCGACATGGATGGTTACGAAGTGTGCCGCCGGCTCAAGGCCGATCCGGCTCACGCCGGGATCCCGGTGCTCTTTATCACCGCGAGCGACAACGCAGACAGCGAGAGCCAGGGGTTCGAGGCGGGCGGAGTGGATTATATCTACAAGCCGGTCTGTCCGAGCACGGTGCGTGCCCGGGTGCGCAATCATCTCTCCCTGGTGCGCCTCGATCAGCTCGAGTGCAGCTATCGCACCGCCATCGTCATGCTGAGCGAGGCGGGCCACTACAACGACACCGACACCGGGGTGCATATCTGGCGCATGGCCGCTTACGCCCGGGCCCTGGCTGATGCGGCGGGCTGGAGCCCGGAGCAGTCGGATCTGCTGGGGCTGGCAGCCCCCATGCACGACATGGGCAAGATTGGTATCCCTGACCACATCCTCAAGAAGCCCGGTCCCCTCACCGAGGAGGAGTGGATCATCATGCGAAGTCACCCGCGCATCGGTTACGAGATCCTGAGGCGATCCGATGCCCCCCATCTTTCGCATGGCGGCGGAGATTGCCCTGCACCACCACGAGAAATGGGACGGCTCCGGCTATCCCGCCGGCGAGACCGGCGAGGGGATCCCCGAGGCGTCGCGGATCGTGGCCATCGCCGACGTCTTTGACGCCCTGAGCGTACGTCGCCCCTACAAAGAGCCCTGGCCCCTGGACCGGGTGCTGGCCACCATGCGCGATGGCTCCGGCCAGCACTTCGATCCCCGGCTGCTCTCCCGTTTTCTCGAGATCATGCCGGAGATCTTGCGCCTCAAGGCGCAATGGGATGCCCGCGAGGAGCGGGGGGATTACCAGATGGGCTGTGTCAGATAGGGATTGCTGGCCCGTTCGTGACCAAAGGTGGAGCTCGGGCCATGGCCCGGAATAAAGACGATCTCATCCCCGAGCGGCAGCAGGGTCTCGGTGATCGACTTGATCAGCGCCCCGTGATCCCCGCGCGGGAAATCGGTGCGGCCTATGCTGCCGGCAAAGAGCACATCTCCCACCCAGGCGAGGCGTTCTGCCTGGCAGAGCAGCACGATGTGGCCCGGAGTGTGGCCCGGGCAGAAATAGACATCCAGCTCGCACCGGCCCAGCTGCACCTTGTCACCCAGTGCAAGCCAGCGATCGGGGGTGAAGGCTGGTGTGTGGGAGAAGCCGAACATCTGACTCTGCTGGGGCAGCATGTCGAGCCAGAAGGCATCCTCCTTGTGGGGGCCGGTAATGGCGACACCGGTTCTCTCGCGCAGCTCGGCGGCGGCGCCCACATGATCCAGATGGCCGTGGGTCAGCAGGATATGGGTGAGGGTCAGCCCCCGTTTGGCTATGGCGGCCAGCAGCTTGTCCGCCTCGCCGCCGGGATCGACGAGGGCAGCCTGGCGGGTCTCGTCACACCAGATAAGAGAACAATTCTGGGCGAACTGGGTGACCGGGATCACCTCGAACTTCAACATGTGGGACTCTCCTGAGGGGTCTGAAGGGGGGAGCGTTTGGCGAAGAAGGCGAGGCAGGCCTCCTTGGCACCACGAAACAGGATCCGCTCGCGCTTGTTGTCCAGCTGATAGCGGTACATGGGGTCATAGTAGCGAGTCAGCAGCAGTCTGATCCAGACCAGATGGGCGCGGGTGTCCCCGCTCTGGGCCTGTTCCCTGAGGGCGGCCTGCAACAGCCCATCGAGTTCGCGATAATCCTTGTCACCGAGTCGGCGCTTGAGCCTGGCCATGGCGTCGGTGAGGTAGCCGGCAAACAGCGGCCAGCCTGCATCTGGCCCATGGAACTCCAGATAGCGCAGCCAGAGATCCTGCACGTAATCGGTGCGGATCTGCTCGGCCCGTGCCTCCTGCGGCACCTCCACCACCACCAGGGGAGCCCGGCACATGGCCTCATAAAGGTTGAGTGGCAGGGCGCAGCGACCGATGAGACGGCTCTCGTCTTCCAGTACAAACTGTGACTCTCCCCGGTTGCGACGCTGAAGCAGCTCGATGGCAAGCCGATTTTCGAAGTCGATGTTGCCGGGTTGCCCACCCGGCAGTTGGCCAAACGACGACCCCCTGTGACGGGCGTGCCCTTCCAGATCCACCGCCTGGGTGATGTGCGCCAGCATGTGGGTCTTGCCGGAGCCGGTCATGCCGGTCAGCACGGTCCAGTCGCACTCTGCACTGGCCTTCGCCTGGGTGTCGATGAGAAAGTGGCGCAGCGCCTTGTAGCCGCCCGCGACCCGGGGGCGGGTGATGCCGGCCTCGGCCAGCCACTGCTGCACTGTCTGGGAGCGCAGGCCGCCGCGAAAACAGTAGAGCAGGGCGTCGGGTTGCTGGCGCAACCTGGCCAGCCAGCCTTCCATGCGCGCGTCGCGCACCGCGCCTCCCACCAGTTGATGGCCCAGGGCGATGGCTGCGGCCTGACCCTCCTGCTTGTAACAGGTACCGACCCGGGCACGCTCCTCGTCCGTCATCAGCGGCAGGCTGACGGCGGTGGGAAAGGCCCCTTCCTTGAACTCGACGGGGGCGCGCAGATCGATGAGTGGAACCTCATCCAGAAAGATCCGGGCGTAATCCGTGGCCAGTGGCAGGGTACTCATTGGACAACCTCGATGAACTGGTTGCCGGTGCGGGCCTGCAACTGGCCGATGGGAGAGAGGGTCAGCCCTGCCTGTGCGGCAATGGCAAGGAGCTCGGCTTCACTTTCTTTACCGACGGCTACCAGCAGGCCGCCGCTGGTCTGCGGGTCGCACAGGATGCTGCGGGTGCGATCATCCATGGCGCCCAGCTTGTCACCATAGGAGTCGAAGTTGCGCAGGGTACCGCCTGGTACGCAGCCCTCACTCAGGTAGTAATCCACCTCGTCCAGCAGCGGCAGCGCCTTGAAGTCCAGACGGGCACTGACGCCGGAACCTTCGCACATCTCCAGCAGGTGGCCTGCCAGTCCAAAACCGGTCACGTCGGTCATGGCGTGCACGCCGGGTAAGGCGGCGAAGCGCTGGCCAATCTTGTTGAGGGTACACATGGCATCCGGGGCCAGTTGCTCATGCTCGGGCTTGAGCTTGCCCTTCTTCTGGGCGGTGGTGAGGATGCCGATGCCAAGGGGTTTGGTAAGATAGAGCACATCACCCACCTGGGCGGTGTCATTCTGCTTGATGGCGTCGAGTGGCACGATACCGGTCACTGCGAGGCCGAAGATGGGCTCGGGGGCGTCGATGCTGTGACCGCCTGCCAGAGAAATGCCCGCCTCGTGACACACCTGGCGACCCCCGTCGATCACCTGCTGGGCCACTTCAGGTGCGAGTATGTTGACGGGCCAGCCGAGGATGGCTATGGCGACGATGGGTTTGCCGCCCATGGCGTAGATGTCGCTGATGGCGTTGGTGGCGGCGATGCGACCGAAGGTGAAGGGATCGTCGACGATGGGCATGAAGAAGTCGGTGGTAGAGACGATGCCCTGGCCGTTGCCGATGTCGACCACGGCGGCATCATCCTTGCTGCTGTTGCCGACCACCAGGGTGGGGTCGTCAAAGCCCGGGATCTGGCTCTTCAAGATGGTGTCGAGCACCTTGGGGGAGATTTTGCAGCCACAGCCAGCGCCGTGGCTGTATTGGGTCAGACGAATGGAAGACATGCTTTCCCCTTGTGTGGGCAGACTTGTGTGTGCCAATAACTGCTGCGGCGCCGTCAAATGTGCGCGCAAAAATAGGGTGGCCCTGGCGGCCTGTGAACACAGTGATGTCAGGCTGCCAGGCAGGGCGGGAGGAGGGCAAGGATGCGCCGGCGAAGCCCCGCCGAGGACCACAGGACGGGCCATTATGCCACAGACGGCCCTCTTGATTCGAACTGTAATTCACACAAAGCGCAGGGGATTGTCGGGTTCAAAAAGAGCCGTACTCTTCGCCTTGCTCAGGCTAGTCCCACTTTGAGCCGCCCCGACGGCGTGCCGGTCTTGCATCGGGGCAGCATGTGGCGACGGAAACTAGCCAGCTTGCTCCATCACTGGTTGGGGAGCCTTGCCTAGCCGGCGCAGTCGCCGTTGCAGCGGCCGCTCCAGCAGGGTGTAGCTCAGCGCCGAGAGCCCGATCAGCACGGCGAGCATCAACAGGGTGGCCAGCACCCCCAGCAAGGGGTTGGTCTGGGCGTACCACCACGCGGTGAGCCCCGGCGCCAGAGAGTGGACAAGCTCGCAGCCGGTGAGCAACACCAGGGCGTGGAGCAGGTAGATGGAGTAGGAGAGATCCCCCAGCCAGTTGGTGAAGCGGTTGTCCAGGAGGCGCAGCAGCGGGCTCTGGCGATCGCCCTGGCAGGCGGCAATCCAGATCAGCAACACGTAGGCGCTGATCAGCAGCAGGGTCAGCTGCGGCGTCATGGTGAACTGCATCAGCGCGAAGGGGAGCAAAAAGGCGAGCAGCAGCGGCAGATCCCGCTGCATCATGGGCCACTGGCGGGCAGCCTTCACCTTGGGCAGCAGCCAGAGGCCGAGCACGAATTCACTCACCCCGCGCCCGATGGCCAGCGCTCCGCTGGTGACATCCAGGGTACCCCGGCTGTGCACGATAAAGGCCAGCACCGTCAGGGCCAGCAAGGGGGCGAGGTTGCTCCAGCGGCTGCGGGTGACGGCGAGGGGAATGAGCAGCGGAAACAGCAGATAGCTAATCCACTCCACGCTGAGCGACCAGGCGGCGAAGTTCCAGGTCAATCCGTGATCGGTCACCACCTGCAGCAGCAACAGGCTGCTTGGCAGCGCCTCGGCCGGGGTAAAGGGTGAGCCGAACGGAGGCATTCCTTCCCACTCCCACATCTTGAACAGGGGACCGGCGTAGAAGCCAATCCCGTGGTGGGCCTTGTAGAGCTCCCAGCCTACCAGCAGCAGCAGGGTCACTAGGTAGAGGGGATACACCCGGGTGAGCCGCAGCCAGAGGAAGCGACCATAACTCACGGTGTGGGGCGAGCGGGTGAAAGCCTCCCCGTAGACGTGGGCCAGCACCAGCCCGCTCAAAATAAAGAAGAGATCGACCCAGAGGTAGCCGTTCTCGATGAGTTGGGTGTGGCCGGCGATCGACTCCATCCACTGGGGAAAGAGCAGCAAGCGGGCGTGGAACAGCACCACCATCAGGGCAGCGATGTCCCGCAGCGGCGTCAACAGCGGCAATGATTGATTCATGACGGGATCCTTGATGATGTTCAGCTTGGCCTGACATCAATTTTTGTTGTGGTGCCGCTCATCAACCCTGATGAGTCGGCTGCCCCGGCTTGGCGGCCACAGGCGGGATCACCCTACCTAAAAGAGAGTCATACGAGTGTGATTGCCGTCATGAATGGGCGTTTATCATCCTAAAACCAGCATGGGATAGGGACGCATCGAAAATAGAGAGGGGATCTAGACTAGGGAAGTCATCCCTCTGAGCGTCAGGAACATCCCCATGAAACTCTATGCCCACCCCTTTTCTTCCTACAGCCAGAAAGTGCTGATCGCTCTCTACGAGAATACCACCCTGTTCGAGTACCGGAATCTCGAAGAGCCGGAGGCGAGCGCCGAACTTGCCGCCCTCTGGCCACTCAAGCGCTTCCCGATGTTGCTGGATGATGGTCGCTGCATCCTCGAGAGCAGCACCATCGTCGCCCATCTGCAGGCGCACCATCCGGGCCCCGTCAGCCTGATCCCGCCTGGCGATGCGGGTCTGGAGGTGCATATGCTGGATCGCGTCTTCGACAACTATGTGATGACGCCGATGCAAAAAGTGGTGCTGGATGCAATGCGCCCGGCCGCTGATCGCGACCGCTATGGCGTAGTGGAGGCCCGCGAGCTGCTCAATCAGATCTACCCCTGGCTTGATCAGCGACTGGAAGGACGCCACTGGATTGCCGGCGCAGACTTTACGCTGGCCGATTGCGCCGCAGCCCCCTCGCTCTTCTACGCCGACTGGGCCCACGAGATCCCGGCTGGCTATGGCCGTCTGCGTGCCTATCGCGCCCGTCTGCTCAATCATCCCTCCATCGTGCGGGTGGTGGAGGAGGCGAGGCCATTTCGACACTACTTCCCGCTGGGCGCGCCGGCGCGTGATTGAGCGGGATGACTTGTGGTGGGCGAGTATTGTCGTCCCAGGCAATGTGCGAGGCGGACAGGGGCATGGCGTGATCCATTGCAGGGGAAAACAGCAATATTCATTCAAATGAGTGGGTATGCGTTTATGGCTGATATTTCCCCGAGGATTTTTGAATGTTGATGCGTAATATTTCATGCTTTTGCATAAAAAAATGCCGGGCATGTCTCTGCTGGTGGGTTGTGTAGTGAAAGAGAGATGAGAATCGGGTTAACGATGCGGCAACCTTTGATTGAAGATGGCAGTCGTCAGTCGAAGAGGAGGGATGGGGGCCGCAATCGCTGTTGGTGGCAAAGTCGGGGGGAGGTTGTCTCTTTGGCGCTGCATAAAAAAAGCCCGCTACGATCGCGGGCTTTTTGATGACTAGCAGAACCCAGTCCTGGCCCGGATCTGGAACCGGGGACAAGGGGGGCAGCGCTGGTCTGCTCGGCTTAGCGGGCGCGCACCACCAGCCCCTTGAGGTAGAAGCCTTCCGGATAGGCGGTACCGATGGGGTGATCAGATGCCTGGGAGAGCAGCTCCAGGATCTGGGCATCGCGACCGGCATCGAGGGCCGCATCGGCCACTATCTTCTGGAACAGGCTCTGCTCCATCAGGCCGGAGCAGGAGTAGGTCAAGAGCACGCCACCCGGCGCCAGCAGTTGGAACGCCAGCATGTTGATGTCCTTGTAGCCGCGGCAGGCGCCCAGCAGCTGGGCCTTGCTCTCGGCAAACTTGGGTGGGTCCAGCACGATGACATCGAACTTCTCGCCCTTCTCGCGATATTCGCGCAAGAGCTTGAAGACGTCGTGACGCACGAACTGGGTGTTGCTGGTATCGAGACCGTTCAGTTCGGCGTTCTGGCGGGCGATGTCCAGCGCATTCTGGGAGAGATCGACGTTGACTACCTCCTTGGCACCGCCCTGGAGGGCATAGACCCCGAAACCGCCGGTGTAGCAGAAGCAGTTGAGCACCCGCTTGCCTTCAGTGTATTTCGCTGCGGCAAGGCGGTTATCCCGCTGATCCAGATAGAAACCCGTCTTGTGACCGTTGCGAATATCGACCAGGATCTTGACGCCGCCGTTCTCCTCGATCACCACGGGGTCGGTCGGGGTCTCGCCATGAATGACGCCGGTGCGCTCCTTCAGCCCTTCCTTCTTGCGCACGGCCACGTCGGAGCGCTCATAGATGCTGCACTCGGGGTAGAGGGTACGCAGGGCTTGCGTTATCAGCTCACGCTGGAACTCGGCACCGGCGGAGAGGATCTGGCACACCAGGAAGTCGGCGTAGCGGTCGATGGTGAGGCCCGGCAGACCGTCGGATTCGGCGGCGCAGAGGCGATAGCCGGTGAGGCCCTGACGCTTGATGAGCCCGTCACGGGACTCCTGGGCGTATTTGAGGCGACGGATGAAGAAGTCGAGATCGACGCTCTCATCCTTGTCGAAGGTCCAGACCCGGGCACGGATCTGGGAGCTGCCGGACCAGGCACCACGGGCGAGCCATTTGCCGTCATGGGTGAAGATCTCGACGGTATCGCCGTCAACGGGGTTGCCCTGCACCCGCTCAATGCCCTTGGAGAAGATCCAGGGGTGGCGACGCAGCAGGGATTTTTCGCGGCCTTTGACGAGATAGATGGAAGCGCTCATGGGTAGTTGCCGATGGTAGAAAAGAAGGGGGCATATAGTAGGGGCTGTGAGGGTAGGCACGCAAGCCGCGTCTACCGGGATCCGTGCATCCACACGCGGTCAGGGTCGGACGGGCTGTTTAGCACGTCCCCAGCGCCTGGCCCAGACATGGCAGGCCATCTGGAGGATGGCCTGCCGGAGGGGGTCAGATCCGCAGGCCGGTGAGCGCCTGACCGAGTTCATTGGCGGTTCCCTTGAGGCCGGTGGTGCCGGCGACCGCCGCGCTGGCGGACTCCTCCACCCGGCTCGCCTCGTGGCGCACCTTGTCGAGGTTGCGAGTGATCTCCTCTGCCACCGAACTCTGCTCTTCGCTGGAGGTGGCGATCTGGGTGCTCATCTCCAGGACCGCATCGCTGTGGTTGCTGAGCCGCTCGATGTCCATGCCCACCTCGGTGATGAGCTGCTGGCTGTCGGCCGCGCGCCCCACCGTCTTCTCCATGATGTCGTTGAGCGCCCCGGTCCCGGCCTGGAGCTCCTCGATCATCTGCTGGATCTCTACCGTGGCCTGTTGGGTGCGGCTGGCGAGGGTGCGCACCTCGTCGGCCACCACCGCAAAGCCGCGTCCCTGTTCACCAGCCCGGGCGGCCTCGATGGCGGCGTTGAGGGCCAGCAGGTTGGTTTGCTGGGAGATGGCGTTGATGACGTTGACCACTTCGTTGATGCGATTGGCGTTGTGAGTCAACCGTTCGACCGCGCCCGAGGCATTGCCAATCTCGTCCGCCAGGGTGCGGATGGCGGTGATGGTGCGTGCCACCCGCTGTGCCCCGTGAGTCGCCTCGTCGCTGGACTGGCGGGTTTGCAGCAGGGTGTCATTGGCGTTGCGGGCCACTTCCCGGATGGCGGCGGACATCTGCTCCATGGCGGCGGCCAGGGAGTCCATGTGCTGTCGCTGGGCGCGGGCAAGCTGCTCGCCGTCGCTGGCATGCTCGCGAAATTCGTCGGCGGCCAGGGTAAGGGCATCGGCGGACTCTTCCACCAGTTGCACTATCTTGTGCTGGCGGTCGGTGAAGGTGTCGATACTGCCCGCCAGAATGGAGAACTCGTCCCGCACCGGAAAGAAGTTGAGCCGGAAGGTGAGATCGCCGTTCGCCACCGTCTGCAATGCCTTGTTGGTGGAGTAGAGGGCCCCCGAGACGAAGGTCATCAGATAGTGGGTGATGAGGGCCAGCAGTGCGGCCAGCACCGCGATGATGGTGAGCGTGGTGCCCTGACCATCCCAGAGGGCGTAGTGACTCGTATCCAGGGTACCGGAGACGACGCCCGCCTGACCTGCGCTGGCGCCATAGCGATAGATGTCTCCCTGCTGGCTAAGGCCGGTGGCGGCGCCAGGCGTGAGTACGAGATCCGCGGGCAGGGTAAGGGTCGGCTGCTGGCTCACCAGCTGGGCCGTGGTCTCGACCCGCCCTTTGAGCTGATCCACTCTGAGCTGCATCGCCTGATCATGGCCGTCGGCCAGCAGATACCAGGTGAGGAAGGCGATGAACACCAGGGGGCACCAGAAGGTGATGAGAAATTTCTCGCTGATCGTGAGGTGAATGAGATAACGGTCAACCCACCGAAACTTTACTTCTTTCATAATGGTATTGCGTCCTGCAAGGGGAAGAGAGTGTCGCGCTCATTATCGCCCCGGGGAAAAATTACTTAAGGGAAAGGTGTGATAAATGGGAGAGCAATCGTTTGTCGTGCGGGTGTGGGGTCAGGTTCAGGGAGTGGGGTTTCGCTACTTCACCCGGGAGCGGGCGCTGCAACTGGGGCTGCGGGGGCATGCCTACAACCTGGAAGATGGCTCGGTGGAAATCCTGATTGCCGGTCCCGAACAGAAGGTACAGATGATGCTGGGCTGGCTTGAGCACGGGCCCCGAACCGCCACCGTCACCCGAATGGAGTGCACCCAGGCGTTGCCACCCACCGGAACCGGTTTTCATACCAACTAGCCGGGAGGGTTCATGGGGGAGAGCTGGATTGCGCAGGCCAACCGGCTCGTTGGGCAATATCGGGGGGCGACCCTGGCACTGCGCGAGCACAAGGGGATGGAAGAGGTGCATGCCTACCGGATAGCGGCCCGCCGCCTGCTGGCGCTGCTCGCCCTGTGGCGACCCCTCATTCATGAGCCCGAGCTGGAGCGGCGATTGACCCGTGCTGTCGGCACGCTCTCCGCCCTGCGCGATGCCCAGGTCTATGCGCAGCATCATGGTGGCTCGCTTCGGCAGAACCGCTTGCCACGGGTCCCCCTGTTGACCGGCCCGTTGGCTGGCCCGACTGGAAGAGGTACCCGTCGGTGTCGATCTCTTGCCGCTGTTTCAGCTGCATCTGGCGCTGTCACTGTCGGATGCACTGGCTAAGACCTCCTCCCTTCCTGTGGGCATCAGGGCGAGACTTCGGTGCTGGCACCGGCTGCGTCTGGTGCTGAAACAGGCGCGCTACGGGATGGAGCTGCTGACGGCTCAGGGGGGAGGGGATCCGGCCTGGTTGTCCATGCTGGTGAGCTGGCAGGAGCGTCTTGGGCAATTGCAGGACAGACGCCAATGGCTCAGACGCCTTCGGGGCGAAACGGGGCGAGGTCAGCAACGGCGAGCCCTGAAAACAGAGATCCGCTGCCAACTACTGCAACTGGATTGCCATCAGGTGGAGCTGGTCGGCCTTCGCATGGCATTGCAGCAGAGCGGGCAGTAAGCACCCCACAAGATAAAAAAAGAGAGGCCATTGGCCTCTCTTTTCATTGGGACTGTCCGGGAAGGGGCGTATTACTTCACGCGCATGCCCGGCTGGGCACCTTCCTGGGGCTCGAGGATCCAGAGATCCTTGCCACCCGGACCTGCCGCCAGCACCATGCCTTCGGACATGCCAAAGCGCATCTTGCGCGGGGCCAGGTTGGCCACCATCACGGTCAGCTTGCCTTCCAGATCTTCCGGGTTGTAGGCGGACTTGATACCGGCAAAGACCTGACGGGTTTCGCCGCCGATATCCAGTTGCAACTTCAGCAGCTTCTCGGCTTCCGGCACCGCTTCGGCTTTCTTGATCAGCGCCACCCGCAGGTCAATCTTGGCAAAGTCGTCGTAGGTGATGGTCTCGCTGATGGGATCGTCCACCAGGGGGCCTGCCGGCTTCTTGCTCTGTTCCTTGGCGAGATCTTCCTTGGACGCTTCCACCATGGCATCCACCTTGGCGGACTCGATGCGGGAGAAGAGTGCCTTGAAGGGGGCGACGCCGTGGTCGACCAGAGGGGCGGTGATGCCATCCCAGGTCAGGGTTTCGCCAAGGAAGGCTTCGGCGCGCTCGGCCAGTTGCGGCATGACGGGCTTCAAGTAGGCCATCAGCACGCGGAACAGGTTGATGCCGACGGAGCAGACGGCTTGCAGCTCGGCATCCGCCCCTTCCTGCTTGGCGATGACCCAGGGAGCCTTGTCGTCCACATAGCGGTTGGCCTTGTCGGCCAGGGCCATGATCTCGCGGATGGCGCGGCTGAATTCGCGCGCTTCATAGGCTTCGGCGATGCTTGCGCTGGCGTTGGCAAACTCGGCGTAGAGTGCGGGTTCGGCGCAGGTGACGGCCAGCTTGCCATCAAAACGCTTGGCGATAAAGCCGGCGTTGCGAGAGGCCAGGTTGACCAGCTTGTTGACCACATCGGCGTTGACGCGGGAGACGAAGTCTTCGAGGTTCAAGTCCAGATCGTCGATGCGGCTGTTGAGCTTGGCGGCGTAGTAGTAACGCAGGCACTCCGGATCCAGGTGCTGGAGATAGGTGGACGCCTTGATGAAGGTGCCCTTGGACTTGGACATCTTGGCGCCGTTGACGGTCACATAGCCGTGCACGTTGACCTTGGTCGGCTTGCGGAAGTTCGCGCCTTCCAGCATGGCCGGCCAGAACAGGCAGTGGAAGTAGGCGATGTCCTTGCCGATGAAGTGATAGAGCTCGGCGTCGGAGTCCGCTTTCCAGTAGCTGTCGAAGTCGATGTCGCCGCGCTTGTTGCACAGGTTCTTGAACGACGCCATGTAGCCGATGGGGGCGTCCAGCCAGACATAGAAGTATTTGCCGGGGGCACCGGGAATTTCGAAGCCGAAGTAGGGGGCGTCACGGGTGATGTCCCACTGCTGCAGGCCGCTTTCGAACCACTCTTGCATCTTGTTGGCCATCTCTTCCTGGATGGCGCCGGAGCCGCGTACCCAGTCGGCGAGCCAGGCTTCGAACTGGGGCAGGTCGAAGAAGTAGTGCTCTGAGTCCTTCATCACCGGGGTCGCACCGGAGACGGCGGATTTCGGATCAATCAGCTCGGTCGGGCTGTAGGTGGCGCCGCAAGCGTCGCAGTTGTCACCGTACTGATCGGGGGACTTGCACTTGGGGCAGGTGCCCTTGACGAAGCGATCCGGCAGGAACATGGATTTTTCCGGATCGAACAGTTGGGAGATGGTGCGGATCTTGATTTTGCCGGACTCTTTGAGGCGGCCATAGATCACGCCCGCCAGCTCGCGGTTCTCGTCGCTGTGGGTGGAGTGGTAGTTGTCGAAGCTGATGTTGAAACCGGCAAAATCCCCCTGGTGCTCCTGGGATACGGCGGCAATCATCTCTTCCGGCGAGATCCCCATCTGCTGGGCTTTGAGCATGATGGGCGTGCCGTGGGCATCGTCGGCACAGACGAAATGCACCTGATGGCCACGCATTCGCTGATAACGAACCCAGATATCGGCCTGGATGTGTTCCAGCATGTGGCCGAGATGGATGGAGCCGTTGGCATAGGGGAGGGCGCAGGTTACCAGCATTCTACGAGGATCAGTTGCCATAATACGTTCTTTATGTGCCTGTTGGGATGATACAGTGCCGTGCATGTTACCCGAATTGGGGGCGGCCTGCCTAGGGTTGTGGCCCCCGGTGCCCTGACTGGCGGCATCACGATGACGTCGGCAAGCCACTGATTTATGTGCGGTAACCGTTCACCTCAGCATAACGACAACATAATGGGGAGTTAATGGTGATTGATTCAGTAAAACAGATCCTGGCCGAATTTAAGCCGGCAGGATGGGGCAAGGATCTGGTCGCGGCCGGTTTTGTGCGTTCCGTCGAGCGGCACGAACAGACCCTGGCCATCACGCTGGTGCTGCCCTTTGCCGGCCAGTCCCTGTTTGAACAGATCAAAGAGGAGTTCGATGCCCGGCTGCGCAGCGCAACCGGTGCGACCCGCATCGACTGGACGGGGGAGATAGACGTGGCCAGCATGCCCCGCGCGCAGCAACTGGCGGCGGTACAGGGGATCCGCAATATCCTGGTGGTTGCCTCCGGCAAGGGAGGGGTGGGCAAGTCCACTACCGCGGTCAACCTGGCGCTGGCGCTGCAAAAAGAGGGGGCGCGGGTCGCCCTGCTGGATGCGGACATCTATGGCCCCTCCATCCCGACCATGACGGGGACCCTCAAGGAGCGCCCTGTCAGCTTTGATGGCAAGTTGATGGAGCCGGTGATGGCCTGCGGCATCAAGAGCAACAGCATCGGTTATCTGGTGGCTGAGCAGGATGCCACCATCTGGCGCGGTCCCATGGCGAGCAAGGCACTCGGGCAGATCCTACACGAGACCCGCTGGGGCGAGGTGGACTACCTGGTGGTGGACATGCCCCCGGGCACCGGCGATATCCAGCTGACGCTGGCCCAGCAGGTGCCCACCACGGCGGCGGTGATCGTCACGACGCCCCAGGATGTGGCGCTGGCAGATGCCCGCAAGGGGATTGCCATGTTCAACAAGGTCAATGTGCCTGTGCTTGGCATCGTCGAGAACATGAGTTACCACGTCTGCAGCGCCTGCGGGCATCACGAGCCGTTGTTCGGTACCGGCGGTGGCCAGAAGATGGCGGAGCAGTATCACGTGGCGCTGCTTGGTCAGTTGCCGCTGCATATCGACATTCGCCAGCACATGGATGAAGGCTGCCCCACCGTGTTCGGTGCGCCGGATGGCGAGCTGTCACAGACTTACCTGAAACTGGCTCGCCGGGTAGGGGCCGAGCTCTATTTCAGCGCAAAACCGATTGCGACCCCGCTCTACACGGTGGCGCTGGACGAATAATCGGCGTTCGGCCAAGAGGGACGGATTTGGGGTGGGCATGGCCACCCCTTTTTCATATAATGGATCGGTTTAAACAATCCCCAGTGCTCTTCTCTTTAGGTATTTTCAATGTCTGATACTCAACATTCCTGCGTGATCATCGGTATTGCTGGTGCATCCGCGTCCGGCAAGAGTCTTATCGCCCAAACCATCTATGAAGAGCTGGTGGCCGAGCTGGGAGCGGGTCAGATTGGTGTGATCACCGAGGATTGCTACTACCGTGATCAGACCCACCTGACCATGGAAGAGCGGGTCAAGACCAACTATGACCACCCCAATGCCCTGGATCACGATCTGCTGGTGCAGCATCTGACCCAGCTGACGCAAGGGGAGGCGGTCAACATTCCCCAGTACTCCTATACCGAGCACACGCGCATGAGCGAGGTCACCACCTTTGCACCGCGCCGTGTCATCATCCTCGAAGGGATACTGCTGTTGACCGACAGCCGCCTGCGCGAACTGATGGACGCCTCCATCTTCATGGATACCCCGCTCGACATCTGTTTGCTGCGCCGTCTGGTGCGCGATGTGCAGGAGCGCGGTCGTACCATGGACTCCGTGCTCAAGCAGTATCAGAAGACTGTGCGTCCCATGTTCATGCAGTTCATCGACCCGTCCAAGCAGTATGCCGACGTGATCGTGCCCCGTGGCGGCAAGAACCGCATCGCCATCGACATGCTCAAGGCGCGTATCCGCCATATGTTGATTGGTTGAGAGAAAACAAGCCGGGTGATGCCCGGCTTTTTTTAATGAATCTTTTGTCAGGAGAGTCGCAGAATGCGTCTTTGTGATACCGATATCGAACGGCACCTGGATGAAGGCAAGATCGTCATCGAGCCGCGGCCCGGTGTTGAGCGGATCAGCGGCGTCAGCGTCGATGTGCTGCTGGGCAACGAGTTTCGGGTGTTTCGCGATCATACCGCGCCTTATATCGACCTTGGCGGTACCAGTGCCGAGATGGCCGATGCCATCGAGCGGGTGATGAGCGAGGAGATCCACGTGCCGGACGGTGAAGCCTTCTATCTGCACCCGGGTCAGCTGGCGCTGGCGGTGACCTATGAATCGGTTACCTTGCCCGCCGATATCGTCGGCTGGCTGGATGGTCGCTCCTCCCTGGCGCGCCTCGGCCTCATGGTACACGTCACCGCCCACCGCATCGATCCGGGCTGGTCCGGTCGCATCGTGCTGGAGTTTTACAACGGCGGCAAGTTGCCTCTGGCCCTGCGTCCCAAGATGAAGATCGGTGCCCTGAACTTCGAGATGCTGTCAGGTACTGCGGCTCGCCCGTACAACAAACGGGAAAATGCCAAATACAAGAGTCAGCAAGGGGCTGTGGCCAGCCGGATCAACCAGGATTGACCCCCGCACCGTGCGGCTTGTCTATCGAGGAGGGTGCCAGGGCACCCTCTTTTATATCTGACAAAAGGAAACGGACGTGCCGAGCGGGTTGAAAGCGGCCTTTTTCGGGACATCGAGCTATGCTTAGGCTTTGATTGACGCCTATCCACAGCAATGGAATGGACTTAAATTAATCCTCGACAAGCCCCGTTCCTACAGGCCATAAGACATTTTCTGACGGAATGCCCTTTTTTTTTTTTGCTGAAATATTTCAACAGCGGGTATGGCGCATCGAGCCTTCTGGCATAATCCGCCGCAACTCATAAACAGGTTCGTTTTTATGTTTGAAATGTTTAGTGGTTTGGGTTTGTGGTGGTCAATCGGTTTGGTATTGGCCGTTTTTTTTGTGCTGGCCTATGAATTCATCAACGGCTTTCACGATACCGCCAACGCGGTAGCAACGGTTATCTATACCAAGGCGATGCCGGCTCATATGGCGGTGGTGGCTTCCGGTCTGTTCAATTTCGCCGGTGTCATGCTGGGTGGATTGGGGGTGGCCTATGCCATCGTTCACCTGCTGCCCATCGATCTGCTGCTTGGCATGGACTCTACCCAGGGTCTGATCATGGTGTTCTCCCTGCTGTTCTCGGCCATCGTCTGGAACCTGGGAACCTGGTACTTCGGTATTCCGGCATCCAGCTCCCACACCCTGATCGGTTCCATCCTGGGGGTAGGCGGCGCCTATGCCCTGATCAGCCATCAACCCCTGAAAGAGGGTATCAACGTCGGCAAAGCCATCGACATCATGCTCTCTCTCATCATCTCTCCCACCGTGGGCTTCATCATTGCCGCCCTGCTGCTGTTCGCAATGAAGCGCGTATGGCTTGGCAGCAAGATCCACAAGACCCCGGAAGAGCGCCTGCTGGTGGACGGCAAGAAGCATCCACCGTTCTGGGCACGTGTCACTCTGATTTGTTCCGCAATGGGGGTGAGCTTCGTGCACGGCTCCAACGATGGTCAGAAAGGCATCGGTCTGGTGATGCTGGTGCTGATCTGCATGGCGCCTGCCTATTTTGCGCTGGACATGAACAGCCGCTCCTATGATCTGGACAGAACCCAGGATGCCAACCAGCGCATTATGGAGATCTACCAGCGTAACCAGGATCAGGTCTCCCATCTGGTGAACTTCAGTGTCCCTGCCAAAGCCCAGGAGGAGCTGATGAGCCACTGTGCGGCAGGGGAGGCCCTGCAGGCCATGGCGACCCTCGACAAGCGTCTGGGCCAAGTGCGCACCTACGAGGAGATGAATCTGGTGGATCGCCGCGAAGTGCGTCGCCTGCTGCTGTGCATCGACGACACTGCCCGCAAGGTCTCCAAATTGCCGCTGCCGGCCAAGGAGTTGACCGATCTTGCCAAATGGCGCAAGGATCTGACCGCCACGGCCGAATATGCGCCGACCTGGGTCATCGTGTCCATCGCGCTGGCGCTCGGTTGCGGCACCATGGTGGGCTGGCGTCGTATCGTCTACACGGTAGGGGAGAAGATTGGTTCCTCCGGCATGACCTACAGCCAGGGCATTGCAGCCCAGATCACGGCCGCCGCGTCCATCGGGATTGCGAGTCTGACCGGGATGCCGGTGTCCACCACCCACATTCTCTCCTCCGCGGTGGCGGGGACCATGGTGGCCAACAAGTCCGGCCTGCAGAGCCAGACCATCAAGACCATTCTGCTGGCCTGGGTGCTGACGTTGCCGCTCACCATGCTGCTCTCCGGCGGTCTCTTCCTGCTGAACAACCATCTCTTTGGCGGATAAGCGCGACAGTCATTGGAAATGAAACAAGGGCCTTCGGGCCCTTTTTTGTTGCCTGGTGAATGTCACGTCATGCGGCAATAGTTCAATGAGTAATAGCTATATGCCATCAGACAAGAAGTTGAATGACATTATCTATCACCTCTTTAGCTTCTCTACATCCCTCAACCACTCGTTGTGCACAGTGAGGGGAACCTGCCTGTGTGACGCCTTGTTACGAGCCGACCCTTGCACGTGAAGCTGAAGGGAGGGCGTTCAACGGGTCTATGATCCTCACCAGAAATGATGAGAGTGAAGAGTGCCACAGGTTGCCCTATGTCTGGCATTCCCGTTCAACCTGGGTTGTCTCAGCCACCACTGAACACACCGACTGTGCTACCAAAGGGGAACGCTGCCAGACTGTTTGCCAATGGCTTCATATGCTGTCAATGCACGGACCCTGTCGACAAAGCAGGGCATGTCGTGATGTTTTGACAGAGATGAATCCTCTGTCTGGTGTGTTATTCACGTCTTGCTTGGACTGAGTGTGTGTGGCCGCTGAACATCGTGAAAGCGGCGGATATCGAACGGGCAGGGAGGGAGAGCAAGGCGATGTCAGCCCCAATAAAGAGACAAAAAAAGAGCCACACGATGTGTGGCTCTTCATTCAGACTAACGAGTCTGCTCAGGGGCGACCGGCCGGGCTGGTTGCAACGTTGCTGGCAGCGGTGCTGCCACCGTGGCGACCGGAGGTCACGACTTCACTGCGTACCAGGGGAGCGTACTCCACGGGTTCACGGGGTGTCGGGGCAGGAGCTGCAGCCGGCGTTGCCATGGGGGCATAAGCCTTGCGGGCACGGGCCAATACACCGGCACCCTTGCTGACCTTCACTTCGGGGCTGGTTGCTGGCTCGGTTTGCACCACGGCAGCCGGCATCTCGACGACCTCCGCCTCGGCGGTGGCCGTCTCCTCAGCGATCACGACAGGTGCCGCTTCAGCAACCGGTGCAACCTCTTCTGGTCTCCTCAGCGATCACGACAGGTGCCGCTTCAGCAACCGGTGCAACCTCTTCTGGAATGGCCTCAACTTGTTGGGTCTGCTCGACAGCGTCGATCACGGCGACAGGTTCGTCATGAGAGGCGGTGTTGACGATAGGTTCGACCATCTCGGGTTCGACAACTGCCACTTCGGCGACGGGTTCAGCGTCTGCTTGCGCAGCCTGCTCAACTTCGTCAGTGGAGGGCGCATCCACAGCCTGGGCTGCCAGTGCTTGCTCTGCCGCTTCCTCAGCAACGGCTTCAGCCACCACGTGTTCGGTTAGTGCGGCGGAGGCCTGCAGGGCGGCAGCAACCGCTTCTGCGCTCGGAATGGTGATGACAGGCACAACCGGTTCTTCCACCTTCACCTGAGCCGCATCGGCCTGGGCCGCGGTAGTCAGCTGCACTTCACCTTGTGCTTCCTCTTCACGCTGGCCACGAGCCTCTTCGTTGATGCGCTTGCGACGTTGCCCTTCGATGCGCTGATTGCGCGGGGTACGGCGGGAACGACGCTGACCTTCGCCTTGCTCTTCTTGTTGCTCAGCAGCGGCGGCTTGCACGTCGGCGACATCGGTGATTTGCTCGTCAGTCGGCAGGGCAGGGGTGTCGGTCGCGGCGACATCGACACGGATCTGCTTGCGCAGTTGGCGACGTTCGCGGCGCTCGGCCACTTTTTGCTCTTTTTCCTGACGCGGTTCAGCGCTGGCGACCGCAGTATCAACGGTATCAACCGCTTCGACGCTCACCTCGGCACGGGGTTCGCGGGGGGCGCGAGGTTCACGAGCCGGACGCGGGGCACGAGGTTCGCGCTCCTGGCGGGGTTCGCGAGGCTCACGCTCCATGCGCTGTTCGGTGCGCACTTCGCCACGGGGTTCCCGTTCCTGGCGCGGTTCCCGCTCTTGACGAGGCTCACGCTCTTTGCGCGGGCGACGATTGCGATCACTGCTCTCGCGGCTGGCTGCGCCTTCACGCTTCTCGCCGGCCTCGGCATTGCGACTGCCGCGGTTGTCATCGCGACGGCCACGTTGACCACGGCTGCGGGATTCATCGCGCTGGTGACGGTGCCCGTCATCCTTGCGAGCTTCGCGCTGGGCGGCCGGTTTGTCGGCAGGCGCCTTCACCTCGGCCGGAGCAGCATCGGAGGAGGCACCGAACAGGCCGGAGAAGGCCTTGGCCAGCTTGCCAAAGAAGCCGACTTGTTCTGCAACCGGAGCGGGAGTCGCAACAGGAGCCGGGGCGGTGGGCGCAACCGGCTGGGGAGCCGGGGCAAACCCTTGCAGCAGCGGCTGTTCGCGCTCGACTACCTGAGCCTGGCGCGGCTGATAGACCGGCTTGGCAATCTCGGTTTTGAGCTCGTAGCTGGCCGCTTCCGGGATCTCGTTCTGACGGATGCGGGTCACTTCGTAGTGCGGGGTTTCCAGATGCTGGTTCGGAATGATGTAGACACGCACATCATTGCGCTGTTCCAGATTGGCGATGGAGGTACGCTTCTCGTTGAGCAGATAGGCGGCCACATCGACCGGCACCTGGGCATGAACCTGCTCGGTGTTGTCCTTCATGGCCTCTTCTTCGATGAGACGCAGGATGGACAGGGCGAGGGATTCGTTGTCACGGATGACCCCCTGACCCTGGCAACGGGGGCAGATATGGCTGCTGGACTCGTTGAGGGAGGGACGCAGACGCTGGCGAGACATCTCCAGCAGACCGAAACGGGAGATACGGCCCAGCTGGATACGGGCACGATCCTGATGCACCGCTTCACGCAGACGGTTTTCCACTTCGCGCTGATGGCGAACCGGGGTCATGTCGATGAAGTCGATGACAATCAGGCCACCCAGGTCACGCAGGCGCAGCTGGCGGGCAATCTCGTCTGCTGCTTCCAGGTTGGTCTGCAGGGCGGTCTCTTCGATATCGCCGCCCTTGGTGGCGCGGGAGGAGTTGATATCGATGGAGGTCAGTGCTTCGGTCGGGTCGATGACGATGCTGCCGCCGGAGGGCAGGCGCACTTCGCGCTGGAAGGCCGATTCGATCTGGCTCTCGATCTGGAAGTGGTTGAACAGGGCGACATCACCCTTGTACAGCTTCACGCGATTGAGGAAATCGGGGCGGACCAGCTCGATATGTGACTTGGCGCGCTCGAAGATGACCGGGTTGTCGATCAGGATCTCACCCACATCGCGACGCAGATAGTCACGGATGGCGCGCACGATGACGTTGCTCTCCTGGTGAATGAGCACCGGAGCGGAACGTTGTTGTGACGCCTTGTGGATGGAGTCCCAGTGATTGAGCAGAACGTTCAGATCCCACTCCAGCTCTTCCGGGGACTTGCCCACACCGGCGGTGCGCACGATGAGGCCCATGCCGTCCGGCACGGTCAGTCCGCTCAGGGCTTCCTTCAGCTCGGTCCGCTCGTCACCCTCGATGCGACGGGAGATGCCGCCGGCACGGGGGTTGTTCGGCATCAGCACCAAGTAGCTGCCAGCCAGACTGATGAAGGTGGTGAGGGCTGCACCCTTGGTACCACGCTCTTCCTTGTCGATCTGGACAATCACTTCCTGGCCTTCGCGGACCACTTCTTTGATGTTGGGACGACCCTGATAGGAGTAACCGGAGGGGAAGTAATTGCGGGCGATTTCCTTTAACGGCAAGAAACCGTGGCGTTCGGCGCCATAGTCAACAAAAGCAGCTTCGAGACTGGGTTCTACTCGGGTGATTTTGCCCTTGTAAATGTTCGCTTTTTTCTGCTCGTGTCCCGGACTTTCAATATCCAAATCGTAGAGCTGTTGTCCGTCAACCAGCGCTACGCGCAACTCCTCTTCCTGAGTCGCGTTGATTAGCATTCTTTTCATTGAGTTCTCATTATTTTGTCATTTTGATTCCTCCACTGGGTCCTGCCGGCGCCGGCCTCGGGTCTTCAGCATGCTGGGGCAACCTCCCGGTTGGGGTATGCATGAGGCGCAAACTAAGGGCACTCTGGTTCAGCCTTCTCGAGAGGGCGTGAATTAAGGATACCGATGTGGAGACAATTTACGTCGGCTCTGTTTGTGTTCTCCATGCGTTGTACCTCGCACCCGGGAACCGTCATGTTCTTGTATACACGGTGTTTCGGGATTGGGTGGCATACATTTTGGCCACTTAGTACAAGGCTTGAACACAATGACAAAACCTTGTTTATTATCCCATTTAAACCACTTTTATAGCAAGACGCCATTTTTTAACAAAGCATGGAGCCAAGGGCTGTCAGCGGTGTTAAAATCCGCGCCATGACACAGATACATCAACAAGTGCAGCTGCTCACCATCGAAGCTGAGCATGACGGGCAGCGCATCGACAATTTTCTCAAGACTCAGTTAAAGGGCGTCCCCAAGAGCCTGATTTATCGCATCCTTCGAAAAGGGGAGGTGCGGGTCAACAAGAAGCGCATCAAACCGGAATACAAGCTTTGTGCCGGTGACGAGGTGCGTGTGCCCCCCGTGCGTGTGGCAGAGAAGAATGAGTTGCCTTCTGCCAACCTCGGCAGCATCCAGCGTCTGGAGAGTCAGATCCTGTTTGAAGACGACTCCATGATAGTGCTCAACAAGCCGTCCGGCATGGCAGTTCACGGCGGCAGCGGCCTGAGTTTTGGCGTCATCGAAGGGCTGCGTGCCCTGCGCCCCGAAGCCCGTTTCCTCGAACTGGTGCACCGGCTGGATCGCGACACCTCCGGCGTACTGCTGGTTGCCAAGAAGCGCAGTGCCCTGCGCAGCCTGCACGAGCAGCTGCGGGTCAAGACCATGCGCAAGCAGTATCTGGCGCTGGTGCGTGGCCAGTGGCAACCCCACGTCAAGGTGGTCAATGCGCCACTTCGCAAAAATGATCTGCAATCCGGCGAGCGGGTGGTGCGGGTCAGCAGCGATGGCAAGCCCTCCGAGACCCGGTTCCGGATTGCCCGTCAGTTTGCCGAGGCCACCCTGGTCGAGTGCAGCCCCATCACTGGCCGTACTCACCAGATCCGTGTCCACACCCAGCACGCCGGCCATCCCATCGCCTGCGATGACAAATATGGTGAGGCCGGTTTTGATGAAAAGATGCGAGGGCAGGGGCTAAAGCGTCTGTTCCTGCACGCCTGGAAGCTCACCTTTACTCATCCGGTGGACGACCGGGAGATGCAGGTGGAAGCACCATTGTCACCGGAACTTGAGGCGTTTCTCGCCAAGCTGCCACGCTGACAGCCATGAAAAACGGGAGCCTTGGCTCCCGTTTTTCATGGCAGAGTTCTTGTTATGGCAGAGCCAAGCCGTGGCGACCCAGGAGATCAACCAAGCCTATCAGGGGAAGACCGACAAGGGCGTTGGGATCGCGCCCCTCCAGCGCCTTGAACAAGACGATGCCCATTCCCTCGCATTTGAAGCTGCCGGCACAATCCAGAGGACGTTCGGCCTCCACATAGCGACGGATGGCGGCTTCGTCGAGCGAGCGAAAATGCACGGTGAAAGGCTCGACGAGCTGCTCGGCATGGCCATTCGCAGCATTGATCACACAGAGCCCGGTGTAAAAGATGATGTGCTTGCCTTGTGCCTGCAGCAACTGCTCGACCGCCTTCTCCACCGTGCCGGGCTTGCCGAGGATCTGCCCGTCACAGACGCACACCTGATCTGAACCGATGATCAATCCTTGATCACGGTCAGCGGCAACGGCATTCGCCTTGGCAAACGCCAATCTGCTGACCAGGGCTTCTGCGGTCTCCCCGTGTCGCGCCGTCTCATCGACTTGAGGCGCAGCACAGTGGAATGGCTGACCGAGTTTTTCCAGCAAGGTTTTGCGGTAGGACGAAGTGGACGCGAGAATCAAGGAAGGCTGCATGTTTTGATGATATCCATTTATAAATCAATTGGTTGATTCTATCTGTGCAGATGGGGCCACGCAAACAGGAGATGTCTAGAGCGGGACTCGCCTAATTAGCGGGAAGCATGCATGCTGAGGGAACCACAGCGCAAACACAAGAGATCGGAATTGAGCGTGATGACACGATATGCGGCCTTGGTCATGGCACTGATCTCCTTCGCCAGCTGGGCAGGGACATGGCAACTTCGCCAGGGGGATGAGGGGGTGATGCTTTGGACTCAGCCACATCCTCCGACCTCTTTTCAGGCCTTACGTCTGGAGATGCGGGTGAATGCCGATCCTGGCGCGCTGATCACGGTGCTGCGCAACACGGCGCGCCATGGATTGCGGCCTGACTCTCGAGGTGTGGGCAGAGCCGAATGCCCTGCCATTGCATGCAGGGCTGTTCCGGATCCAGGAAAGCGCCGGACGGTGGGAGGCGCTACCCCAACGGGATGGCAGCACACTCGTTCGGCTCGAAACCTATACCAATCCGGGCAACAACTTGCCGGGCTGGCTGGTCAATCCCATTGCCATCAAGGCTGCCGTGGGCAGTTTCAAAGCCATACGCCGACTGATGGAAGCCGAGCCCAGAGTGGCTGCGACACCAGGCCTGCTGGGGAGCGACCCGCGCTGTTCTGCCACCTGATGAGACACCAAGGAGCACATCCGGTGGACAGACAGGGGTGGGGAACAGGATCCTGTGCCAGATCCTGCACGATATGGCATAATCGGCCACCGATGAGCACAAGTTCCTCTTGCAGGAGCCTGTGAAGGTAAAATCATCGGCGGTAAGGACTTTTTCCTTTGACTATCCCTTGTTGGACCTATAATATTCGCGCCCTATGCAAAAGGTGAAGTTGCCCGTTAAGGTTGATCCAGTCCGTAATGCCTTGAAGCTACTCGATTATGTCGGGATAGTGGAAAAGTCGCAGATGCCCAGGCTGGAGGAATCAACCGAAGGCTTGCGAAGTGATGTGGATGTCACACTGCACTTTGGCAAAGATGTCCAGAAGTTGACCGTTATGAAAGGCACTGCCCATGCCAAGGTCGACCTGGTTTGCCAGCGTTGTGGTGAGACGTTTGAACACCTTTGTGAAGCTAGTTTTATTTACACTCCGCTGTTCGAAAGAACAAACGAGGAAGAACTGCCGGAAGCTTATGAGCCCATTGAGTTGGACGAAAACGGCGAGATAGATCTTCATCAAATCCTGGAGGATGAACTCATCCTCTCGTTGCCTCAGGTAGCCATGCATCCGGTGGATGTGTGCCCCAGAGGAAACATGGAGATGACCTGGGGTGAAATCGAACCTGCTGATGAGCGGCCGAATCCCTTTGCAGTTCTTGAAGCGCTCAAACGTAAGTGAATTTTAGGAGTTAGCCTACCATGGCCGTACAACAGAACCGTAAAACCCGCGCCAAGCGTGGCATGCGTCGTTCCCACGATGCGCTGACCACCGCTGCCCTGACTGTTGATCAGACCAGTGGCGAAATTCATCGTCGTCACCACGTGACTGCCGATGGTTTCTACCGCGGTAAAAAGGTAATCGCTTAAGGATTGCCTTTGTCTACGCAAACTGTCGCGCTAGACATAATGGGGGGAGATATCGGCCCCTCGGAAACAGTGCCTGCCGCCGTGCAGGCACTGTCTCTTCTACCCCAGCTAAAACTTGTTCTGGTCGGTGATCAACACCAGACCGCCCCTCTTCTGCAGCAACATGGCCTGCTCAACCACCCTCGCGTTCGTCTCGTGCATGCCTCCCAGGTCGTGGGCATGGGCGAAAAGCCTATCGTGGCGCTGCGTACCCTGAAAGACTCCTCCATGCGCGTGACCCTGGATCTGGTCAAGAGCGGCGCTGCCGATGCCTGTGTCAGTGCAGGCAACACCGGTGCCTTGATGGCCATGGCCAAGTGCGTGCTCAAATCCTTGCCCGGTGTTGACCGGCCAGCCCTCATCAAGGCGCTGCCCACATTGAGTGGAAAGCGGACCGTGATGCTGGATCTGGGTGCGAACGTGAGCTGCGATGCCGACACCCTGTTGCAATTTGCCGTGATGGGCGCCGTAGTCGCAGAGAAGGTGGAGGGGATACCTTCACCCAGGGTGGCACTGCTCAACGTAGGGGAGGAGGAGATCAAGGGCAACGACCTGGTGCGCCACAGCGCCGAGTTGCTGCGCCAATGCTCCGCCCTGAATTTTGTCGGTTTCATTGAGGGGGACAGGATCTTCAGCGGCGAGTGCGACGTGATCGTCTGCGACGGTTTCGTGGGCAACGTGGCGCTCAAGACCGCGGAGGGGGTGGTGCGGATGATGGCCGAACTGGCCGGATATCCGCGCAAAAAACGCAGTTTTCTTGGTCGACTCGCCGGATTTATGTTCAAACGGCGTTTCTCTTACCTGAACCCCGACCAGTATAATGGCGCGAGTCTGTTAGGATTGCGCGGCATTGTGGTAAAAAGCCATGGGCGGGCCGAGCGCCGCGCTCTGTGTCATGCGATTCTGCTGGCCGCACAAGAAGCCAGACATCAACTTCCATTGCAAATTGCAGATCGCCTTGAATCTGTCTTTTCCGACAGGGATTTATAAAACTCTATGCATAGCAAAATTCTGGGTACTGGCAGTTATCTGCCGAGTTCGGTTCGTACCAACGCCGATCTTGAACAGATGGTTGAAACCAGTGACGAATGGATCGTGGAACGCACCGGGATCCGTGAACGCCGTATCGCCGGAGCCGACGAAACCGTCGCGACCCTTTCTCATCAGGCGGCCTTGCGTGCGCTTGATGCGGCAGGTCTGACTGCCGCCGATCTGGACATGATAGTGCTGGCCACCACCAGCGCAGAGAATGCCTTCCCAGCTGCTGCCTGTGAACTGCAGGGGCTGCTTGACGTACCGGGGATCCCGGCGTTTGACGTAGCCGCCGCCTGTGCCGGCTTTACATATGCTCTCGCCATCGCCGATCAGTTCGTCAAATCCGGCGCTGCTCGCCACGTGCTGGTTGTCGGTGCGGACGTGCTGTCACGTATGTGCGATCCCGAGGATCGCGGCACCATCATCCTGTTCGGGGATGGGGCAGGGGCCGTGGTCATCGGTGCCAGCGACACTCCTGGGATCCTCTCCACCCATCTGCATGCCGATGGCCGTTATGGCGAGCTGCTCAAACTGCCGCAGCCCCGTCGCGGCATGCCGGGTGCTGAGCTCGAAGCCTACATGTACATGAAGGGCAACGATGTCTTCAAGGTGGCGGTGACACGCCTTAGCGAGATCGTGACCGAAACCCTGGCTGCGGCCAACGTCGAGCCGAGCGAGCTGGACTGGCTGGTGCCCCATCAAGCCAACTTCCGCATCATCAATGCCACCGCCAAGAAACTCGGCATGGGGCTCGACAAGGTGATCCTGACCCTGGATCGTCATGGCAATACCTCCGCGGCCTCCGTGCCCATCGCCTTCGATGAAGGGGTGCGCGATGGTCGCATCAAACCCGGCCAGCTGGTCCTGCTGGAAGCCTTCGGCGGCGGTTTTGCCTGGGGCTCTGCGCTGGTTCGCCTCTGATACCGAGCGGTGCCCGGTCCTCGGGCGCCCGCTTACCGAATTCGTCTTACCTTAAAGGAATCAATGATGACCCGATTTGCCATTGCCTTCCCGGGACAAGGCTCCCAGAGCGTCGGCATGCTGGCCGAGCTGGCTGAGCAACACGCCGTGATTAAAGAGACCTTCGCCGAGGCGAGCCAGGTGCTGGGTTATGACCTGTTTGCCCTGGTGATGGCAGGCCCGGCCGAGGATCTCAACAAGACCTGGCGTACCCAGCCAGCGCTGTTGACCGCCTCCGTCGCGCTGTGGCGCCTGTGGCAACAACAAGGCGGGGCAACCCCTGCCGTGATGGCCGGCCACAGCCTGGGGGAATACTCCGCTCTGGTGTGCAGCGGCGCGCTGGCGTTTGCCGATGCCGTCAAACTGGTCGAGCTTCGTGGTCTGGCCATGCAGGAAGCCGTACCGGAAGGGACTGGCGCCATGGCTGCCATCATCGGTCTGGACAACGAGAGCATCGCTGCCAACTGTGAGAAAGCGGCCCAGGGGCAGGTGGTCTCTCCGGTCAACTTCAACTCTCCGGGCCAGGTGGTCATCGCCGGCCACAAAGAGGCGGTCGAACGTGCCAACGTGCTGATGAAAGAGTCAGGCGCCAAGCGTGCCCTGCCGCTGCCGGTCTCCGTGCCTTCCCACTGCGCCCTGATGAAACCGGCCGCAGAAAAGCTGGCCGCCGCCCTGGATGGGATCGAGATCAAGGTTCCCGCCATCGCCGTCATCAATAATGTCGACGTCTCTTGTGAGCAGGATCCTGCCGCCATCAAGCAAGCCCTGGTGCGTCAGCTGTTCAGCCCGGTTCGCTGGACTGAAACGGTAGAGCGCATGGCAAACGACGGTGTTACCCTCGAAATCGAGATGGGCCCGGGCAAGGTGTTGACCGGCCTGGCCAAGCGCATCGATGCGCGAGTGGAAGGTATTCACGCCAACGACGCCGCCTCGTTCGAGCAGGCGCTGGCTCAGATCAAGTAAACAGGAGCAAGTCATGAGTTTTACCGATAAGGTTGTGTTGGTCACTGGCGCCAGCCGTGGCATTGGTCGTGCGATTGCGGAGACGTTTGCTGCTCGTGGCGCCAAAGTCGTGGGGACCGCGACCAGCGAGAGCGGTGCCGAGGCGATCAGTGCTTACCTGGGTGAGCAAGGCTGCGGCATGGCACTGAACGTGACCAGTCAGGAATCCATCGAAACCGTCTTCGCCGCCATCAAGGCGCGTTTTGGCGACATCGACATCCTGATCAACAACGCCGGCATCACCCGCGACAACCTGCTGATGCGGATGAAGGATGACGAGTGGAACGAGATCATCGACACCAATCTCACCTCCCTGTACCGTCTGAGCAAGCCGGTATTGCGTGCCATGATGAAGAAGCGCAACGGTCGCATCATCAGCATCGGTTCCGTGGTCGGCACCATGGGCAACGCCGGTCAGGTCAACTATGCTGCTGCCAAGGCTGGTCTGGTTGGCTTTACCAAGTCGCTGGCCCGTGAAGTGGCATCTCGTGGCATCACGGTGAATGCGGTTGCTCCCGGTTTCATCGAGACCGACATGACCAAGGCGCTCAATGAAGAGCAGCGCGCCGGCATCATGAATCAGGTGCCTGCCGCCCGTTTGGGCGATCCGAAAGAAATTGCTGCCGCTGTGGTATTCTTGGCATCGGATGATGCCGCCTATATTACCGGCGAAACCCTGCATGTTAATGGCGGGATGTACATGGTGTAATCAATTTGTCGTGAGTTCTGTTCAAATTTGCGATAATACGCCGAAGTTTGGCGAATTTCGTGGTTTGACCAGCGGCAAGTCACTTGCAAACTCACGTCAATTGAATACACTACCCCAACCAGACGCAATAGCGTATTTTTAAAGGAAAATTCAGGTCATGAGCAACATCGAAGAACGCGTAAAGAAAATCATCATCGAACAACTGGGTGTTAAAGAAGAAGACGTGAAGAACGCTGCCTCCTTCGTCGACGACCTGGGCGCTGACTCTTTGGATACCGTTGAACTGGTAATGGCGCTGGAAGAAGAATTCGATACCGAAATTCCTGATGAAGAAGCCGAGAAGATCACCACTGTTCAAGCGGCTATCGACTACATCACCGCTAATCAGGAATAAGTTCCTGTTCTGAAAGAAGCGGCCCAAGGGCCGCTTCTTTTATGTTTACCCCTTTCAAAACACCTCTCGGAGACTACCTCAGTGTCAAAACGCAGAGTCGTGGTGACCGGCTTGGGGATGCTTTCCCCGGTAGGCAACACTGCCGAATCCAGCTGGCAAGCCCTGCTCAACGGGCAGAGCGGCATTTCCCTCATCGACCACTTTGATGCAAGCGAGTTCGCAACCCGTTTCGCAGGCCTGGTCAAGGATTTCGACCCCGAAGAGTTCGGCATCAACCGCAAAGAAGCCCGCAAGATGGATCTCTTCATCCAGTATGGCGTGGCGGCGGGTGTTCAGGCCCTGGAAGATTCCGGCCTGATCATCAACGAAGAGAACGCGGAGCGGGTAGGCGTTGCCATCGGCTCTGGTATCGGCGGTCTGGGTCTCATTGAGCAGAACCACAGCAGCCTCATCAATGGCGGCCCCCGCAAGCTGAGCCCTTTCTTCGTTCCGTCCACCATCATCAATATGGTGTCCGGTCATCTTTCCATCATGAAAGGCATGCAGGGCCCGAACATCGCCGTGACAACCGCCTGTACCACGGGTACCCATGCCATAGGCATGGCTGGCCGGATGATCGCCTATGGCGATGCGGACGTGATGGTCGCCGGTGGTGCCGAGAAAGCCTCCACCCCCATGGGCATGGGCGGCTTTGCCGCTGCCAAGGCGCTCTCCACCCGCAATGACGAACCACAGAAGGCGAGCCGCCCCTGGGACAAGGATCGCGACGGTTTCGTGCTGGGCGACGGTGCCGGCGTACTGGTGCTGGAAGAGTATGAACATGCCAAGGCTCGCCGCGCCAAGATCTATGCCGAGCTGGTCGGCTTTGGCATGAGCGGGGATGCCTATCACATGACGGCCCCTCCCTCGGACGGCGATGGTGGCGCACGCGCCATGAAGAACGCCATCAAGGATGCTGGCATCGCACCCGAGCAGATCGGTTACATCAATGCTCACGGTACCTCTACCCCCCTTGGGGATGTGGCAGAGCTGCGCGGCATGAAGAAGGTGTTTGGTGAACATGCCAGCGCCCTGATGGTCAGCTCCACCAAGTCCATGACAGGCCACCTGTTGGGTGCGGCTGGCGCCATCGAGGCGATCATCACCGTGCTCTCTCTGCGTGACCAGATGGTGCCTCCCACCATCAACCTGGACAACCCGGATGATGAGTGCGACCTGGATCTGGTGCCGCACGTTGCCAAGGCCGGCAGCTTCGAATATGCCCTCTCCAATTCCTTCGGTTTTGGCGGCACCAATGGCTCCCTGATCTTCAAACGCGTATAATTCGCTCTGGGCGAATGATAAGGCCCGATACGGCAGTATCGGGCCTTTTTTATCGGAGGGATCCCCTTGCTGATTAATGGAATACCCACAGAAACACTGTCAGCCAGGGATCGTGGGCTGGCATACGGTGATGGTCATTTCACCACCATGCTGGTGAGGGAAGGGAAGGTACTCTGGTGGCAGGACCATCTGGCCCGGCTGCAACATGCCAACGCCCGGCTTGGTTTTGGCGAGCACTCCTGGGACCTGCTTGCCGACGAAGCGGCGCAGCTGGCTTCTGGGCAGACACAGGCTGTCGTCAAGATAATGCTGACCCGGGGCGCCGGTGGGCGGGGATATGACGCCGCAGGCTGTGACACGCCCACTCGCATCGTCTCTCTGGCACCTTATCCTGAGCATTATCATGATTGGCAGCAAACCGGCATCAATGCCCTGGTATGCCAGCGGCAGCTTGGTGACAGTCCCATGCTCGCCGGTCTCAAGACGCTGGGGCGCCTCGAACAAGTGATGCTGAAGCGCGAACTTGCTGCGCGTGGCGGGGTCGAAGGTATAGTCTTGAACAGCCGGGGATTTCTGGTAGAAGGGGTCAGCGCCAATCTGTTTTGGCGTCGTGGCAGGACGGTGTTCACACCGGATCTCACCCGCGCCGGGATCGATGGCATCATGCGCAAGCGCGTGATGACGATGCTTAAACAGATGGGCATTGAACTGCGTGTCGTTGAGGCTCCATTGGAGTCACTCTGGCAGGCGGAAGAAGTCTGGCTGACCAATACCCTGATGGGGATTGTCCCGGTCACCCGCATCGGGGATATGCACTATCCCAGTCCGGTATTGATCCGCCGTTTACAGGAGCGCTTGGTCATTGAAGTTTAATCGGCTTTACACCCTGCTCGCAGGGGCGGCACTCTCTGTCGCCGTTGTCGGAGGGTACGTGTATCACAAGTGGCAACAGGTGGAGACGCTCACCAACAAGGGGCCAACACGCCTCTTTACCGTCGAAAAAGGCGCCCATGCGGCGCGCCTGATTGCCGAACTGGGGGAGGGGGAAACCAGCCCCTGGGCGGTGCGTCTCTGGTTGCGCGGTCATCCCGAACTGGTGGCCATCAAGTCCGGCACCTATGAAATCAAGGAAGGGGCGCCGCTCAAGGAGACTCTCTCTCTCTTTGCTTCCGGCAAGGAGTTTCACTTCAGCCTGACCTTTGTCGAAGGGTCCCGATTTGAGGATTGGCTGAAGCAACTTTCCAGCGCCCCCTATCTGGAGCGCCTGACTCTGGAGCAGAGCGAAACCGAGCTGGCTCAGGAGCTCGGCATCGAAAATGGCAAGCTGGAGGGGTGGTTCCTGCCGGAAACCTACGCCTATACCACTCATGCCAGCGATCTTTCGATCCTGCGCCGCGCCTATCAGGACATGAAAACGTTCCTAGAGGCTTCCTGGGAGAAGCGTCAGGCCAATCTGCCTTACAAGACTCCCTATGAAGCGCTCATCATGGCCTCCATCATCGAAAAAGAGACGGGCCAACCGGATGAACGGGCCCAGATTGCTTCTGTGTTCGTCAACCGTCTACGCCTTGGCATGAAGTTGCAGACCGACCCTACCGTCATCTATGGGGTGAAGGAGAGGTACGATGGCAACATTCGCCGTAGCGATCTGACCGACGTGAACCCCTACAACACCTATGTGATCGACGGTCTGCCTCCGACGCCCATCGCCATGCCGGGCAAGGCCTCCATCGAGGCGGCGCTCAACCCCAAATCGACCGACTATCTCTACTTCGTTGCCAAGGGGGGCGGTGCCCACTACTTCTCCAAGACCCTCGATGAACACAATCGGGCGGTGCGTGAATACATATTGAAGAAACCCTAATGTCTAAATTTATCGTGATTGAAGGATTGGAAGGGGCAGGGAAGAGCTCTGCGGTGCGCTATGTGACCGACTATCTGCAAGCCCACGGAGTTGCGCGGATCGAGTGCACCCGGGAGCCGGGCGGCACGCCGCTGGCGGAACGCATGCGGGCCATCGTCAAGGAAGTGCACGACGAGCGCCTGACCGTCGAGGCCGAGCTGCTGTTGATGTACGCCTCCCGGGTACAACTGGTGGAGACCCGGATCAAGCCTGCCCTGGCAGACGGCATCTGGGTAGTGGGCGATCGCCACGATCTCTCCTCCCAGGCCTATCAGGGGGGTGGCCGCGGCATCGATGCGAACCTCATCGGCGCCATCAAACGGGCGGTCCTCGGGGATTTCAAGCCGGATCTGACGCTCTATCTGGACATCGATCCTGCCATCGGCCTGCAGCGGGCCCGCCATCGCGGCGAGCTGGACAGGATTGAGCTGGAGCAGATCGGCTTCTTTGAACGTACCCGCCAGCGTTACCTCGAGTTGGCGGCCGCCGATGATTCCATCCAGGTCATCGATGCCGGGTTGCCCCCGGCGCAAGTCAAAGCCGCCATCGAGGCAGCCCTTGAGCATTATCTGGCAAGCGAGGGGCTATGTATCCCTGGCTGATCCCGGATTGGCATGCCTTGAGCGAGACGTCCCGGGCCGGACGGCTCGGCCACGCCTGGTTGCTGCTAGGCGATCCCGGCCTTGGCAAGGAGCAGCTTGCAGAGCGACTGGCGCGACTGCACCTGTGTCAGCATCCACAACGAGGTGAGCCCTGCGGTCAGTGCCACTCCTGCCAGCTTTTTGAGAAGGGGCATCACCCGGATCTTGGCACCCTGGGGCCAGAGGGCAAGACCATAGGTGTCGAAGCCATCCGGGAGATTTGCAGCCGCCTCCAGAGCACGTCCCAGCTCGGTCGCGGCAAGGTGGTGATCATTCAGGAGGCGGAGCGCATGACGGAGTCTGCCGCCAATGCTTTGCTGAAGACGCTGGAAGAGCCGGCTGGCGACAGTCTGTTGCTGCTCATCGCATCCCGGGTATCTCGCCTGCTCCCCACCATCTTGAGCCGTTGTCACAAGCATGTCTGCCAGCTCCCCTCTGAGGGGGAGACCCTTGCCTGGCTCGCCGAGCAGGGCCATCAGGCGACCCAGGCCCAGGTGCGGATCTGCCAGGGTGCGCCGCTGCGGGTGCTGAGCTATATCGAAGCACAGCAAGATGATGCCAGACGGGCATTGCTCGACGGATTTGTCTCGCTGGCATCGGCCCCCACCCGTGCGGCGAATGTCTGCGCCCAGTTGGCCGAGGATAATCAGGTCCGGCTGCACTGGTTGCAGCTCTTCTTGTGCGATGCCCTCAAGCTTCAGGCTGGCTGCGGCCATCATCAACTGGCGATGCCGGATCTTGCATCACTCAGCCAGCAACTGGCTGAGAGACACTCCAGCGAACGGCTCCTGGAAGCTGAACAGCAGCTGGTTGTGCTGAAGGAGGCTTGTCAGCCAGGGCAGCTTTCCAATCCCACCATCCATTTGATGAACTGGCTCAATCGCTGGTTATAAACAAGGTTGTCTATGTTACTCGTTGATTCCCATTGCCATCTCGATCGCTTGAGTTATGGCTCCAAGCAGACCGACATGGCCGATGTACTGGCCAAGGCGGCGCAGCAGAGCGTGGGATATTTTCTCTGCGTGAGTGTGACTCAGGCCCAGTTCCCGACCATGATGGAGGCCATCGCCCCCCATCCCCAGGTGTTTGCCTCCTGCGGTGTTCACCCGCTCAATCAGGATCCCGGGGTGGATGCTGCCTTGCTGCTGACTCAGGCGGCCGATGAGAAAGTGGTGGCCATCGGCGAAACCGGGCTCGACTACTTCTATTCACCGGAAAACAAGGATGTACAGCAAGCCTCTTTCCGCGAACATATCCGGGTAGCCCGGGCACTGAACAAACCGCTCATCATCCACACCCGGGATGCCCAGGAAGACACGCTGCGGATCATACGAGAGGAGGGGGCCGAACAGGTGGGCGGAGTGCTGCACTGCTTCACCGAGTCCCTCGAAATGGCCGAGGCCGCGATGGCCATGGGGTTCTATATTTCCATCTCGGGAATAGCCACTTTCAAGAACGCCTCAGCCCTGCAGGCAGTGGTCAAGGCGTTGCCCCTGGAGCGACTGATGGTTGAAACCGACTCTCCCTATCTGGCACCGGTTCCGCACCGGGGGAGGGAGAACGAGCCGGCCTTTGTTCGCGACGTTGCCCAATTTATCGCGGATCTTCGCCAGATTCCGCTCGCCGAATTGGCGGAGGCCACCAGCCACAATTTCTTCGAATTGTTCAAGTTGGCAAAGCGATAACAGACAACGCCCCGCATAGCGGGGTGTTTTACTATGACAATCTGCACTATCACGACCCATCCAAAAACAATAATGTCAAGTTGTTATCTCTCACTTTGTGTGGTTGATGCTGATGAGATCAAATCGCCAGTTCCTGATAAAACGGAGCAGGGATGACAGAGTGCTTGAGGAATAAATGAGTGAGCTGAAATGGGTTAAAGCACTCTTCATAAGTATCGATAATATTCATTATCGATACTTGATAGATCTGAATGATCCTGTAAGATCCACCGAAACTCCGCTTTAAATCATAGAGTTAAGTGAACTACCCAAGCCTTCAAAACCCAGTTCAGCAATCCTTGCAAAGCGTCTTCGATCCTCAGCTGAACAGCCGGGCAAGACGCTTCCTGCGCAGCGCTAAAGCCGACTCCACCCTCAATGCCTATCAGGCAGATACCCGTATCTTTGTCTCCTGGTGCCAACTCCATGGGCTGGATCCCTTGCAGACAACACATCACGACATCATGAATTTTCTGGCGGATCAGGCCGACGGCATCCTGGCCAACTGGGTCTGGCTGGACAAGGAAGAAGGAAAGGGGGAACTTCGCAACGGGGAACCTCGCAAACCGGCCACCCTGGTAAGACGGCTTGCCGGCATTCGTTATGCCTTCAAGCAGAAGGGGATCCACCCCATGCCGACAGAGCATGCGGAGATAAAGGAGATGATGCGGGGCATAGTACGGCTCGGTGATAACCGCAAACGCAAAACGGGGGCGCTGACCCTGAAACCATTGGCCTGCGTATTGGACGAGATAGACACCAGCAACCTGGCTGGGCTTCGAGATTACACCCTGTTGCTCCTGATGTTCAGTGGCGCCTTGCGTCGATCGGAAGCGGCCAGGATCGAGGTGAATGACGTGCAGTTTGTGGGGCAGGGGATACGCCTTTGTCTCAAACCAAGCAAACATCAGCTCCATGAATCGGAGATAGCACTCATTCCAGGAACCCGGTATTGCCCGGTCTCTGCACTGCAACAATGGCTGAAAAAAAGCCGGATTGCTGAGGGCCCCCTGTTTCGTCGAATGAATCGCTGGGGACAGCTGATGACAGATCCCCTGGGGCCGCAAGGTATCAACTTGATGATCAAGCGGCGAACCGGCCAGGCCATCGACGATCTCCACGTCAGTGGCCACAGTTTGCGGCGGGGGTTCATCACCTCGGCGGTGACGGCGGGCAAGCCGATGAACAAGATCATCGAGGTGACCCGACACAAGGACATGCGCACCTTGCAGGAATATTTCGACGATGCCCACAAGTTCTCCGATCACGCCCTGGATGGGTTGTTATAGAGAACCGCGCCTCTCCATTTTTTATGTTAAATGATATCCTGTTGATCTGGTGATATATTCATGTCGTCCTCCACAGACATCATAACGGTGGGAGAGTCGTAATCCGATTTACTTTCGTAGAAGATGCCAATGAAAAATGAGAGATAACATTCACGATGTAGACATGTCGGAAGGTCACGATAGCCAGGAATTGAAGAAAAGCGCTGCGCAAGAGAATGCCGAACGGCAGCGCCAGCACGTGAAGCGCAAGCAGGAAACCCACAGCCGGTTGCAATGCTGGATAAGCAATCGTCATGCAGAGCGGTTGGCCATGCTGGGGCAACAACTGGAAGACAGTCAGGCCTCCATCATCGAGCAGGCGATCGATCTGCTCTATCAGAACGAACTGCAACAAACGACCAACGCGCAGCAGAGCGATATCCCCGAGTCGGCAGACATACTCGAATAGACGATGGTATCGAACCGGCGTGATTGAAAAAGGAAGACAAAAAAAGCCAGGTACGAATTCCTTGTACCTGGCATAGGGGAATTGGCTCCTTGCAGAGCCGTGCGCTAACTGGTATGCGGATAGCCTAAGCTTAGACAAGGCTCTAGGCATTTCAAGAACCGGATAAAAGTTCAACCAGAGTGGGGTTTTTTCAGACTCGAACAGGCGCTGTTTTTGCTCGAGCGACCCCACTCTCACGCATTGAACAGGTTGTTGTCCCGTACCAGCTCCCGGGGCAGGGCATTCTTGATGCGACTCCCCACCCATTTCCCCATGCCGAGCGGGTGCCCCTGGTAACGAACGATCACTTCCCCACTCCCGGCATCCTGCTCTGGCCAGACATCTCGTCCCATCATGAATTCACGGGCATTGGCGGCATCCAGCTCGACGCATCCCTTGCTCGCCTCATGGCCGTAAGCCAGAGCCCATTCATGGGTCAATCGATATCCCTTCTTGAAGGTTTCAGCCAGCTTGATGCCGATGCGATCGAAACGCAGCTTCCCCTGTACCTGCTCGAAAGCGTGAGGGAAGAGCCAGATCTCGTCATTGCGGCCAAACAGTTGGCCATGGGGCACGATGCCAAAATTCCCTTCAATCTCCCGCAACATGGGGCCGGCCTCTTTCTCTGGCAGCGGTGAGAAGGGGAACTTGCCGAGCTTGCCCGGTTTGAACATGGTGTTGGGCACGGAGTGATGCTTGCGCAACCGGGCGACGAAAAAGCCCTCACTGTCGAAGATCTGGGGCCACACATGCAGGTATCCCTCCGGCGTACAGGCTTTCTCCGCCCCCGGAAAGAGATCGGCCAACGAGTCAAAGCTGAAGGCATCGCCGAACTTCTCTTGCAGTGACTGACAGACGGCCTGATTCTCTTGCAGGCTCAGGGTGCAGGTGGAGTAGACCAGAACGCCGCCGGGTTTGAGGGCGTGAAAAGCGCTCTCCAGCAGGCCACGCTGCACCGCGGCAATCTCGTCGATGCTCTCGAGACTCCAGTTGCGCAGCGCGTCTTCATCTTTTCGCACCGTCCCCTCGCCGGAGCAGGGGGCGTCGAGCAGGATGGCGTCGAAGGTTTCAGGCAGCCATTGGCCAAAGACCTTGGCATCGAAATGGGTCATGCCGACGTTGGTCACACCGCAGCGCTGGATATTGGCGCTCAGCACTTTCAACCTGCTGCTGGAAAACTCGTTGGCGATCAGCATGCCGCGGTTTTCCATCAGCGCCGCGATCTGGGTAGTCTTGGAGCCAGGGGCGGCGGCCGCGTCCAGCAACATGCCATCCCCTCGGGTTTGCTCACTGGCAAAGAGCGCCATCACCGGCAACATGGAGCTCGCTTCCTGGATATAGAAGAGGCCGCACAAATGCTCGGCCGTGTTGCCAAGGGGAACGCTCTCATCGCTGCGGGTGAGCCAGAAGCCGGCTGCACACCAGGGCACGGGATCCAGCTGCCAACCAAGCGGCGCCATGCGGGCGACAAACTCGGATACCGTGATCTTGAGGGTGTTGACCCGGATGCTGCGCCGCAGCGGCTGCCGGCAACTCGCCACGAATGCCTCCATGGAGAGATGGGATGGCATGAACTCCGCAATGTGACGCAGGAAGTGATCGGGGAGGTAGGTGTTGTCGTGCACGGCGCAATCTCGCTGACCCAAAATGAGGGGCGACATCTTACCACAGTGCGTGGCCCTTCTTGATGGGGGAGTCCATGAGGCCATAAAAAAACCGGCACAAGGCCGGTTTTTGACGAGCAGGGAAATAACTCAGGGCAAGATGCGGGGACTCCACTCCAGCCACTCTTTTTCCGCCTTGGCATGAAGCGGATAACGATGGCCCGCCTTGACGGTCGCGCCCATCTCCCGCTCCGGCGTATTGAAGGCAATCCCGCCCGCCAGCAGGCTTTGCACCGTTTCGACCTCGATGGTGCCACCGGTCAGCCCGATATCGGCCTTGACCCCGGAGACATTCCAGAAACGGCTGTTGGCGCGTATCAGATGGGCGTACTGTCCATCCACATTCACATCGATCAGCACCTCACTGCCATCCCGGGCAAGCGTCACGCCGGTGACACTGCCCACCACCATCTTGCGAAACAGCAGGGGGCTGCCCACGCTGATGCCATCGACGGAGGGGCTCTTGAGGGTCAGGGCAAGACCGGCGGGGCCACTCTGGCTCAAGGGGAAGGTCTCCTTGCCAGCCCCCCGGCCCGGTGTCGCCTCCACAAAGGCCCCCTTGATCAGGGTATCGAGGTGGGCAACCCCCCCCAGCCCGACCTTGGCCTGCACCAGGGCATAGCGCGCCCCGGATTGCAGGAAGCGCGCGCCATATTGCTCATTCAGCTCGGCCTTGAAGCTTACCTGGCCCAGGGTCGGATCCAGTTCCACCTGCTCCACTTTGCCGATGTCCACTCCGCGATAGCGGATGGGGCTGCCGACCCCGAGACCCGGGTTGTGATCCGCCGTGAGGGTGAGGGTGCGCACCTGGGAGCTTGCCTGCTCCTTGCTGTCAAAGAGCTGATGACTGCTGCGACCTGTCCCCAGCTTGTCGAATTCGATGGCACCACGCAGCAGGGTGGCGAGGTTCCCCATCTTGACCTGCACGCCATCGAGCCGGATCTTGCCGTCGATGGCGGCCTTCTTCCAGAACTGGGGTTGCTGCTTGAGCAAAGGAGCATAGATGGCATCGATCTCCAGGGTGATGGCCACACCGCGATCATCGGCATCCAGCGCCTTGACCTTGCCCGCTTCCAGTCCCAGGTAGAGGACGGGGGAGCCCACACCGATACCATCAGCCTGAGCGGCACGCAGCGTCCAGCTGACCGCTTTGGCATGGCGGCTCCCAAGCAGGGCCAGCTCCTGGCTGGGGTAGAGGCGGTCAATCCTGTCACCCTTCGCAGCCTGTACCAGCTTGATGCCCCCCGCCAACCAGGCACTGGCCGGGCTGGTCTCCACCTTGATACCGCTGAGGTCCGCCTCCACCTGCAAGGGGGCGGCGCGATAGAAGCGAGCCCGTTGCAGCAGATGGCGATAACGCTCGTTCACCAGCAACTCGACACTGGCATTGCCGCCGGCATCCAGGGTCAGTGCCCCGAGCTGACCTATCTGCAACCCCTTGAACCAGAGCGGAGCCCCTTCGCTCAAACCGGCGAGATCCTCTGCCTGCAGGGTCAGCTTGATGCCGCCGCGCTGTGCCTGGCTCTCCAGGGTCATGGTGTTGACCCGTTTACCGGGTTCATAGTCCAGACGAATGGCGGGCCCGGCCAGCAGGCGATCCGCATGCTTGATCCCGGCAGGGGAGAGAGAGACCGTCTCCCACACCAGACGACTCTTGCCGGTCACCCGGAACGCCTGCTCGGGGTTGATGAGGGCCGTCACGCTCCGCCCCTGTTCGGTGAGGCGAATGGGGTCGACTCGTCCAATCTCGATGCCCTCATAGAGGATGGGCATCCCTTCCTTGATGGGCAGAGTCCCCGCCAGGATGGTGATGCGCTCACCCCGGGCGGCCTCGGCCAGCCCCTTGTAGAGGATGAAGTTGACCCCCTTTTGCGCCACGGGAGAATCCTTGGGGGAGTCAAACGCAATGCCACCGCTCAGGATGGAGGTGAGGCTGCCCGCCTCCACGCTGACGCCAGCCAGGCTGAAGGAGCCCTTGATGCCGCTGATGTTCCAGAAGCGGGTATCCGCCTTGACGAGGTGCTCGAAGCGCGGCTCGATCACCAGATCCAGGATCACGTTCTGGTTCTCTTCCCCAAGACGGGTGTTGATGACACTGCCCACCTCCAGCCCGCGGAAATAGATCTTGGCGCCGATGCCCACCGACCCCAGAGAATCGGCTGTCAGGTGCAAGGTGCGCCCCTGGGCCTGATAACCGGGGGGAGGGCCATCCAGGGCATCGAACTCATCCTCCAGCGGGTTGTTCTCCCGTCCGGGTTGCAGGTTGATGTAGTTGCCGGACACCAGGGTGTCCAGGCCGGAGATCTCGGTCAGTGACGCCTTCGGACTCACCAGCCAGAAGTCGGAGCCCTTGCGTATGAGGGAGCGGGCACGGCTGTCCACCTTGGCCAGCACCGCAATCTTGCGACCATCCTGTGCCAGTTCCAGCTCCTGGACCACGCCGATGGCGACCCCCTGATAGCGCAACTGGGTCTTGCCCGGCAAGATACCGTTGCCCTGGGCAAAGTTGATGCGAATGAGTTGACCACTGCTCGTCCACTGCTGGTAGAGAAAGCCTCCCGCCAGCAAGAGGGCGATGAAGGGCAGCAACCAGACCGGTGATAACCAGCGGTGCTTCTCAATGACGGGCTCAGCCCCGACCATACCGACTCCTTACATTGGCTGTGATGCACAGCGCGTTCGACACAAAAAACATTAACGGGCCGCCTTGTCCCACAACAGGCGGGTATCGAGCATCCTGGCCGACATCATGGTGAGCACCACCACGCCGGCGAACGCCGTCGCCCCGGGGCCGGCACGCACGTTGAGCAGCACGCCGCGATCCACCAGGGCCACCATCAGCGAGATGACGAACAGGTCCAGCATGGACCAGCGTCCGATGAAATCGATGATGCGGTACATGACGAGCTGGCGTTTGCGGCGCACCGGCTTGCTGCGCTGCAACTGCCAGCAGATCCAGCCAAGACCCAGGATCTTGCCGATGGGCACGATGATGCTCGCGGTCAGTACTATGGTGGCGATGCCGGACATCTTGCTGCGATAGAGCGCCATGATACCGCTGAAAATGGTATCGGACTGCAATAATCCCTTGTTGTAGAAGTGGGTGATGGGCAGCAGGTTCGCAGGCAACAACATGAAGGTGGCCAGCGCCAACAGGCCCCATGACCAGGCGAGGGAATGGGGGATGCGCATCTGCAAGGGGGTGTGACAACGAGGGCAGCTCATGCCGTGTTGATGGCGCACCAGCAACCCGCAGGTATGGCAGCGGCAAAGCCCCAGTTCACGGGCGCTGATCGGGGACATGGTCCGGCTCCCGGGAGGCATGTTGCAGCGGAATCCGCTCCCAGTAAGGGGCAGGATCAAAGAGGATCAGCAGCGTCATGTTGAGCAGCATCAGACAACCCAGGCTCAGCAGACCGCCTCCCAGGCGCACGTCGGCGATGTCGATAAGTTTGAACAGGGCGACCAGCAGGCTGACGATGTACACCTCCAGCATGGCCCAGTGGCGAAATACCTCGACCGCTTTGAGGGTCCACGCCAGCAGATGCCAGCGCTTGGCCAGGCCGGAGGCGAGGGCAAAGATCCCGAGCAGCAGCCCTGTCGGCGCCAGCACGGCGCACCAGAGCACCAGTGTTGCCACCCAGAGCTCGCTCTCGGCATACAGCATCATAATTCCCTTGATCAGGTTGGCGTCCGAGTTCACACCCGCCAGACGAAGATAGATCAAAGGCTCAAAAAACGCGGAAGGCAGCAACAGGAATCCGGTGATGGTCAGCGCCATCAACTGGGAAGGGCGAAAGGCATAGCGCCCATACAGATGCTGATGACAGCGGGGGCAATGGGCGTGACGGCGCAGCGGCAGCAACTTGCGTTCGATCAGCAAGTCACAGGCCGGACAGACAATCACCGAGTGCGGATCCGACATACGATTCAACCTGTTGAAGGAATTGATGAAATTTACCTTAAAACGCCTGCCCTGTCTTGCCGCGCTGCACACCCCCCTTTGAAAAGACGTGTTTTCCGCTGTGAACTGGCCGCCGCCAGCCAAGCAGGGGCTGGCGATGCATGCCGACATACTGAGGGTATTTGCAATACTGTATATATGTACATATACTTGCAATCACAATCATCAGGAGGGCGCCGCGATGGCCGTTGAGATCAAGTATGTTGTGGTACGTGGGGGAGTGGAGAAGATGACCTTTGCCAGCAAGAAAGAGGCGGATGCCTATGACAAACTGCTGGACACCGCCGATGAGCTGATGACACTGCTGGCGGGCGCGCCGGTCGCGCTTGCACCGGAACAGCAGGAGAGTCTGGCCTTTTATCTGGCCGAGCAGCGGGATCAGTTGCAGCAGGTATTGCGCGGTGGAAAAGGGCAGGGGAATCCCCCCAAAGAAGACAAGCTGGATACTGAACTGCCAAAGGGGAAGCCCCTGAAGAGCGTGGCTTGAGACGAAAGGGCGGGGAAGGGGATGTGAGGCAGAAGCCGAGCTCTCATTCATGAAAAGTGCAACTTAAGTCATTATCGCGACTATTTTCCCCGATAATTTTCCAACCACACCGCATATTCATTGAATATGCCGATTGCTCGTCATCATGGGGTATCACAGCAAGATGCCTCAGGTCGTTGCCCCCAAGGCGCACTGCAAGCCCTGATGCCGATAACCCCATTTATCGGCATCAGGGGGTTGCGGCCCCGTTCAAAACATTCAACTGACATCACACACCATCATGACTCATCCAGCACTTCCACCCGCCATGCCACTGTTCGATAGCGTGGACCACCTTGAGGCGGGCAATCCCCAGGTCAACCAGTACCTCGCCACCCTGAGTCTTGGCAAGGTCCCCGACGCGGGGATCGTCTATGAGCTGGCCGTCGACTGGCTGCTGGAGCAGCGCCACAGCGAAAACAACTACAAGACCTATCGCAGTGAGCTGACCACTTTTTTGCACTGGTGCTTTTGCGAGGTGGCCATCAGCCCCAGGGATCTCACCAGGCGCATCATGATGCGCTATCTCGACTATTGCCAGGCGCCACCGTCCGGACTGATTGCCTATCGCAACGTCGCCCAGTTCGTGCTCGACAAGGAGTGGGGGGAACGGTTGCCAAACCCCCTGTGGCGTCCGTTTCTTGGCAAGCGGGAACTGGGCCGGGAGCTGCCGTATCGACTGAGTGAGCAGGCGATGAAGACAAAACTCGCCATTTTGTCCGCCTTCTTCCAGTTTCTCATCCAGGAGGAGTACATGGATCGCAATCCGGCTCTCCTGCTGCAGCGGGTTAAACGTGCGGGCCCCCAGGAGGCTGGTGAAGACGCGCAATCCTTCACCGAGCTGCAATGGTCCTATGTGATGCAAGCCGCCGAACAGCTCGCTGCCGAATGCCCGGCCCAACATGAGCGCAGCCGCTTTCTCATCTGTCTGATGTATGCCTGTTATCTGCGGATTTCCGAGGTGGCGGCCAGGCCGGGTTTCAGCCCCGTCATGGGCCAGTTTCGACGTGACGCCAAAACGGGCGTCTGGGGTTATGACATTCCCCGCAGCAAAGGCGGTAAACGTCGCACCGTGGCCGTTTCTCAGGCTCTGCTCGAAGCCCTGGCTCGCTATCGTACCTTTCTTGGCCTTTCGCCACTGCCGGCCCCGGGAGAGCAGACCCCGCTGTTCGTACGCCACAAGGCGGCGGCCCATGGCCGCGAACAAGGCGAACTCAATGCCAATCTGGGTATCCGCCAGCTACGAGACCTGGTAATGGCGGTATTTGAACAGGCCGCAAGCCTTGCCGAACAAGACGGTTTTGATCAGGATGCCGCTGAAATGCGAACCCTGACGCCGCACTCCATTCGCCACACCGGTATCACCCATGACATCAATCTGCACGGCCGGCCTTTATCCCACGTACAAGCCGATGCGGGGCACGACAGCATCGACACCACCTCCAAGTACCTGCACACCGGCAACCGGGAACGTCACGAGAGTGCCAGCCGCAAGCCGCTGGACCACTTGCTCGACCAGAACCGAACATATGATTGATAACCAGTGGTGAACAATAAAACTGCACTCATAACCAAGACGCGGGACCTAAAGACAATCCTTGATTGACCATGCCCTGGGACTCATAAATTCGACACTGCGCATAATGTATATTATGTTAAATGATATATCTTGGTATTCTGTCACCCTCAACCGAACTGTGTATAATGGTGGCAATTGATCCTATCCCCGACCGGATGTCTTAAGTGGCTGAATTAACATCAGAACAATTAAAACCCGCTTTCTCGATTGAGCAGTTCCCCACACTTGGCGAACTCGACCCCATGCCGTTTGCCGCCCTGCAACCCAGAGCGATTTCGGGTATCAAACGGCTGGCCAGTTTTGATGGTGACTGCCCGGTCATGATCCTCAACGGTTTCCCCGGTGCAGATTACGAGAATGTCTGCCAGACCCTGATCGCCTCTTCGAATGGCAAGGATGGCGACCTGTTCGATCTCTGTTATACCGAGAATCTCAACAACCCTTTCAAGCCCATCTGGCTGCGCCTGCAACCGGGCTCGGGTTTCGAGTTCTGCGAAATGGTCGGTGAGCTGCTCAAGCTGATGAGCCACCATCTCGACGCCGAGCGGCTGGTCACCCGGATCATCCGCAAACAGAACAACGACCCCAAGATCGTGGATTTCCTCTCCGATCTGGCCGCCCATGTCGCCCAGGGCCTCGAGTTCCAGCACCCGGTGCTAATCAACCTGCTGATCCATCATGAGGATCAGCAAGCCCCTGTCGTCTACGGCCGTGACCTGAACTGGGATACCTTGTTCGGCTCCATCAACTATCAGACGGAACAAGGCTCCGTTTACGCCAACCAGCACCTTTTGGAACCTGGTCTGCTGCGGGAAGCCAACGGTGGTTACCTGATACTTCAGCTCGATGAGCTGCTGGATCAGCCTCATCTCTGGTTCAAGCTCAAAAACGCCATGCAAAAAGGCGAGCTGGACTGGAATGCCTATCAGGAAGGCAAGACGCTGACGCCGTTCTTCACCCCGGAAGCGACCCCCATCCGGTTCAAGTTGATCCTGGTCGGTGACAGGCTGGACGTGGCGGAATTCCAGATGCTGGACAGGGACATGGCGGAGCGCATCTTCCTGCGTGCCGATCTGGTCTCCGAAGTGAACATCGAGGAAGATCTCCCCGCCTTCCTGCAATATCTCGCCTGGCTGCGAGCGCGCTGGGCGCTGCTGGATTTCACGCCAAGTGCCCTCCTCGCCCTCTGTCGCCATGCCAGCCGCCTGTGTGACCACCAGGAGTGGCTATCCCTCTCCGAGGTACAGCTCGGCGCCATCATGCGCATGGCCGACAGCCTGGCCCGCGAGCTGGAAGCGACCTGCGTCACTGACGAACATATCCTGCTCGCCCTGGAAGAGCAGGATTACCGCCTCAACTATCTGGTGGAGCAATCGGATCAGGGTGTCATCGACGGCCAGATCCTGCTGCAGACCGACGGTGAAGAGGTTGGCCAGATCAACGGCCTTTCCGTCATCCAGGTGGCCGGCCATCCCTATGACTTCGGGGAGCCGGTACGCCTCACCGCGACCGTCCACCTCGGGGATGGCGATGTGGCTGACATCGAGCGCAAGGCGGAGCTCGCCGGTCACATTCACGCCAAGGCCATGATGATCATCCACGGCTACCTCTCCAACAAGTTCGGTGCAGAGAACCCCTCGCCGCTCTCGGCCAACCTGGTGTTCGAGCAGTCATACCACGAGATCGATGGTGACAGCGCCTCCCTGACCGGCCTGTGTGCCCTCCTCTCCGCCCTCGCCCGCCAGCCCATCTATCAGCACTTCGCCGTGACCGGTGCGGTCGACCAGTTCGGCAATGTGCAGGCCGTTGGCGGCGTGAACGAGAAGATTGAGGGCTTCTTCCGGGTGTGCAAGATCCACGGTCTCACCGGCAAGCAAGGCATTCTGCTGCCCGGCACCAACGCCCAGCAGCTCAACCTCTCTGATGAAGTGATCGCGGCAGTAGAGGCCGGCCAGTTCCACATCCACCCGGTGGATCACGTGGAAGAGGCTATCGAGCTGCTCACCGGCTGCGTTGCTGGCGAACCGGACATGCCGGATACCCTGTTTGGTCGCATCCAGGAGAGACTTGACGAACTCAATGGCACGGCAACCAAGAGTGGCGGCCTGCTGCGCAGCCTGCTGGATCGGCTGCTTGGCCGTTAAATGAAGTGATCGGAGTTGTTTAGCGAACAGCTGTAAGCTAAATTGGCCCGGCTTTGACCCATATGAAGGATAAACAGCGTGACCCTAGATAACGACACCACTGATCCCCGCCTCTCCCTGTGCGAACAAGGCAAAGAGTCCTTTACCCGTGAAGAGCTGCTTGCCTGCAGCCGTGGCGAATTATTTGGTGAAGGTAACAGCCAGCTGCCCGCCCCCAACATGCTGATGATGGATCGCATCGTCAAGATCAACGACCATGGCGGCGAGCACGGCAAGGGTGAAATCCTGGCTGAACTCGATATTACGCCGGATCTCTGGTTCTTCGACTGCCACTTCCCCGGCGATCCCGTCATGCCCGGCTGCCTGGGCCTGGATGCCATGTGGCAACTGGTCGGCTTCTTCCTGGGCTGGAAAGGGGGTCCTGGCAAAGGACGTGCGCTGGGTGTCGGTGAAGTCAAGTTCACCGGCCAGATCCTGCCGACGGCCAAGAAGGTCACCTACAAGATCACCTTCAAGCGCGTCATCAACCGCAAACTGGTCATGGGCATTGCCGATGGCGTCGTGGAAGTGGATGGTCGCCCCATCTACAGCGCCACCGATCTGAAAGTGGGCCTGTTCAAAGACACCACCGCATTCTGATCCTGCTCCTGGGTGAGCAGAGACAACGTAAAGGGGCCACGATGGCCCCTTTCCTTTTGTAATGAGTGATGAAGTATCGGTTACTTCATGAAGAGGCCTGAGCCTCGCCCTTCCATGGCATCGCGCCAACCACCAAGCCAATGGCCCCTTGCATCCAGGCACTGGTACGGACACGCTTCTTTCTGTTTGCCGACTACGCCAGCCTGATAACCACGAGCGCGAGCTCTCTCCAGACGGTCCCGTTTCTGTCTCTTCATCATCTACGACCCTCTTCGTGGAACAAAAAAAGCGACCAGTTTTTCACCGGTCGCCTTCATCTTTACCCCAGGGGGGAGGCAGGGTCAAACAAAAAATTCCATGCTATTCAGGGGTTGTGACACAAGATACTGAACTGCATTAATTTTTGATGACACTTATTTATCGCTGATAGCGACGCAGCCAGGCAAAGGGCAGCGCCAGCAGAGTCAACCAGAACAGGCTGCCGCCACCGCCCTCGCCACCATCCTGACCGGTCTGGTTGTTGACCGGCGCATTGCTGACCACATAGCTGGCCGGGGCATTGCCCTGATAATCCGCCACGGCCGGCGTCAGTTTGACGGCGACCACGGTGGCGTTGGCGCGTTTGTTGAGGTCGCTCTCGCTGTCATAGCGATACGCCGTCGCGGCAATGGTGCCGTCGCTGCTGATGCCGCTCGCGTAAGCGATGTGATAGTACTTGCCGTTCTGGGCACACTGCTTGTTGCCGGCGTCATCCTTGCCACAGATGAGATCGTTCAGATACCAGCTGTTGGCCGGGGCGGCCGCGTTCAGCAGGAAGGCTTCCTGCATGCGGTTGGTGCCATTGACCACCGGTTGGGTCTGGTGACGGGAGTCGCGCCAGCCAACCACCATGTTGTGATCGTTGATGGCGGCCGCTTCCGAGCCTGCCCCCGAGACCGGCTTGTCCTGGAGAGGAAGGCTGGCCGCCGTACCCGGCTTGCTCAGGTTGAACAGGAACATCTCCACCGGGCGGTTCTGTCCCTTGTTGATGCGATAGCGCTGGTTGCCGATCACGTAGCCGTTGTCGTTGACGGCCACGGCCCAGCTGTGTTGCAGCTTGGCATCGTCCTTGCCAGGCTCGCCATCCGGCAGCGGGATGATCTTGGTGGTGCCCACGGTGCCGGCAGCCGTATCCAGGGTCCAGTAGCTGGCGAGGTTGCGACCATCCAGATCACCGGTGCCCACCTCGCCGGTAGAGCTGTAGCCCACGCCGTAGAGGGTGCCGTTGTACTTGGCCACGCCCAGTGCAGAGGCGGTTTGCAGCACCTCGTCACGCTGATGGCCATAGGTACCGGCCTGCATCAGCTTGTTGAACCCGCCCGAGCTGTTGAGCAGCCAGAAGCTCGCCTGGGTATCGACCCCGGGGCAGTAGCGGAAGTCACCGTACTGGCTGTCATTGCCCGTCTCGAAACACCACTTGTAGAAGTCACCGCCCACCTTGTGGCGATACTTGTCGCTGGCCGCGGTACCGGTCACCAGATACTGACCGTTGTCCAGCTTCTTGATGGAGGTGGGTACGCTCAGGCCGTGGGTGCTGGCCGCATCCTTGAGCTCGACCGGGTTGCCGTCATTGACCACGGCAAAGGCGGTGCGCAGCTTGCCATTCATCTTGTAACCGACCCGATCCTCCGGGACATCCCCGAGGGCCGTCACCAGGCCATCGACCTCGGAGCTGGTCACGTAGCCCAGGTTGCTGCGTTGATCCACCTTGTCCAGGAAGTCGCGACGCCACTGGTAGGCAAAGCCCGAGTTGTCGCTCCAGAAGGAGTTGCAGACCGAGTTGGAGAGCATGCAACCCTGCTCGAAACGGAAACGATCGACCAGGAAGTCGGCAAACCGCACGGTGGAGAAGTATTCCGCCATGTTGTTCTTGGTGTTGAGCCCGATGAGGCCGTTGGCATCGCCGCTGATCCCGCTGGCATAGCCTTTGACTTCGTCATCGACGATGGTGAAAAAGGAGCTTTGTGCCGCCTGCGCGTTGAGGCTGGCGCCGACCAGGATGGCCAGCATGGATAATTGCTTTTTCATCTACTTCCTTAGTGTTGATGTTTCAACGCTTCCAACTCCTCCCAACGGGAGAAGGCGTGTTCCAATGCGGCCTCTGCCGCATTCAATGCATCCAGTTTGGGCTGGGTCTGCTCTGCTGGCAGAGAGAAGAAACCGGGGTGGTTAATCTCGGCCTGCAGGGCATCGAGTTCCATTTCCAACTGTTCCAGCCGGGCTGGCAGATTATCCAGCTCCAGTTGCAACTTGTAAGAGAGTTTTCGTGTTTTTTTCGCAGGCTCCGCTGCCGACGCGACAGGCTCTGCCACCTTGATCTGGGTCGCCTTGGCCGTCTGTTGGGCGGCCTGCAGGGCTCGTGTGGCCATCATGTCGGCGTAGCCCCCGACATAATCGCTGATCCGTCCATCCCCTTCAAACAGCCAGCAGCCGGTCACGGTATTGTCGATGAAACGGCGATCGTGGCTGACCAGCAGCAGGGTGCCCGGGTAATCGGTGAGCAGCTCTTCCAGCAATTCCAGCGTTTCGACATCCAGGTCGTTGGTTGGTTCATCCAGAATCAACAAGTTACTGGGCTTGAGGAAGAGTTTGGCCAACAGTAGACGGTTTTTCTCGCCCCCTGACAAGGCCTTGACCGGGGTGCGCGCCCGCTTGGGCTCGAACAGGAAGTCCTGCAGGTAGCCAAGGATGTGGCGGGAGCGGCCGCGAACCATCACCTCCTGCTTGCCCTCCCCCACGTTGTCCACCACCGTCTTCTCGGGGTCGAGCTGCTCACGGTATTGATCGAAGTAGGCCACTTCCAGGTTGGTCCCCTGGCGCACCGAGCCACGGCTCGCCTCGAGCTGGCCCATCAGCAGCTTGATCAGGGTCGACTTGCCGCAGCCGTTGGGGCCCACCAGAGCAATCTTGTCCCCACGCAGCACCTGCAGATCCAGTCCCTGGAACAGGGTGCGATCACCAAAGTCCAGCCCCAGCCCCTCGGTCTCGAACACCAGCTTGCCGGAGCGGCCCGCCTCGTCCAGTTGCAGCTTGGCCTTGCCCTGCAGTTCCCGGCGCTGGGTGCGCTCCATGCGCATCGCCTTGAGGGCCCGCACCCGTCCCTCGTTGCGGGTACGACGCGCCTTGATCCCCTGGCGCACCCATACCTCTTCCTGGGCCAGCTTGCGGTCGAACTCGGCGTTTTTCAGCTCCTCGACCCGCAGCCACTCCTCCTTGCCTTGCAGATATTCGTCGTAGTTGCCGGGCCAGGAGGTGATCACGCCGCGATCGAGATCGATGATCCGGGTCGCCAGCTTGTGGATGAACTCCCGGTCGTGGGAGATGAAGACGATGGCGCCGCGAAAGTCCTTGAGGAACTCTTCCAGCCAGTTGATGGCATTGATGTCCAGGTGGTTGGTCGGCTCGTCCAGCAGCAACAGATCCGGATCACACGCCAGGGCGCGGGCCAGAGCCACCTTGCGCAGCCAGCCGCCAGACAGACTGTCGAGCGTCACATCAGGGTCGAGATCGAGCAGGGTCAGCACCTGATTGATGCGGGTCTCGTACTGCCAGCCGTTCTGGTAGTCGAGCTGCTCCTGCAACTGGCTCATGGTGCGAATGTTGGCATCGGAAGGGTCGTGCGCCAGGGCGTGGGAGACATGGTGATACTGCTTGAGCAGCTCCCCTACCCCGGCCAGCCCTTCTGCGGCGTAATCGAACACGGTGATCTCGCTCGAGGCGGGCGGATCCTGCTCGAGGCGGGTCACTTTCAAATCTTGTTGCAACACCAGACGGCCGTCGTCCAGCGGCAGTTCGCTGGCAATCACCTTCATCAGGGTAGACTTGCCCGCCCCGTTGCGCCCCACCAGGCAGAGGCGCTCGCCCCGCTCTATGGTGAGCTCGGCATGGTCGAGCAGCGGAAAATCACTGAACGACAGGGACGCGCCGTGCAATGTCAAAAGAGCCATGTTTGTTCCTTGTTGCTTATGAAAAAACGGGCGGCAGCGTGAATCTGCCCCCGTTTTGTCGTCAAATCCTGCTCACCCCTGTGCCAGCCAGCCTTGCAGCTCCCTCAGGGTGAAGGGCCAGCCCAGCTCCCGGCCGGCACCGTCTTGCAGCACCGGGATGCGCACCCGGTAAGCCTCGAGCCAGGCCTCCTCCTCCAGGATGTCGCAGCGGCGGGTCTGCGCGGCCATCCCGGCCTGTTCCACCAGCGCCCACGCCTGTTCGCACAGGTGGCAGCCGTCGGTGTGAAACAGGGTCAGCATCAGCCTTGTGCCTCGGCGTGGGTGATGATCCAGCAGTTGTGGATATGCTGGTTGCGCTCGAAGTCCTTGGGCCGGGTCTTGTTCGTGATGTTCTGCGCCTTGAGACCGATGGCGTCAAGGCCGGCCAAGTCCATCTTGAAGTGGCGCTTGTTGTTGGAGAAGACCAGGGTGCCGTCCGCCGCGAGCAGGCGCTTGAGGTGCTGCATCAACAGCAGGTGATCCCGCTGCACGTCGAAGCTCTCGTCCATCCGCTTGGAGTTGGAGAAGGTGGGCGGATCGATGAAGATGAGGTCGTACTGCTCGTCGGCTTCCGACAACCACTTCAGACAGTCCGCCTGCACGAACTTGTGCTCGCGGCCCACCAGCGAGTTGAGGCGCATGTTGTCCTGGGCCCAGTTGAGGTAGGTGCGCGACATGTCCACCGTGGTGGTTTCGCGGGCGCCGCCGAGCCCCGCGTGCACGGTGGCACTGCCGGTGTAGGCAAAGAGGTTCAGGAAGCGCTTGCCCCGAGCCATCTGGCCCAGCATGCGGCGGGTCTGGCGGTGGTCGAGGAAGAGGCCGGTGTCCAGATAGTCGTAGAGGTTGACCCAGAGGCGTGCACCGTACTCCTGCACCTCCATCCGGTGCTGCTCTTCGGAGAGCTTCTGGTACTGCTGTTTGCCTTCCTGGCGCTCGCGCACCTTCAGGATCACCTTCTCGCCGTCCATGCCGGTCACCTTGATGGCGGCCTGCACCATGTCCAGCAGACGCTGGCGGGTCTTCTGGGCGGGAATGTCCTTGGGCGCCGCGTACTCCTGTACCACCAGATAATCCTGATAGCGGTCGATGGCGGCGTTGTACTCCGGCAAGTCCGCGTCATAGAGGCGGTAGCAATCGAGGTTCTCCTTGCTCGCCCATTTCTCGAGGGTCTTCAGATTCTTGCGCAGACGGTTGGCAAAGTCCTGGGCCACCTCTTTCTGGGAAGCGACGGCATCGAGGGCGATCTGATAGTTGCGCAGCTGGCACTCGAGGGCGCCGTTGAACAGGCGATACTGCTTGTCGGCACGCAGGCGCAGGCAGCTCAGGAGTTCGGGAGAGGCGGAGAGAATGGTGACCTTCCACCCCTGAAAGCCGCGGCGCAGGGCATCGCCAAGGGCCTGATGCACTTCCAGCAACGCCGGGAACTCCCCAAGACGCTCGCCATAGGGCGGGTTGGAGATAAGCATGCCGACCTGACGGCTCTCCCCTTCCACAGCCGGCATCGGCAGCGGGTTTTCCAGCTTGGTGACATCGGCCTGCTTGAAGGTGATGAGATGGGCCACGCCGGCGGCCTTGGCGTTGTCACGGGCCTTCATCAGGACCCGGGTATCCGCATCGCAACCGAACAGTTTCACCTCGCAGCGCTGCATGCCGCGCTTGGCACGCACCTGGGCTTCCATCATCAGACTCTGCCACAGTTCACCATCGTGTTGCAGCCAGCGATCGAAACCGAAGCGCTCGCGGCGCAGCGCAGGCGCCATGTCGGCAGCGATGAAGGCCGCTTCAATCAGCAGGGTACCGGAGCCGCACATGGGGTCCATCATGGGCTCGCCGGCCCAGCCGCTGCGGGCGATCATGGCCGCAGCCAGGTTCTCTTTGAGGGGCGCCTCGCCGGTGCCCTGGCGATAGAAGCGCTGGTGCAGCGCCGGGCCTGACAAGTCCAGCGTGATATTGGCCTTGCCTTTGCCAAGGTGCGCCATGATGCGAATGTCCGGGGACTTCTTGTCCACATCCGGGCGCACGTGACCGCGCTTGGTGAAGCGATCGACGATGGCGTCCTTGATCTTCAGGGCACCGTACTGGGTATTGCGAATGGAGGCGTTGGTACCGGTAAAGTCCACCGCGATGGTGGCGGTACCGGAGAAGTGCTCCTCCCAGGGAATGGTATGGGCCCCGAGGTAGAGGTCCAGATCGTCGTTCATCTGGAACTCGGAGAGCACCAGCACGATACGGGAGGCAAAGCGGCTCCACAGACAGGCCTTGTAGCCGATGGCCAGTTCGCCCTTGAAGTGGACGCCGGCCACGGTCTCACGGACCTGCTCCGCACCCAGATTGGTCAGCTCGACGGCCAGCAGGTTTTCCAGCCCTTTGGGGCAGGTTGCAAAAAATTCTTTCATCACGCTCACGGGGATGCCATAAAAATAGTGCCGCATTATACCTTATCGGCCCGCGCTCGGCACTCGAACCTTGGACAAAGGCGCCATATAAACGGCAAGAGGCGCGGCAAACGCTCCCCTCCCCCTTGCGGGCGACAGGATCCCGCTCCTGGCTGGCAGTTGTCTACCATCACATTCGTAAAGAATTCGAAAATCTTGGCCGGACCAGGCAGAAAATGGTCGTGACGACCAGACGAAGGAAAAAGACAAATAATGGAACAAGAGAGAGACTGAGCGCTTAAATATCAGACCAATATAGCAGGCCTATAACGGACTTATTCGTCGCCATATAACGGCCCCATCGTCAGCCCACTTCCCGATATTGTGTCGGTGCCCGGACTCTGGCTTGCATCCGGTTATTCATCACCTTGATCACTGCAAAGCGCGGCAGCGTCTTGCTGTTGGTCAGCACCAGTTCGTCGGTCAGGTTCAGGCAAACGCTCGCCTGATCGCCGGCTTCGATGACCATGAATTCCCCCCGACCGTGGGGCGTATCCATCCACACCAGGGATCCCATCTCTGGAATAACATGAGCCTGCTGTTCATGAAAGAACCAGCTTTGCGGCATCAGGGGTTTATAAAAACGGCTGACGGCGATGGCATTGAGGACCAGCTGGACCTGGTGGGGCGTACTCCAGTCGAGTTCAGCGGCCTTGTCCATCAACTGGTAATAGAGGGCGGCATCATCCACACAAAAAGGCTGGGTGGTGAAAGAACAGGGAACAAGTTGCCGACCTTTATATTCGGTGGCAAATATCATGCGATCGGACAAATCCAGCATCAGGCGATCATCCTGAGCGTCATAATGCCACTGCCAATTGTCATTGGGTTGAATACACATGGTGGTGCCCTTATCTAAGCCGTCCCTCGACTTTATTCCATGTCGAGAATTTGAGCAACGTTAAATAAGGGCAACCGGTTATTTTTTAAATATGGGTAACGATCTCTTTGACCAGACTCGGCCCTTTATAAATAAAGCCGCTGTAAATCTGGACAAGACTGGCACCCGCCGCCAGTTTTTCCCGAGCCGCCATGGCGCTGTCGATACCACCCACACCGATAATGGGCAGGGCGCCGTCGAGGGCCTTGGCCAGGTGGCGGATCACCTCGGTGCTCTTGTGCTGGAGCGGACGACCGCTAAGCCCGCCGGCCTCTGCGGCATGAGGCATGTCATATATCATCTCCCGCTCCAGAGTGGTATTGGTGGCGATGACACCGTCAATACGGTTCTTGATCAAAGAGGCGGCTACCTGATCTATTTCATCGAGTGACAGATCCGGGGCAATTTTCACGGCCAGCGGCACATACTTTTTATATTTCTCGGCCAGCTCCTGTTGGCGCTGTTTCAATGCGGCCAGCAGTTCATCCAGCGCATCGCCATATTGCAATTGACGCAGACCCGGGGTGTTTGGCGAGGAAATATTGACCGCAATATAACCGGCGTGGTCATACACCTTGTCCATGCAGAGAAGGTAATCATCCTTGCCCTGCTCGATGGGGGTGTCCTTGTTCTTGCCGATATTGATGCCGATCACCCCCTGATATTTGGCCTCTTTCACCTTGGCCACCAGATGATCGACGCCCTTGTTGTTGAAGCCCATGCGATTGATGATCCCCTCGGCCGGGATCACCCGGAAGAGACGTGGCTTGTCATTGCCGCTCTGGGGTCTGGGGGTCACGGTACCGACCTCGATGAAACCGAACCCCATGGCGCCGAAGGCATCGATGCACTCCCCGTCTTTATCCAGACCGGCGGCCAACCCCACCGGATTGGCAAAATTAAGCCCCATGACGGTGACGGGGCGTTTGGGCAGAGAGTGGCGGAAGAAACAATCAAGCGGGGTACCAAGAAGGCGGGGCAAATATTTGATGGAGAGATCGTGAGCCTGCTCCGGATTGAGTTTGAACAGGAAATGCCTGGCGAGTGGGTACAGCATGCTTGCTCCTTAAAAAAAGCCCCGGCAACTGGCCGGGGCTTTTGGGGTTATGCCGAGGTTCGGCAATTCAACTGGAGCAGGTTCAACTCTCGCAAGGCCACCGAGAACTTGGCGAACTCGTGCGTGCTCGTGGTCTTGAAGTCGGCCAACATGTGGGTCCAACGGGACAAGAGTTGCTCATGCTCCGAAATCCAGTCGGCCAGTATGGTAGCGCATTCCCCCTGCTCTTTGCACCCTTCCAGTACCACGGAGGTGAGGCTGCGTTGCTGCCAGTCCAGATCTTCGCGGAAGGAGGCCCGCGCCATCGCCTGCCAGTGGTTGCCCACCGGCTGATGGTTGATCTGTTCGAGGAACCAGTGCAGATCCAGCTTGGCACCCAGGCGGTAGTAGACGTTGGCAACCCGCAGGATGTCGGTCTTGTGCTCCGCGGCAATCTGCGCCAGATCCAGGCAGGAGAAGAGGCTGCTCATGTGGGCCACGCGACGGGCGATGGCCTCCGGCACCTGTTTCTCCATCAGGGCGGCGACCGCCTGGCTGTGTTCGGCCACTTCGCTCTCGTCCATTACCTCATAAAGGTGCTGACTCAGGGTCTCGAAGGCCGGGCGGAAGAAGGCGATGTTCTCGCCGATGCTCCAGCTGCGGTTGCGGGCGCGCAGGAACCAGCGGGTGGCGCGGCGTACGATGCGGCGGCTGTAGAACATCAGCTCGAGCTGGGTCTGGGCATCCACCCCGTTGTCACACCCTTCGATGTCACGCCACAGGGCGCCGAGGCCGAACACTTCCCGGGCCATGGCGAAGCAGCAGACCACTTCCGCCACCGAGGCACCGGTCTCGTCCTTCATCCGGCTGGCGAAGTTGAGCCCCATGTCGTTGACCAGCATGTTGGCCACCCGGGTCGCGATGATCTCGCCTCGCAGCGGGTGCTGGGCCAGGGCAGCGCCAAATTGCTGCTGCAACTGGGTCGGGAAACTGGTGACCAGCATGTTGGCGAGGAAGGGCTCTTCGGTTACTTCCGGGCAGTTGAGCTGCTCTTTGAGAACCATCTTGCCGTAAGCCACCAGCACCGCCAGCTCGGGTCGGGTCAGCCCCTGCCCTGCCGCCATCCGCTCGGAGAGCTCCTCGTCGGAGGGGAGGAACTCGAGCGCCCGGTCCAGCTTGCCTTCCCGCTCCAGCCCCTGGATGAAGCGCTGCTGCTCTTTCAGCTGCTCAGCACCACGGAAGGCGGTCACCGAGATGGATTGTGACTGGCGATAGGCGTTGGTGATGACCACCTGGGCCACCGCATCCGTCATATCGTAGAGCATCTGGTTGCGCTGCTTGAGAGTCAGATCCCCGGCGGCCACCAGTTGGTTGAGCAGGATCTTGATGTTGACCTCGTTGTCGGAGCAATCCACCCCGCCCACGTTGTCGGTGAAGTCGGTGTTGATGCGACCACCCTGGCTCGCGTACTCCACCCGGCCAAGCTGGGTGAAGCCAAGATTGCCACCCTCGCCCACGATGCGGGCACGCAGGTCACGACCATTGACCCGCAGCACGTCGTTGCTGCGATCCCCGACGTCGGCGTCGCTCTCGCGGGCGCTCTTCACATAGGTGCCGATGCCGCCGTTCCAGAGCAGGTCGACGTTCAGGCAGAGCAGCGCCTTGATCAGCTCGTTCGGGGCCATGCCGCTCTTGTCGGTGCCGAGCAGGGTCTGCATTTCCGGGCTCAGCTTGATGGACTTGGCAGAGCGCAGGAAGATGCCGCCCCCCTTGGAGATGAGCTCACGGTTGTAGTCATCCCAGCTGGAGCCGGGCAGCTCGAACAGGCGCTTGCGCTCGACGAAGCTCCCGGCCGCATCCGGGGTCGGGTCGACGAAGATGTGCATGTGGTTGAAGGCGCCCACCAGCTGGATGTGCTCGGAGAGCAGCATGCCGTTGCCGAACACGTCGCCGGCCATGTCACCTATCCCCACGCAGGTGAAGTCGGTGGTCTGGCAGTTGATGCCAATCTCACGGAAGTGGCGCTTGACCGATTCCCAGGCGCCGCGGGCGGTGATGCCCATCTTCTTGTGGTCATAGCCGACCGAGCCGCCGGAGGCAAACGCATCGCCGAGCCAGTGGCCGTACTCGAGGCTTATCTCGTTGGCGATGTCGGAGAAGGTGGCAGTGCCTTTGTCGGCGGCCACGACCAGGTAATAATCATCCTCGTCGTGACGCACCACGGATTTTGGCGGGATCACCTCGCCGCCAATGATGTTGTCGGTCACGTCGAGCAGGCCGCGGATGAACAGACGGTAGCAGGCCTTGCCCTCCTCCTGGATGACGGCACGGGGGGCGCCTGCCGGCATCTGCTTGCAATAGAAGCCGCCCTTGGCGCCCACCGGCACGATGACGGTGTTCTTCACCTGCTGGGCTTTCACCAGACCCAGCACTTCGGTGCGGAAGTCCTCCTTGCGATCGGACCAGCGCAGGCCGCCACGGGCCACCTTGCCCCAGCGCAGGTGTACCCCTTCCACTCGCGGGGAGTAGACGAAGATCTCGAACTTCGGCAGCGGCAGCGGCATGTCGGTGATGCTGGAGGGGGCCAGCTTGAAGGAGATGTAGGGCTTGATGTTGCCCGCCTTGTCCAGCTGGTAGTAGTTGGTGCGCAGGGTGGCGTCGATCATCTCCACATAGCGGCGAATGATGCGATCGTCATCCAGGTTGGCGACCTGATCCAGCTTGGCGGCGAGCTGCTCATGCAGCTTGGCGGATGCCTTGGCATCTTGCGATGGCACCTTGGCGTCCTGCTTGCCGGCCGGATCCAGACGCTGTTCGAACAGAGTGAACAGCAGTTGGGCGATGTCCGGATAACGGGTCAGGGTCTCCTCGATATAGGACTGGCTGAAGGAGACGCCGGTCTGGCGCATGTATTTGGCATAGGCCCGCAGCACGGATACCTGACGACCGGTGAGGCCGGCACCCAGCACCAGACGGTTGAAGCCGTCATCTTCCAGGGTCTTGCTCCAGATGGCGGCGAAGGCCTGCTGGAAGCGCTGCTGGCTCTGCTCCAGATCGAACGGTTGCTCGCCCCGCAGCAGCATGGAGAAATCGAGGATCCAGAACACCTCGCCGGTGGGGGTCCGTACCTGATACGGGGTCTCGCCGATGACGCGCAGCCCCATGTTTTCCAGCATGGGCAGGACGTCGGAGAGGTGGATGGGTTCGCTTCGGTGGAACAGCTTGAGGCGTACCCGGCGATCGTTCTCCTCCTCCTGGGCGCGGTAGAACAGCATGCCAAGCGGCTCGGCCTCGCTCAATCCATCCAGGGCCATGATGTCCGCGACGGCAGAGCCCGGCAGCACATCTTCCTTGTAGGCACGGGGGAAGGCGGTGCTGAAACGGCGGCGCAGCTCGTTACCGCGGGCCTCGCCATAGTGGGAAAGCAGCACGGAATCCAGGCGGTCATCCCAGCTGCGGGCCGCTTCAATCAGGTTGTTCTGTACTTCGTTCACATCCACATCCACGTTGTTGTTGTTGACCCGCACTATGTAGTGGGTCCGTGCCAGCACGCCCTCGGTGAAGTAGACGTTGAACTCCACATCGATGCTGCTGCCAAAATATTTCTGCAAAATCTGCTGGGTCTTGACCCGCAGCGCCGTGTTGTAGCGCTCCTTGGTGACATAGACCATGCAGGAGAAGAAGCGGCCGTAGACGTCGCGGCGCACGAACAGGCGCAGCATGTCCCGCTCCTGCATCTCCAGCACGCCGAGACCGGTGGCCAGCAGCTCCTCTTCACGGGCCTGGATCAGCTCGTCGCGCGGGTAGGTTTCCAGCACGTTCAGCAACGCCTTGTAGGCATGGGAGCCCGACTCAAAGCCGGAGGCGGCCATGATGCGCTCGAGGCGGTGGCTGATGAGGGGGATCTGGGTCGCACTGGTGTTGTAGATGGAGGAGGCATAAAGGCCGATGAAGCGATCCTCTCCCACCACCTTGCCGTGCTCGTCGAAACGCTTGATGCCGATGTAGTCCACATAGGCCGGACGATGTACCCGGGACTTGCTGTTGGACTTGGTGAGGATCAGCAAGTTGGAACTGAGGGCCGCGTGACGGGCGCTGGCGGGCATGATGCCGAGGCGCTGGCCTTCGTCCTTGATGGAGTTCTTCATCAGCCCCAGGCTCGACTCGGGCTGCGGCAGGATCTCGTGATCCCCCTCCACCGCCTTGACGTCGTAGCGACGATAACCCATCAGGGTGAAGTTGTGGGCGGCCACCCATTTGAGGAAGGCGACGCAGGAGTCCACCTCGGCCTGGCTGACCGGGTTCTTGCGTTTGGGCAGCTCCTCGATGATCTCGTTCAGGCGCGCCAGCATGGGCTGCCAGTCTCCCACCGCCAGGGCCACTTCCCGCGCGACCGAGTTGAGCTCGGCAGTCAGGGCGTCCATCTCCTCTTCACCGGTCAGGTGATCGATTTCGATGAGAAAGGCGGTTTCCACCGAGGTCTGCTCTGCGGTGTTGTCCAGATCCAGGATGGCGCCAATCTTGCCGCCTTCGCCGCGGATCAGGTGCAGCGGCTGGTGAAGCATCATGTGGGCGGTGATATTGAGACGCTTGAGCGCCATGCGGATGGAGTCCACCAGGAAGGGGGAATCCTGCAGGATGATCTCGACGATGGTATGAGGAGACTGCCATCCGTGGCGGGTCAGCTCGGGGTTGTAGACCCGGATATAGGGCTCGATGCCGGTACGGTGGTTGAGGGCATTCCACAGACTGAGGGCGGCGCCATAGAGATCGCTGTCATTGCGGTCATGCAGATCAGTGCTGGCCATGTTGCCGTAGAACTTGGCAACGAAACATTCGACCAGGGAGGCACTGTTTTTCGGCAATTTCTGGTGGATCAGACTGAGAACGTTTTCGAGCAGAACGGATGTAGGGGCGTCTTTCAATGCCATTGCTAGTTTCCTTATCGGACGACATCACAGACACGGCGACATCCACCCAGGATGCGCGCCGGTACAGAGTTGCAGCGAAGTGTAATGGCTTGGATCAAGGAAGGCGAGCAAAGGTGATAACGGGATGTTAAAAACAAGGGACAGATCACGGCTTGGGTTGTGATAAATTTTGCCAAGTTGGCAAAATTCAGAAAATCGCACTGGATGCCGCGCCATTTACCGGATAGATAGTGACTTAAAGCAGATATTTACCCGGATTGATGTTCAAGTTTTGTTAATTTATGCGTTCCAGGGAAATGAAGCGATGATCGTCCTGGGTTTTCAGTCGAAAGTAGCCGTGAACGCCTCTCTCCGACACAAAACGCCGGATTTTCTCCAACCCCAGCTCCAGGGTCAGACCCTGCTCGGTACGTACCACCAGGCGGTTCACCTGCCCCTGGTACATCAACATGATCTCGTCGCGGCCAAGGGAGAGCCGAAAAGTGTATTGCCTCATGTCACCTCCTGGTCATCCATGAAAAACGGGCAGGAGAGCCAGACTCCCCTGCCCGCCGTCGTGACGCTTATTGTGCCAGCGCCTTGCTCACCTTCTCGAACAGATCCCGCGCCAGCCCGTCCAGGTTGGCCAGGCGGGTCAGCTCGGCGCGAACCAGCGCCTTGCGCCCCTCATCGAGCCGCTTGAACTGGATAAGCGGGGTGATGAGGCGGGACGCCACCTGGGGATTGACCTCGTTGAGCTCGATCAAGAGATCGGTCAGGAAGCGATAGCCGCTGCCATCGGCGGCGTGGAACTGCACCTGGTTGTTCATGGCGAAGCTGCCGATGAGCGCCCGCAGCCGGTTCGGGTTGCGGATGCTGAAGGTCGGGTGCGCCATCGCCTGCTTCACGTCATCGAGCACATCCTTGGCCGGCTTGGCGCCCACCAGCCGCAGCCAGTTGTCCAGTACCAGGCCATCATGGGCCCACTTGCCTTCGAAGTCGGCCAAAAGCGCGGCGCGGCACGGCAGCAGATGGCTGTTGGCCACCTGGAGTGCAGCCAGGGTGTCGGTCATGTTGTCGGCGGCCCCGTACTGCTCGCGCACCAGGGTATCGGCCTTCGCGGCATCCAGCGCCGCCAGATAACCCAGCACCACGCCCTTGAGGGCCCGTTTGGCCATGTCGGCATGGACCACCTGATAAGCCGGCAGACGCAGGCTCTCGTAGCACGCCAGCAGGCGGTCGCCGAAGGCGTGGGCCAATGCGGTCTGGATCCCGTTGCGCACCTGGTGGATGGCGTCGATATCGGCCACCTCGAACAGCTCGGCCAGGGTCGCCTCTCCCGGCAGGGCCAGGATCTCTGCCTTGAGGGCGGGATCCAGTGCAGCCTCGTCCAGAATGGCAACAAAGGCCGCCAGCAGGGTGTGGGAGAGTTCAACCCTCTGCCCGTGCTGGACCCGCGCCACCCCGTCGATCACCGCCTTGTTGATCAGCATCTGCGCCGCATCCCAGCGGGCAAACTCGTTGCGGGCATGGCGCATCAGGAAGGCCAGGGCCTCGTCGCTATAGTCATAGTGCAGCTTGACCGGGGCGGAGAAGTCCCGCAGCAGGGAGGGTACCGGTCTGACCGGCACCCGATCGAATTCGAAAGTCTGCTGTGCTTCCAGCACGTCCAGCACATTGCCGATGGCCTTGCCCTGGTATTGCAGCGGGATGACGGCACCCTGTGCATCGTAGAGCTCGATGTCGAGGGGGATATGCAGCGGCAGCTTTTGTGGCTGATCCTGGGTCGGCGGGGTGTGCTGGCTCACGTGCAGACGATAAACACCACTCGTGGCATCGTACTCGTCGGTCACGGTGAGCTCGGGGGTGCCGGACTGGCTGTACCAGCGGCGGAAGCGAACGAGATCCACCCCGGAGGCATCCTCCATCGCCTGCACGAAGTCGTCGCAGGTGGCGGCAGAGCCGTCGTGACGCTCGAAGTAGAGGCGCATGCCCGCCAGGAAGGCGTCCTCCCCCAGCAGGGTGTGCATCATGCGGATCACTTCAGAGCCCTTCTCGTAGACGGTCAGGGTGTAGAAGTTGTTCATCTCGATCACCACATCCGGGCGGATGGGGTGGGCCATGGGGCCGGCATCTTCGGCAAACTGCGGACCGCGCACGGTGCGCACGTTGTTGATCCGGTTGACGCCGCGCGACCCCAGATCGGAGGAGAACTCCTGATCCCGGAACACCGTCAGCCCCTCTTTGAGGCTTAACTGGAACCAGTCGCGGCAGGTGACGCGGTTGCCGGTCCAGTTGTGGAAATATTCGTGACCGATCACCCGCTCGATGCCGTGGTAGTCCGCATCGGTGGCAGTGGCCGGGTTGGCCAGCACGAACTTGGAGTTGAAGATGTTGAGCCCCTTGTTCTCCATGGCCCCCATGTTGAAGAAGTCCACCGCCACGATCATGTAGATGTCGAGATCGTATTCGAGGCCAAAGCGCTGTTCATCCCAGCGCATGGAGTGGATGAGGCTCTCCATGGCGAAACCGGTGCGGTCCAGGTTGCCCTTGTCCACGAAGATTTCCAGCGCCACATCGCGACCACTCCGGGTGGTGTAGTGATTGCGCTCCACATCGAAGTCCCCCGCCACCAAGGCGAAGAGGTAGCTCGGCTTGGGGAAGGGATCCTGCCACTGCACGAAGTGGCGACCGTCGTCCAGATCGCCGCTCGCGACCTTGTTGCCGTTGGAGAGCAGATAGGGGTACTTGGCCTTGTCGGCGGTGATACGGGTACTGTAACGGGCCAGGATGTCTGGCCTGTCCATGTAATAGGTGATACGACGAAAGCCCTCAGCCTCGCACTGGGTGCAATAGGCATCGCCGGATTTGTAGAGCCCCTCCAGCGCCGTGTTGGCGGCGGGATCAATGTTGGTGACCACGGTCAGCACGCACTCGGCCGGCAGGTTGAACAGGGTCAGGCTGCTCTCTCCCTGCTCGTATTGCTGATAGGGCACGCCATCCACACTGACGCTGACAAGGTCAAGCCCCTCGCCGTCCAGCACCAGGGGTTCGTTGTGATCGCCGCTGCGACGCAAACGGGAGATGGCGGTGACCCGGGTCAGGGGCTCTTGCAACTGAAAATCGAGATCCAGACTGTCACACCAATAGAGGGGAGCCTGGTAATCCTGGCGATATTTGGCCGTCATGGCCTGAGGTTGTTCAGTCATTATTGTGTGCTTCCACGCTTTGTTATTGACGTGTCAGAGGCTGTCACAAGGCTCGGACAGGGTCAAATAGTTTGCATTCAGGCAAAAGAAAGGGCGACCAGAGTCGCCCTTGTCATTTCGTTGCCAGCATCAGCTATTCTTGCTGAGGGTGGCCAGATCCGCCGTGATGTTGGCCGCTTCCACCTGGTATTCGTCAGGTGCCTCGAAATCGGTCGGCAGTTCATCCAGGCTCTTCACCGTCGGCTTGCCAAGACGGGTCAGCCGCTCATTGGCTCGCGCCAGCGCCTTCTCGTCCTGTTTGGCCTGTTCAGCCAGCCGCTCGGCTTCGTTCAGGGAGACCGACTTCTTGTCCTTGTCCGCCTGATACTCCTTGATGTCCTGCAGCACATAGGCAAATTCCGGATCCTTGGTGATCCGTGCCTCGTGGGCCGCTTTCAGCTTGGGCAGCAGGCTGGAGAAGTCCCCCAGTCGCTCGTAGCTGGCCGAGGCAATCTTGTCCCAGGGCAAGGCGTTGAACTCGCGGCTCTCCCCCGTCTCCCCCGGCGCTACCGCAGTCGGGAAGGCGATATCGGGTGCAACTCCCTTGTTCTGGGTGCTGCCGCCATCGATACGGTAGAACTTGGCGATGGTGTACTGCACGTGACCCAGCGGCTGCTCGTAGAAGTCATAGACCTTGGCGAGGCTGCGATGCTGCTGCACCGTCCCCTTGCCGAACGAGTTTTCGCCGAGGATCAGCGCACGACCATAGTCCTGCATGGCGGCAGCGAAGATCTCGGAGGCCGAGGCGCTGTAGCGGTCGATCATCACCGACATGGGGCCACCGTAGTAGACATTGCCGTCGTCGTCGCCATTGACGGTGATGCGACCCATGTGATCACGGATCTGCACCACGGGGCCGCTGGCAAAGAAGAGACCGCTCAGGGCGGAAGCTTCCGTCAGGGCACCGCCACCGTTGCCGCGCAGATCGACGATGAGGCCGTCGATCTTCTGCTTGTTGAGGCTGGAGATCTCCTTGATCACGTCGTCGTGCAGGTTGACGTAGAAGCTCGGGATCTCGAGCACGCCGATCTTCTTGCCCTCGGCGGTGATCACCTTGGACTTGGCGGCTCTGTCTTCCAGACGCACCTTGTCACGCACCAGCTCCACCAGCTCGGTCTTGGCGGTCGCGCCCTTGCCGCGCTGGATCTCCAGCTTCACCTTGCTGCCCTTGGGCCCCTTGATGAGCTCGACCACGTCGTCAAGACGCCAGCCAATGACATCCACGATCTTACCGTCGTCCTGCCCCACACCGGTGATCTTGTCATCGGGTTTCAGGTGATTGGACTTGGCCGCCGGGCCGCCTGGCACCAGGGAGCGGATGACGGTAAAGTCATCTTCCGCCTGCAGCACGGCCCCAATCCCTTCCAGCGAGAGGTTCATCTCGGTGTTGAACCGATCGGCGCTGCGCGGAGACAGATAGCTGGTGTGCGGTTCGATGGCGCGGGCGAAGGAGTTCATGAAGAGCTGGAACACGTCCTCGCTCTCGGTCTGGGACATCCGCTTGATGGCGTTGTTGTAACGCTTGCCAAGCAGCTCCTTGATCTCGGGCCACTCCTTGCCGCTGAGCTTGAGGCTCAGGGCATCGAACTTGACCCGCTGACGCCACAGCTCGTTGAGCTCGGCTTCATCCTTGGGCCAGGGAGCCCCTTCCCGATCGAAGACGTAATTGTCTTTCTGGGTAAAATCGAAGGGAGTGTCGAGCAGTTTGAGGGCGTATTCGAACCGCTCGTACCGCCGCTGCTGACTCAGGTTGAACATCTCGTAGGCCGGAGCCAGTCGCCCTCGCTCGAGGTCGGTGTCAAAACCGGTACGATATTTCTCAAAACGGCTGATGTCAGAGGCCAGAAACAGGTTGCGGCTGTAGTCCAGATTCTCCAGATACTTGTCAAAGATCACGGAGGAAAAGGCGTCGTCCAGCTTGAACTGTTTGTAGTGGGAGCGGGTAAACAGATTGGCAATTCGCTTGCTGGCCGTAGCATGTTGGCTCTCTTGAGCCAACACAGGCAAATCACTTTCCTTGAGCACCGGCTCGATGGCCTGTGCGAGCCCGGCAAGCGCCAGGCTACAGGCAACGAGTGAAAAACGAATCACGCCATGCTTCAACATTCGTCTCCTTAGAGAACCAGATGCTCGAACTTGACCCGCAACATCATGCCGGTCTGCAATTGAACCTGTACGTCATCCTTGGTCACTTCCTTGATGGTCGCAGGCACAGGGGACTTGCCCAGCACGACGCGCACGCCCTGCTCGACTTTCAGGGTAGCGGCATCCACTTTCACCAGCGGCGCATCGGCGACCGGTGCAGCCTTGGGAGCAGGGGCGGACTTGGGCTTGTCGGAGCGGGGAGCGTCAGCCTTGCGCGGCGCGTTGCGACGCGGCTGCTTGGGCTTGTCTTCCTTCTCCTTGGTGTTGGTGCGGCGGCTGGCAAAGACACGTTCCTTGCTCTCCTTGAGCGCCTGTTTGGCATGCTCGATGTGCTCTTCGGTGAGCAGCTCGCCCGGGTTGCCGTCCAGATCGACACGGGCCTGGCCAGCCTTGAGGCCATGCAGGTAACGCCAGCTGGAGGTGTATTGACGCAGAGCAGAGCGCAGCATGGTCTTGGAGACTCTCTCGTCATCAGCAAGACGCGCGGCCAGATCCTGGAAGATGCCAATCTTGAGTGGCTTGGCCTCTCCTTCAGCGATGAAGCAGGCCGGGAATTTCTCGACCAGGTAGGCGACGATCTCTTTACTGTTCTTCAGCTTTTCAGTGTTTTCCATGTATAACCTTGGCTTTCATATAGACGCACGGGCATGCCCGAACACAACAAAGGCCCCATTATAGAGAGCTTGGGACCTTTTGCGAACCATCTAGCAATGACTTAGAGCATGCTTTCCAAAATTTGCACCGTTTCTTCGAGGCCAATCCGGTCCTGCTCGTCAAAGCGGTTAAAGATTGGACTGTCGATGTCCAGCACCCCGATGATCTCCCCGCCACGGCGCAGCGGGATCACGATTTCCGAGTTGCTGGCACCGTCGCACGCAATGTGCCCCGCGAACTGGTGCACGTCGTCCACCAGCTGGGTCTTGCCCTCGGCAACCGCAGTGCCACAGACGCCGCGCCCGACCGGGATGCGCACACAGGCCGGCTTGCCCTGGAACGGGCCGAGCACCAGGGTCTCGCCCTGCAGCAGGTAGAAACCAACCCAGTTGATGTCAGCCAGTTCCTGATTGAGCAGGGCAGACAGGTTTGCCAGGGTGGCGATCATGTCGGGTTCGCCCTCTAGCAATGCCTGGGCCTGCTGGTTGAGCGTGCGATAAAATGCTTGTTTTTCAATCATGATTAAATGAACTTCACTCTTTGATAATCAATGCAAGGTACCGTCCTGCCTGAAAATTTCAAATCAATTTTCATTTATCCCCCCTCCTGGGGCCCGATGAGAGTCCGTTCAACGTGCCGCGCCCAACGTCAGTTGATGGCGCTGGCCATTGCTCCACTCGATGGTCAAGAGCCAGTCCATCGCCTCTGCCGTACAACTTCCCACCTGGGTCACCCCTCGCCACCCCGCATCGCTGGCTTCAAACAGCACGGGGATGAGCCCCATGAACATCTCCTTGCCCTCGAGCCAGGCCTTGACCGGCGTAATGGCCGGCACACCCCCTTGAAGGCGCAGGACAAAGTCATGTTCAGGGCGGATCGGCAAGCCATCGATGCTGACCGTCAGCGGGCGATCCCCGACGATGAGGCGGCAGGGGCTGTGGGACAGATCACAAATCTGAACATTGGAGCCCTCTGCATGGTCGCTTCCTGTGCCTGAAAACCAGGTTCGATAGGCCATCAGGGAGAGCAAAATGACCAGCACCATGGACAGGTGGACGATTTTGCGTGAAGTGAGTCTCTCTTTCATGAAAAAACAGCTCTGTAAGGTACGTAGAAAATGTAATTTTCGTGATCTGGCTCAAGGTAAAAACTGGCGGACATGAGACCCGCTGGAGCCAAATATATCACTGTTTGTACTGTTATTTTACCGGTCATTTCAGTATCATTCTCAATGGATTTTCATTTAACCACCTTTTGCTTTTCCTTTTATTAACAGATGTTAACGAGGGGATTTTGCAAAACCGGGGTGAAAATGGCCCAGGACACCGGGCAACACTAACAACAGCATCGGAAGCGGAATACAACGATGAGCCATACAACAAACCACCCTGAGTACAACTACACCGTTGTGCGCCAGTTCACCGTCATGACGATTGTCTGGGGTATCGTCGGCATGTCGGTGGGTGTATTGATTGCAGCCCAGTTGATCTGGCCTGCCCTCAACTTCGACACCCCCTGGCTGACGTACAGCCGTCTGCGTCCCCTGCATACCAATGCGGTCATCTTCGCATTTGGTTGCAGCGCCCTGATGGCCACCTCCTTCTACGTGGTGCAACGCACCTGTCAGGTCCGGCTGTTTGGTGGTCCCCTCGCCTCCTTCGTGTTCTGGGGCTGGCAGGCGATCATTCTGTCTGCAGCCATCTCGCTGCCGCTGGGGTACACCACCTCCAAAGAGTACGCCGAGCTGGAGTGGCCCATCGACATCGCCATCGCCGTGGTCTGGGTGAGCTATGCCATCGTCTTCTTCGGCACCTTGGTCAAGCGCACCACCTCCCACATCTATGTGGCGAACTGGTTCTTCGGTGCCTTCATCATCACGGTGGCCGTACTGCACATCGTCAACAACATGGAAGTGCCGCTCTCCGGCATGAAGTCCTACTCCATGTACTCCGGTGCCATGGATGCCATGGTGCAGTGGTGGTATGGCCACAACGCAGTGGGCTTCCTGCTGACAGCGGGCTTCCTTGGCATGATGTACTATTTCGTGCCCAAGCAGGCGGGTCGCCCCGTCTACTCCTACCGCCTCTCCATCGTGCACTTCTGGGCGCTGATCTCCCTCTATATCTGGGCCGGTCCGCACCACCTGCACTATACCGCCCTGCCTGACTGGGCCCAGTCGCTGGGCATGGTGATGTCCCTCATCCTGTTCGTGCCCTCCTGGGGCGGCATGATCAACGGCATCATGACCCTCTCGGGTGCCTGGCACAAGCTGCGTTATGACCCCATCCTGCGCTTCCTGATCGTCTCCCTGTCGTTCTACGGCATGTCGACCTTCGAAGGCCCCATGATGGCGATCAAGACCGTCAACGCCCTCTCCCACTACACCGACTGGACTATCGGTCACGTTCACTCCGGTGCCCTGGGCTGGGTTGCCATGGTGTCCATCGGTGCCGTCTACCACCTGATCCCGAACCTGTTCGGGCAGGGGCGCATGTACAGCATCAAGCTCATCAACGTCCACTTCTGGCTGGCCACCGTGGGCACCGTGCTCTATATCGTCGCCATGTGGATTTCCGGTGTGATGCAGGGCCTGATGTGGCGTGCAGTCAACGACGACGGCACCCTGACCTACAGCTTCGTGGAGGCGCTGCAAGCTTCCTATCCCTTCTACTTCGTGCGCTTCCTGGGTGGCTGCTTCTTCGTCACCGGCATGCTGCTGATGGCCTACAACGCCTATCGCACCGTCACTGCGCCCAAGGGTTCTCTGGAACCCGTCGCACAGCCAGCCTGATTTGAAGGGGTTTAAAGCATGAGCAACAACAACCGTCACGAGATTTTTGAAAAAAGCGTCCCCATGCTGGTGATTGGCATCATCTTCGCCATCAGCCTGGGGGGCCTGGTGGAAATCACCCCCCTGTTCTTCCAGAAGCAGACCAACGAGCCGGTAGAGGGCCTCAAGCCCTACACCGCCCTGCAGATGGAAGGACGCGACATCTACATCCGCGAAGGCTGCACCGTCTGCCACAGCCAGATGATCCGCCCGTTCCGCGCCGAGACCGAACGCTACGGCCACTACTCGGTTGCCGGCGAGAGCGTCTGGGAGCACCCCTTCCTGTGGGGCTCCAAGCGTACCGGCCCGGATCTGGCCCGGGTCGGCGGCCGCTACTCCGATGACTGGCATCGCGCCCACCTCATCAACCCGCGTGACGTGGTGCCCGAGTCCAACATGCCGGCCTTCCCCTGGCTCGAGACCAATGTGCTGAGCGGCGAGTTGACTGGCAAGAAGCTGGCTCTGTTCCGGGATCACTTCGGCGTGCCCTATACCGATGCCGACATCGCTGGCGCCGGTGAGGCCGTCAAGGGCAAGACCGAGCTGGATGCGCTGATCGCCTATCTGCAATCACTGGGCCATGCCCTGAAATAAGGAGTCGGGATATGGATTACGGCACATTTCGCGGCCTGTACACCCTGCTGCTGATGGTCATCATGATTGGCATCATCGTCTGGGCCTACAGCAAGCGCCGCAAGGCTTCTTTCGACGAGGCCGCCAACCTGGTTTTTGCCGATGACGAGCAACCCAGTGCTGATAACAAGAACGCAGGAGCGAAGCAATAATGAGCACTCTGTTTAGCATTTTTGTGACCGTCATAAGCCTTGGCACCATTCTCGGCTGCTTCCTGCTGCTGGCCTGGTGCATGAAGGACAAGATGGGAGCCGAAGAGGGCAAACCCATGGGTCACACCTTCGACGGCATCGAGGAGATCAACAATCCCCTGCCGAAGTGGTGGTCCTATATGTTCCTCTTCTTCATCGTCACCGGGCTCATCTACCTGCTCGCCTTCCCGGGCCTTGGCAACTTCAAGGGTCTGCTGGGCTGGCAGAGCTCCAACCAGGATGTGCGTTCCCTGGCCGAGTCCAAGGCGGCGGCCGAGTCTGCCAAGGCCGAAGGACGCGCGGTGGAATACGACCGGGAACTCGCCAAGGCCGACGAGATCTACGGCGCCAAGTTCCGCGAGCTGACCTATCAGGCTGACGGCAAGAGCTACAAGGAGATCACCGAGATCGCCAAGGATCCGGAAGCCCTGAAGGTGGGTCAGCGCCTGTTCCTGCAAAACTGTTCCCAGTGTCATGGCTCCGATGCCCGCGGTGGTCGCGGTTTCCCAAACCTGACCGACAGCGAATGGCAGTGGGGCGGCGCACCCGACCAGATCAAGACCACCATCATGGGCGGTCGTCAGGGGATCATGGCCGCCTGGGGCGAGATCCTGGGTCAGGACGGGGTGAAAGAGGTTGCCTCCTATGTGCTGAGCCTCTCCGGTCGTAAGGTTGATCTGGTGGAAGCCAAGAAAGGGGAAGCACGCTTTGCCATGTGCGCCGCCTGCCACGGTCCGGATGCCAAGGGCGGCATCGCCTTCGGCGCACCGGATCTCACCAACAACATCTGGCTCTATGGCGGCTCCCGTCAGGTGGTCGAACAGACCATCACCCACGGGCGCCACGGCGTGATGCCGGCCTGGAAGGACATTCTGGGGGAAGACAAGGTACATCTGCTCGCTTCCTACGTTTACAGCTTGTCCCACAACGATCGGCAAAATCAGCAGTAACATGTGATAAGCACGTGATTAATCAGCAAAAAGCCTCGACTCTTCGAGGCTTTTTGCTATCTTGTGTTGGCTGAATTACCGCCATTTCGTTAACCATTTGTTTCGGTAGCATCATGACTCAACCCTGGTATCGCCAATTCTGGCCCTGGTTCATCATCGCCCTCCCCTGCGCCGCCGTGGTAGGCAGCATCGCCACCGCCATCATTGCCAGCAAGGATGGGGTCAACCTGGTGGCGGAGGACTACTACAAGCAGGGCAAGGAGATTAACCAGGATCTCAGCAAGTTCGATCGCGCCGAGGCGCTCGGCATCCGTATCGCCCTCAATGTCAGCGACAAGGAGCTGACGTTAAATCCACTGTCCGGGGATTTCCCCCTCGGGCAGGCACTGCACCTCTCCCTGTTTCATCCCACGTTGGCGGGCCTGGACAGCGAACATCTGCTGACGGCCGATGGCAAGGGAGTCTATCGCCTGATGCTCGACAAGCCCCTCACCGGCAAGTGGCACGTGCGGGTCGATGCCTTCAACCATGAATGGCGCCTCCAGGAGACGGCACAACTGCCGACTCAGGCAGCGATTGAGCTCGATCCCAAGGGACGTTGAATCACGAAGGCAGGGTGATCGGCACGCCGGTCAGCCGCCCTTCTCCCCGACCCGGCCTGCAGGGCTGCATCAAAGAGGGATGATCACCATGACCGGCTGTTTTCACTGTGGTGAACCGGTTCCCACTGGCAGTAACTTTACTCTCGAGATCAAAGGCATCGCTCAGCCGATGTGTTGCCCTGGCTGTCAGGCCGTGGCACAGACCATTCTCGAATGCGGCCTCGCCAGTTATTACGAACACCGCACCGCTCCCGGCATCAAGGGGGAACTGGTGCCCGAAGAGCTCGCCGCCCTCACCCACTACGATCTGGCGGAGGTGCAGCAGGAGTTCGTCACCGACACCGGTACGGGTCGCGAAACTACGCGCGAGATCCAACTGACGGTGGAAGGTTTGACCTGCGCCGCCTGTGCCTGGCTCATCGAGCGGCACCTGATGACCCTGCGCGGTCTGCGTTACATCAACGTCAATACCACCACCCATCGCGCCCGCATCAAGTGGGATCCGGCCCAGCTCTCTTTGAGCGACATTCTCAAGGGCTTTGCCAGGGTCGGCTATCGCGCCTATCCCTTCCAGACTCATCAGCAGGAAGCGCTCTACGCCAAAGAGGTGCGCAGCTACATGTTCCGCATGGCGCTGGCCGGCCTTGGCTCCATGCAGGTGATGATGTGCGCCGTGGCACTCTACATGGACCTCTTCATCAGCGTGGAAGAGGAGTTCATGATCTACTTCAAGTGGATAAGCCTTCTGCTCTCCACCCCCATCATGATCTACTCGGCCCAGCCTTTTTACGTGGGGGCATGGCGCAGCCTGAAGCAGGGGCACCTCTCCATGGATGTTTCGGTGTCGCTGGCACTGATCGGCGCCTTCGTCGCCTCCATCTGGGCCACGGTCTTCAACACGGGTGAGGTCTATTACGACTCCATCACCATGTTCGTCTTTTTCCTGCTGTTGGGCCGTCTGCTGGAACTACGAGCGAGGCGCAAGGCGTCGGAGTCGAGCTCCAACCTGGCGCGTCTGGTGCCCATCATGGCGACCCGCATCGATGATGACGGCGAACACGAGGTGGCCGCCAAGACGCTGCGAGTCGGAGACAGGGTGCGGGTACTCGCGGGGGCCACCCTGCCGGCAGACGGCATCGTCACCTTGGGCCAGGCCAGCCTCAACGAATCCATGCTGACTGGCGAACAGTTGCCTCTGCTCAAGCAGGCCGGGGATCCCGTCTATGCAGGCACCATCAATACCGATGCCCCCCTGGAGATCCGGGTCAGCCATCCCATTGAAGAGTCGCGTCTGGCCCAGATCATGCGCCTGCAGGATCATGCTCTGGACGACAAGCCCGCCATCGCCCAACTGGCGGACGTGCTGTCGCGCCACTTTATCCTGGTGCTCCTGATCATTGCGTCCGCGGTCTGGACCTTCTGGCATTTTCATCAGCCCGAGCGGGCCTTCTGGGTCACCCTGGCGGTGCTGGTGGCGACCTGTCCCTGCGCCCTCTCGCTGGCCACCCCGACCGCACTGACCTCGGCCACTGCCAACCTGACCCGCAGCGGCATCCTGCTGCGCCGCGGCCACGTGCTGGACATTCTGACCCGGGCCAACCGCATCGTGATGGACAAGACGGGAACCCTGACCACGGGCAACATCAGCCTGGTGAGCACCCAGCCCCTCGGCGAGCTCGACGCAGCCCGCTGCCTCGCACTCGCCCATGCCCTGGAGACCTACTCCGAGCACCCCATCGCCCGTGCGTTTCGAAGCAAACCACTGGCGGACGGGGTGCCGCTCGCCGCCAGCGACGTCACCCCCGTCATCGGCCACGGCGTGCAGGGAGTAATTGAGGGCAAGCATTACCGCATCGGCAGTGCACGCTGGCTCGAACTGGCGCAAGAAGAGAATGCCGCTCAAGGGCTGACCATCTATCTGGCCGATGAACACGGACTGCTGGCCCGTTTCATCCTGGCCGACACGCTGCGCCCCGATGCCGGTGCACTGATCCAGGCCTTCAAGGAGGCAGGCCTGCAAACCACCATTCTCACCGGCGACGGTTCGGACCAGGCGGACATGCTGGCCCGCGAGCTGGGGGTCGATGAGCTGGTAAAAGGGGTCACCCCGGACGGCAAGCTGGCCTATCTCAAGGCCCGGGAAGCGGCCGGGGATATCAGCATCATGGTGGGAGATGGCATCAACGACGCCCCTGTGCTGGCCGGCGCCCACGCGTCCTTTGCCATGGCGGGGGGCACGGATCTGGCCAAGAACAGTGCCGACGCCATCCTGCTGGCCGACGATCTCTCCCGTCTGCTGGCCGCCCGGGCCCAGGCCCTGCGCACTCGCAAGATCATCAAGGAGAACTTTGCCTGGTCCATCGGCTACAACCTGCTTGTGCTGCCGCTGGCGGCAAGTGGCTGGCTCCCCCCTTATCTGGCGGCTGCTGGCATGTCCCTGAGCTCCCTCATCGTGGTCACCAACTCCATGCGGCTCAACCGGTGAGCAGCCATCTGGCATCCTCCCGGGTGGCGGCACCTCTTGCCTCGCCGGGTTATCATCCCCCTTTCACCACAGGGTCCGCGCCATGAACATTATCTTCGTCCTCATCCCCATCGCCATCCTGTTCGTTGTCATTGCCGGCGCCGTCTTCTTCTGGGCCATCCGCTCCGAGCAGTTCGAGGATCTCGACAGGCAGGGCTCCAACATCCTGTTTGACGAGGAGCAGCGCCCCTTGCCCCCCTCTGAACAACAAGCAGAACAGGAAAACAGGCCCCATGACCAGCAGCCTTGACCTCATGGGCGCCCTGCTGGTCGGGCTTGCCGGTGCCGGCCACTGTATCGGCATGTGTGGCGGCGTGTCCGCAGCGCTCTCCATGGCCATACCTGCCGAGAAGCAGCATTTTTGGGGCAGGCTCGGTTATCTGCTCAACTACAACCTGGGGCGCATCCTGAGCTATGTGCTGGCGGGCGCGCTGGTGGGCGGCTTGCTCGCCACCACCACGGAGATAGGCGCTGGCAAACACGCCCTGGCAGGGCTTCGCCTCATCGCCGCCCTGCTGATGATAGCGCTCGGCCTCTACTTGGCTGGCTGGTGGCATGGCGTCTTGCTGCTCGAGCGCATCGGTGCGAAGTTCTGGCCTCTCATCAAGCCGCTGGCAGGCAGGTTTCTCCCGTTTACATCAGCCAGGCAGGCCCTCCCCTTTGGCATGATATGGGGCTGGCTCCCTTGCGGCCTCGTCTACTCCATGCTGACCTGGAGCGCTGCCGCAGGCTCCGCGAGTGGCGGGGCACTCATCATGCTCTTTTTCGGCCTCGGCACCCTGCCGACCCTGTTTGCGCTAGGGGGGCTGGCAGACCGATTGCGCTACTGGCTCACCCTGCGCAGCCTGCGCCTTGGGGGCGCCTTGCTGCTTATTGCCTACGGGATCCACACCCTCTGGATCGGGATGGCGTCCTTTTGAAACCCTATCCAAAACGGATGAGATGGTGGTAAACTTGTTTGATATAAATCAATTATTCATTTGAGCCTATGATCCCGGACAAGAAACCTGGCAGACGTATTCAGAGCGGTGGCTGTGCAATTCATTGCCAGGATTGCAGCATCAGCCAGCTCTGCATCCCCTTCACCCTGAACGATAACGAGCTCGATCAGCTCGACAGCATCATCGAGCGCAAAAAGCCGTTCCAGAAGGGTGAAGAGTTGTTCAAGGCCGGCGATGAGCTCAAGTCGCTCTATGCCATACGTTCCGGGACCATCAAGTCATACACCATCACCGAACAGGGTGACGAACAGATCACCGCCTTCCACCTCGCCGGTGATCTGGTCGGTTTCGACGCCATCCACAAGCAGGCCCACCCCTCCTTCGCCCAGGCGCTGGAAACCGCCATGGTGTGCGAAATACCGTTCGATGTGCTCGACGACCTCTCTGGCAAGATGCCCAAACTGCGCCAGCAGATCATGCGGCTGATGAGCAACGAGATCATGGGCGACCAGGAGATGATACTGCTGCTCTCCAAAAAGAACGCCGAAGAGCGCCTCGCTGCCTTCCTGCACAATCTCTCGGTTCGTTTCTCCGAGCGCGGCTTCTCCGCCAAGGAGTTCCGCCTCTCCATGACCCGTGGAGACATCGGCAACTACCTCGGTCTCACCGTCGAGACCATCAGCCGCCTGCTGGGCCGTTTCCAGAAATCCGGTCTCATCAGCGTCAAAGGCAAATACATTACTGTACTGGACAACGTTGCCTTGGGCGTCATGGCCGGAGCCACTCGTCCTCCCTGCGGTTAATCCCCGTTTATTCCCTTTTTTGCCGGATCGGATCACCCTGAAATTTGATCCGGCACACCTTCCCGTCTCCCCCCTTGGACTAAGCTGTAATAGCTAAAGAGTTGCCATCATTGGCCTTTTTGCTAAGGAGGAGAACATGGTCAAGTACCGAAACATTCTGGTGGTGATCAATCCCGAGGAGGAGCGCCAGATCGCGCTCGAGCGCGCGGTCAAGGTCGCCGAGCTGGATGAGGGTGCCCAGCTGACCCTGCTCCTGACGATTTACGACTTCTCTTACGAGATGACCGCCATGCTCTCGGCAGACGAGCGGGAAGAGATGCGCCATGGTGTCATCGCCCAGCGTCGGGAGTGGCTCGACGAGATCCTCACTCCCTATCGGGCCAGAGGGCTGGAATGCGAAGTGAAAGTGCTTTGGCACAACCGTCCCTTCGAGTGCGTCATTCAGGAAGTGCTGGAACAGCGTCACGATCTGGTCGTCAAGGCTACTCACAAACACTCCTTCCTGCAAACCTTCATCTTCACCCCCACCGACTGGCACCTGCTGCGCAAATGCCCCTGTCCGGTTCTGCTGGTAAAAGAAGGGCACTGGCAACGGGGGGGCAACCTGATTGCCGCCATCAACTGCTCGAGCGATGACAAGGAGCAGAAGGTGCTTAACGAGCGGATCACCCGCGAGGGGATCGCCATCGCCGAGCTGCTTGGTGCCAGTCTCTATCTGGTCAACACCTACCCGGGCACCCCGGTCAATGTCGCCATCGAACTGCCAGAGTTCGATCCCAACGCCTACAACGATGCCATTCGCAAACACCATGAAGATCTGCTGCGGGAACATGCCGATCAATTCGGCATCAACCACATGTGGACCAAGGTGGCGGAAGGCTTGCCGGAGGAGGTGCTGCCGGACATGGCGGACGATCTGAATGCCACCCTGATGATCATGGGATGCGTCGGCCGTACCGGCCTCTCTGCCGCCCTGCTTGGCAACACCGCCGAGCACGTGGTGGACAGGCTCAACTGCGACATTCTCATCCTCAAACCCGACGATTACAGCTGCCCTGTGGATGACAGGCGTCATCCTGCATAAGCGTTTCTTGCCCTCCCCCGGGACATGGCTATAATAAGCCGCTTATTTTTGTCCCGGGTTTGAGGCCATGCTAGAAGAGCTTAACGCCAAAGAGAAATACAGTTTCAACAAGCTGCAGAAACGTCTGCGGCGCAACGTGGGCCAGGCCATCGCCGACTTCAACATGATTGAAGAGGGTGACAAGATCATGGTCTGCCTGTCTGGCGGCAAGGACAGCTTTGCCATGCTCGACATCCTGATGAGCCTGAAGGCCAGCGCCCCCATCCATTTCGATCTGGTGGCCGTCAACCTGGATCAGAAGCAACCCGGCTTCCCCGAGCACGTGCTGCCCGAATACCTGAGCACTCTCGGCATCGACTTCAAGATCGTGGAAGAAGATACCTATTCCATCGTCAAGGAGAAGGTACCGGAGGGCAAGACTACCTGCGCGCTCTGCTCCCGCCTGCGCCGCGGCATTCTGTATCGCACCGCCCAGGAGCTGGGCTGTACCAAGATCGCCCTTGGCCATCACCGTGACGACATCCTCGAGACCCTGTTCCTCAACATGTTTTACGGTGGCAAGCTCAAATCCATGCCCCCCAAGCTGGTGAGCGACGATGGCAAGAACGTGGTGATCCGCCCCCTGGCCTACTGCAAGGAGAAAGATCTGGTGCGCTATGCCGAGGTCAAGGCCTTCCCCATCATCCCCTGCAACCTGTGCGGCTCCCAGGAGAACCTGCAGCGCCAGGCCATCAAGCAGATGATGCAGGAGTGGGATCGCCGCTTCCCAGGCCGTCTCGAGACCATGTTCACCGCCATTCAGGACGTGATCCCGAGCCACCTGCTCGATCACCAGCTGTTTGACTTCAAGAGCATCAATCGCGACTCCGGCATCATCGACGGTGGCGACAAGGCATTTGATCCGCCCGAGCTGCCCAAGGTGCCGCTGCTGGACATCGACGAGATGGACATGCTGGACGTGATTGAGGTGCGCTAAGCCCCGTCACCCACAAAAAAGGAGCGCCAGGCGCTAATGCCGATCAGTTAAGGATCCATTGACCGATCCTCAGGCTGTGTAAGAATC
>JADHEF010000171.1_pt1 | contig 80053 bp, 74 predicted proteins | sample 8952391 | NCBI WGS metagenome assembly JADHEF01 (sample SAMN16124439, study PRJNA663245) | bioreactor sludge metagenome | isolation source: sludge (nitrite) | place: India:Bengaluru | collected 2019-02-28
GGCCGGCAATGGCTGATTTTGCCAAGCAACCACCAAACTATTTCAGCGCCGCGCGCCGATGGATCGCCGACCGCGTATTCCCCATCATGGAGTTGTCCACGATCAGCAGGAAGGTAATGCTGCGCCGGTTCGACAGCGCGCCCCAAGAGCGCATCTCCATGGGGGCGGACGGCTACGTGTTCTTAAATGGATCCAGTGATGCCGACGTGTTCGGCATTTTCAAGAATGTCTGCCAGCGCGCCCATACAACGTCGGCGGCGCAAGAACTGCGCACGGCACTCGATGGATTGTCAACGTACTCGCGACAGCATGGTCGCCCGATCGACGTCGTCATCGTCCCGACGATGGCCTCGATTTATGGCGGCCTACTGCCAAGATCGGTCCCGATCGAACTAAGGACCGCTTGCGAGGCGAGGGCGCGTGGAGAATCGCCCCTGCTGGTTCTGGATGATGACCCCACACTCCGGCTCAAATACCCGCTACGCGAGATGAACCACCTGCGCAACGACGAGGCATTCTTCCCCAAAGCCAATTGGCACGCGCGCGGATTGAGCTTGAAAGTGGCCCGCGACGCCTATCTCGCGAAGGCCGGCCTACCCGAGGTCATCGGCGATGAACTTGTTCGCACCACGGCAGCCTCCGAACTGCTCGCGTCCTACGGCATAGACCGGCAATACCCGGTCTACGAGGTAGTGAATTCGAGCGTCGTCGAAGCGGCGCCCATGAACGCACGCCTTCAGGCCACTGTCGCCGACTTGTTCGACGTCCCACGCGTCGTCACGCACGCGTACGAGAACCGCCGTTCAGCATCGCAGGAGACCGTTCTCATGCTGTCGGATTCCTACGGAAACTATTCCTCTGGCGTGTTCGCATCCGAATTCGCACGACTACTGCACGTCACCACGAATGACATGAAGGAAAACCGTCTGCCGGCTCTGTTGAACCGGGTCGAACGAATCACACGTGTCGACCGCGTGATCTTGCTCGTCATGGAAGGCAACTATGATCGGGTCGTGCAATGGTCAAAGGCATTGCAGACTAAAGAAGCTACATCCGGTACCGATTTAGATGCAATTGCGACGGACGTGCAGTTGTCGCGCGTGGAATGGAACCCTTCACCCTGCGACGGCGCCATAGACGCGGTCGATGGCATCACACCGGTTCCGACAAACTTACTCGTCGGGGCAACCGTCGCTCTCCATGGTTCGACCGCAGTTTCGGCTCAAAACGGCGTACTGGCTAAGAATGTCTATGTCGCATTGCTAACAGACGACCAAGCCACCTTGATACGTACGCATCGCAATCCGCGACCCGACTTGGCGTCGTATTTTGGAAAGGCATCAATGGTGGACGCGGGCTTTGCATCGACATCCGAAGTGCCTCTAACAGAAACGGGCGTCCACATGGCGATTGCGCGCGCCGATAAAGACGGCGCTCTGTCGTTGTGTGCGCCGGTCCGACGCTTGACCTCCAAGCGGAAGTCTCACCGCACCCGCAAGGAACACTAAACCATGTTCGATCGCACAGTCTCGCGTGGGCAGCCGCCGGCACGTCGCTTTGCCTTGGCCGGAGGGTGGATCATGCAGCGCCTGAACACCATGTATCGACGACTCATCGGCGCTCGCAGGGCCGCCGCCTATTGCATCACCGCCATCCTGCTCGCGGCCAGTCTGATCCCGCTTTCACCCACCTACCCCGGCGGAACCAGCCTCGACAATGCGTGGATCATGGGCTTGCACGAAGCCGTCGGTCGGTCACTCGACTTTGGATCGGAACTGGTATTCACGTTCGGCCCCTATGCTTCCGTGTACACGCAGGAATACCATCCAGCGACCGATCACCTCATGATTCTTGGCGCGCTGGTCGTCGCATTGGCATTCATTGCAATGGTGCTGTCGATTGCGCGCAAGGCGCCATGGTATTGGGCGCCCGGTTTCGCGTTCACCGTCTGCGTACTTGCCTATTCACGCGATGCGCAGTTGATCGCATTCGCACCGTTGACGGTGATGGCGATCGCAAGCGTCGCCACTGATTTGCGCAATGGTCCCCATGCGCGCGTCGTCATTCCCGGCATCGTGGTCGGTCTGACCGGTGTGGTCCTCGGGCTATTGCCCTTGATCAAGGGATCGTTGCTGCCGCTGGTCGTCGTGACACTGGTACTGTGCACAACAGTCATCGCACATCGGCTCTCGCGCCGCCTGGCCGCGATGTACCTGATCATCCCGATCGCATCCCTGCTGTTCTTTTGGATCATCGCTCGTCAGCCGCTCGGTGGTCTCGGCGTCTATTTTCTTACGCAGTTGCAAATCATTTCCGGCTACACAGACGCGATGTCGTCGGTGGGACCGAAACGTGAATGGATCATTTACCTGCTCGCGTGCACGTGTTGCCTGGCACCATTGGCACGCAGCTCCGAAGACGATCGTTTAACAACGCTTGCGATTGCCTGTGCCTTCGCGGTGTTTTTCTTCATCGCGTTCAAGGCCGGGTTCGTCCGGCACGACGGCCATGTCGTCACCGCCGCGTCGGCGTTGCTGTCTGGCGCGGTCCTAGGCATCAGCCGCATCCGATCGGCGCGACTCATCGCGTATCCGCTGATCGCAGCACTATGCTGGTTTGTGCTGGATGCGCACTACTCAAAAACTTCCACCGACAAGGTGCTCGCACGCACGACGGCGATCTTCAAAGGATTCACAACCGGATTACGCAATCATCTTCAAACACCCGAGGTCTTCCATGCGTCCTACGAATCGCAACTGACGAAACTCGCGACAGATTGTGCAATCCCCACACTGACCGGGACAACGGACATCTATTCCTACGGGCAAGCATGCCTGATCGCAAAACGCAACGTCTGGTCGCCTCGCCCTGTGTTTCAGAGCTATTCGGCGTATACCGCCGGCCTCGCCGAAATCAATCGCGAACACCTACTCGGACCGACCGCCCCCGATCACGTCCTGTTCAAAATCGAGCCCATCGATAGCAGGCTGCCCGCGCTCGAAGACGGGCTGAGTTGGCCCGCGTTGCTCGACAAGTACGCTATCGCTGGATTCAAGGAAGACTACCTGCTGCTGAACAAACGCGCCGAGCCTGCACCGTCCTCAATTCCTGAACCATCGGAACTCAGCGTTCAATCAAAGCGGCTGGGCGAAACGATCCAAGTTCCGAATGTGCCCGGAAGACTGATCTTCATGAGCGTGAACGTCAGGCCCACGCTGCTGGGCCGCGTGGCGTCTTTGTTTTATAAGCCGGAACAACTCAAGATCAGAATCCGCTTGTCCAGCGGGGAACTCAAGGAATATCGATACATCGCCCGCATGGGCGAGCAGCCCATCTTGATTTCTCCCCTGGTAGCCACGACCCGCGATTTCTATCTGCTCGCGCATGGGAGTGGTCCGTTCTACGCCGGCAATCGCGTCTCATCGTTCGAAATCAGTCCGGACGACGGGCCATCGATGCAATGGAACGACACCATCGAAATCCGCTATTCAACGATGCCGTCGCCACCGCCGGCTGAAACCGGCGCCGTCATTTTCGACGCTCCGGTCACGTCATGGAGCGGGCCGAAGATTCGGCCTGCGTCCGACGACTGGAAGGATTGCGACTGGAGCATCGACGGTCTCAACGGCGCGCGCCCCAATCTCGAAAATGCGAGCCCGGTCGGTGCAGTGCTTTCGGTTGAGGGTTGGACCGCGTATTCGGCCAAACGCGGTGAGCCTGTCGATGACACTTATCTGGCGCTGGTCTCCAAGACCACAACGTCATCGATCCTCATCAAGGCGCGCGCGACAGATCGATCCGACGTTGCGCGCCATTTCGGCCATCCGGCGTTGAAGATGTCGGGATTCTCAGCATATATCGACACCTCCGCGCTCATCGGTGAATATGGGTTAGGTCTGGTGCAACGAAAAGGTGGAACCTTTGTCCAATGCCGCCCGCTGATTCCTCTGCAATTCAGCCAGCACTGATCCGCCCTCGGGACACAACGCCTTTCTGTTCATCATCTCGTTATGAAAATCCTCATCACCGGCGCCGCCGGCCTAGTCGGCCAGAACCTCGTGCTGCTCATGCGCGAACAGGGCTATACCAACCTGGTCGCCATCGACAAGCAATCGGCCAACCTCAAGCTTCTGGGTGAACTCAATCCGGGCGTGCGCGTGGTCGACGCCGATTTGGCCGCGCCCGGCGCCTGGGAGGCCGAGTTCACGGGCGCCGATACGGTCGTGGTTTTGCACGCGCAAATCACCGGCAAGACCTCAGATCCCTTCGTGCGCAACAACATCGAAGCCTCGAAGCTCGTTTACGAAGCGATCCGCAAGGCGGGCGTGCCTTATACGGTGCAGATCAGTTCGTCGGTCGTGAACTCGGTGGCCGACGACGATTACACCAACACCAAGAAGGCCCAGGAGAAACTCTTCCTCGCAACCGGCCTGCCCGGTTGCGTGTTGCGGCCCACGCTCATGTACGGCTGGTTCGACCCAAAGCATTTCGGCTGGCTCGCGCGCTTCATGGAAAAGGCGCCGGTGTTCCCCATCCCCGGCCACGGCCGCTACATGCGCCAGCCGCTCTACAACCGCGATTTCTGCCGCGCCATTCTCTGGTGCCTCGAACATCGCCCGGTCGGCGCGATCTACGATCTGGTCGGCAACGAGCGCATCGATTACATCGACATCATCCGCGAGATCAAGCGCGTCAAGGGCCTGAGCACCCCCATCGTACATCGACATCATCCGCGAGATCAAGCGCGTCAAGGGCCTGAGCACCCCCATCGTGAGGCTGCCCTACTGGTTCTTCGACGCCCTGCTGCGCGCCTATGCGCTGGTCTCCGACAAACCTCCGTTCACGTCGAGCCAGCTCAAGGCATTGACCGCGGGCGACGATTTCTCGGGCGTGGACATCAAGGCCACCTTCGGCTTCGACCCGACGCCCGTGCGGCAAGGTTTGGAAGAAACCTTCCGTCATCCGGTGTATTCCAAGTACGCGGTCGAGCGGGCCGACTGAAATGCATGCACTGAAACCGGCAGTCCCGACACGTCGCGCCGCCCTGACTCGAATCGCCTTTATTGCGGGCGCGGTACTGTGGTTCGTCCCCTGGATGCCCGCACTACCCGGTGGGGTCGTGTCGCCATCATGGCGTCTCGGACTTGCGCTCGCCTACGAGCAAGGTATGGTGTTCGGCCAGGACATCGTCTTCACTTTCGGTCCTCTTGGCGCGCTCGACAGTTGGATGTACTGGCCGTCGATCTATCTGCCTTCGCTGATGTTCTGGGCGGCCTTGTCGGGGCTGAGTGGTTGGCTGCTGATCCGAACCGACGATGACCGTCCCCATGGTCTATGGCAGGCCGCGGCAGCCCTGCTGTTCATGAGTCTCACGCCCGATACGGCATTGATGCTGCTGCCTTTGGCGTACTGTGCCGACGCCCTACGCAATCGGCGCCGCGACCATATGTCGGTGGCGGCGCTGGTCGGCATGAGTGCGCTGGTATTGATCAAAGTGACGTTGATTCCGCTGTGTCTGGCTGCGCTGGTCTGCGCTGCGGTGCTGCGCGATGAGCGTCCGCACTGGAGATTCACACTTGATCTGGCGCTGATCGTCCTGCCGGCGCTCTTGTGGTGGCGCTTGCTCGACCAACCGTTCGCGGCACTCGCCCCCTATCTCGCACTGTCGTTCGACGTCACGCGCGGATATGCCGAAGCGATGTCCTTGCCCACGCGCGAAGGCGTCGCCATCGGGCTCGGTCTGTGCGGATTGGGGCTGGCATGGTTGTTGTGGCAGCAGGCGCGCGCGATGCCGGCGAACCTATGGCAACGCCTGGCATGGCCTGGATTCGTGCTGTTCTCGATGCTGATCGCATGGCGGCATTCGATCACACGCGGCGATGGCGAACATCTGGTCATCGGTTTTAGCTATTTCGGCGGCATCGCCTCGTATTCGTCGGTCCTGGTGCCTGCGCGGCGCAAGCTCGCCATCGGCATTGCAGTCGTGTGTTTCATCGGCATCGCTGTGAATGTGCGACGTGTCGACTCCAATTTCATGAACGGCAGCCCCGCTGGCCGCCTTCCCGCGATGGCGCGCGGTTTGGGCGCGCTGCTTCAAGGTCACAGCCTGCAATCGCAACTCGATGCGGCGCTACTTAACAAGATTGCCGAAGCACGCACCGCGCATCCAGCCCTTATCGAACTGGAGGGGGGCTTTGACATCCTCGGGTACGAACACGATCTGCTGCTCGCCACCGATGTGCGCGAATGGAAGCCGCGCCCCATCTTCCAAAGCTACTCGGTGTACACGCCGGTCCTGGCCGCATTGAATGCGCGTTTCTTGGAAAGCGACAACGCGCCGCATTGGTTGATCGCTCCAGTGCAAACCATCGACGGCCGCCTGCCGACGATGGATGACCCGGCTCTTTGGCCGCTGCTGCGCAGCCATTACCGCGTCAATTTGCGCGGCACCAATGCGCTGTTGCTAGAACGTCGGCAGGCCCCGGCGGACTCCGGCGCGCACTTCGCCGCCATCGAGCTGGCACTGTCGGATTGGACGCACTTGCCGGCGCTGCCGGCCGGCACCGTGTATGCGCAATTGCAGTACGACGAACCCGCGTGGCGGCGCGCGCTCGGCAGCGTCTGGCAACCGGCGCAGTACTACCTGGAATACCGCCCCACCCGCCAAGCGACACCTCAACGGTTCAGACTGGTCCCCGCCATTGCGCGCAGTGGCTTTCTCTTGCTGCCGATTCTGACCGACACCAACGCGTTGGCCGACTGGATCGAACATCCGGATGCCATGATCGCGACGCCCGGCGAACTACGTCTTGTCAATCGTCGGGGTCAGCCAGTGGCTGCGCGGCTCAAACTCTGTCCGAGCCTGCCATGCCCGCAGTGAGCGATTCGCGCCTGCTCCGGCACTTGCTCAGTCTATGCCGGATTGCCGGCGTGCTCACGGTCGTCCTGACCGTCGTCGGCGTCTGGCGCAACCAGACCGGGGTGCCCTGGTGGGACATGTGGGACGGCTACATTGACTTCTATCTGCGCGCATCAGGCGGCGACGGGTCGGCCTGGTGGAAACTGCACAACGAACACCGCTTGCTGCTCCCGGACGTGTTCTTCTACGCCGACCTGCGCTGGTTCGGCGGTCGGTCATGGCTGCCGCTGATCGCCAATCTTGCGGCTGCAGCCGGGCTTTGGTGGTTGTTGGCACAGACCTGGAAACGCAGCCGTCCCGACGATCTGCCCGCCGAGATCAGCCTGGCCGTGTTCTGGATCACTGGGGTAGCCTGCTTTTCCTGGACTCAGCGCGACAACTTCACGGTCGCGTTTCAATTGTCGTTCTTCCTCGCATGCCTAGTGCCACTCGCGGCGTTCGTGTGCCTGGCCCATCATGCGATGGACCGCAAGCGCCAATGGTCGTTCTTTGCGGCAGCGGCGCTCGGGGCGCTCGCGTCGATCACGCTGGCGAGCGGCGTCGTGGTTGCGTCGCTGGTGTTCGGCTTCGCATTCTTTCTGCGCCTGCGACGCTGGCAACTGGCGATTCTCGCCGTGCTCGCGATTGCAGTGCCCGCGCTCTATCTGCACCACTACGCCGCTCCGCCGATGCATGACTCGCCCGTGCACGCCTGGCTGCAGACACCAGGACCTGCCGCTTGGTTTGCCAGCGTGTTCCTGGGCGGTGGGCTGACGCAACTGAGTTTGAGCGTCGAAGCTGCGGGCCTGATCGGATTTCTGATCATGGGCCTGCTGGTCTTCGTCGGTCCCCGCCAACTCAAGAACAGCCGCCACGCACCGTGGGCGGCGGTCCCTGCGATGTTCCTCGGGTACGCGGTGCTCACAGCCCTCGCAACCGCGTCGGGGCGAACCAGCATGGGGCCCTCGGCCGCGCTTGCGGGCCGCTACGCGACCGTATCCGTGCTGGCATTGGCGACTTCACTGCTCCTCGTCCTCTCTTACACGCGCAACCTCTGGATCAGGCGCGGCGCGCTAATGGCCGCCACTTTCGCCTGCATCGCCAATCTGGTCGTTCAGGCCCAGGCCCTGCACAACGTGGCGTGGCGCAACAACACGCTGCGCCTGGGACAACTGGCGTTGAGCCTGGATGTAAACGACGCACCTGCGCTCGAAGCGCTTTACCCCGACATTGCCCACCTGCGCGAGATTGCGGCGCGCGCACGCGAGCGGCGAATCGGCCTGTTCGGTGCTTGGCCCTACCGTGATGCCAGCGCGTTGATCGGGCAACCGCTGACGCAGGTCGCGCAAGTCGCCTGCGACGCGGTGATCGACCGCAGTGCGCGCTTGCCCGAACAAGCGGTCTTGCGAATCGAAGGGCATCTCGCCGACGCAGCGCCCGCACCGCTCGACGGTTTCCTCTGGTTGGTGGACGCAAGCGACCGCATTGCCGGCCTAGCGCTGGCCGGCATGCCGCGACCCGACACTCAGCGCTCCGATGAAATTGTGGACAATGGCTTCGTCGGCTATGCGCTTACCGGAGCGGCTGTGCAGCGCGTCGTGTGCGCCAGTGCCAGGCAGCGCTAGGCTCCGAGATCTTCGTTCACGCCCCCTATCAATTTCCATCCAGAGCATCGACATGCCTCTCCAAGCCAACGCCCGCATCGCCGTCATCGGCGCCGGCCCCATGGGCCTCGCCGCCGCCTATGAACTCGCCAAGGCCGGCCATCAGGTCAAGCTGTTCGAGCGCGACGACCGCATCGGCGGCATGTCGGCCGCCTTCGATTTCGCGGGCACGCGCATCGAGCGCTACTACCATTTCATCTGCAAGCCCGATGCGCCGATGTTCGCCTACCTCGACGAGTTCGGCGTGGCCGACAAGCTGCGCTGGGCGACGACCAAGATGGGCTTTTATTACCAAGGCCGACTGCACGATTGGGGCCATCCGTTCGCGCTGCTCAAATTTCCCGGCATCGGCATCCTCGACAAAGCGCGCTACGCGCTGCATGTGATGCGCGCCAAGGGCATTTCCGATTGGCGCGCGCTCGACAAGATCTCGTCCACCCAATGGCTCAAAAACTCGATCGGCGAGCGCGCCTATCAGGCGCTTTGGCATACGCTGTTCTATTACAAGTTCTATGAGCTGCAAGACCAATTGTCGGCAGCCTGGCTCGGCACCCGCATCAAGCGCGTGGCCTTGTCGCGCAAGAGCTTGTTCGAAGAAGAAATGGGCTATCTCGAAGGCGGGTCCGAAGTGCTGCTCGACGCGATCGCCAAACGCATCGAAACGCTCGGCGGCAGCATCGCCTTGAAGAGCACGGTGCAGGAAGTCGTGATCGGCCAGGGGCCGGCCGGCGCCAAGGTCGAAGGCGTGCGCATCGACGGCAACATCGAGCGCTTCGACCGCGTGATCTCGACCATCCCGCTGCCTTACCTGACCCGCATCGCGCCGGGCCTGCCGGCCGACGAGCGCGCCAAGATCGGCGCGATCCGCAATGTCGGCGTGGTTTGTGTGCTGCTCAAGCTCAAGCGCCCGTTCACGCACAATTTCTGGCTCAACATCAATTCGCCGGGCATCGAGATTCCGGGGCTCATCGAATACTCGAACCTCAATCCGATGCGCGAACAAGGCGGCCCGCACATCCTGTACGCGCCCTATTACATGCCGCAAACGCATCCGAAGTACGCGCGCGACGGCCAGGTCTTCATCGACGAGACCATCGCCTACCTCAAACAGATCCGCCCCGATTTCAGCGCCGACGATGTGGTCGCCACCACCGCCTCGCGCTACGAATTCGCGCAGACGGTCTGCGCGCCCGGCTTCTTCGACGCGCTGCCGGCCATGCAAAGCCAGGTCGCCGGCCTGTTGCTGGCCGACACTTCGCATTGCTATCCCGAAGACCGTTCGATTTCGGAGAGCGTGCGCATCGGTGCTCAATTGGCCCGACTGGCCGAGACCGAACGCCGCTGATCACACCGCCCCCACATCCACCCATCTGGTACAGCGAGACTTCGATGAAGACCACGGAACAAACCTTGCAAGCCGAGTATCGCAACCGGTTCGAGCGCTCCAAGGAATACCGCGCGCAGGTCTGGCGCATCTTGTGCAACGACTTCTTCTCGACTTATATCCCGGCATCGAGCCGTGTGCTCGACGTCGGTTGCGGCTGGGGCGAGTTCATCAATCACATCCAGGCGCGTGAAAAGCACGCCATCGACCTGAACCCCGACGCCGCAAGCAAGCTGGTCCCCGAAGTGAAGTTCCATCATCAGGATTGTTCGGCCACCTGGCCAATTGAAGACGGGGCGCTCGACATCGTGTTTTCGAGCAACTTTCTCGAACACCTTCCCAACAAGCAATTGATCGATCGCACCCTGGCCGAGGCCTATCGCGCGCTGAAGCCCGGCGGCGTGCTCATGCTGATGGGACCGAACATCCGCTACACCGCGGGCGAATACTGGGACTTCTGGGATCACCACATTCCGATTTCCGACCGTTCGATCGCCGAAGCCGCGAGCCTGTGCGGATTCAAGATCGATCGCCAGACCGACCGATTCCTGCCGTTCACGATGTCGGGCACCAAGGAGACCCCGACCTTCCTGGTCCGCGCCTACCTGCGCATGCCCTTCGTCTGGCGCTGGTTCGGCAAACAGTTCTTCGTGGTCTGCCGCAAGTGACGCGCCGCCTGCTCGAAGTCTTGCGCTTCCTCGTCGCGGGTGGCACCGCCGCACTCGCGAATTGGGGCTCACGCTTCGGTTTCTCGCTGTATTTCGACTATGAAGCGGCGGTCGTACTGGCCTTCCTCGTCGGCTTGACCACCGGTTTCATCCTGATGCGTGTCTGGGTGTTCGAAAGCACGACCAAACCCGTCGCGCGCCAAGCAACCGTCTATGTCTTGGTCAATGCGCTCGCCTTGGTGCAAACCTTGGCCATCAGCGTCGCGCTGGCGCGCTGGCTGCTGCCGGCGATCGGCTGGCATTGGCAGGTCGAAGCGGTCGCGCATGCGGCCGGTGTCGCAGTGCCCGTCTTCACGAGCTACCTCCTTCACAAACGCGCGACGTTCCGATGACTGCGCAGGCCGTGCCCGACGCGACGACCGCGCGCCGCATCGACGCGCTGATCCGAGCCGTGACTTGGAGCGCATTGCTCGGCGGCCTGATCTATCTCGGTCTTGGATTATGGGTCGGCTGGCGCGATCTCTGGCAGTCGTTCGTGCGTCTTGGCCTACCCGCGTTCGCGCTCGGCATGCTGGCCTCGATGTTCAGCTATTCGCTGCGTTTCGCGCGCTGGGAAATCCTGTTGCGCACCATGCGGATCCATGTCCCTTGGCGGGCCAATCTGCCGGTCTACCTGAGTGGTCTCGCGCTCACGGCCACGCCGGGCAAGGTGGGCGAGACCATCCGCAGCCTGTTGCTGATGCGTTTCGGCGTGTCGCCCGGCGCCAGTCTGGCCGCCTTCTTCATTGATCGCCTGAGCGACCTGATCGGCGTGCTGGCCCTGGCGGCCATGCTGAGCCCCGACTGGCGCTGGTTCGCCGCGGTCCTGGCCGCAGTGGTCACCGGATTTTTCCTGCGCTGGCTGACCACGCATCCGGGTACGGTCGCGCGCTGGCACGCGTTGCACCCGCATCCGCGCTGGCGCAAGCTCTTCGCATTGGCCGAAGACGGGCGCACGCAATACCTGAGGGCATGGCATGCGCCGCTGGTCCCCTTGTATGCGCTGTTGGCCTGGGCGGCCTACGGCATTCAAGGCCTGGTCTTTGGCCATTACGCGCAGGCTTTGTGGCCCGGCGTCGGCTTGCTCGATGCCGCCTACATCTTCGTGCTCGCGTCCTTGGTCGGCGCCGCCTCGATGATCCCGGGCGGACTGGGTGCCACCGAAGTCACGATGATCGCGATGCTGATGGCTCGTGGTGTCGCACCGCTCGAAGCCACCGGCGCCGCGATCGCCATCCGGACCGTGACACTCTGGTTCGGTATCCTGCTGGGAATTCTCAACCTGACCTTCCTCCGAAAACGCATCTGATGGCCGACCAACCCATCCTTTGTGTCGATCTCGACGGTTCCTTGATCCGGACCGACTTGCTGCATGAATCGACGCTGCTGCTGGCCAAACAACATCCACTCGGGCTATTGGCCGTGCCGGGGTGGTTGGCCCAAGGCAAGGCGGCAATGAAAACACGCATCGCCGAGCGCGTCGCCCCCGACCCGGCATTGCTGCCCTATAACGAAGACGTACTCACCTGGCTGCGCGAGCAACGCGCGCAAGGGCGCCGGCTCGCACTGTGCACCGCATCCGACCAACGTTACGCGCGCGCGGTGGCCGAACATCTGCAATTGTTCGATGAAGTCATCGCGAGCGACGGCAAGACCAACCTGTCGTCGCATCGCAAGGAGCGCGCATTGGTCGAGCGCTTCGGCGTGCGCGGTTACGACTATGTCGGCAACGCGCGCGCCGATCTCGCGGTCTGGCGCAGCGCTCGCCACGCCATCGTGGTGGGCGGCGCGCGGATGCAAGCCGAGGCCGCGCAACAAACGACCGTCGAGCGCAGCTTCGAACCGCCGCGCGCGGGCCTGCGGATCTGGCTCAAAGGCCTGCGCCTGCATCAATGGCTGAAGAACGTCTTGTTGTTCCTGCCCTTGTTCGGCGCGCACCGGTGGAACGACCTCCCGGCTTGGGAAGCGGTCATCGCTGCCTTCGTCGCCTTCGGCTTGTGCGCCTCGGCGGTCTATGTCATCAACGATCTGTTCGACCTCGAAAGCGATCGCCAGCATCCGCGCAAGCGCCTGCGCGCCTTCGCCAGCGGCGCGATCTCGATCCCGACCGGCCTGGCGGTCGGCGCATGCCTGCTGGTGGCGGCCTTTGCGCTCGCCTGGCAGGTCAACCTCGGGTTCGTGTTGTGGTTGCTCGCGTATGTCGTGCTGACCAAGGCCTACACCTTCGTCTTCAAGTCGGTCGCGCTCATCGACTGCCTCGCGCTCGCGGGCCTGTACACGCTGCGCATCGTCGCGGGCGGCGCCGCCATCGCCCAGCCGGTCTCGTTCTGGCTGCTCGCGTTCTCGCTGTTCCTATTCCTCTCGCTGGCCTTCGTCAAACGCTATGCCGAATTGGTTCTCATGCTCGCCAGCGGAAAAGCCGAGGCCAAGGGCCGCGCTTATCTCGCCGAAGACCGGCAATTGCTGCAATCCTTCGGCGTCGCGGCCGGGTTCGCTTCCGCGCTGGTGCTCGCGCTGTACTTGAACAGCGATGTGGTGCTCAAACTCTATGGTCATCCGGACCGTTTGTGGTTCACCTTGCCGGTGCTGTTGTTCTGGATCTCTTGGGTCTGGTTGCGCGCTTCGCGCGGCCAGATGCATGACGACCCGGTGATCTTCGCGGTCCGCGATCGGTCGAGCCTGATCGCCGGCGCCGTGTTCGTCGCCGCCATCGTCGCCGCCAAATGAGTACGCCGACGAATCTCGTTCAATCCTGGGGACGGCTGGAACGTTCGGCGTGCATCGCGCTCGACCTCGCCGACCGTACCCGGGTGGCCGAACTCGTCCAACGCCCGGGGCCGGCCGGACTGGCCTACGGCAACGGTCGCAGTTATGGCGATGTCTGCCTGAATCCGGAGGGCCGCTTGTGGCGCACGCGCGCGCTCGACCGTTTCATCGCCTTCGATCCGGCCACCGGCATCGTGCATTGCGAAGCCGGCGTACTGCTCAGCGAACTCACCGCCGTCACCTTGCCGCAAGGCTGGTTCCTCGCCGTGACGCCCGGCACGCAATTCGTGACCGTGGGCGGCGCGATCGCCAACGACGTCCATGGCAAGAACCATCATCTAACCGGCACCTTCGGGCGGCATGTGCGGCGCTTCAGCCTTGCGCGCACCGATGGCAGCCTGCTCGATTGCTCACCCCATGACGACGCCGGCCTGTACGCGGCCACCATCGGCGGCCTGGGTCTGACCGGCGTCGTCGTCGATGCCGAACTGCAATTGCGGCGCGTGCCCGGCCCCTGGGTCGATGTGGAGACGATCGCCTTCGAAAACCTCGATGCGTTCTTCGCGCTCTCGGAACAATCGCAGACCGAATACACCGTGGCTTGGATCGATTGCGCGGCGAGCGGCAGCGCGTTGGGCCGCGGCATCTTCCTGCGCGGCACGCATGCAGCCGACCAGCGGCCCGCCGCGCCGAAAGCGCCGCGCCGGGTCCCATTCACGCCGCCGGTATCGCTCATCAACGGCCTCTCGTTGCGCGCGTTCAACTTCGCTTACTACCGTTTGAACGCCGCGCGCCAAGGCCGTTCGCAACAGCATTACCTGCCCTATTTCTATCCGCTCGACCATGTGCTCGAATGGAACCGCATCTACGGCCCGCGCGGGTTCTATCAGTACCAGAGTGTGGTGCCGCCCGCCCATGCGCGCGACGCCACGCGCGCCATGCTCGAAACGATCGGGCGTTCAGGCACCGGGTCCTTCCTCGCTGTGCTCAAAGTTTTTGGCGATGTGCCTTCACCGGGGCTGCTGAGTTTTCCGATGCCGGGCACCACGCTCGCACTCGATTTCCCCAACCTCGGCGCGCGCACCCAGGCCTTGTTCGCGCAGCTCGATGCGATCGTGCGTGAAGCCGGTGGACGCATTTATGCCGCGAAGGATGCGCGCCAGCCGCGCGACCTGTTCGCGCAAGGCTATGCGCGCCTCGACGAATTTCTCGGTTACCGCGACCCCGGCATCGATTCGGCCATGGCGCGGCGGTTGTTCGACTGAGTGACGCACCAGATTTGCGAACACACCAATCCCCTTCCTGACGGAGTATGCCCGGCATGCAACGCATCCTGATCATCGGCGCGACTTCCTTGATCGCCGAACATTGCGCCCGGCGCTGGAACGAACGGCCCGGCGATTTCACCCTGGTCGGCCGCGATGCCGACAAGCTCGAACGCATCGCGCTCGATCTGCGCGCGCGCAATCCGGCGTCGCGCGTCGAAACCCGCAGCGTCGATTTCACCGACCCCGGCGCGATCGATGCGTTGGTCGAGCGCTGCGCCCAGGCCGGACCGATCGATCTAGCGCTGATCGCGCACGGCCTGCTTCCCGACCAAGCCGCCTGCCAGACCGATCTGCGCGCGGTGAACACCGCGCTTGCGGTCAATGCAACCTCGCCGGCATTGTTCGCCGAAGCCATTGTGCGGCAAATGGCGGCGCGCGCGCACGGCACGCTGGGCATCATCGGCTCGGTGGCCGGCGACCGCGGACGGCGTTCCAACTATGTCTACGGCGCGGCCAAGGCGCTGGTCGATCGCTACGCGCAAGGTTTGCAGCATCGGCTCGCGGGCACGCCGGTGCGCGTGGTGCGCATCAAACCCGGCCCGACGCGCACACCGATGACCGCCGAACTGGGCATGCCCGCCAAGCGGCTGGCCGATCCGGCACTCGTGGCACGCGACATCGTGCGCGGCATGGCGGCGGGCAAGGTGGTCGTCTATACGCCCTGGCCGTGGCGCTGGATCATGCTGATCATCCGGCACATTCCGGCCTTCGTGTTCGCGCGCCTCAACCTCTGAGGCGTCGACGCGCGAAGCCGGGCAGCAGCCCCAGGCGCGCGGCCCAGCGCCAGACCAGCGCCAGTGCGGCAAGGCCGAGCCCGGCGATCAGCGCCCACTGCGCGGGCCCTGCGGCCAGATGCGCCGCCGCGCCCCCCGCGGCCACGAGCGACGCGCATCCGAACAAGGACGCCGCTTCGCGGCCGACCGCGCGCATATGCCCATGCCGGCCGGCCAACCAGAGCAGGGCCCAGGCATCGATCAGCGCACGCAGACTCCACGCGCATGCCGCCCCCGGTAGACCCGCATACAGCGTCAGCGGCAGCATGGCCGCCATGTAGAACGGCAATTCCACCAGATGCAGCTTTCCGGTCAGGTCGGCCCGCCCGGCCGCCTGCAAGGCCGCATAGGGCACTTGCGCCACGCTATTGGCCAGGAATCCGACCGCAAAGATCGCCGTGACGCCGGCGCTGCCGAGTGCGAACGCATCGCCCATCCACAGGCGCAAGGCCGGCTCGGCCAGTACCGCCAATGCCAGCGCCATCGGCAAGGCCAGCACAAGCGCGGCGACGAAGCTGCGTTCGCTGACCTCGTGCTGCCGGGCAGCGTCGGCCCGCCCGTGCGCCTGCGCGAGAACCGGAAAGATCGTGCTCGCCAGCGCCGCCGGCAGCAGCAGCATGCGCAAGACCACATCCTGCGGCACGATGTAATACGCGGCCGCGGTCAGGGCGCACAAGGCGGTGACGGCGAACCGGTCGAAATTGACCATCAGCGGCCCCACCACGCTCGTCACCGTGTACCAGCCGCCTTCCACGAGCAAAGGCCGCAACGCCGGCGCTGGGGCGCCATCCGCATGCCCGGGCAAAGCCACGTGCGCCGCCCAGCCGTGCGCAACAAAAGCTAGCACACGGCTCAACGCGATCCCCGCGACGAGTGCCGGCAGGGTCGGCATCCAGAGCGCGATGAGGGTGGGCGCGAGAAACGACAAGGCCCCGAAGACGATCTTGAGCAAATTCGAGATCCCGAATTGCTGCCGCCCTTCGAGCACGCCGCGCAGCACGCCGGTCACGACCACCAAGGGCAGGGTCCAGAGCACGATGTGCAGTGCGGTCCGCGCCTCGGCCGCCAATAAGCCTTCGGTGGCACGGCCGATGACCGCTTGCACGGGCACCAAGGCCAGCAAGGCCGACAGGCCCGCTGCGACCAGAAACAGCATCAGGCAGATCCGCATCACCAGGCCACGCTCGATCGCCAGTTGCGCGCCGGTGGCGGCCTGAGCGACCCGGCGCGCGACCACCCGGGACAAGCCGAGGTCGAGCAGCCCCAAATACCCGATCAAAGTCCAGGCCAGCCCCAGAAAGCCCAGCCGCGCGGTCCCGGCATGATGGGCGACGACCGGCACCGCCACCAGCGCGATCAAAGCGGGCGCCGCATTGCCCAGGGCATTCAGTAAGAAGTTGCGAAAGGCTGGGCGGTTCAATGCGGGCATGGCGGACAATGGCGGCGCTGTAACATCTTTTGGTGGCTTGCCAGATTCGGTGCGCGTGTTAAAACGCCATGAAATCCACCGATGATTCCCCTGTCAGCAACCACGAATTTGCCCGCAAGTCTCGCATCTTTCCGCTATGTCTGAGCCCTTCGTCTCGGTGGCGCTTTGCACCTACAACGGCGCCAAGTTCCTGGAAGCCCAGTTATGGAGCATCCTGGAGCAGACGCATCCTGTCGACGAGATCGTGATCTGCGACGACGGTTCGCACGACGCCACCGCTGCCGTCGTGGCGCGGGTCGCGGCGGCGACGACCGTCCGCCTCGTGTTCGAGATCAATCCGAAGCAGCTCGGCATCACCCGTAATTTCGAGCGCGCGATCTCACTCACCCGCGGCGACCTGATCTTTCTCAGCGATCAGGATGACCTCTGGTACCCGACCAAGGTGCGCGACATGTTGGCCGCGTTCGAGCGCGACGCCGACCTGCAATTGCTGCATACCAACGCGCGCCTGGTGAATCAGGCCGGCAGCGCCCTGGGGGCCACTTTGTTCGATGCGCTCGAACTTTCGCCGGTCGAGCGACAGCAAGAACACAGCGGAAACGCTTTCGACGCCTTCCTCAGGCGCAACCTCGTGACCGGCGCCACCGCGGCCTTTAGGCGCAGCCTGTTCGATGTCGCACGTCCGTTCCCGGTGGAATGGCTGCATGACGAATGGCTGGGCATCATTGGCGCCGCGGTCGGCCGCGTCGACTTCCTGGAGTTTCCGCTCATCGATTACCGGCAGCACGACCATAACGAGGTCGGCATGCGGCCGCGCACCTGGCGCGAGAAATTCCAGCGCGTCTTGACTGCGCGCGGCGATTACCACCGCCGCTTGCAACGCCGTGCCGAAGTCCTGCTCACGCACTTGCACCGGCTCGAAGGCCGCATCCACGGCGGCCGCACATCGCAGGTGCGCGAAAAATTCGAGCACGCGCGCGTACGCAGTCAATTGCCCGCCGCGCGCCTGGCGCGCGTCCCCATCGTCGCTCGCGAAATCGCCTCCGGGCGCTACCGCCGCTGCTCCACGGGTTGGCGCAGCATCGTGCGCGATCTGATCGAACGCATCGATCCCGCCACGCCCGCATTGCAAACGACGCGCGACACCCCTTGAAACCGGGCGTTCACGATGTGCGCACGGCGCATCAACGATAATGCCGCCGATGCGTGCCTCGCCCCAACCGCTCTGCCCAAATTGCAATGCCCAAGGCGCCGTCCTGTATGAGGCGCTGGACGACCGTTTGTTCGCGGCCCCCGGGCGTTGGACGATGCGACGTTGCACGTCTTGCGATTGCGGCGCCTTGTGGCTCGATCCCTGTCCGACCCGCGAGGATCTGCCCCAGGCCTATGCGGGCTACTACACCCATGGCCGCGAATCGCGCAAGGACTCGGCGTTGCGGCGCGCGCTGCGCGAAGGTTATGCCGCGCAAATGCTCGGCTATCCGCGCCCGCGCCTGTGGCTCGGACGACTCATCGGTCCCTTGCTCGGCTTGTTGCCCAAGCGGCGCGAGTCCACCTTGTATCAATGGTTCTATCTGCCAGCGCAACGCGACGGCCGAGTGCTCGAAGTCGGGTGCGGTGCTGGCGCGCAACTCGAAACCTTGCGCGACGGCGGATGGCAGGCCGTGGGCGTCGATTTCGACCCGCAGGCGGCGGACGTGGCGCGCGCCAAAGGTCTCGAGGTGCTGGTCGGGGATGTGCGCGACCTCGGTCTGCCCGATGCCGATTTCGACGCGGTGGTCATGGCCCATGTGATCGAGCATGTGCATCAACCGGTCGGGCTGCTGGCCGAATGCAGCCGACTGCTGCGGCCGAACGGCCGCCTGGTCTGCATCACGCCCAACGCGGCTTCCTACGGCCATCGCCGATTCGGGCGCGATTGGCGCGGACTCGAACCGCCGCGCCATCTGACCGTGTTCACACCCGGCGCGCTCGCGCTGGCGGCGTTGCGGGCCGGACTGGAAGTGCAGACGGTGCGCGTGACAAGCCGCGACGCGACGAACCTGCTCTTCGCCAGCGCCCGCATCGCGAACGCGCCACCCGGCGCCCGCGTGCCGGTTCCAACAGCCCAGGATTCGCCGCCATGGCGCTGGCGCGCGATGGAGGCCGTCGAAACCCTCGCGAGTTGGTTCGGTCTGCATTGGGGTGAGGAGCTGGTGCTGATCGCGCGCAAACCGGAGTCGATCGCGTGCAAGGAGCCCGCGCGATGATCACTTTGTCGGTGGTCAGCCATGGCCAAGGCGCGCTCATCGCGCGCTTGCTCGACGACCTCGCGCGATTGCGACCGCCGGCGCTTGCCCGCATCGTCGTCACGCGCAACATCGCCGAGGACTGGCGGGTGCCAGAGCAGGTCGCGCATTGTCCGGTCGTGGTGATCGACAACCCGCGGCCGCGCGGTTTCGGCGCCAATCACAATGCGGCCTTCGCGCATTGCGCGACGCCCTACTTCGCCGTGGTCAATCCAGACATCCGCCTGAGCGACGACCCGTTCTCGGCATTGATCGACGCGGCGGACGACGCGCGCATCGCGCTCGTCACGCCGCGCATTCTCGCGCCCGATGGCCGATGCGAGGACTTCGAGCGCGCGCTGATCAGGCCCCAGGGCGTGATCGGGCGGCGGTTCGCGCGCACGCGGGTACCCGCCGCCGACTGGGTGGCGGGCATGTTCAGGTGCATCCGCAGCCATGCTTATCAAGCGGTCGGCGGATTCGACGAGCGCTTTTTCATGTATTGCGAAGATGCCGATCTGTGCGCACGGCTGCGCCTGCAAGGTTGGCGTTTCACGGTCTGCGACCGGGCCAGCGTCGTGCATGACGCGCAGCGCGCGAGCCATCGTTCGCCGCGCCATCTGCGCTGGCACCTGGGCAGTCTACTGAAGCTCTGGCTGTCGACCGCGTTCTGGCGCTATCGAAACCTCCTGGCCCGCGAACGGAAATAAAGCCATGTTCTCCTTCGGCGCAGCGGTCCTGGTGTCCTTGGTGGTGTCGCTCATCATCTTGCGTTTCTCGACCTTGCATCGGTCTTTGATGCTCGATCACGATCTGAACGGCGTGCAAAAAATCCATGCGCGCGCGGTGCCGCGCGTGGGCGGCATCGCGGTCGCGAGCGCCGCCTGGATCGGCGCCCTGGTGATCCTCTGGCGCGACCGCCATACCGGCGCCGGCATCCTCCTCATCCTCGCCAGTGCGATGCCCGCCTTCCTGGGCGGCATGCTCGAAGACCTGACCAAACGCGTGCGCCCGCGCTGGCGCATGGCGGCCATGGCCGTCTCGTGCGCGCTCGCCTATAGCCTGATCGGATTGGTGATCCCGCGCGTGGATATCGCCTGGGTCGATCGGCTCTTGGTGCTGCCCTGGATCGCGGTCCCCTTGACCGTGCTGGCTTTGCTGACGATCACCAACGCGATCAATCTCATCGACGGACTCAATGGTTTGGCGGGCGTCACGGCCTCGGCCATGTTCGCGGGCATCGCGGTGGTCGCGTTCCGGGTCGGCGACGCGCTCGTGCTGTCGGCTTCATTGATGATGGCCGGCGCCATCCTGGGCTTTTTGTTCTGGAACTATCCGCGCGGGCACATCTTCCTCGGCGATGGTGGCGCCTATTTCATCGGCTTCATGCTAGGCACGATGTCGATTCTCGTGGTCTCGCGCAATGCGTCGGTCTCGGCCTGGTTCGCGCCCTTGCTGCTCGCGTATCCGCTGGTCGAAGTCGCGTTCTCGGTCTTTCGCCGCCGCGTGCTCAAAGGCAAGGCGCCCGGCCTGCCCGATGCGGCCCATCTGCATCAACTGGTCTACAAACGGGTGGTGCGCTGGGCGGTCGGCACCACCGAACCCGCGCACAAGACCTTGCGCAACGCCATGACCGCGCCTTACTTGTGGGTGCTGTCCTCGCTCGCCGTCGCGCCGGCGGTGGTGTTCTACGATCGACCGGTCGTGCTGGCGCTCGGCTTGTTGCTGTTCCTGCTGTGCTATGTCTGGCTGTACTTCCGCATCGTGCATATGAAGGTGCCACGCTGGTTGATCCTGTCCCGAGATGAACATGGCAAACATCGTCGCGATCGGTGATCTGCAAGGCTGCGCGGGCGCGCTCGATGGCTTGCTCGCGCGCATCGAAGGCGTGGCCGATCGGCGCTGGTGGTTTTGCGGCGATCTCGTCAATCGCGGCCCGGCCTCGCTGACCACGCTGCGGCGCCTGATCGCGCTGGGCGACCGCGCGGTGGCGGTGCTCGGCAATCATGATCTGCATCTGCTCGGCATCCTGGCCGGCGCACGCGAACCGCAAAGCGCGGACACCGTCTCCGACATCCTGTCGGCCCCCGATCGCCGGGACCTGAGCGACTGGCTGCGCGAGCGCCCGCTCGCGCATTACGGCCACGGGCATTTGCTGGTTCATGCCGGCGTGCTACCCCAATGGTCGGTCGATCAGACCTTGGCCTTGGCCGCCGAGATCGAAACCCGGTTACGCGCGCGGACCTGGAAGCAGTTCCTGCGCGATCTGTATGGCGGCAAAAGCCCGACCCGCTGGAATGACCACCTTGAAGGCATCGAGCGCGCTCGTGTGATCGTCAACGCGCTCACCCGCCTGCGTCTGTGCGACCGGCACGGGAACATGGCGCTGAAAAACACCTCCGCGCCAACGCAAGCCCCCCCCGGCCTGATGCCCTGGTTCGAAGTCCCGAACCGCCGCACCGCGGGCGTCCCGATCGTCTTCGGGCATTGGTCCACGCTCGGACTCAAGCTCAGCGCGGATCTGGTCGGACTCGACACCGGCTGTGTCTGGGGCGGCAAACTCACCGCGGTGGAACTCGCGGCGGTGCCCGAGCAGCGGCGTTTGTGGCAGGTCGATTGCCCGCAGGCGCAACGGCCCGGCGCGGACGGTTGAACGCGCCTAGCGGCGCGGCGCGGCGGCGCCCCCGGCGCGCGCCGCGGCGAGGGTCCACCCCGCCAGCAGCGCGAACAAGCTGCCTTCGTTGAAGTCCCACAAGGACGAATTGGCCAGACTGCTGATCGCAAGCGCCGCCGGCACCGCCAGGCCGACCCAGCGTTCCGGCCCCGGAGCGCGCAGCGCCGCCGCCGCCACCAGGATCAAGAGCGCCAAAAACAGCGCGGTCGCGCCGGCCCCGGCCTGGATCGCGAGATTCAAGTATTCGTTGTGCGGATTGCCGGCCACCTCGGCCTCGACCCCGGTCTTGCCCACCGTCAACGGCGCGTAAACCGTGGACATGCTGCCCAGGCCATGCCCGGTGAGCGGCGCCGCGCGCGCGAGCATCCAGCCATTGCGATAGAAGGCCAGCCGATGGCTGACCGAAGTCGCCTGTGTCGAGCCGGCCTGCACCTGCTCCACCTCGGTGAGCGTGTTCTCCACCCGCGTGACGAAGGCCCCGCCGCTGAGGGCCATCAGCCCGGCGCCCAGCGCCAGCAGCATCGGCGCGAGCAGCAGGCCTTTGCGACCGTAACGCAGCAAGCACCACAGCACGACCAGTGCCGCGGTCGTCATATGCCCGGTGCGGGCTTGCACGAAGGCCAGGTTGTCGACGATCGCGATCGCGCCCAGCGCGTACAAGGCCACCCGCCAGCGCCGGTCGTTCACGAACACCGCCGCGGTCAGGCACCCGAACGCGAACAGACTCATCATCCAGCCCTGGGTGATGTGCTGCTTGAAGACGGTGGCATTGGGGGGCGCCCCCGCGACCGGGTATTCGCGCGCAACCGGAAATTGATAGCCGGTGGTGGCCGACCCGAGCGACAGCACCAGCGTGAGCACGCCGACCACGAAGCCGGCGATCAACACCCGCCGTCGCCAGACCGGATCGTCGAACAAGGACGCCACGATCGGGAGGTAAAGCAGTTTGCGCAGCTTGCCCAACGCGGTCCATTGTTCCGCCGCCGGGGCCGGCGACCACAAGGCGCTCAGACACATCAGGGCGAACAAGGCGATCGCCACCGCCGCCGCCGGCTCGGTGCGCACGATGCGCCAGGCTTGCGGCACGCGCCCCGAGCCGCACCAGGCGATCACGCCGACCGCCAGCGCCAGATTGGTGGCCGCGGTCGAGATCGGCAGCGCGGCCATCGCGGCGACGAACGCGGCGCGCGCCACCACCAGGGCCTGCGCTTCGATGCGTTCGCGCACGCCGGCGCCCGCGTCACTGAGCGACACGCCTACCTCGACGCGTCGATGACGCCGACCATCTGGTCGCGCACCTGGCCGGCGAGCACATGGCGCGTCCCGGCGTGCGGGGGCAGCAAGGCTTCCCCCACGATCACGCGCACCGACAGGCCGGGCCCGCTGAGTACTTTCACCACCGAATCGAACAAAGAATCTTCTCCCACATACGCCGCGCGCGTACTCGGCCTTCCATGGTCGAGATAGCGCAAGGTCAGGGGCACGATGGGCGCGGGCGCTTCGATGGCGGATTCGATCAGATTGGCATGAAAAGGCAGCACCGCAGTGCCATCGCTCGTCGTGCCTTCCGGAAAGACCGAACACACCTTGCCCGCGCGCAATTCATCGACCATCAGCCGGATCACGTCATGCACCGCATGGCGGCGTCCACGCTCGATGAAGATCGTGCCGTTGCGACGCGCGAGCATACCGATGACCGGCCAGCGGCGGATTTCGGTCTTTGCGACGAAATGTGAGGGGCGGTTGGCGTTCATGACGACGATGTCGAGCCAGGACACATGGTTGGCGAGCAGGAGCACGCCCGACAGGCCCGCCAGGTCGGCCGGCCGCCCGGCGCCATCGACGACCTCCAGGTGCACGGCGCACAGTCCGAGGCAGATCCGGCTCCAGCGGCGCGCGTAACGATCGCGCATCGCCTCGCCCAGGAACGGATAGGCACACCATTGGATGAACACGCCCAGCATGGCGTGCAGGACCAGCGCCGCCAGACGCCAGCCGATGCGCAAGCGAGACCTCACGACGATCAGGACCGCTCGTAAGCGACCTGGCCGGCGACCAGGGTCAGCGCGACCGCGCCGTTGACCTCGTACCCGAGGAATGGCGTGTTCTTGCCCTGGCTCGCCAGCACGCCCGGCAGCACTTGCCAATGCTGGTCGGGCGCATACAGACACACATCGGCAACACTGCCCGGCGCGAGCGTGCCCGCGTCCACGCCGAGGATGCGCGCCGGCGCCTCGGTCACCAACCCGAGCGCCTTGGCCGCCGGCTGGCCATTGGCCTGCGCCCATTTGAGCGTGAGCGGCAACAGCAATTCGAGACCGGTCGCGCCGGGGCTCGCCTCGTCGAACGGCAGCAGCTTTTCGTCGTCGTCGACCGGGCAATGGTCGGAGCAGATCGCGTCGATGGTGCCGTCGATCAGCGCGGCGTTGATCGCATCGCGATCGCGGGTGCTGCGCAAAGGCGGGACCATGCGCGCCATCGGATTGAAGTAGCCGATGTCGATGTCGGTCAGATGGACATGGTTGATGCTCACATCGGCGCTCACCGGCAGACCTTCTTGCTTGGCCGCGCGGACCAGGTCGATGCCGCGCGCGCTCGACAGTCGGCATAGATGCACGCGGCAGCCCGTCATGCGCACCAGTTCGAAGATGGTGTGCAACGCGACCACCTCGGCGCCAATCGACACCCCCGACAACCCCAGGCGCGCGGCCACCGGCCCCGAGTGCGCGACCCCGCCCTTGCCCAGCCACGGGTCCTGCGGCCGCAGCCAGACCGTGTAGCCGAAGGTGTTCGCGTATTGCATCGCGCGCATCAGCACCTGCGTGTTGGTGATCGGGGCGTCGGCCTGGCCGAAGCCGATGCAGCCGGCTTCGGACAACTCGGCCATCTCGGTGATGATTTCGCCTTTGAGGCCGAGGGTCAGCGCACCGAGCGGATACACATGCGATTGCGCCAGGCCTTGGGCGCGATGGCGCAGCATTTCAACCAGGCCGGGCTCGTCGAGCACCGGCTCGGTGTCGGGCGGACAAGCCAGGCTCGTCACGCCGCCGTGCAAGGCCGCCTTGAGTTCGGATTCGAGCGTGGCCCGGTACTCGTAGCCCGGCTCGCGCAAGCGCGCCGACAATTCCACGAGGCCGGGCGCGACGACCAGGCCGCGCGCGTCGATGATCCGGTTCGCGGTGAAGCCTTCGGGCGCCTGGCCCACACTCACGATCTTGCCGGCCGCGATCGCGACATCGGCGGGTCCGTCGACCCCATGGGCGGGATCGATCACATGGCCGTTCTGGATCAGGATCTTCATACGTCGTTGAAATAGCGGCGGCGTTCCTGCAGCAGCTTCAATTGATGGTCGCTGCCCGTTCGCTGATTAGTAGTGGCGCTATCGGCAGACTGGGATTGAGAGTGGTTCGCGTAAGTAGGCCAATCGGGGAAATAATCTTCCGATTGATCTCCCCAGACAGTCCACGACTCGCGTTTCCCACGAGCAAACATTTCAAAGTAAGGCCCACTACTGCAGCGTTCGATCAACTCGTAGGTTTCGTCGGGCTTGCGCGAATGTTCGCGCTTCATTGTGCGAAGTATGTTGACCTGCCTACGCCCAGGAGCAAGAGTGCGAGCGTTTTTCCCTCTCACGCCGAACAAAAGCAGTTCCGTGGTATTGCGGAAATAGAATCCGACGCCGCGCCCATCAGGCCCGCCATCTTTGCGCACCTTGTGCCAGACGAGATTCGTTTTGTACGTAAACCCCCACGCAGCAAGAACTGCCAAGCCCTCGGGCAACAACGCGTTGGGCACCCAAAGATAGAGATGTGCAGTTTCTGCAGTGATTGCCGCAACTGGCAATCCACATATATCCTCAACCGTCATGGTCCCGTACCGAGCCAACCGCTTGTGCTCCGGAGCCATTTTCCCGGTGCGATTCTCAAATCGCCAAGGTGGGTCCGCCAAAACCGTCGAAAACTTCTGTCCGCTAGCGGCGGCCAACAGATCTCGAACCGCTGCATCTTTCTCAGAAGTCTTCGACATATAGCCTCCGTGATATTCCAAACACCAACAACGGGCATCCACCCCCGCTTCCGCCATTGATTCGAGGCAATAGTTTGCTCATGTGCGTCGTTGAGTTTCCAAAGCTTGAGCCACGCCCGAGGTCGTCGAATATATCCTGCAACTCGTCGCAGCGCGTAACGATCACCCCGACACTCGCGACTCTCAGGTCGAAAAGCAACCGGAAGTTGTTTAGATCGCGGTCGTAAAATGGATCCTTGTTGTTCCACTCGATCTCAAGCGCCACTCGATTCTTGAAACAATCCACCTTGTGCGTTGGCGAATCTGACACCAGTCCATCAACCACGATCGAGGTTTCAAATTGCTTTTCTTCCCACCCTCGATCATAGAACTCGGTGTCGATCGCCTTCGACACATCCGACTTGTTCTTCCCTCCGACCGCGATCTGGCTTTTCCTCAATCGAAAGGTGGACAAGACCTCAATAATGTCCGACCACTCGCCAGGAAAATCCTGGGCCAGAATTGCGGAGGCGTGCTTCCACTCATGTACCTCGTAGTGTTCGCGAAGAAACGCTGGCAGTAACTCGATTCCCATGCTCAATTCCCCGCCACGATGCTCATGACCGCCATGCGCACGGCGATGCCGAAGGTGACTTGGTCGAGGATCACGCTTTGCGCGCCGTCGGCCACCGCGCTGTCGATCTCGACGCCGCGGTTCATCGGCCCCGGATGCATCACGATCGCATCGGGCTTGGCGAGCGCGAGGCGCTCGGGGGTCAGTCCGTAATTCTTGAAGTACTCGCCCGAGGACGGCAGCAGCGCGCCTTGCATGCGTTCGTTCTGCAACCGCAGCATGATGATCACGTCCGCGCCCTTGAGCCCGGTGTTCATGTCGTGATGGACTTGCACGCCCATCTGTTCGAGGCCGTTGGGCAACAAGGTGCGCGGGCCGATCGCGCGGATCTCGGGCACGCCGAGGGTGGTCAGCGCATGGATGTCCGAGCGCGCGACCCGGCTGTGCAGGATGTCGCCGACGATCGCCACCGTCAGGTTGTGAAACTCTTTCTTGTAATGGCGGATGGTGTACATGTCGAGCAAGCCTTGCGTCGGGTGCGCATGGCGCCCATCGCCGGCGTTGATGACGTGCACATGCGGCGCCACATGCTCGGCGATCAGGTAGGGCGCGCCGCTCGACGCATGGCGCACCACGAACATGTCGGCCTGCATCGCCGACAAATTGGCGATGGTGTCGAGCAGGCTCTCGCCCTTGCTGGTGCTGCTCGCGTTGATGTTCAGGTTCAGCACATCGGCCGACAGCCGCTTGGCCGCGATCTCGAAGGTGGTGCGGGTGCGGGTGCTGTTCTCGAAGAACAGGTTGAAGATGCTCTTGCCGCGCAGCAGCGGCACCTTCTTGACCTCGCGCTCGCCCACGCTCACGAACGAGGCGGCGGTATCGAGAATGTTCTCGACGATGCGCCGCGGCAGCCCGTCGATGGTCAGCAGGTGCTTGAGTTCACCGTGCTCGTTGAGTTGTGGATTGCGCATGGGCGTGGTTCAGCGGAATTCGGCAGCAAGATGAAACCGCCCGTCGGCGCGCGACAAGGCGAGATTGGCGTTGCGCGGCAGGCTCACCGCCGCGCCCGCGAAAGTCGGCGCGATCGGCAATTCGCGGGTCGGGTTTTCGCCGGGCACCGCGCCCGGCGTCACGCGGTCCACCAGCACCGCCAGATCGATGCGTTCGGGCCGGCCGTAATCGAACAAGGCATTCATCGCGGCGCGGATGGTACGCCCGGTGAACAGCACATCATCGACCAGCAACAAGGACCGCCCGTCGATCTCGAACGGAATCGCGGTCGGTTTGACCTGCGGATGCAGGCCGATGCGCTGGAAATCGTCGCGATAAAAGCTGATGTCGAGAAAACCGATGTCGGCGATGCCGAGGTCGGCCGCGAGGCGCTCGGCGATCCAGGCGCCGCCCGAATGGATGCCGATCAGGGCGGATTGCCCGATCTGCGGCCGGACGCGCAAGGCGGACAGGAGCGTGGCGTAAGCGGTCTCGGCGTCAGGAATCGGGGCGGGCGGGGTCATCGAGGTATTGCTGCAGGATCAGCGCAGCGGCGTGGTGGTCGATGGGCGCCATTTTCCCATACCGCGCCTGTGCTTCCGTTGATGTATAGCGTTCATCCACGAAAGCCACCGGCCGGCCGTACCGGCCTTTGAGCCGATTGGCGAATTTGCGCGCCGGGGCGCTGCCCTGGGTGTCGGAACCGTCTTCGTGCAATGGCAGGCCGACCACGAAGGCGTCGGGCTGCCATTCGGCCAGGAGGCGCTCGATCGCCTCGAAGGCGCGCGCCGCGTCGATCACCTGCAAGGCCTGGGCGGTGCCGCTCACGGTGTTGCCGACCGCGACGCCGATACGCACCGTGCCGACATCGAATCCGAGCAGGGTGCGGGCCGTCCCGGGCGCATCAGGCATGCCCGGCGTCGCCCGACAGCATGAACGGGTCGAAACCCAGCAATTTGACGGTTTCGGTGTAACGCTCGGTCACCGGCGTATCGAACAGGATGCGATTGGCGACCTGGGCGCCGGCACGCACCGTCAGCCAGCCGTTGGCGGCGATCTCGTCTTCGAGCTGGCCTTCGCCCCAGCCGGCGTAGCCGAGCGTGATCAGCATCTTGCGCGGCCCGGCACCGGTCGATACCGCTTCGAGCACATCTTTCGAGGTGGTCAGGCGCAGGCCGTCGGTCACATGGACCGACGAGGTGTATTCGGCCTCGACCGCTTCGTGCAGCACGAAACCGCGTTCGGTCTGTACCGGGCCGCCGAAATACACGGGCTCGGCCGCCAGCGGCGCGATTTCCAGATTGAGGTCGATGCGCTCGAACAAGCGTTCGAGCGTGAGGTCGGTCGGGCGGTTGATCACCAGGCCGAGCGCCCCATTGTCGTTGTGCTCGCACACATAGACGACCGAACCGGCGAAGGTTGGATCGAGCATGCCGGGCATGGCGACCAGAAAACTGTCGCGCAAGGAGATCGGGTCCGTAGGCTGGGTCATGATGGTTTGGATTGTAGTGGCCCGCGCGCGTTCCCCCTAGCCGGGCCGCGCCCCATTGCGGGGCGCGATGGCAAGCGGTTGCGGCCTCTCTTGCGATCGAACGCCGCGGATTCACGGCATCATGGGGCCGTCCTTGCATTCGCCAAGTCCGATGTCCCGAGCCCTGATGTGGTTTCGCCGCGATTTGCGGCTGGAAGACAATGCCGCGCTGGCCGCCGCCCGGGCGCGGCATGCGCAGGTGTTCTGCGTCTTCGTCTTCGACCGCAGCATCCTCGACCCGCTGCGCGATCCCGCCAACCCGTACGCCGAACCGGCCGACCGGCGCGTCGCGTTCATCCATGCGTCGGTGGCGGAACTCGACGCGCGTTTACGCGCGCTCGGCGGCGGCTTGATCGTGCGCCATGCGGTCGCGGCCGACGAGATTGCGCGGCTCGCGCAAGCGCTCGACGTCTCGGCCGTCTATGCCAATCAAGACCCGGAGCCGGCGGCGCTCGCCCGCGACGCGCGAGTGGCGAGCGCCCTCCATGCCCAAGGCCGCGCTTGGGCGTGCGGCAAAGACCAAGTCATTTTTGCCCACCGCGAGGTGCTGACCCAGGCCGGCAGCTTTTATACGGTCTTCACGCCCTACAAGAATGCCTGGCTCAAACAGTTGCGCCCGGAACACCTCGCGCCCCATGACAGCCTCGGCTCGGGCGCCGGCCGCGCCCGGTTCGCGCCACCGCCGAACTTGCCGGCGCCGGTCGGCAGCCACGATGCCCGCGCGCTCGACGCGGCACACCCCGCGCTGCCCGCGCTCGGTTTCACCCCGGTCACGCTGGACGACCCGGCCCTGGCCCGCACCGGATTGCGCCCTGGCGCCAGTGGCGCGCAAGCCTTGCTCGACGCCTTCAGGCCGCGCCTCGCCGCTTATGCCAGCCAGCGCGACTTCCCGGCCCTGCCCGGAACCAGCGCCTTGTCGGTCGCCTTGCGTTTCGGCACGGTCTCGATCCGCAGCCTGGTGCGCGAAGCCCATGCGCTGATGCTGCTCGGCGAGCGCGGCGCCGAGGTCTGGCTGAACGAATTGATCTGGCGCGAATTCTTCGCGCAGATCCTGGCCCACCGCCCCGAGGTGGCCACGCAGAGTTTCCGGCCCGAATACGAAGCCCTCGACTGGCACACCGGGCCGCTGGCCGACGCTTGGTTCGAAGCCTGGCGCACCGGCCGGACCGGATTTCCGATCGTCGATGCCGCGATGCGCGAACTGGCCGCCACCGGCGCGATGCACAATCGCATGCGGATGGTGAGCGCTAGCTTTCTCGTCAAAGACCTGGGGCTGGATTGGCGACGTGGAGAAGCCTGGTTCGCCGCGCGCCTGAACGATTTCGAACTCGCCTCCAACAACGGCGGCTGGCAATGGAGCGCGAGCACCGGCTGCGATGCACAGCCATATTTCCGCATCTTCAATCCCTTGAGCCAAAGCCGGAAGTTCGATCCGCACGGCGTCTACCTGCGCCGCTGGCTACCCGAACTCGCGGCCTTGCCCGATGCGGCGCTCCATGCCCCGGCCGCCGATCCGATCGCAGCCGCCGCGGCCGGCGTGGTGCTCGGCCGCGACTACCCCTGGCCGGTAGTCGAGCATGACGCGGCGCGGCGCGCCACCTTGGCGCGCTTCGAGGCGGTACGCGGTCGCCGCCAGCCCCCCGCAGCGCGACGCTGACGCGTGGTCGTGCGCGCGGCGCTGATGAAGTGGCGCTGAGGCGGCGTCTTGGCGCGCGGCGCTGACGACGCGGCGCTCAGGCGAAGTGACGCGGACGGCGCGCACCGCACGCAGCCGAAACGCCGCCCCTGCAATTCATGCCGGGTTTCCTGCAATTCGTCGCAAGCGCCTCGAAACCCGGTCGGCCCCTGCCTAGAGTGCAGCCATGGACGCACGCCGCGTCGCCCCAACACCAAGGAGCCGACCATGACCACCCGCACCGACACCATCGCCCACGCCTTCATCGGTATCGCCGCCCTGACCGCGCTGGCCGCCGGCCTCATCGCCGCCAAGCCCGCCGCTTCCGACGTGCCGGTGGTGATGCTCGACAAGGTCACCGTGACCGCCAAGCGCGAAGTCGTGACCCTGCCCAAGGTGGTGGTCGAAGCGCGCCGTGACGCCGAGGTCGTCTATCTGCCGACCGTGAAGATCAGCGCCCGCGCCTAACGCGGGTCGAGATAGACCGCTTCGACCAACGGCGGCATCGGCGCGTCCAGCGCGGCACAGACCGCGCGCAAGAGGTCGGCGCCGGCCAGACTCAGGACCCCTTCCCCATCGACCGCCGCCACCACGAAGGCGCGGATCACCAAGGGCTTGCGCAACGGCGCGAGTTGATTGAGGCGGTCGAGCGAGCCATCGATGCCGCGCGTGCGCACCGCCGACGCGGGCAGCAAAGGCAGCGTCACCGCCACCTGGGCCGAGGCGGCCTCCATGCGCTGGGCCGCGGTCCTCACCCGGGTCTGTTCGGCGCAGACATGCGCGACCAACGAGGCCACCACCGCGACATCGCCGCGCAGATCGGCGATGTCGGCATAGCGCACCGGCACCGGGCGCGCGGCCTCGGCGCCCAGGCGCCGCGTCACCAGTGTTTGCAGCACGAATTCCGACAGACTGACGCGGCCGTCGACGCGGATGAACTCGTCGACAAGTTTCAGGAAGGCCGCGCGCGCCGGCGCATCGAGCTGCTTGAGCGTCGGAATCGCCAGATCGACGATCGGCAGGCGCAAGGTCTTGCGCATCTCGGCCACGATCGGCATGAACTCGTCGATGCGTTCGCCAAGCGCATCGTCGCCGACGATCGCGCGTTGGCGGCGCGCGGTCTCCAGCTCGTGTTCGATCAGCAGGGTCAGCACCGCGGCTTGGGCGCCGATCGGATCGCGCACCCCGTCGATCAGCGGATGGTGGGTCGCATCGTTGGCGAGCGCCTGCGCGAACTGGGTCTCGTTCGATTGCGGCCGGCCGACCGCGTTGATCGCGACATCGGGCGCGACCACCGCACGCGCGTCGGGCGGCGCGCTTTCGTAAGCGGCGCGCGCGGCGGCGAAATCGGTCACGCGTTCGTAAGGAATGAGCGGCGCCTCCTCGGGCTCGGGCCACATGCTCGGTTCGGGTAGCGGCGCTTCGAGATACGGCAGTTCGCGATTGAAGATGCGCCGGATCCGTTCGTCGATCGGCGGATGGGTCGAAAACATGCCGGAAGCGAACGCGGGGCGCGCCGCGCCGAGGAACAGATGCGACAGCACTTCGGCCTTGGGATGCTGGATCCGCGATCCGATCGCGAGTTCGCGCCCGAGGCCGCCGATCTTGCGCAAGGCGCCGCCAATGCCGTCGGGATTGCGTGTGAATTGCACCGCGCTCGCATCGGCGAGGAATTCGCGCTGGCGCGAGATCGCCGCCTTGATGAGCCGGCCGAAGAACACGCCGATATAGCCCGCGATCCAAAGCGCAAGTCCGGCCACGAAGGCGAGCAAAACCGCGCCGCTGCGGTTGCTGCCGTCGGAGCCGCGCGCGTGGCGCAGGCTCGACATCAATTGCTCGCCCAGCGAGGCCACCAGCAGCAGGCCATAGACCACGCCGATCAGGCGGATGTTCAGGCGCATGTCGCCGTTGAGGACGTGGCTGAATTCGTGCGCGACCACGCCCTGCAATTCGTCGCGGTTCAAGCGCCGCAACGCGCCGTTGCTGACCGCGATCACGGCTTCGTTGGGCGAATACCCGGCGGCGAAAGCGTTGATGCCGAGTTCGCGGTCCATCAGGTATACGCGCGGCATCGTCACGCCCGACGCGATCGCCATCTCCTCGACGATGTTGAGCAGGCGTTTTTCGTAGGCATCGGCGGCATCGCGCGCCAACAGCCGCGCGCCGACCATTTGCGCGACTTCGTCGCCGCCCGCGCGCAGCCGCAAGGTTTCGAAGATCGACCCGCCGACGACCAGGCCGACCACCAGCGCGCTGTTGGTCGGATAAAAGTAGGCGGGCAAAGGCAAGGCGCCGCCCGCGATCGTCCAGGCCAGGGTGGCGAGCAGATTGAACACCAGGACGATCGAGATGACCGCCAGCACGAACAACGCGATGAGCTTGCGCGTCTGCCGGCGCGCCAGTTCCTGGTGTTCGAAGAAGTTCATCGCGCGGCGCGCGGACGTTTACGAGAACGAGACCTTGGGCGGTTTGCGTTCCTCGGCCGATTCGGTGGCCGAGAGCATTTCGCCGGGCCGGAACTGGAACATGCTCGCGACCACATTGGCCGGGAATTGCTCGATCGCGGTGTTGTACTGCGTGACCGCGTCATTGAACGCCTGGCGCGCGAACGCGACCTTGTTTTCGGTGCTGGTCAGCTCTTCGCTGAGCTGATTCATGGTCTGGTTGGCCTTGAGATCCGGATAAGCCTCGGCCAGGGCGAAAAAACGCGTGAGGGCGCCCGACAGCGCGCCTTCGGCATTGGTGATCTGGGTGATCGCCGCCGCGTCGGTCGGGTTGGCCGCGGCGGCCTGCCGCGCGCTCGCGGCGGAATTGCGCGCCGCGATCACGGCTTCGAGCGTTTCGCGCTCGTGCTTCATGTAAGCGCGCGCGGTTTCGATCAGATTCGGAATGAGGTCATAGCGTCGCTTGAGCTGGACATCGATCTGGGCGAACGCGTTCTTGAATCCATTGCGCAGGCTCACCAACCGGTTGTAGGCGCCGATGCCCCATAGCACGGGCAAAGCGACAATGAGCAAGAGCACCACCAGGCCAACAGTCATGCGCGACCTCCATCGGAAAGAATGGCGATGGAGGCGCCGGCGCGAGCACCGGCCGTCGCATCGCGCGGCCAATATACCGTCTTGGCGACGCGACCGGCCGTGCGCCGCGCAATTGCGGCGCCCGCGCGACAACCGCCTGGGGAAAGCCCGCGCCGATGACGCGGGCCGCGACCTGGCGCCGACTCAGGAGCGTTGCCCGCTCGACGACGAAGCCGGCGTGGTGTTCAGCCGTTTGACCTCGTCTTCGCTGATGTACTCGAACACCTTGACCACCTTGGCCACGCCATCGACCCCGGCCGCAAGCGTGGCGGCCGCCGCGCCTTCGCGTTCGCTGACGATGCCCATCAGATAGACGGTCCCGCGCTCGGTCACGACCTTGACCGCGTTGGCCGGCACATCGGTCTGGTTGACCAGGCTGGCCTTGATCTTGGTCGTGATGAGGGTGTCGTTGCTATGGGTGCCGAACGAGGCGCCACCGGCGACCTCGAGTTCATTGACCACGTCGCGCACATTGGGCAGGCCGCGCACGGTCTCTTCGATCTGGCGCTTGAGTTCTTCATTCGCGGCCTGGCCGACGATCAGCACGCGCCGGTTGTAGCTGACCAGGCTGGCCAGGTTCTGGTCGCCGAACTTCTCGCGCAAACGGTTCGATCCGCGCAATTCGATCGCCTGATCGTCGACCTGGGCACCGGTGGTGCGCCGATCGGTCACGGCCAGGGCGCCGGCGACCACGCCGGTCGCGAGCAGCGGAAAGCAGCCTTGCAGGGCCGGCAAGGCCAACACCGCGGCGAGGATCAACGTCTTCTTGTTCATTTTCATTCTCCGAGGAGGCTGTAATCGATGCCGTCGCACAGACAGTGCAGCACGAGCAGATGGACTTCTTGTATGCGCGCCGTGCGTTCTTCGGGCACGCAGATATGCACGTCGCCGGCGCGCAGCGCGGCATTCATCTTGCCGCCGCCCTTGCCGGTCAGGGCCACGATCTGCATCTCGCGGCCATGCGCGGCCTCGACCGCGGCGAGCACATTGGCCGAATTGCCCGAAGTGGTGATCGCGAACAGCACGTCGCCTGGCCGCCCCAGGCCGCGCACCTGCTTGGAAAACACTTCGGCGTAGGCGTAATCGTTGGCGATCGCGGTGAGGGTGGAACTATCGGTGGCCAGGGACAGGGCCGCCAGTTCCGGGCGTTCGCGTTCGAACCGCCCGAGCAGTTCGGCCGCGAAATGCTGGGCGTCGGCCGCCGATCCGCCATTGCCGCAGGCCAGAATCTTGTGGTCGTTGCCCAGGGCCGCGGTCATGCATTCGACCGCGCGTTCGATCGGCTCGGCCAGCAATTCGAGCGAACGCTTCTTGGTGTCGATGCTGTCGAGGAATTGCCGGTTGATGCGTTCGGACAGACTCATGGGCGCCGATTATAGGGGGGCGTGCCAACCCGGCCGGCCGCAGTGCCACGCGCGATGTAAGCGTTTGTCAGTCCGCTTCAGGCGCCGAAGGCATCGCGGATCCAGTCGATGCGCTCGCCCTCGATCGCGATCACATCGAACCGGCACGGCGGCTCGGCGCCGCGCACCTCGATCGCCAGATAGGCCCGCGCCGCCAAGACGAGCTTGCGCTGCTTGAAAGCGTCCACCGACGCCGCGGCTCCGCCAAAATCGCCGCGTGCGCGCTTGCGCACTTCGACGAACACCAGCGTCTGGCCGTCGCGCATCACGAGGTCGAGTTCTCCGGCCTGCTTGTGGAATTGCGCGCGCCAGTTGGCCGCGACGAACACGAGGCCTTGCATTTCGAGCCAGGCGCGCGCGCGTCGTTCGCCTTCGGCGCCGATGCGGGCCCGGGTGCCGGTCATTGGTTGTCGGGAGCGGCTTCGCCGTCGCGGATGATGGCCGGCAGCGCCCGCCGTTCGATGCGCTGCCCCTCCTGCATCAAGGCTCCGGTCACGCCGTCGAATCCGGCCGGCGTGCGCCCGGCGGCGGCATCGGTCGCGATGCGGAACGCGTCGATGCCCATCGCGTACAAACGTTCGAGGTCGGCCGAATAGCGCAGCAACTCGTCGCTGCGCGCGAAGCGGCTGACCGCGGGCGCGGCGCGCTGGACCAGCCAGGGCATGTCGACGAAATGGATGCCTTCGAGATCGATGAGCCGCCCCGGCTCGGCACGCAGATTGAGTTGCGAGGTGCCGTAGACCGGGACCTCGCGCAAATACGGCCGCACCGCGCTGGCCAGCGGCGCGTCGAGCGCGAGAAAGACTTGCGCCGGTCCGAGCGCCGCGAGCCGGCTTTGCAAGGCCGCGCCGCGTTCGGCGCCGATGTCGATGCTCGCGAGCACGGCGCCGCCGTTGGCGCGATATTCGTCTTCGAAGGCCTGCGCCGCACGCTTGTGCAAAGGCGCCGCGCTCGTGACCACGACCGCCGTGGCGCGCCGGCCGGGATCGCGCGCGCGCAGATCGGCGAGTGCAAGGCGCGCGACCTGGCGCGCTTCGGTCTCGATCTGCAACGCGAACATCAGCACATGCGGCGGCACCGGCGTATCGACCGCGTTGAGCGCGACCGTGGGCGTCAGGACTTCGAGTTGCGACGCGATCGCCTGCAAGGCCGGCCGCGTCAACGGGCCGATGATCGCGACCGGTCCGTTCTTCGCGGCCTCGCGGTACGCGGCTTGGACATGCTCGGGCGCTTCATCGGTATCGATGAGCACCACTTCCATGTCGGGCATGAGCACGTCGCGCGCCGCGAGCACGCCGTTGCGCACCGCTTCGGCCGCGCGCGCGAAATCGGGCGATTGGGTCGGCAGTACCAGGCTCACATGCGGGCGCAACGACAAAGGCTTGAGCCCGGGCGCCGCCTCGACCGGCGACGTGACCGCAGGCACGCCTTCGACGGGCTGGGCCGGCGCTGCGGCTATGATGCTCGACGCGCCCACCAGGGCGAGCGTTCGCACGACGAATCGGAACATGACGGATACACGAACCATGGCAGCCCGGCCGGACGAACCGGCCCGCAAGGTGATCGATGAATCGCTGCAGGCGCAGCAATTTGCGGCCGGGGCATTGTATGTCGTCGCCACCCCCATCGGAAACCTCGCCGACCTGAGCTTGCGCGCGCTCAAAGTCCTGGGGTCGATCGATGCCGTCGCGGCCGAAGACACGCGCCATACCGGCGCTTTGCTCGACCGCCTGGGCCTGCGCGCGCCTTTGATCGCCTGCCACGAACACAATGAGCGCGAAGCCGCGCAACAAGTCATCGCGCGACTGGCGGCCGGCGAACGCGTGGCCTATGTCAGCGATGCGGGTACACCGGGCATTTCCGATCCGGGTGCGCGGCTGGTCGATGCGGTGCGTGCCGCGGGACTGCCCGCCGTGCCGATTCCGGGGCCAAGCGCGGCGATCAGCGCGCTGTCGGTCGCCGGCTTCGATGAGCCCAGTTTCCATTTCGCGGGTTTCCTGAGTCCCAAGCAGCAGGCGCGCGCCGACGCGATCACGCTGCTCGCGCCCTTGCGCGCGACCCTGGTGTTTTACGAAGCGCCGCATCGCATCGTCGACACCGTGCGCGCGCTGGCCGATGGCCTCGGCGGCGAGCGCCGCCTCGTCATCGCGCGCGAACTCACCAAATTGCACGAGCAAGTCCATGCGTGCGCGCTTGGCGCAGCGGTCGCCTGGCTGGAGGCCGACGCGAACCGTCAGCGCGGCGAGTTCGTGCTGGTGGTGCAAGGCTGTGCGCAAACGGCGCCCGACGACGCCGAACTCGACCGGGTGCTGGCGCCGCTGGTGCGCGAACTGCCGCTCAAGCAGGCGGTTACGCTCGCGGTCGAGATTTGCGGCGCGGCGCGCAATACCGTCTATGCGCGCGCGCTGGCGCTCAAGCAGGCTGGCGAAGCGGGCGCATAACCCGCAGCACAACCGGCACCGTAACGTGTGCGGCGCGGCACGCGCCTGCGTTCAAACCCGTTCGAACACCAAGTCCCAGACCCCGTGCCCGAGGCGCAGGCCGCGCCGCTCGAACTTGGTGAGCGGCCGGTAATCGGGGCGCGGCGCGTAATCGGCGGCGGTATTGCGCAATTGCGGCTCGGCACTGAGGACGGCCAGCATCTGCTCGGCATAGTCCTGCCAGTCGGTCGCGCAATGCAGATAGCCGCCGGGCGCGATGCGCGAGGCGAGCAAGGCCACGAGCGCGGGCTGGATGAGGCGGCGCTTGTGATGCTTCTTCTTGTGCCACGGATCGGGGAAGAACACATGTGCGCCGGCCAAGCTCGCGGGCGCGATCATGTGCTGCAAGACCTCGACCGCGTCATGGCGCACGATGCGCAGATTCTGCAAGCCTTGCTCGCCGATGCGCTTGAGCAAGGCGCCTACGCCGGGCAGATGCACTTCGCAGCCGATGAAATTGATCTCGGGCCGCGCGGCGGCGATCTGCGCCGTGGTCTCGCCCATGCCGAAGCCGATTTCAAGCACGCAAGGATGCGCGTTGCCGAACACCGGCACCCAATCGATCGGCTCGGCTTGGTAGGCGACGCAATAGCGCGGCCCGAGTTCGTCGAGCGCGCGCTGCTGCCCGGGCCCGACCCGGCCCGCACGCAGCACGAAGGATTTGATGCCGCGACGGAAGATCGCGCCGTCTTCGCCGGCGCCGCTGTCGATCTCGATCATGCGCGCCGCTTCAGGATTTGGTCGCGGGCGCGATCATGCCCGTGGTCGGCGACGAAGGCGCCGCCGAATACAGTTTCTTGGGCATGCGCCCGGCGCGGTAGGCTTCGCGCCCGGCCTCGACGCCCTTCTTCATGGCCGACGCCATCAGTACGGGGTCTTGCGCCAGCGCGATCGCGGTGTTCATGAGCACGCCGTCGCAGCCGAGTTCCATCGCGATCGCGGCGTCGCTCGCGGTGCCAACGCCCGCATCGACGATGACTGGCACCTCGGCCTTTTCGATGATGAGCGAAAGATTCCACGGATTGAGGATGCCCATGCCCGAGCCGATCAAGGACGCGAGCGGCATCACCGCGACGCAGCCGATGCTCTCCAGCGTCTTGGCCGCGATCGGATCGTCGCTGCAATAGACCATGACCTCGAAGCCTTCCTTGACCAGCACCTCGGCCGCCTTGAGGGTCTCGGCCATGTTCGGGAACAAGGTGTGCGAATCGCCGAGCACTTCGAGCTTGACCAGCGTATGCCCGTCGAGCAGCTCGCGCGCGAGGCGCAAGGTGCGGATCGCGTCGTCGGCGCTGTAGCAGCCCGCGGTGTTGGGCAGCAGCGTGAATTGCGACGGCGGCAGGTAATCGAGCAGGCTGGGCGCGTTCGGGTCCTGGCCGATGTTGGTGCGGCGGATCGCCACCGTGACGATCTGCGCGCCGCTGGCGTCGATGGCGGCGCGGGTTTGCACGAAATCCTTGTACTTGCCCGTGCCCACGAGCAATCGGGAATCGAAGCTGCGCTGCCCGATGCGCAGGCGGTCGGTCGCGGGCGTGGTCGTCGTGTTCATCCGGCTATTGTAGGGCGCCGTCGCCAAAGACCCGCTTCAGCCCCCGCCGACCGCCACCACGATCTCCAGACGGTCACCGTCGGCGAGCGTGGTCTGCGCGTGCAGGCTGCGCGGCACGATCGTTCCATTGCGCTCGACCGCGACGCGCTTGCCTGCCAGCCCGCGGGCAGCGAGCAGGTCGGCCACGGTGCAGGGTGGCAAGGTCTGGGACTCGCCGTTGATCTGCACGCCGATGGCATCGAGAGAGGGATGGGCTGGCGACATCGGTTGATTATCCTACGGACTCGCGCGATGGCGCGTGGTCCGGCGCCGCACGACCGCCTGCGCGCACCCGCCCTTGCACGTTCGCCTGCGCGTGTGCGCCTTTGCGAGTCCCCTTGCGCGCTGCTAGTAAGCCGCGCCGTACTGCCGCCATTCCCAATCGCTGACCTGGCGGCAATACTCGATCCATTCCATGCGCTTGAGTTCGAGAAACTCGGCGCTCACATGAGCACCGAGTGCGGCGCGCAGATCGGTGTCGGCGGCGAAAGCATCGAGCGCCGCGCCGAGGGTTTGCGGCAGGGTGCGCACGCCGCGTTCGGCAAAGCGCGCCTCGGGCCATTCGTACACGTCTTCCTCGATCGGCGCACCGGGATCGCGCTTGCGCTCGATGCCATCGAGAAACGCGGCGGCGACGCCGGCCAGGGCCAGATAGACATTGGTCGTGCCGTCGGGCACGCGCCATTCGATGCGCCCCGCGGTCACGCGCGCGGTGAGCGTCCGGTTGTTGCTGCCCCAGCCAATGTGGGCCGGCGCCCAGGTCGTGCCCGAAAGCGAACGCCCGACCACCAGCCGTTTGTAGGAGTTGACGGTCGGCGCATGCAAGGCGGTGAGCGCGGGCGCATGCGCGAGCAGGCCGCCGAGCGCGGCGCGGCCAAGCTCGGACAAGCCGCCGTCTTGCGCGAACACCGCGCGGCCATCGCGATCGGTGATCGAGACATGGAAATGCAGACCGCTGCCCGGGCGATCGGCGAACGGCTTGGGCATGAGCGAGAACACCAGGCCGTGTTGCTCGGCCACCGCGTGCGCGGCCATCTTGAACAGCATGAAGCGGTCGGCCGCGGTCAGCGCATCGGCGTAGGCGTAATTGAGTTCGTATTGGCCGGGCGCGTCTTCATGGTCGATCTGCAAGGTATCGAAGCCGAGCGTGCCGAGCGCTTCGGTCAGCGCGCGCAGGCAGCGGCCAATGGCGCCGCGCTCGAGCGCCTTGAGATCGTAGGACGGCTTGTCGAGCCCATCGAGCGCGTCGGCGGTCACCAGGCGGCCTTGCGCATCGCGTGTGAACAAGAAGAATTCGGGCTCGATGCCGACATTGAGGGTCCAGCCGCGTTCGGCCAGACGTGCGAGCACGCGTTGCAAGGTCTGGCGCGGGCAGCCTTCGAACGGCGCGCCGGCGACATAGCCGTCGCAGACCACGCGCGCGGTATCGGGCTGCCAAGGCAGCACCTGGGCCGAGGCGAGCACGCCGCGGCCATAGAACTCCGAGCGCGCGCCATGGCGCGGCAGGCCCGTTCCCCAGATCGACGGGCCGGCGAAGCCGGCGCCCGGATCGACGAGATCGTTCAGATGCGCGAGCGGCAGCAGCTTGCCTTTGGCGATGCCGTGCAGATCGGCGAATTGCGCGAGCAGGTAGCGCACGCCCGCGCGTTCGAGGCGCTCGCGCACCTCGTGGTGCATCGCTGTCATGCGCGGCCTTTCACAACCGGATCCAGGTCGTCTTGAGTTCGGTGTATTTGTCGAAGGCGTGCAGCGATTTGTCGCGGCCGTTGCCCGATTGCTTGTAGCCGCCGAAAGGCACGGTGATGTCGTCTTCGTCGTAGGAGTTCACATGCACGGTGCCGGCGCGCAAGGCCTTGGCAACGCGATGCGCGCGGCCAAGATTGCTGCTCCAGACCCCGGCTTGCAGCCCATAGTTGCTCGCGTTGGCGAGCGCGATCGCTTCGTCTTCGGTCTTGAAGCGGATCACGGACAGCACCGGGCCGAAGATCTCTTCGCGCGCGATCTTCATGTCGTTGCGCACGCCGTCGAAGACGGTCGGCGCGACGTAATAGCCGCCGGTCTCGGTGCGCGCCTGTACGCCACCCGCGACACAGCGCGCGCCTTCGGCGTTGCCGGCCTCGATGTAGCCAAGAACGGTGCGCAACTGGCCATCATCGACCAGGGCGCCCATGGGCGTCGCGGGATCGAGCGGATCGCCGGGCGCGTATTGCGGTGCGGCGGCGGCGAGCTTCTTGACGAAATCGTCGGCGATGTCTTCCTGCACCAAGAGGCGCGACGGCGCATTGCACGATTCGCCCTGGTTGTAATACATGCAGCCGGCGGCGGTCGCGGCGGCTCGATCGAGGTCGTCGAAATCGGCGAAGACGATGTTGGCCGATTTGCCGCCGAGTTCGTTGTAGACCCGCTTGAGGTTGGAACGGCCCGCGTATTCGAGCATCTTGCGGCCCACGCGCGTCGAGCCGGTGAAGCCGATGGCATCCACATCGGGATGCAGCGCGAGCGCTTCCCCGGCTTCATGGCCGTAGCCAGGCACCACATTGAACACGCCCGGCGGCAAGCCGGCTTCGAGCGCGATCTCGGCCACGCGCATCGCGGTCAGCGGCGATTTTTCGCTCGGCTTGAGCACCACGCTGTTGCCTGCCGCAAGCGCCGGCCCGAGCTTCCACGAGGCCATCAGCATCGGGTAGTTCCAGGGCACGATGGCGCCGATGACGCCCATCGCTTCGCGCGTGATGAGCGCGAGCGCGGTATGCGCGGTCGGGGCGATTTCGTCGTAGATCTTGTCGACCGCTTCGGCATACCACTGGATGCAGCGCGCCGAGGCCGGCACATCGACCGCGAGGCTGTCGCGGATCGGCTTGCCGACATCGAGGGTTTCGAGCAGCGCGAGTTCTTCCTTGTGCGCGAGCAGGCCTTCGGCGAAGCGTTGCAGCACGCGCTTGCGCGCGCCCGGCGATTGGCGCGACCAGCGCCCGTCGTCGAAGGCGCGGCGCGCGGCGGCGACCGCACGGTCGATGTCGGCGGCCTGGCCGCGCGCGACCTTGGTCAGCACCCGCGCGTCGATCGGCGAAATGCAATCGAAGCTCGCGCCGTCGGCGGCGGCGCTGCGATGTCCGTCGATCAGGGCGCGGCCATCGATGTCGATGGATTTCGCCCGGGCATGCCAATCGATGTTCTGGTTGTCTCGCGCATTCATGGTGCGTCTCCTGGTCGTTATGAAAAGAAAAGCCGCTCCGGTTTGCGCAGCGGCTTGGGGTTGATGCGCCGCGCGGCCGGCAACGGCGCCGGCCGCGCGCGGACTCAGAAGCTGACCACCGTCGAAACGCCGATCAAGTGGTTGTCCTTCTTGAAGCTGCCGTCCTTCACGTCTTCAAACACCGGTTGGCTGGCGCGGTCGTAACGGTACTCGGCCTTGAACGTGGTGCTCGAATTCCATTGGTAGCCGAGGCCGAAGGTCAGCGCATAGCGATTGGCGCCGACCTCCGGGTCGCCGGCCTGATCGGGGCCGATGCCGTTGTAGGCGTCGGCGAAGTTGTAGCCGAGCAGGCCGCCGCCGTTCTTCTTGTTGTTGATGTAATCGGCGCGCAGGATGCCTTCGAAGCGCGGCGTGAACTTGTAGGCCGCCAGGCCCGACACCCCCCACCAGCGCGCGTCGCGCAATTCGCCGGTGGTCGGATCGGCCGTGATCGCGGCATCCTTTTGCTGACCGAAACTGACCTGACCTTGCACCGTCCAGTCGCCGCGGATGAAGTAGGCATCGAACTCGAACAGATTGAGCCAGGTGTCGCGGGTGTCGTAAGGATCGCTGGTGATGGGATTGACATCGTCGGAGCGGAAGTTCGCGGCCTTGCCATGCACGCCGGCGAAACCGAAGCCCTGGAATTCGCCCTTCGAATAATCGACGCGATAGGCCAGCACCGGGGTCTTGTTGCCCGACGACTTCTTGGTCGTGTTCATGTTGGCCAACATGCCCTTGACGATCCATTTGCCGCTGGTCACTTCAAGGCCGGCGCCGGTATAGGCGGTGGGCAGCGTGAAATCGAACAGCAGGTTGTGGGTGGTCAGCTTGTTGAGCGTGGGTTGCAGGTATTCATAGCCGCTCCAGTCGGGCATCTGGCCCGCGATCAGGCGCGTCTGCAGGTCGGTCAAGGGGATCGAGACCGTGGCTTCCTGGACCGGCGAATTGCCGTTGAACACGGCGCCGACGCCGCGATTGGGCGCAAGCGTCAGATGCCAGCGGGTGCCCGATTCGGTCTCTTTGAGGAAGTCGATCGCCACCGCGCCGAAATACGAGTTGTCGTAGTTGTAGCCGCCGTCTTCGACCCGGTTCAGGAACTGGAAACCCGCCGTGTCCTGGCGCTTGTTCATGATGAAGGTCGGGTCCATGTAGCCGCTGATCTTCAGTCCCTTGAACCCTTGTTCTTCGGCATTGTCTTCGAGCGCTTCGGTCTTGACCGCGATACGGTTGAACTCGGCCGGATCGATGGCCGACGACGAGGCGCTTTGCGCTTCGTGCGCCTGCTTGAGTTGCTCTTCGAGTTGTTGAATGCGCGCCTTCAGCGCGTTCAACTCCTTGAGCACGTCGGCGTTCGATTGCGCATTGGCGAAAGCCGGCAGGGCCAGCGCCAACGCCATCACGATCTGCTTGGGCTTGAACATCGCACTCCTCCTTGTTTGGCGATTCGTGGAATTTTTCATTGAGCAGCAGCCGGCGCGGGTGCCGGGGGATTGGGATCGGCGCTCGCGCCTTCGCGATAGGCATCGGCTTGTTCTTTGGCGCGGCGCTTCTCGGCGCGGGCCAGCCAGATGCTGCCGACGATCACGCCGATCGACACCACGACGACCGTGATGGTCGCGATCGCATTGACGGTCGGATTGAGCCCGAGCCGCGCGCGCGAGAAGATGACCACCGGCAAGGTCGTCGACGACGGTCCGGACAGGAATTGCGAGAGCACCACGTCGTCCATCGAGATCGTGAAGGTGAGCAGCCAGGCCGACAGCAGCGATTGGCTGATCATGGGCAGCGTGACCAGGTAAAAGACCTGGAACGGCCGCGCGCCGAGATCCATCGCGGCCTCTTCGAGCGATTTGTCGAGTTCGAGCAGCCGCGATTGCACGACCACCGTCGCGTAAGCCATGCCGAGCAGCGTATGACCGAGCCAGATCGTCAACAGCCCTTTCTCGGGCCAACCGAGCGCGCGCTGCATCGAGACCAGCAGTAGCAGCAACGACAGGCCGATGATGACCTCGGGCATGACGAGCGGCGCGTTGATCATTCCCGAGAACACCGTGCGCCCGAAGAACTTGCGATAGCGCACCATCGCGAAGGCGGCCAGCGTGCCGAGCACGACCGACGAGGTGGCCGTCGCGAGCGCGACCCGGATCGAGCGCCAGAAGCCCTCGACGATCTCGGTGTCGTTGACGATCTCGCCGTACCAGCGGAAGGTGAAGCCGCCCCACAGCGTGACCATCTTGGAATCGTTGAACGAGAAGACGATCAGCGTGACGATCGGCAGGTACAGGAAGACGAAGCCGCCGATCAGCCAGGCGAGGCCGAATTTGCTGCGCATCTCAGGCCCCCTTCCCGGCGCTGTCGGCCTGATATCGGTTGAAGATCGCGAGCGGCACGAGGATCAGCAGGATCATCACCACCGCCACCGAAGACGCCATCGGCCAGTCGTTGTTGCTGAAGAATTCATCCCAGAGCACGCGGCCGATCATCAAGGTCTCGGGACCGCCGAGCAGGCCCGGGATCACGAACTCGCCCACGCAAGGGATGAAAACCAGCATCGAGCCGGCGATGATCCCGGACTTCGACAACGGCACGGTGATGAGCCAGAACGCCTTCCAGGGCGTGGCGCCCAGATCGGCCGCGGCTTCGAGCAGGCGCAGATCCATCTTCACGAGGTTGGCGTAAAGCGGCAGGATCATGAACGGCAGGTAGACGTAAACCATGCCGATGGTCAGCGAGAACGGCGTGTGCATCATCGTGATCGGCTGCTCGATCACATGCAGCCAGATCAGGAAGTTGTTGATGACGCCATTGATGTCGAGCAAGCCCTTCCAGGCATAGATGCGCAACAGGAAGCTGGTCCAGAACGGCAGCATCACGAGCATCAACAAGGCCGGCCGCGCCGACGCGGGCGAACGCGCCATGAAGTACGCGAACGGGTAGCCGATGATCAGGCAGACGATGGTCGTGATGCCGGCATACATCGCCGACGACAGGTAGGTCTTGAAGTACAGCTCGTCGGAGGCGATGAACAGATAGTTCGACAGCTTGATCTTGAGCTGCACGACGCCATCGACATAACTGAGCAGATTGTCGAAGCGGATGCCATCCGACTCCGACACGCTGTAATTCATGACGATCAGGAACGGCACCGCGAAGAACAGCAGCAACCAGAAATAAGGCACGCCGATCACGAACCAGCGCCCGAACGACAGGGGCTTGGCGCGCGAGGCGGCGGGCTTGGCGGCAGGGGCGACGGAACTCATCGTGCGTGCAATCGGTCCGGCGGGTTATTGGGTCAGGACGACGACATCGCTGCCGTCCCACCAGGCGAAGATTTCTTCGCCGCGCGCGAGCTGATGCTCTTCATGGCGCGCGGTGTTCTCGCGCGTGACCTTGATGACCAGACCGCTGTCGAGCTGGACGTGGAACAAGGTGAAGCTGCCGAAATAAGCCAGCCCGGTGATGCGCCCGTGTGCGAAATTGAAGCCGTGCTCGTCGGGCGATTCGCGCTGGTCGTCGGTCGGCTCGTGGGTCTGCAAACAGATCTTCTCGGGCCGGATCGCCACATGCGCCTTCATGCCCAAGGACCCCGTGATGCCATGGCTCACGTAATGCTTGCCTTCGGGCCCTTCGAGCACGACATGGTCGGGTTCATCGACGGTCAGCTTGCCCTTGAACAGATTCACATTGCCGATGAAGTCGGCGACGAAGACGCAATTCGGCGTTTCGTAGATTTCGTTGGGCGTGCCCACTTGCAGGAACTCGCCCTGGCTCATGACCGCGATGCGGTCGGCCATGGTCATCGCCTCGTCCTGGTCGTGGGTGACCATCACGCAGGTCACGCCGACTTCCTTGATGATGCTGACGAGTTCGAACTGGGTCTGTTCGCGCAGCTTCTTGTCGAGCGCGCCCAGCGGTTCGTCGAGCAACAGCAGCTTGGGCCGTTTGGCCAGGCTGCGCGCGAGCGCGACCCGCTGTTGCTGACCGCCCGACAACTGGTGCGGCTTGCGCTTGGCGTATTGCTTGAGCTGCACGAGTTGCAGCATCGCCTCGACGCGTTCTTCGATCGCGGCCTTTTCCATACCGTCGCGGCGCAGGCCGAAGGCGATGTTCTCCCAGACCGTGAGGTGGGGGAACAGCGCGTACGACTGGAACATCATGTTGATCGTGCGCTCATAAGGCGGCAGATGCGCGATCTCGGCGCCTTCGAGGAAGATGCCGCCCGAGGTCGGCGTCTCGAACCCCGCGAGCATGCGCAGCAAGGTCGATTTGCCGCAGCCCGAAGAGCCGAGCAAGGCGAAGATCTCGCCCTTGCGGATGGAAATCGAAACATCGGCGACCGCGGCGACTTCGTCGAAGCGCTTGGTCAATCGTTCGATACGCAGAAAATGCGCATCATCGGCGCGCGTGGCGTCCTGCGCGGCGGCTTGCTGCATCTGCAGCTCCCCTCGTCGTTCTTGTCATGCTGATCGAAACCGTCGGCGCGGCGCGCCGACGGCTACCTGCGTGCGACTTACAGCCCGGTCTTGAAGCTCGTGAACAGACGTGTGCGCAAACGGCGGATGTCGTTGTTCACCGCGTCGGGCGCCACCATCTTGCCGAGATCGTCATGGGTGAGGAACACGGTCTTGTTGTTGGCGACTTCGGGCCGCACGAACTTGAGCGAGGCCGCGTTCGGGTTGGCGTAGAAGACCTTGTTGGTCAGGCTCGCATGCACTTCCGGACGCAGGATGTAGTTGATCCAGGCGTAGGCGGCATCGACATGCTCGGCATCGACCGGAATCGCCATGGTGTCGAAGAACAGCACCGCGCCGGTCTTGGGCACCAGGGCTTCGATCTTCACGCCGTTCTTGGCGTCGATCGCGCGCTGCCGGGCGATGTTGATGTCGCCCGACCAACCGAGCGCCAGACAGATCGAGCCGTTGGCCATGTCGTTGATGTAGCCCGACGACGAGAACAGCGTCACCGACGGACGGACTTGCTTGAGCATGTTGAAGGCGATCTGGTAATCGCCGTTGGTGCGGCTGTACGGTTGCTTGCCGACATAGCGCAGCGCAGCCGGGAAGACTTCATCGCCGGAGTCGAGCATCGACACGCCGCAGGACTTGAGCTTGCTCACATATTCGGGCTTGAAGATCAGGTCCCAGGCATTGTCGGGCATGGGCATGCCACCCAGCGCGGCCTTGACCTTGTCGACATTGATGCCGACCGTGGTGTAGCCCCAGAGCCAGGGGATCAGGTACTGGTTGCCCGGATCCATCTTCGCGATCTGGGCCATGATGGCCGGATCGAGGTTCTTGTAATTGGGGATCTTGCTCTTGTCGAGCTTGGTCAACAGGCCGCCGTCGATCTGGATCTTGCCCCAGTTCGACGAGGGCACGACGACGTCGTAGCCGGTCTTGCCGGCGACCAGCTTGGCATGCAGGATTTCGTTGGAATCGAAGTTGTCGTACCGGACCTTGATGCCGGTTTCCTTCTCGAAGTTGGCGATCGTGTCTTCGGCGATGTAATCCGACCAGTTGTAGACATTGACCACCTTGCTTTGCGCATGGGCCAGACCGCCGGCGGCGAAGAGCGCGCACCCCGTGAGCGCAATACCCAATCGACTAAGGAAGGTGCGACGAAGCTTCGGTACACAGAACATGAAGGTATCTCCTTGGATGATGACCCGAGTCATTCAATGATCGCAAGCAAATCTCAAGCCACGAAGGCGAACACGCGCGAAGCGCTTTGCAGCCACGCTCCGCACCAACCTGAGAAGCATAGCCCCGCCGTACACCGCGCGCAGCCCCAGCAAGGTGCGGGTTGTCCCCAAGCGCCTCACATCCAGCCGCGTTGTTTCGCATCGGCTGCGGTCAGGTCCAGACACTTTCGTACCAGTGCCACCAGCTCATCCACCTCGGCGCGGGTCATGACGAGCGGCGGCGCGATGATCATGCGATCGCCGACGGCGCGCATCACCAAGCCGTTGCCGAAGCAATGTCCGCGGCAGACCATGCCCACTTCGAGCGACGGATCGAACAATTCGATCGGCTCCTTGCGCTTGACCAGGACCAAGCCGGCGACCAGACCGCAGGTCTCGGCGATGCCCACCAGCGGGTGATCGCGCAGCGCTTCGAATTTTTCCTTGAGGTAGGGGCCGGTGTCGCTCGCCACGCGCTCGACGAGCTTCTCGCGCTGGAGGATGTCGATGTTCTCGATCGCGACCGCGCACGCGACCGGGTGGCCCGAGTAGGTGTAGCCATGCGCGAACTCGCCGCCTTTTTCGATCAGCACATCGGCGATGCGATCGCCGACCATCACGCCGCCGAGCGGAATGTAGCCGCTGGTCACGCCCTTGGCGAAGGTCATGAGGTCGGGCTTGAAGCCCATTTTCTCGCAACCGAACCAGGTGCCCAGACGGCCGAAGCCGCAAATGACTTCGTCGCTGACGAGCAGGATGCCGTACTTGTCGCAGATGCGCTGGATTTCGGGCCAATAGGTCTTGGGCGGAATGATCACGCCGCCCGCGCCTTGCACCGGTTCGCCGATGAAGGCCGCGACCTTGTCGGCACCGAGTTCGAGGATCTTGTCTTCGAGCCACGAGGCCGCCTTCAGACCGAACTCGTCCTTTTGCGCTTCGGTGTAGCCCATTTCGCGACCGACCCCGAACCAATACGGCTGTTCGATGTGCGCGACGCCCGGAATCGGCAGATCGCCTTGTTCATGCATGCCCTTCATGCCGCCCAGCGACGCGCCGCCCAAGGTGCTGCCGTGGTAAGCGTTCCAGCGGCTGATGATGGTCTTGCGCTGCGGCTGGCCCATCAGGTCCCAATACCGGCGCACCAGGCGGATGACGGTGTCGTTGCCTTCCGAGCCCGAGCCCGCGAAGAACACATGCTTGAACTGCGCCGGCGCGACATCGGTCAGCCGCTTGGCCAGTTGCGCGGCGGGCGCGGTCGTGGTCTGGAAGAAGCTGTTGTAGAACGGCAGTTCGAGCAATTGCTTGTACGCGGCGTCGGCCAGTTCCTTGCGGCCATAGCCCACGTTCACGCACCACAGCCCCGACATGCCGTCGAGGATCTTGTGGCCTTCGCTGTCCCAGACATAGATGCCCTCGCCGCGCGTGACCACGCGCGCGCCCTTGGCGGCCAGCGACTTGGTATCGGTGAACGGGTGGATGAAATGCGCGGAATCGAGTTGCTGGATTTCGGCGGTCGACAATTGGTTCACTTCGTTGCGGCCCAAAATGTTCTCCTTGATCAGACGTGCAGCAGCAGATGCTCACGTTCCCAGGGGCTGATGACCTTCATGAATTCGTCGTGCTCGGTTTCCTTCACCGCCTTGTAGACGGTGACGAAACGATCGCCGAGCACCTGCGACAACTCGGGGCAATCGTCGAGCAGGCGCAAGGCTTCCGACAGGCTGCGCGGCAATTGGTATTCGCTGTCGTAGGCGCTGCTGGTCGATTCGGGCGTGGGCTCGATCTTTTCCTTCATGCCCAGCCAGCCGCAGGCCAGCGTGACCGCGAGCGCGACATACGGATTCGCGTCGGCACCGATCACACGGTTCTCGACGCGCCGGCCTTCGGGCGGCGCATGCGGCACGCGGATGCCGACGGTGCGGTTGTCCTTGCCCCATTGGATGTTGATCGGCGCCGCGGTATGGCGCACCAGACGGCGGTAGGAATTCACATAGGGTGCGAGCATCGCCATGGCGGCCGGCAGATACTTTTGCAAGCCACCGATGTAATGCTTGAACACCTCGGCCGCGGTGCCGTCGGGATTGCTGAAAATGTTCCGCCCGCTCTTTTTCTCGACGATGCTCTGGTGCACATGCATCGCGCTGCCCGGTTCATTGGCCATGGGCTTGGCCATGAAGGTCGCGTACATGTTGTGGCGCAAGGCCGCTTCGCGCAGCGTGCGCTTGAAGATGAAGACCTTGTCGGCGAGTTCGAGCGGATCGCCGTGCAGGAAATTGATCTCCATCTGGCCGGCGCCGATTTCGTGGATCAGCGTATCGACTTCGAGCTCCATCACCGCGCAATAGTCGTAGATGTCTTCGAACAGCGGATCGAACTCATTGACCGCGTCGATGCTGTAATGCTGGCGGCTGGTTTCAGCGCGGCCGCTGCGGCCGATCGGCGGACGCAGGGGTTGGTCGGGGTCGGTGTTCTGCGCGATCAGATAGAACTCGAGCTCGGGCGCCACCACCGGCGCCAGGCCTTCTTGCGCGTACAGCTCGATGATCCGCCGCAACACCGAACGCGGCGCGTAATCGACCAGACGGCCGTCGCTGAAGAAGCAATCGTGGATCACCTGCGCCGTCGGATCGACCGCCCAGGGCACCAGGCAGACCGTGGCCGGGTCGGCCAGCAGGATCATGTCGCGGTCGGTGGCCGAGATGATGTCGTCCATGCGCGGATCGACCGGCGCTTCGCCGGTCACGGTCATGCCCAGCACGCCTTCGGGCAGACGCATGCCGCGGTCTTCGGAGAACTTCTCGCGCGGCAGGATCTTGCCGCGCGCCACCCCGGTGAGGTCGGGCACCAGACATTCGATTTCGGTGACCCGTTTCTCGTTGAGCCAGCGCTCGAGATCGGCGTGGGAAAAATTGTCGCGTAAAGCCATGTCTTACTCCTTGCTTTCGTGGCCGCGCCTGGATGTTCGTGCGCGGTCCTGTTGTTGAAACCCGAGTCTACTCAAGCCGCGCGTGCGTAGCCCTTCAAGCGACGGTCGCGCGCCGCGCGGCAGGCGTCGCCGAACGCGTTGAACAACCGCATCGACACCGGATTGCGCACCGCCTGCCATTCCGGATGCCATTGGGTGCCGATGGCGAAACCCGGATGCGCGCCGATGCTCACCGCCTCCACGATGCCGTCGGGCGCCGTCGCCTCCACCGTCAAACCGTCGCCCAGGCGATCGATGCCCTGGCCATGCAGCGAATTCACGAGAAAACGCTGTTCACCGACGATGCGATCGAGCAAACCGCCCGGCACCGCCTGGACTTCATGGACCGGCCCGTATTGCGTGGCGACATCGTCTTCATCGCGCGCGCGGTGGTCGCGCTTGCCCTGCACTTCCTGCACCGCCTGATGCAGCGATCCGCCGAGCGCCACATTGACTTCCTGCACCCCGCGGCAGATCGCGAACAAGGGGATCGCGCGCTCGACGCACAACCGTATGAGCGGCAACGTCACGTTGTCGCGCTCGGGATCGAGCGGCAACGCCGGGTTGTGCACCTCGCGACCGAAATGCGAGGGATGCACATTCGACGGCGAGCCCGGCAGCAGCACGCCGTCGGCGAGTTCGAAATACGCTGCGTAATCGGCGATGCCGCTGGTCGGCAGCAGGATCGGCAGGCATTGCGCCACCTCGTGCACGGCATCGGCGTACTTCTTGCCCAACACATGGAAGGGATGCCCTCCCAGCAAACGGTTGTCGCAAGGGATGAGCACGAACGGCGGCCGCGTCGATGGATGCGCTTCGACAGACTTCATCTTGATTTCCTCCTGGTCAGGCACCGACCGAATCGGCGCGCCGCAACGCTCCAGACGCTGCGCAGCACAAGTCTATGACCAGTTCGTGGCTCGCAGAGTGCCGAGCTTTTGGTACTCTTGAAAGTACCACTTTCATCTGCCCGCTGGAACCACTATGGCCGTCGCACCGGTCGCCGACCTGATTGCGCGCGAACTCGCGCAAACCGATTTCCATGCCCGCCTGCCCATGCACCGACGCGTCTACGAGTCGCTACGCCAGGCGATTTTGCAGCACCGGCTGGCTGGCGGCGACCGCTTGCCCTCGTCGCGCGATCTGGCCGCCGAATTGGGGATTTCCCGCAATACCGTGATGTCGGCCTTCAACCAGCTCATTGCCGAAGGCTATGTCGACGCCGCGGTCGGAAGCGGCACTTACGTCTCGGACACGATTGCGCGGCCCACCGCGCCACGCCCTGGCATGCGCGGCGCCGCGCCCGCCCTCCAACCCGCCCCGGCCGCACAGACCGAACCGGCGGCCTTGTCGCGGCGCGGCGCGGCCCTGATCGACCATGGCGGGGCCGAGTATTACGAAGTCCAGCCTTTCGCCGGCGACGAAGCCGAGGACTGGGGCAGCTTTCCGCTCAAGATCTGGCAGCGTCTGCAGAACAAGCATTGGCGCGCGGCCGACACCAGCCTGCTCGATTACGACTCCCAAGGCGGCGCCGAGCGGCTGCGCAGCGCGATCGCGAATTACCTGCGCATCTCGCGCTCGGTCAATGTCACGCCCGAACAAGTGTTGATCACTGCGGGCACCCAGCAATCGATCGATCTGGCCGCGCGCATGCTGGCCGATCCCGGCGATGCGGCCTGGATCGAGAACCCGTGTTACTGGGCCGCCGAGCGCGTGCTGCGCGCCAACGGGCTGCCCTTGCGGGCGATTCCGGTCGATGACGAAGGCATCAGCCCGAGCGCCGACGATCTCGCGACCCGGCCGCGGCTCATCTACGTGACGCCGTCGCACCAATACCCGAGCGGGGTCATCATGAGCCTGGCGCGGCGGCGCCAATTGCTCGATTTCGCGGCCCGCACCGGCGCCTGGATCCTCGAAGACGATTACGACGCCGAATTCCGCTATGAAGGCCGGCCGATCGCGTCCTTGCAAGGGCTGGACGCCCAAGGCCGCGTGATCTACATGGGCACGTTCTCGAAAGTGCTGTATCCGGGCATGCGCATCGGCTATCTGGTCGTGCCGCCGGCCCTCGTGGAGGCGATGCGCGTCGGTCTGTACGACCTGCAACGACCCGGTCAGCTCATGGTGCAGGCCGCGCTCGCCGATTTCATCGAGATGGGCTATTTCGCGAGCCACATCCGGCGCCAGCGCCAAGTCTATGGCCAGCGCCGCGAAGCGCTGGCGCATGCGCTGCAATCGGTGCTCGGCGATGCCTTGTCCTTGTCGCCGATCCAGACCGGGCTGCATCTGGTCATCCATCTGCCGGCGTCGATCGACGATGTGGCGCTCGCCGAGGCCTGTGCGCGCGAAGGCATCGGCGTGCGGCCTTTGTCGAACTATTACATCGCGATGCCGGTCGCGCGCGGCCTGGTGGTCGGCTATGCCTATGTGCGCGAAGACCGGATCGAATCGCGCGGCAAGGTGCTCGGACGGATGGTCAAAAAGGCCTTGATGCGGCGCGCTTGAACACGCGCGCCGCATCGCCCCGCCCGCCGTGCGCGAACCTCAAGGCGCGTTGGTCTTCGGCTTGGCCGGCGCCGGTTTGGCCGGCTTTTGCGCGCCCGACTTCGATTGCGCCGGACGCAGCGCTTTTTCCACGCTTTGCACATCGACGTATTTGGTGAAACCCGACAAGCCGGCGTTCACATTCGGATGGTTCAGCAACTCGGTCATCGCGATCTGGCCGAGGGTCTCGAAACTCTTGCCGAGCGCCGCATCGCCTTCGTACTTGATGGCATCGACCGCCTGTGCGCGGCAGGTCTTGGTGAGCAGGGTTTCAAGCAGATTCGCGATGCGCTTGTTGGCATCTTCGCGTTCGGCGTCGGACACCAGCATCATGCCTTGCACATCGGGGTGCAAAGCGATGATCGAGAAGATCCAGGTCACGACCGAGCGCTTGTCGTCATCGGTGGTCGATTCGACGATGCACCGGGTCAGGCTCTCGGTATACATGCCGGTGGCGGCATGCGCCGACGGCGCGGCGAAGACGGCGGAACCGGCGATCAGGCCGGCGACGATCAGGGCTTTGAATTTCATGGCGTACCCGGTTGGAGGTTGAGGGAGGCGGCACCGCGCGGCGGCGAGCCGGTGCGCGATTCTAGGCATGCCGCATGGCATTACGCTGCATCGCGCATGGCACCCTGACGCGCGCCGATCGCCAAATCTCGAATCCGTCACGCGTGCGGCGGCGCCGTCCCCGCTACGCCCGCCGCCTTACAACACGTTCAGCCGCGTCATGCCGAGCACGATCGCGACCAGCATCGCAACCAAGACCACCGCGCCCCAACGATGCTGGCGCGCATCGATCCGCGCGAAGTCTTCCCAGCGGCCGTCTTGCGCCGCCTGCGCGCGCGCCAACACCAGCCGGACGCAATAGCCATTGGCTGCGATGGCGATCAGGCCGAAGCCGATCTTCGCGTGCAGCCAGACCCCGCCGGCCGACCCGTTCAACATCAGGGCGCCGCTCGCCGCCACCAGCACGAACGCCGGGAGTTCGACGAACAGATCGACCCGCCGATGCAGATCGGCGAGCAAGGCTTCCTGCGCCCGGCCTTTGCCCAGCAAGGCGCGTTCGAACAGCACTTCCGTCAGCACGCAGCCGAGCCACAGGCCGATGCACAGCAGATGCAAGGGCAGCAAAGCGTTCACGGCGCGGCCTGCCCCGCCGAACGCACCGCGTTCGCAAGCGCCGCCACGGTGCTCGCACGGAAGTCGCGCACCGCAACCTTCCAATCCGGCTGGGTCGCCTTGCCGACCACCAACAGCACCGGCACGCGCTTTTGCCACGGCTGGTCTTCGATCGCGCCGATGTCTTGGTAATCATGGGCAAAGCCGGCCTGCAACCGCAGCGGCCCTTCGCCGGGCACGAGCACGATGTCGGTGATGTCGCGGGCCGCAACGCCGATGTAGGCGCCCCGATGCACCGGGTCGCGCAGCACCGGATAAAAGCGCAGCACATAACGGTAGCTGCCGTCGGCGCCGCGCTCTTGCAAGGCGTAATCCATCCCGTCTTCATCGCCATCGGCCACCAGGCGCAATTGCGGCGTGCGCTCGAAGCGCCATTCCAGACAGATGCCTTCATCGCGCTGGGCGCAAAACCCGTCGGCCTTGGCGACCTTGATCAGATTGGCTTTGGGGACGGTCTGCGCCGACGCGAGCACCGGGTTCAGACAGGCGGCGCAGACCGCCGCCGCCCAGGCCGCCCGGCTCGGGAACCCGCGCGGCGTCATTCCTTCAACACCATGTCGATGCACAACACGGCGGCGACGATCAGGATCCGCACCGCTTCTTCGGGCCCGACATCGGGTTTGATCTCGAGCATGTAGTTGTCGGCGCTGGTGAACAATTCCTTGCCCAGCCCGGCCCATTGCTTGGACACATGGCCGAGTTCGCGCTCGCCGCGCATGAAGCGGAAGTCCCAGCTCGTCCATTTGCCTTGCAAGGAACAACTGAGCTGCCCTTGCGCATCGAGCACATCGAACCGGCCGCCGATCGAAAGCAGGCGCTGGCGAAAACTCCCGACCACGCGCTCGTGTTCGTCGCACACCTCGACCTTGGAACGCAACAACGAAAAGCCGCGCTTGATCGACAGCACGCGCTCGCCCTGCGGCGTCGTGACTTCGACATGAAAGGGCGTCATGCGCTTGTAGTCGGTGAACCGGAACAGTTTGGTGAAGAAGCCCAGGCGCGGTTCGCGGCATTGCAGGATCTGCTGCCCCGAAGCCGGATCGAAGATGTCGAAATTGTTCGCGGCCTTGAACATGCCGACTTGTTCTTTCACGAAGAACAGATTGCTGCGCAGGATGGAATGCATGGAAGTTTCGTGGAGGAGAGGAAATGATGGCCGGACTACTCGCCAGCTTGGTCCGGCTCGGGCTCTTCTTCGTCGACGTCGAGTCCGAGATCGCGCTCGCGACAACTCAGGCTCGCGTAATGCGCCTTGAACAACATCGACTTGAGACCGTACTGCCGGAGTTCGGCCGCCGGGTCGGTGTTGTCGGCGAACGAGCAGCCGTTGTCGGCCGCGAATTTCTGCAAGGCATCGGTGCTGCCCTTGACGCGCACGGTCAGCCCCACGCCCGGACTCACACAACAGCCCACGTATTCGTCCATGTATTCATGTTCGATGACCACCAGGGTGTGGCCGAAGAACTCGGTATGCTTCCTGACCAGGTAATAGCTGGTGTAATCGGCGCGCGTGTCGGCGTCGAGGCCGATCAGCCCCGCCGAGGCATAGGCTTCGATCGCCGCTTCGGGCGAACCGGACCGTTCATGATGGGCCGCATCGACCTGGATCGCGGCCTTCAACAAGGCCTCGGGCGACGGCTGGGCCCAGGCGCCGCCCGCGCCCATGAGCATGAGCGCCAGGCCGGCCGAAAGAAATCGAAACCGCATCATCCACCTCGGTGTTGAAACCCGGCGCCCATCGCGCGCCTTCGGGTGCGCGATGATATGTCGGTTCCAAGGGGCTGCCGGCGCGCACAGGCACCAAGGTGCTACGCCCGGCAGCGGGCGTGCCATCCCAGCCGATCGACGGCGCGCTTCAGTGCGCGATCTTGGGCAGGAAAGACAGATCGACCAGGTACTGGCGCGGGTTGCCGGGTGCGATCAATACCGTGATGTGCTCGCGCGCCAGCCATTGGGTCGGGTCGTACCAGAGGTTCTCGCTCCTGAAGACGTGCACCTCCCCGGTCTCGGGGTTCAGCCATTGGCTCACGACCCGGTAAGGATGAACGCCGTTGACCTCGACCGACGTATTGCGTTCGACGCCTTGGAAGCGGGCCTGGATCGGATGGCCGACCGCCTCTAGATGCGCGCGCTTGCGCGCTCCGAGCCAGCCGGCCAGCCAAAGGCCGCCGCCGATCGCGCCGAAAACGCAGCCCATGCCGCCGAGCACGGTCGCGACACCCCAGAGCGAGAAGAAACTCTTGATGCGCGCGTCTTGCGGCGCCTCGGGCGTGTACAACACCTCGACGGTCTCGCCGCGCGCATAACTCGGTGGGTTCGCGCCGACCGACGAAACGAATTCGACCGGTTGGCCGGAGGCGGTCACGAACCGCACCATGGGCTTGTAGGTCGTCGAATCACTGGACCGCGCGCGCAACAGATCGATGACCTCGCCGGTCGCGCTTTGCGCGGTGGCGAGAAAGCTGGTCGTGCCGCGATAGGCGAACACGGCGCCGACCAACAAGCCGATGCCGACCAGGGTGAAAACGACCTTGGTGATGGCGACCACTTTCATCGCCGCCCCCTCGCCCTGCGCCATCCGCGGTTCAAGACGCCGCCGGCGCCGGGCCGACCCGGCAATCCAGCGGCAGGAAAGTGCCGGGCAGATCGGTCGCATCGCTGCCGTGCGCACTCATCTTCGCGGGCACCGCCGCGCCGGCGCAGACCCAGGCCAACGGCACTTGCGGATAGCCATCGACGCTGGCCGGACGCAGTCCCAGATGCCGCCCGGCGAGATTGCGATTGGACGCATTGCCGAAACTGATGACGAGCGCGCCGCCGCGCACTTCGAGTGCGGTGACGTAATTCCCGACGATGCGATCGGCCGGCGGCAAGCCGGCGGCGGCGTTGTCGGCCGGCATGCGTTGATGCCGCGCGTAATACGCGCCAACCGCCTGTTTGGCGAAATCGGCCAAGGCGAGTCCTTCGCCGACCTGGGCGCGGATCACGCGGTCTTGGAACGAGGGCGCGGCCATGGTGGCCAGGATGCTCAGGATCGCGATGACGATCATGAGTTCGATGAGCGTGAAAGCGCGTGCGCGCGGCCGGCGGTTCATCAGCGATGTCCTCATAGAACGGCGCCGATGCGAAAGATCGGCAGATAGACCAGGGTCAGGGTGATCCACACGCCCACGCCCAACACCGCGTAGCTCGACAGCACCAGGCCGCGCTCGAACCGCGCCAGTGCCGCACGCTCTTCGCGCGCCGCGATGCCGGCCAATTGCGCCATCGTCGCGGGCCAGTCGTGCAAGCGTTCGGCCAGCACCACATACAAGCCCACCGGTTCGGGCAAGCGCGGCTGCGCGGCGCAAGCCTCGGCGAGCCCTTGCCCTTGGGCGGCCGCGGTTTCGAGCGCTCCCAGGACGGCGGCGTTGCGCGGCGGGTCGGTGGTCACGCCCAGATGCGCATCGAAGGCGCGCCGCAACTCGGCGTCCTGCCCGCAGACCGCCCAGGCGCGCGCCAGGCGGTGCGCGAGCCGCAGATCGTAATAGCCGGACGCGAACGGCGCGCGCGCCAGCGCGTCGGCCGCCCAGACCCGCAAACCGCGCGGCAGCCAGCCGAAGATCAACGCGGCCACGGCCGCCAATAACACCCCGAGCACGATCCACATCCAGGGGCGATCGGGCCGCGCGAACGCGAACACCCATCCGGTCGTGACCGGCACCTCGCCGCCCACGCTTTCATACAGCTCGCGAAAACCCGGCAGCACGAAGATCGAAACGAATACCAGCAAGACGCCCAGCAACACGGCGAGCGTCGCGGGCCAGGCCAGCACCGACCGCAACCGCAATTGCGCGTCGGCCAGGTGTTCGTAGTCGTCGGCGAGCAGATCGAGCACCGCCGCTTGTTGGCCGCGCGCCTCGGCGATGGTCAGCGCGCTGGCCGCGGCATGGCCGAACACCTCGGGCGCGCCGCGCATCGCGGTCGCGATCGAGCCGGTGGTCTGCAAGGCGGTCGCGAACTGGGTCAGCGCCTCGGCCGCCGGCTGATAGGCGGAATCGCGCACGAGGATGTGCACGACCTCGTGGGCCGGCACCTGTTTGCGTTCGGCGCTGGCAAGCTGACGCAGCAAAGCCGCCAGCGCGCCATGGGCAAGCGTGGGTTTCATGTCAGAGTCCTTCGCGGGGCCGGCACGGCGCCGGCCAGCTTTGCATCTGCTGCGGGTCGATCGGCGCGGGCGCCGCCGCCTGCCAACCGGCCACCGGCAAGCGTGCCCCGCACAACCAGAACACCGAGGCCGCCGGCTGGTCGGCATTGAGGGCCGCGCGCCACGAGAGTCTGGCCGCAGAAGCGGCGGCTTCGGCGCTGGACGCGGGCGCAGCGGTTTCGGCACCGGTGGCGGACGCTGCCGCAGCGGGCGCCACGGACACTGCCGCCTCGGCGCGGCCGGCGTCCCCATGTAGAGCGATCTGTTCAGCGGCGGCGATCCGCGCCGGATGGCTTTCGCCCCAAGCGCCTTGCATGCGGGCCTTGCCCAGCCAGATCGGGTAGTTCGCGATGCCGACACCGATGCCGCCCGCGATCAGGATCGCCGCGGTCACGATTTCAACCGGGAGGATCCAGCGCCACGACCACCAGGGCACCATGCGCGGCGGGTTCATGCGCGGCAGCGTCCCGACACGGCGCTATCGGGCAAAGCCGGCAACGCTTGCGGACCATGGACGACGAAACCCGTGGGCGGCTTGCCCGCGCCGCATACCCAGACGATCGAGGCGGTCGGCTGTTCCGGGTTGAGCGCGGGCCGCAACACCAGCGCCGCGTCGGCCGGTTTGTCGGGCAACACTTTGGGCATGAAACGCACCACCACGGCGCCGTCTTGTACCGTGATCGACGACACCCATTCGCCGCGCAACAGTTCGGGCGCCGGCAGGCCGACCGCCGGGTTGCCCGCCGGCAATGCGCCCCAGCGATCGTAATAGGCCGCGATGCCGCGCATGACGGGCGCCGCGAGTTCGAACCCTTCGGCCACCTTGGCGCGCACCACATAGCTTTGATATTGCGGAATGGCGATGGCCGCCAGCACACCGATGACACCGATCACGAGCATCAATTCGATGACCGTGAAACCGCGCCGCAAACGAATGAGAGTCATATGCAATCGGACCGGCTACGCTTGAATGGCGCGATCCTACCCCACGCGGCGCGCGCGCCGGATCGCGCAGCCTCCCCTATCGGCGTGACACGCGCGCCGGCGTGCCCGCACCGCCGCGCCGCCGGCTCAGGAGGTCTTGGTCTTGGGCGCCTTGAAGCCGGCGCACGGATCGGGGCGCGACTGGCGCGCGGTGTAGGCGAAGACGTCATAGCGCGCGGCAAGCGCCGCGCCATCTTCCGCATCGTCGTCGGCGTCGGCGACTTCGACCAAGCCGATGCTGACCAGCGCGCCCGCCGGCAGATCGCGCAACCAGATCGGCACGCCCGCATCGCGCCGCACATGGCCATTGCCGGTCAGGAGCACCACGCCGCGCGCGGCATACGGACGGATCGCGGTGGCGAGCGTGAGATCGCGCGCGATCTGGGCCCGCGCCATCGGCGCCACCGCGTCCGGCGGCAAGGCCTGGCAATGGCTGCGTTCGATGTCGGCTTGCTGGCGCGCCACCACCGCGGGGTCGAGTTGGTCGAGACCGGACGCCGCGCGCGCGGCGGCATCGAAAACCGCCTCATACCCTTCGCGCGCCACCCGCATCGCTTGGGCGCGCGACAGATTGGCCGCGACGATCGGGAGTTCATGGTCGAGCGCGAGTTGCACGAACGGCCGGTACAAGGCCCAGTCCCAACCGCGCCGGTCGGTCGCCGTATCGATCAGATGATCGGCATCGCGCGGACGTTCCTCGCGCGCGCGCTCGATGCGCGGCTGCGCGTCGGCATCGAACTGCTCGAAGGCCAGCGCCGGCCGCCAGCCTTGTTCGATGCGCAGCCGCAGCGCGTCCAGGCGCAAGCGGTGTTGGACCGCGTTGTCATGCACCTCGCCCAACAGCACGACCGCATGGCCTTGCATGGCGCCGGCCAGTGCTTGCGGTGTCGCGGCGAGCGTGGCGGGCGGCGCCGTGGTGGCGCAGGCGCCGGTGAACAACGCCGCGCCGGCCAGCACCCCAAGCATGCACCGGCGCCGGGCCGGGCCAAGAAACAAACGCCGTGCGGTCGCCGCCATGCTCAACGGGCGGTGTCACGCGGCGGCGTGTCGATCGCGGCGCGCTGGCCGCGCCCGACCGGGCCGCGCACGATGTGGATGGTGCGCGGCTTGGCCGGCCCGCATTGGCCGCAAGTGCCGCAGCCGTCGTCGCATGCGCCGCCGGCTTGCGCTTGCAGGCGGGTCGCCCAGCCGCGCAGCCAGGCGGGACGGCTGCCGTGCCCGAGCCAGCGCACCAGCGCCGCGCGCGTGCGCGGCATGAACCGCGTGAAGCAATACCAGGCCGCCGCGAGCACCGCGATGTAGACGATCAGTTGCTGCAACCAGTAGGTGTCCATGCGTTCTCCTTCGGCGTCTCAGCTCAGCGCAAGCGCGATGTGATAAGTCGCGAACGCGGCCGCATAGGCCAGGCCGGTCAGATAGGCCGCGGCCAAGGCGGCCGTCTTGAACGAACCGGTCTCGCGACGGATCACGGCCAGCGTGGCCAGACATTGCGGAGCGAAGATGAACCAGGCCAGCATCGCGAAGCCGGTCGCGGGCGCCCATTGCTGGGCGATCAAGGGCATCAACTGGGTGGCGGTGTCATCACCGGTCGCCGACAGCGCATAGACGGTGCCGAGCGCGCCGACCGCGACTTCACGCGCCGCCAGGCCCGGCACCAGCGCGATGCAGATCTGCCAGTTGAAGCCGATCGGCGCGAACACGACTTCGAGCGCGCGCCCGATCTGACCGGCGAGGCTGTAATAAATGTCGGGATGGGTCGCGCCTTCGGGCGCGCCCGGCCAGCTCGACAACCCCCACAACAGCACCGTGAGGGCCAGGATGATGGTGCCGACCCGGCGCACGAAGATCTGGCCGCGTTCGAGCAGACCCAGCAGCACGTCGCGCACATGGGGCATGCGGTAGGACGGCAATTCGAGCATCAAGGGATGCTCGGTCGCGGTCCGGTGCAGCCATTTCGCCACCAGCGATACCAGCACGGCGCTCACGATGCCGGCGACATACAAACCGAACAACACCAGCCCTTGCAAGTTGAACAAGCCGGCCACGGTCTGCTCGGGCACGAAAGCGCCGATGAGCAAGGCATAGACCGGCAGGCGCGCCGAGCAGGTCATGAGCGGCGCCACCAGGATGGTGACCAGACGGTCGGCCGGATGCTGGATGGTGCGGGTGGCCATGATGCCGGGGATCGCGCAGGCGAAGCTCGACAACAAAGGAATGAAGGAACGCCCCGACAAGCCCGCCCCGACCATGAGCCGATCGAGCAGGAAGGCCGCGCGCGGCAGATAGCCCGATTGTTCGAGAATCAGGATGAACAAAAACAGGATCAGGATCTGGGGCAGGAAGACCAGGACGCCGCCCGCGCCGGCGATCACGCCATCGACGAGCAAGCCTTTGAGCGGACCATCGGCCATGTGTTCGCCGAGCAGGGCGCCGATCGCGGCGACCCCGGCATCGATGCCGTCCATCAAGGGGGCGGCCCAGGCATAGACGGCCTGGAACATCAGGAACAGCAGCGCGGCCAGGATCGCGAGCCCCCAGACCCGGTGCAAGGCGATGCGGTCGATGCGGTCGTCGATCGCCGAGGTGGTCTGGGGCATCGTGACGGCGGCGGCGAGCAGACGGCGCACCTCGGCATGCGGGTCTTCGACCGGGCGGGCGGCCGGCGCTTCGACCGGCGTGCTGTCGATGTATTCGACGAGTTTGTGCGCGCCGTCGTGTTGGATCGCGATGGTTTCGATGACCGGCACGCCGAGTTCGCGTTCGAGCGCGGCACGGTCGATGACGATGCCGCGGCGCGCCGCGTCGTCCATCATGTTCAGGGCCAGCACCAGCGGCCGGCCGAGCGCGCGCAATTCGAGCGCAAAGCGCAGATGCAGGCGCAGATTGGTCGCATCGAGCACGCCGACGATCAGATCGGGCGCGGCCTCGCCGGTGCGCGCGCCCAGACAGACATCGCGCGTGATCGCTTCATCGGGGCTGGCCGCGTCGAGGCTGTAGGCGCCGGGCAGATCGAGCACGCGGTAATGGCGGCCCGACGGCGCGACGAATTTGCCTTCTTTGCGCTCGACGGTGACGCCGGCGTAATTGGCGACCTTCTGGCGGCTGCCGGTCAGGCGGTTGAACAAGGAGGTCTTGCCGCAATTGGGCGTGCCGACCAGGGCGATGCGCGCGAATTGCGGATGCAGGCCGACGCCGTCGTGCGCGATCTGGACATGCCCATGGTGCCGATGCTGAGGTCTCATGCCGCGGCTCCCGCGCTGCGTTCGATCACCACGCGCTCGGCTTCGCGCCGCCGCAATGCGAACCGCGTATAGCCCACGCGCACCGCGATCGGATCGCGGCCAAAGGGCGCATGCGCGACGATTTGCACCGACTCCCCAGGCACGAAGCCGAGTTCGCGCAAACGTGTGCTGACGCCGTCATGCGCGTCGAGGTCGCGCACCGCGCGGATCACGGCGCTTTCGCCGTCGCCGAGGTCGAGTAGGGTTGCATCCATGAAGAACCGATCCGTGAACGAGGGAAATTCCCTTAACTGCGAACACATCGCAAATGCGAAACGTTCGCAATGGTACACCGATTGAACGGGGTCCGCCGTGCGCTTTGGCGCAAACCGACGCACGGTCGGGCGTCCCCGTCCCGCCTGCCGTTTGCCAAGCACGGACCGTACCGCGCCGCGCGCGCCAGTATCATGGCGGCTTGTGTCACCGCCCTGTATTCCCGGACCTCGTGTCCCCCGCCCTTACGCTGCAAACGTCCTCATGCGCCAAGATCCCCGCTTTCCCAATCTGTTCATCTGCGACCATCCGCTGATCCAGCACAAGCTCTCCCACATGCGTGACAAGGAGACCTCGACGCGCACCTTCCGCGAGTTGCTGCGCGAGCTGACGTTGTTGATGGGCTATGAAGTCACGCGCAATCTGCCGCTGACCACCAAGCGCATCGAGACCCCGCTCACGCCGATGGACGCGCCGGTGATCGCCGGCCGCAAGCTCGCGGTGGTGCCGGTGCTGCGCGCCGGGGTCGGCATGGCCGATGGCCTGCTCGAACTGGTGCCGTCGGCGCGCGTCGGGCATATCGGCTTGTACCGCGATGAGAACAAGCGCCCGGTCGAATACCTGGTGCGCCTGCCCGAGGTCGAAGGCCGCATCTTCATCGTCTGCGACCCGATGATCGGCACCGGGTATTCGTCGGCGCATGCGGTCGATGTGCTGAAAAAGCGCGGCGTCGCCGCGGCCGACATCCATTTCCTGGCGTTGGTCGCCGCGCCCGAAGGCGTGGCGGTGTTCCAGCAGGCGCATCCCGATGTGCCGATGTATGTGGCCGCGCTCGACGACTACCTCGACGACCACGCTTACATCGTGCCCGGCCTGGGCGACGCGGGCGACCGCTTGTTCGGCACCAAGTAGCCGGATCAGTCGAGCGGCACCGACGACCGCGGCGCCGGTTCGCCCGCGGGCTCGGGCGCGGCGCCGGGATCGTCCTCGGCGCCCGCTCGCGGAACGCCATCGGCGCCGGGGTCGGGTGCGGCCTCGGGAAGGCGATCGGCTTCCGGGTCGACCTCGGGTTCGTCGTTCGCGAGTTCCTGCGCGAGCGCGTCGAGGCGCTCGGAAGTCGCGGGATGGCTGGCCAGGAAATTGGGCATGTCGCCACGCCCTTCTTCGAGTTCGTCCTGGACCCGGATCAGGAAGTCGTACAAGGGCTGCACGCTTTGTCCGTTCGCATGCAGGAATTGCACGGCGAAAAGATCGGCCTCGCGTTCGGCTTCGCGGCTGTAATCGAGCACGCCGACGATCACGCCGGCCTGGGCCGCGATGCCCGAGAAATCGCCCCACAACAATCCGGCGACCGCCCCGACGCTCATCGCGCTGAGCACGTTGCGCATGCCGTGATGATGGACGACATGGCCGAGTTCATGGCCGAGCACCGCGACGATCTGGTCTTCGTCGTACTCGGCGAAATCGACCAGTCCGTCGAGCAGCACGATCGTGCCGCCCGGCAAGGCGAAGGCGTTGATGCCCGAGCGGCCGCCTTTGACGGTGCTGCGGAATTCGAGCCGGTACGCGACGCCCGGCGCCACCGCGTGCGCCGCGGCCGCGAACCGGTCGGCGATACTGCGCCGCAGATCTTCATCGAGATCGCTGGGCGCCAGGTAACGGCCTTCGAAACTGGCCAGAACCTGATCGCCGATGCGACGCTCCACGCTCTCGGGCAGATGCGAGGCCACCCAACGCGAGGCGGCCGGCAACCCAAGGGTGTAGCCGAAGTACAAGGACACCAGCAGCACCGCGAGCGCGCCCAGCACGCCCGGCCACAGGCGTTCGAGCCGCGACGCCCAGTCGAGCCGATACCCGTGCGCGTCGAGCGCAGCCGCGAACTCGCCACGGTGCGCGTCGATCTGCAGGCTTGCGCCGTCGGAATAACAAAGCTGGCGCGGCGCATGGGCGAAGGGCTTGGAAATCGTCGCGGCCGACAAGGGCCGGCGCGTGATGAAGGCGCCTTCGGCCGATTCGACCACCAGATCGCCGCCTTCCAGACGCAGCCGTGCCGCACGCGCTTCGGCGCGGGCGCCGTCGAACCACCAGGCCTCGAAGATCGACGGCAATGCGGCCGCGCCGCCGAAATCGGTGTATTCGCTGTTCATAGGCCGATGTCCAGTCCGAAGGCATCCGCCGCGCCGTCACCGGTGGCATCGACCCGGCGCGCGCGCACGCCGGCACTGATTTCATCGAGCGCGGTCGGCGCGTGGACCTGCATGCATTCGATGCGGTAGCGCGCGATCGCGACCGACGCGAACGGCCAGTACAGACCGAGGGTGAGCAAGGTCAGCGCACCGTTGACCAACACCAGCTTCATGAGCCGTAACGCCTTGATGTCGGTATGAAAGCGCACCGGACCGATCCGGGTCGCCGCCCAGACCCGCTTTTGCAACCGGGTCGCGACATACGGCTGGGTCAGTACATAGACCAGCACCACGAGCAGCAAGCCGGTCACGACCTCGACCACATTGCCGAATCGCTTCAGATTGCCGACGACGGATGCAAGGCCGACCAGAATTCCGATCGGCAGCATCGCGGCCACGATCAACAGGCCGCCGAGCAGATAGGTGCCGTAAAAGCCGCCGACGCAGGATTTGAATTGGGCGTGCAACTCGCCCCATTGCGCGCCCGCATGCTGATAGGCCTTGAGCCGATGATGCATCCAGGGCCACATCACGAGCATCGCCAGGCCGGCGACCGCGATCGCGCCCGGCTCGGCGCTGAAGGCCAGACCGGCGATCGAAGTGGCGAACCAGAGCAACAACAAGGGCAGCAGTTGCCGGTAGGCGCGCGGCAGATCGTGCTCGAAGCCGAACCGCAGCCCGCGCCAGCTCGAATTCACGAACTTGAATTGCTGGGACTTCATGAACAACCAAGGCCCGATCACGCACATGAGGACGATCATCGACAGCCCGGCGGTCCGCGAAAAATCCATCGCCCACGAATAGCTGAGCAATAGTGCGAAGGCGAGGATGCGCCCGCGCAGGATCGGCCAGGGCCGTGCATGAAAATCGAAGGCGAAGCCGTCGAGCGAGGTGTTCTGCCAGAAATAGCGGGTCTTGCGCACCTTGGCCCAGGCCGAATACAGGCCGAGCGTCAGCAAGGTCAGCAGGGTGTTGACGATCCAGATCCGGAAATACTCGCTGCCGCGGCCATGAAACCGCAGGCCGGTCACGCGCATCGGCGCGATGATTGGTTGCGGTTGGGCGATGGCCGCCCCCGCTCCCGCCCCTGCATCAATCGCAACAATGGCGGGGGCGCTCCCCGAGGTATCGGAGGGCGTGCCGGCGGACTGGGCGCCGGGTACGGCACCGGACGCGTCGGCAGGGCCATCGGCGAGCGCGTGAGTCGAATCAGCTTCCGGCACCAGGGCCATGGCCACGGACTTTCAAGGAACGAGACGACCGGAGTCTAGACATCCGCCCGCGCGGCTGCGCTACCGCGATTGCGGTAGCGCAGCCCCGGGACGAATAAGCACGGCGCCCGTTCAGGCCGGCGTGGCCTTCAAAGCGCGCCGTGCCGACAGTTGCCGCAGCATCACCGGCACCACCATCGCCAGGCCGACCAGGGTGCTGATGAGTTCGGGCGAAATCATCATCAACGCCGCGACCACACAGATCCAGCGTTCCCAGCCCATCATTTCGACCAGCAAGTAGCGGCTGAGCGCGGCGGCCAGCATCGTGATGCCGAGCACACACCCGACCAGGGCGAGCGTGAAGTCGTACCAGTTGAAGCCCTGGGTCACGATCAGCAATGACGGCGAGAACACGAAGACGAAGGGCACCAAGGCCTTGCCCATGCCGAGCCGGAACGCGGTGTTGCCGGTCTTGAACGGATCGCCGCCCGACATGCCGGCCGCCGCATAGGCCGCCAAGGCCACGGGGGGCGTGATGTCGGCCAACACCCCGTAATAGAACACGAAGAAATGCGCGACCAGCGGTTGCACGCCGAGTTGCACCAGCGTCGGCGCCGCCACCGTGACCATGATGATGTAGTTCGCCGTGGTCGGCACGCCACAGCCCATCAGCACACAGACCACGCCGGTCATGACCAGCGCCGCGACCAGCGACAGGGCATGCAGATTCGCGAAGCCCGCCGGCAAGACCGAGGCGACCCCGGCGGCCAACGATTGCGCGGCGCTCGTGATGATGAAGCTGATCTTGAAGCCGACGCCGGTCAGCGTGACCACACCGATCACGATGCCGACCGCGGCCGCGGCCGCACCGACCGCGAGCGCGTACTTGGCGCCGGTCTCGAAGGCTTCGACCAGCACTTCGGTCCCGATGCGCCCGCGCACCCCCAAGGCCTTGAGCACGAAAGGCGTCGCAACCAGGGTCGCGGCGAACAGCCCGATCCGCACCCATTCGCTTTCGATGCCGCCGAACACCAGCACGGCGAGAATGACGTGCAATGCCGCGAGCATCGCCCAGTTCGCCGGACGATTGCCGCCGGTCAGGGTGGTGATGCCGACGATGGCGCAGGAACTGATGCCGGTGAAGGCCGCGACATAGGGCGTGCGCCCGGTGACCAGAATGCCGATCAGCAGCGCGAGCGGAATCAGGGTCGGCCAACGCAAGCGCAGCGATTCGCGCAGCTTGGGCATTTCCTCGGGCGTCAGGCCGCGCAGTCCGTTGCGCTTGGCCTCGAAATGCACCTGCATGAACACGCCGTAAAAATGCATGAAGGCCGGGATGATCGCGGCGATGATGATCGACTGATAGGGCACGCCCAGGAACTCGATCATCAGGAAGGCCGCCGCGCCCATGATCGGCGGCGTGATCTGGCCGCCGGTCGAGGCGGCGGCTTCGACCGCGCCCGCGAAATGGCGTGGATAGCCGACGCGGATCATCGCCGGGATGGTCAACGAACCCACCGTGACCGCATTGGCCACCGACGAGCCCGACAACATGCCGAACATGGCCGAGCCGAACACGCTGACCTTGGCCGGACCGCCGGCATAGCGCCCCGCGATCGACGAGGCGACGTCGAGGAACAATTGGCCGAGACCGATCCGCGTGGCGAGCACGCCGAACAGCACGAAATGGAAGACATAGGTCGCGACCACGCCGACCGCCACGCCGTAAATGCCCTGGCTGGTCAGATACATGTGGTCGACGAGTTGCGACCACGACGCGCCCGCGTGCTTGAGCAGGCCCGGGAAGATCGGGCCGGCGAGCGCATAAGCCATGAAGATCAGCGCGATCACGGGCAGGGGCCAGCCCATGCTGCGCCGGGTCGCTTCGAGGACCAGCACGACCAGGATGGAACCCATCACCACGTCGATCAGCAGCGGGTTGCCGACCCGGAACGCGAGGTCGTCGAACACATAAGGGATGTACAGCACCGAGGCCGCGACCGCGATCCCGAAGATCCAGTCGAGCAAAGGCACGCCGCCGGGCGTGAGCCAGGTGTTGCGGCGCTCGGCCGCGTTGCCGCGCTTGGTCGCGGCGAAGACGATGAAGATCAGACCCAGCACGAAAGCCAGGTGGACGCCGCGGTGCGTGGCTTCGCGCAACAGCCCGAAGCCGGCGGTGTAGTAATGGAAGATCGACAGGGTGATGAGCAGCAGCTTCACGATCACCGTGGCCGGGGGCACGGTGGGGCGAAAGCGCATTTCGGGGTCGAATTTTTCCTCGAGCTCTTGCAGATTCTTGGCGTCGAGTTCGTTGGTCGTTGTGCTCACGGCAATGTCCAATGCGGCAGGGTGTGCCATTCAAAAGGCAAACGGCATGCCCGGGTGGGGCATGCCGTTTGTCGGAGTCATCGGCGGCTTACTTCAGCAGGCCGACTTCCTTGTAGAACTTGGCCGCACCCGGATGGAAGGGGATGCCGGCGCTCTTCACCGCGTTTTCCTTGGTGATGTACTTGCCCTTGGCATGGCCGGCTTGCAGCGCCTTTTGCGCGGCTTCGCCGTACAAGGCCTTGGTGATTTCATAGACCGTGTTCGCATCGGCCTTGTCGCTGGTGACCAGTTGCGCACCGACCGACAAGGTCTTCACGCCCGTGACGCCCTTGTAGGTGTCGGTCGGGATGGTGTCATGCGAGAAGAACGGGCTGGCCTTGATCAGGGCGTCGATTTGCGCGCCTTCGATCGGCACCAATTCGATGCCGGCGCTGCTCGCGGCGAGTTCGGCGATGGCGCCTGCCGGTGCACCGCCGACGAAGAAGAACGCATCGAGTGCACCGTCCTTGAGCTTGTCACCGGCCTGATTCGGCTTGAGGTACTCGGCCTTGAGGTCGGCATCCTTGAGCCCGTAGGCGGCCAGGATCAGACGCGCATCGACCAGCGTGCCCGAGCCCGGTTCGTCGAGCGCGACACGCTTGCCCTTGAGGTCGGCCACGGTCTTGATGCCTGCGCCCTTGCGCGCGACCAGGTGGATGCTCTCCGGATAGAGGTTGGCGATCAGACGCAGACCCGCGACCGGCGGCTTGCCTTCCCAAACGCCGGTGCCGGTCTGGGCCCAGGTCGCGACGTCGGCTTGCGAGAAACCGGCTTCGATCGAGCCGCCCGCGATGCCGTTCACATTGGCGACCGAGCCGTTCGAAGCTTGCGCGGTCACGATGATCTTGCCCGGCTGCGACACCGCATTGGCGATCATGCCGCCGACCGGATAGTAGGTACCCGCGGTACCGCCGGTGCCGATGCGGAAAAATTGCTGCGCCTGGGCGGCACCGGTGAAGGCGACCGCGGCGAGCAAGGCGACGCCGAGTTTCTTGAAGGTCATGTCAGCTCCTTGGAAAAGGGGGGGTGGAACAAAATGCACGGGCGGGGAGCCTCCGGGCGCATCGCCGCATGAAAAGCCGCGGTAGCATCGGCGCCATGCGACTGCGCCATCTCGAGATCTTTCATGCGGTGATGCAAAGCGGCACCGTCAAGGGCGCCGCGAGCTTGCTGCATATCACGCAGCCGGCGGCGACGCGCTTGCTGCAACAGGCGGAACGCCACCTCGGATTCTCCCTGTTCGACCGGGTCAAGGGACGGCTCGTGCCGACGCACGAAGCCAGGCTCCTTTCCCCCGAAGTCGAGCAACTGTACCTCAAGCTGGATGCGATCCGGCGCCTGGCACGTAATCTTGCGGATGGGGAAAACGCCATGTTGCGCATCCTGTGCGTGCCTGCACTGGCCCAGGATTGGCTGCCGGAAGCCTTGGCGGCGATGCGCCGCAAATACCCGCAGGCGCGGTATTCGGTGCGGACGCTGCATTCGCGCCAGATCGCCGAAAGCCTCGCGCTGCGCGAGGCCGACCTCGGCTTCGCCTTCGAAGCGCCCGACCATCCGGCCATCGCGGCCGAAGCGATCGCCCACGGCCAATTGGTCTGCGTCGGCGCACAGTCGGCTGACGGCGTCACGCTGGCGCAACTCGCGCGCCGCCCGATCATCGACCTCGACGCCGATGATCCACTCGGCCGCGCCTTGCATGGTGCGCGCCTCGCGCAAGGGCTGGAATTCGAATCGCGGGTGCTGGTGCACAGCTATCACGCGGCCATTGCGATGGCGCGCCAGGGCCTGGGTTCGGCCCTGGTCGATTCCTTCACCGGCCGGATCGCCGAACGCGACCCGCAATTGCATGCGGTGCCGATCACCCCGCCGATCGAGATCGCGGTGCATGCGATGCGCTGCCGCGATCAACCGTCGAGCGCCCAGGCCCGGCACTTGGTGGCCACCATGCAGCGCGCCCTGAACGCTTGAGCCGCGCACCCCGGGGCGCCCGACTCAGCCGGCCACCGCCAAGGGCGCGACCGTGAAAGCGCCGGCATCGACTTCGCTTTTGCGATGCGCGATCAGATCGGCGAGTTGCGCCGCGGAGCCGAACGCGAGCGTGAAGCCCAAGGCGCCATGGCCGGCGTTCACATACACATTGCGCCATTGCGCGGCGCGCCCGATGCACGGCAAGCCGGTCGGAGTGGCCGGGCGCAGACCGGCCCAGGGCCGCAAATCGGCCGGCTTGCGGCGCAGGCCGAAAGTCTCGTCGACCGCGCGTTCGAGCTGGGCGATGCGCGCCGGATCGATGCGCAGGTTTTCACCGACCAACTCGGCCATGCCGGCCACGCGCAAACGCGCGCCGTTGGCATCGACCAAGGGCGCGAACACGATCTTGCGCGCGGCGTCGGTGATGCTGGCCGCGGGAAAGTGCGCGAGATCGTCGCCACTCACTTCGACGCTATAGCCCTTGAGCGGTGCGATCGGCAGACGCAACTTCAGCGCGCGCAGCACCGCATTGCTGCCCGGCCCGGCCGCGACCACGGCCGCGTCGAGCGCGATCCGCTTGCGCTCACCCTCGTGCACCACCGACAGCGCCCGGACATCGCGGCCATCGGTCTGCCATTGCAGATCGTCGGCGCCGTACAGCACCTGGCAACGCGGATGGAACCGCACCGCGGCATCGAGCGCCTGGCAAACCGCAGCGCAATCGGCCACTTCTTCGTCGGGGGTCCAGATGCCCCCCGCGATCGCGCCGCCCAGGCGTTCGAGCGCCGGCTCGCGCGCCAGGCAGGCTGCGGCGTCCAGACTTTCCTGCGGGCTGCCGCCGAGCCGCGCCTGCAATTCGCGCTGGGCGCAGGCACCGGCGTATCCGGCCTGATCGCGATAGACCACGAGCTTGCCATTGCGCCGATGCGCGAGCTTGGCCGGGTTCTGCATCGCCAGCCAGGCCGACATCGCGGTGCGGCTGCGTTCAGCGAGCGCTAGCAAGGCGGCGGTCGCATGCTCGACCTGGGCCTGATTGCAAGCGCGCAAGAAATCGAAGCCCCAGCGCCACAAATGCCAGTCGAGGCTAGGCCGCAAACGCAAAGGCGAACTGCGGTCGAGCAGCATGCCGGGCACTTGCCAGGGCAAGCCGGGCGCGGCCAGCGGCGCGACATAGGCGTAACTCAATTGCGCGCCGTTGCGCGCGCTGGTGCCTTGTCCCGGCCCGGCAGCCCGATCGATGAGCGTGACCTCATGCCCTTCCTCGATCAAGCGGCGGGCGGTCGCCAAGCCGACGATGCCGGCCCCGATGACTGCAATGCGCATGCCTATGCCTCTGGATTCGCGTCTCGAAGCTGCCCACTCTAAAAAGCGGGCGACCTGGGGTCGAGTGCCGGAATGCGCGCGGGGTATGCCGCCAGGGCATGCGCGCAATGCCCGGCGTGGGTGGCTATCGCCAACAACCAAGCGGGCGGGGCGTCTCGGCACCGATGTCACAAATGCAACGCCGGCACAGCGATATGTAATTTTTGATACATCGAAAGCTGCCGACGGCCGGCGCTGGCGACCGGCCGCAGACGGGCGGCGTCGCGTCCGACGCGCCCGGAAATCACCCCATTTTCTTGCTATTTATCAAGCGCTTAACAAATTCTAGAGCCCGCATTTCAGGGCTTGACTTGCACGTTTGGCATGGGGCTTGCGATGGCTCGGCCGCTCATCCAGGTGTTGGTTTGCGGCATCGATGTGTAGTCATTGATACATCGACTGCCAGCTCACACCGCAAGTCCGACACCCCCACCCCCACCGAAAGGGCCTTTGCCGTGAATCCGCGTTTGTCGACGCTCGCCGTGCTCGGAGCGACCGCCTTGATCGTCGTCGCCTGTGGCGGCGGTTCGAATGATGCCGGCACGCCGTCGCCGAGCACGCCGCCATCGGTCGACACGACCTTGCGCGCCTTGCTGGCAACCCACCAGGTCGGCGCGCCGGCCCGCCCCACCCACCCCGATGCGCAATACAGCCTGGGCTTGAATCTGTTCACGAGCACGCTGCTCTCGGGCAACCAGAAGGTGGCGTGTTCGAGCTGCCATCCGATCGGCAATGCCGGCGTCGATAGCCAGCCGCTGGCGATCGGCGTGAACGGCACCGGCAGCCGCCTGGCGCGCACCGGGACGCCCCAGATCCCGCGCAACACGCCCGACCTGCTCAACAAGACCGTGGGCGCGCGGCAATTCATGTTCTGGGATGGCCGGGTGTCCTATCAGAACGGGGGGTTCCACACCCCGGCCGGCGACCAGTTGCCGAGCGGCCTGGAAAGCGTGGTCGCGGCCCAGGCCTTGTTCCCGATCTTGTCGCGCGACGAGATGCTCGGCTATTACGACACCACCGACACCAACGAACTGGCCGAGTTGGTCGCGGCCGATGTCGCGGTCGACAGCCACCCGCAACCGGTCTGGGACGGAATCATGGCGCGCCTGCGCGCCAACCCGGCGATGGCCACTGCACTGACCGCCGCCTATCCCGACGTGCCGCTGGCGGACATGGGCATCCAGCATGTGGCGAATGCGATCGCGGCTTATGAATCGCGGCGCTGGTACGGCTTCGGCAACACGAATGTGCTGATGAACTATATCGCCGGCACCGTCGACATCAGCGACAGCGCCAAGCGCGGCGGGGTGCTGTTCTTCGACAAGGCCGGCTGCGCACGCTGCCATACCGGCCCGCTGCTCACCGACCAGAAATTCCACAACCTCGCGGTGCCGCAGATCGGACCGGGCGCGGGCTCGGGCCAGCACGACACGCCGGTGCGCGACAAGGGCCGCTACGAAGTCACGCACGACGACGCCGACCTGTACGCCTTCCTCACGCCCTCGTTGTGGGAGGTGCAATACACCTTCCCGTACTTCCACAACGGCGTGTATTCGACGCTCGATACGGTGGTCCGCCATCACCTCGATGCGACCAATGCGGCGCGCGATTTCCGTTGCGACGGCACGCTGACCGCGGGCGGCAGCGCGGTGGCGTGCCGCGACAGCACCGGCGCCGGCGCGCTTTACGACGACATGATCGCGCGCCTCGACGACAAGTTGCGCACGCCGATCGCGCTGACCGATGCCGAGATCGCCGATCTGATCGCCTTCCTGCAAGTGCTGACCGACGGCAACAACGTCACGACGCGCTGACCCATTTCTTGATCCGCCCTTCCATCGAGGAGTATCGAATGTCTCATCCGCTTTCCAAGTGGTGCCTGGCCCTGGCCGGCGCGGTCGCGCTCGCCGGCTGCGGTGGCGGCGGCAGCAATACGCCCGCCGTCACGTATACGCCATCGGCGTCGTTCGCGGTCTCGGCCTCGGGCAGCGTCGCGCTGATGCCCACCGATACCAGCACCACGCTCGACCCGACGACCGACACCACGATCACGAGTTCGGTCAGCGGCGCCAAGCCCTACTTCGTGCCCAAATCGGGCATCACGGTCGATGAACTCAAGACCCTGATGAACGACGCGACGACTTTCCCGCGGGTCGAGAATCCGGTCACGGTCACGATCGGCAGCGATACCTACAAAGGCTATCCGCTCGCCGATGTGGTGGTCCGCGCGACCAAGTTCCGGCCGGCCGATTACAGCACCGGCGCGTTCGGCGTGACGACGGTGGTGATCGCCGCCAATGCCGATGCGCATTACTCGGTGTTCTCGTTCACCGAACTCGTGCGCAGCGCGAACGGCGCCAAGACCATCGTCGCCTACGAGAAGAACGGCGCCGCCCTGCCCGACAGCGAAGGCAAGATGGCTGTCATCGCCGGCAACGATACCGATCCGTCGCTGCGCAAATTGCCGCGTCTGTCGGCCTTGTTCGTGCGCAACGATTACGTCAAGACGAGCTACACCTTGTCGTCGGGCGCGACGGCCGCCGCCATGCTGCCGGCCGATGTTGCCTTCACCGTCTCGGGCGATGTGAATACGCCCACCCTCGTGACGGCCGCGACGCAATCGACCACCTCGGACCAAGGCTTGTATGCGGTCGACATGATCGGCACCAAATCGGTCAGCAGCTTCCCGACCTATTACTTTCAGGAATACGGCCCGCGCCATATGAACTTCTGGTACGGCCAGGGCATCCGCCTGACCGATGTGCTCGACACCGCCGGGCTCAAATATCCGGCCGAGAAGAACCGTTGCTTCGTCGTCGTGACGAGCGCCAACAACCAGTCGGCCACCTTCTCGTGCGGCGAGTTGTACAACTCCCAGGTCGGCACCGGCGACGGTCTGTCCGGCGTCACCCAGCGTGGTCGCTCCAAGGGCGTGCTGCTGGTCACCGACGACTTCCGCCAAGGCGGCGGCAACGGCGTGATGATGAGTTGCTGGAACGATCTGTCGACCTGCACCAAGACCAATGCCGGCGATCCGACCACGTATACGAGCGCCATGGACGCCAACGGCGACAAGCTGAATTACCAATCGATGGCGCTCGTCTCGACCGAAGACAAGATCCCGTTCACGCCGGCGGGCCGCTGGTATCCGCTCGCCAATTGCGCGAATACGGTCTGGCAATGCAATCCGTGGATCGATGTCGGCGAACGCTTGCAGCAAAACATCAAGTCGATGACGGTCTATTACGTAAGCGCACCGGGCAGCCTGATCGGCACCGATCCGGGCACCAGCGTCGGCGCGCCGGGCAGCGTCTGTTCGCATGAGCAGATCATGGCCGGGCAATGCGTGAAGTCGGACGGCAGCGCATGCAGCCACCTCGACTACATGGCGGGCACGACCTGCTATCTGCCGTCGGCGCCCTGAACCCCCTCCGAACGGGGCGCCTTGGCGTGCCCTGTTCGGACGTTGGCCCTGATGGCGCGGTGCTTGCGGCGCCGCGCCCTTCTTCGTCTTTCATGCCATCAACCACCATGCAACCTTCGATGATTGCGCGCGCCGTCGCCGCGCTTGGCCTGCTCGCTTCGCTGCCCGGCGTCGTGCCGGCGCAAGAGGCCCGCCTCGATCCGGTCGAAGTCCGCGCCGACCGTCAGAACGCACTCGATCCGGACAGCATCGCCAATCCGTACCGGGTCTCGCCGAGCAGCCGCGCGAGCGTGCAGACCCTGAACGCCGACGAGATCGCGGCCTATGCGCCGCGCGACGTCTTCGATCTGCTCAACCATGCGGTCGGCGTGCTGCCGCTCTACCAGGGTCGCAAGGTGCCCATGCATCTGCAAATCCGCGGCGAGGGCAATTTCGCCTACATCATCGACGGCGCCTACATCGAACGCGACACCGGCGCGCGCATTCTCGCCGCGCTGCCGCTCGACGCGATCGAGCGCGTCGAGATCGTGCGCGACGCGACCGCGCTGACCCTCGGCCCGCTCGTGAATTTCGCCTCCGCGGGCGGCGCGCCGAATGATGGTTTCGTCGTGATCCGCACCCGCAAACCCGGCCGGACCGGCGGCCATCTGAAAGCACAGCTTGAAAGCGAAGGCACGACCGCCCTCGAAGGCGGCGCGAGCTGGCGCGGCGAACAAGGCGCTTATGCCGGCGCGGTGCTGCGCGGCTTCGAGACCGATGGCCAAACCGGCACCCACGCGGCGCGCGACAACCTGACCGCGCTGGCCCTGGGCGGCGTCGCACAGGACCGCTACACCCTCGACCTGACCGCCTTCCGCGACCATGGGAGTTTCGAATTCCAACGTGCGAACGCGCAGGCGGGCGCGGTCATGGCCGGCCAGAAATGGGCGTTCGATCCGATCGGCACCACCTTGTTCGCCTTGAACGCGCGCGTTGCCTGGGACGATCGCCAGACCACCTTGTTCTCGGTCTATCGCAACGAACTCAAGGCCACCTTCGAGCAAGGCAGCTTCACGTCGAACGCGGTGGTCTTGCATGCCAACGAAGAGACCTCGACCGGCGCGGCGCTCAAACACGGTCTGCGCCTGGGCGACACGCTCGTGCAAGCCGGTCTCCAATACCACCATTGGGAAACGCCGACCGGTCAATTGTTTTACGAGTACGCGCCGCGCGACGAAGAGATCGCGAGCGGCTTCCTGCTCGCCGAGCACCAGTTGCTCGATGGCGCGCTGGTGCTCGACGGCGCCTACCGCGCCGACCAGAAGAACATCCTCAAGGGCGTGGACAGTTATGGCCACGCCTCGGCCTACAACGCCTCGACCTTTACCGACCGGCGCCTGCCGATCGCGCACTTCGTCGCACTCGGCGCGAGCTGGACACCGCGGCCCGATTGGGCCTACACCGCGCGCTATGCCTATGGCGCGCAATCCGCCAATCTGGCCGTCTATACCGATGTCGGCACGGTGCTGCACGACGAAGTGCAGAACAAGGCCGAAGTCTCGGCCCGGTATTCAGGCTTGGGCGATTGGATCGAGCCGCAGCTCACGCTGTTCTACGCGCACGACGAGAATTACAAATATCCGGTGCGCTTCGACACCGGCACCCAGCAAGCGATCTTCACCGAAGCGACCGCGCACAAGACCGGCCTGGAAATCTCGGCCCATGGGCATCTGGGCGAAGACACGCGCTGGCATCTGGGCTGGACGCACATGTTCTACAACCCGATCGTGGACGACCATGGCCGGACCGCGCCGCGCAATCAGGCGGTGCTGAGCCTGACCCACGCCTGGAAGGTCTGGGAATTCCAGGGCGCGCTGCAATACGTCGATGCCTTCAGTTCCAACTTCCCCACCGGGGGCGCCTACAAGCCGATCGGGGATTTCGTGCGCCTCGACTTGAGCGCAAGCCATCGGGTCGCGCTCGGCGGCCGGCCGATCACGCTGAGGTTCTACGGGCGCAATGTGGGCGACGCGCATTACAGCACCCAGGTCGGCTTCACGGACCCGGGGACGGTCTGGGGTGCGAGCGCCCAGCTCGACTTCTGAACCGCGGCTCGACCGCCGCTGCGCGGCTTCCGAAGCGCAGGTTCGGCGGCCGCGCGCCGGGGCGCGGTTCAGAGCTTGTCTTTGAGCTTCATGATGCCGAGCGCCTTCATGACCACCCGCTCATAAACCGGCTCCGACGACCCCTTCTTCATCTTGCTGATGAAGTATTTCTCGAAGGCGACCTTGGCCAGGTGCACCCATTTGCCTTGCGAGAACCAGTTGACATTGCGCGGCGGGATCTGGGGCAAGGCGACGAAGGCCACGCCGCCGGTGCCGAAGTCGGCCAGACAGACCGCATTCCAGGTCGCATGGTGGGTCGGTTCCTGGCCGTCGAGCAATTCGCGCAGGTTGTGCGCGGTCGCGGTCACCATCGATTCGATCATGTAGCCGGTCTTGGGCGTGCCGGTCGGGATCGGGGTCGGCTCCACCGGCGGAATCGCGACGCAGACGCCGACCGCGAAGATGTTGCGGTACTTGGCGTTGCGTTGATGTTCGTCGATGGTGATGAAGCCGCGCGGATTGGTCAGACCTTCGATGCCGAACACCGCGTCCACGCCCTTGAAGGCCGGCAGCATCATCGAATACTTGAACGGCAGCACATGCTCGCGTTTGGGCTTGCCGTCTTCGTCATGCTCGGTGACGTACATCTTGCCCGCCTCGACCTTGGTGACCTTGGCGTTGCAGATCCATTTGATGTGCTTGTCGCGAAAACTCGATTCGAGGATGCCCTTGGAATCGCCGACGCCGCCCAGGCCCAGATGCCCGATGTAAGGCTCGGAAGTCACGAAGGTCATCGGCACCTTGTCGCGGATCTTGCGTTTGCGCAGATCGGTCTCGACGACCATCGCGTATTCGTAGGCCGGACCGAAGCACGACGCGCCTTGCACCGCGCCGACCACGATCGGGCCCGGATCGGCGAGGAAGCGCTTCCACGCACCCGACGAGACCACCGCATGGTCCACATGGCAGACCGAATGCGTATGGCCTTGCGGCCCGAGGCCTTCGATTTCGTCGAACGCGAGCTTGGGGCCGGTCGCGATGACCAGATAGTCGTAATCGAGCTTGCTGCCGTCCTCGAGTTCGAGCTGGTTCTGGTCCGGATGCACGCGTTTGACGCTCTGGCAGATGAAGCCGATGCCCTTGCGCGCCAGCGCCGGTTCGATGTCGAGCTCGATGTCTTCGCGGCTGCGCCAATCGACCGCCACCCACGGGTTGCTCGGCACGAAATGGAACTTGGGCGTCGCCGACACCACGGTGACGCGGTCTTCGGGCCGCGCCAGCGCTTTCATTTCATACGCCATCGGCATGCCGCCGATGCCCGCCCCCATCACTACGATATGCGCCATTGCGAGTCTCCGTTCCGCTAGATTCGATACTCCTCAGGGTATCCAGCAGGCGACACGAAGTAAACGCAGCGGTGCAGCAAAAGTGCGCGACCGCACCGAGCGCGGCTTTGCAAGCTTGGTGTCAGTTCGGTGTTGAAGTTCGTTCGCGCGGGCTTCAATGCACGGTGGCGCGCAATTCGCCTTGCGCATACCGCGCCGCCATGCGATCGAGCGGCACCACGCGCAATTGCGCCGCGCGCCCGGCGCTGCCGAAGGCTTCGAAGCGCAGTTTGCAAATGCCGCGCGCGGCCGCGGTCGCGGCCTTGAAGAAGGCGCGCGGGTCCCATTCCTCGGGCTTGTCGCCCATGAGCTTACGCATTGCGCCGGTCATGGCGAGGCGGATGTCGGTATCGATGTTGACCTTGCGCACGCCGTGCCGAATGCCTTCGACGATCTGTTCGACCGGCACGCCATAGGTTTCCTTGATGTCGCCGCCATAAGCGCGGATGGTGGCCAGCCATTCCTGCGGCACGCTGGAGGAGCCATGCATGACCAGATGGGTGTTCGGAATGCGCGCATGGATCGCGGCGACGCGGTCGATGGCGAGGATGTCGCCGGTCGGCGGGCGCGTGAATTT
>JADHEF010000169.1_pt1 | contig 80026 bp, 87 predicted proteins | sample 8952391 | NCBI WGS metagenome assembly JADHEF01 (sample SAMN16124439, study PRJNA663245) | bioreactor sludge metagenome | isolation source: sludge (nitrite) | place: India:Bengaluru | collected 2019-02-28
TCGGCGCAATGTCATGGCCGCCGCCTGGTCGATGCCGGTGGAATTCGAACCGCCACGGATCGCGATCGTGATCGACAAACACACCTACACCCGGGAACTCATGGCGCAAAGCGGCGGCTTCGCGATCTGCATTCCCGGCGCGGCGCTGGCCGACCTCACCTACGCGGTCGGCAGCGTGAGCGGCCGCGACACCGACAAATTCGCGCGCCATGGCATCGAGACCCGGACCAGCGCCCACCTGGGCCTGCCCTTGATCGAAACCGGCTGCGCCGCCTGGCTCGAATGCCGGTGGTTGCCCGAGCCACGCACCGAAGATCTGTACGACACCTGTTTCGCCGAGGTGCTGAGCGCCGCGGCCGACGCGCGCATCTTCGCCGATGGCCATTGGAATTTCACCGCCGAGAACGCGGCCTTGCATACCCTGCACCACCTGGGCGCGGGCAAGTTCGTGAGCGCCGACCGTGTCGTGCTGGCGCGCGGCGCTTGACGCCCCGGCCATTCTGTCGCCACGCGCATGCCGCCGAAGTGTCATCAATCGAGCCGCTGACGCGCGAGGACGGGAAGTAGTTGCCTACACTGGCCCTCCCCGTCCACCACGTCTTCGAAACTCGATATGCACCGACACCTCTTCAATCTATTGCGCGGGATCGCTTTCGGTCTGTTCTTTCAACTCGCAGGATGCGGCGGTGGCGGTGGCGGTGGCGGTGGCGCCGATGAGACCGACAATACCGTTGGCAGCGGGACATTGACCGTCACGGTGACGACGACGGGGGGCAAGGCGGTCGATGGTTCAAGCGGCTATTTTCATGTCGAAGGCCACGCGCTCGTCACGCTCAAATGCAGCGTTGCCTGCACGGTCACCCAAAGCAGCAACAACGGGGTGTCGTTGTCCAACACCGCGACACAAAGCGACGGCTGGTCGGCCACGATCGACTTCGCCAGCACCAGCAGCAGCCTGGACTTGAGCGTGCGCGCCGCCGACGGCAGCACGGTGGTCATACGCCTGCGCCCGGTGGTCAGCGTCGGCACGACGGCCACCTGGTCGGTGGGATCGAATTCCTGGACCCGCGGCGGCTCCACGCTGAACCAGAGCACGTCGACGGCCGGATCGAGTTCCGGCTTGGCGGTCTCGAGTACCGTGATCTCGAATTGCAAGAGCAGCGCCTATGAATGCAGCACGGTCAGTGTGCATTGGTATGGACATGGCGATGGCACTTTCACGATCGACCCCGATTTCCTCACGCGGCAGCAGTACCGATCGGGGACCGCGTGGGTCAATGTGAAGATCACAGGCGGCACCGCGAACGATGTGATCGCGAATTGCACGCCGATCACCACCGTGACGACCGAGCATTACTACAACACCGATTACCGTCCGACGGCCGGAACGATCCGCGTCGTCCGCGGCACGGACGGCAAGTACCGCGTGACGACCGATGTGCCGCTGACGGTCTACAAGCAACCGGACAGTGAGAACCGCAGCCTGTGCATCCGCTCGGTCGCCGCCCCGAACGCCCCCGCGCAGGCCAACCTGCAACTCAACGCGGTGTTCTAGGCCCGGGCCCGAGCGAACGGCAAAAAGAAAACGCCCAATCCTTGGCAGGATTGGGCGTTTTGCTGGATCTGGTGGAGAAGAGGAGGATCGAACTCCCGACCTTCGCATTGCGAACGCGACGCTCTCCCAGCTGAGCTACTTCCCCGATGAGGCCGCGCAGTATAGCAAAGCCTGGCCGAATGCAAAAAGAGCTTCATGTCGGTCCGATAGAATCCGGCGCAGAAAGGACTCCCATGACCTCCATGAACATCACCCCGCCGTTCGGTTTCACCGAGCTCGTCCCGGTCGAGAAACACCACCGCATCCGCCGCAACCCCGGTCTGCCGGCCTTCTACGCCACCCAGAACGCGATCCCGGTGACCATCGGCGAGATGCTGATGGTCATGCGCGACCAGCCCATCGTTTTCACGCCGATCGGCGACGGCCCGGAGCCGTCGAGCTATCTGCCGGTCGCGGTCTGCGGCCTGTCACCGGCCGAGAACCTCATGATCGAGAACGGCCAATGGGACCCGAATACCTACCTGCCCGCCTATCCGCGCCGCCATCCGTTCTGTGTGGCCTTCGGTCCGGCCCAGGGCGAACAACAGCGTCCGGCCATCCTATGCGTCGAAACCGCGGCGCTGGCCGATGACGGTGAACCGGTGACCAAAGACGACGGCACGCCGACCGAGGCCTGGCAGGCGGCGCAGAATTTCGTGTCGGAAGTCGAGAACGATTTCGCCCGTACCCAGCAGTTCACGAAGCTGTTGCAGGACCTCAAGTTGCTCGAAGGTTTCACCATGACCTCCACCCTGCCCGACGGCAAGGACTTGCAGGTCACGGGCATGTACCGGGTCTCGGAAGACAAGCTCAAGGCCTTGCCGGCCGATCAGTTGCGCATGCTGATCGAGCGCGGGGTGATGCGTCTGATCTACATGCATCTGAACTCGATCGAGCGCTTCCCGGCCCTGATCGATCGGCGTCTGCGCCGTCAGCAAGCGGCCAACGATCAGGCCTGAGCCCGGGCGGGCCGCCGTCCTGACGGCACAGCCCGCCGGCGCCCGGATGCGGCGCCAAGACCACGTTCGGCCCTTGATCAAGCCCGGCCGGCGGGCCCGCCATTGGCGCGGGCGCCGGCTTTCGTGCATCCTACCGGGCGCCGAATCATCCTCCACGAACGAGGGCACTATGCCGGTAGTCCTGGTTGCGAATCCCAAGGGCGGGGTCGGAAAATCGACGCTCGCCACCAACATCGCAGGCTATTTCGCTCGTCAAGGTCATCGCGTGATGCTGGGCGATACCGACCGCCAGCAATCCTCGCGCCATTGGCTCGCCTTGCGACCCGCCAACGCGGCGGCCATCGAGCCCTGGGACATCGACGCCAACGACGTCGCCCGGCCACCGCGCGGCACCACGCATGTCGTGCTCGACACACCGGCCGGCTTGCATGGCGACAAGCTCAAGGAGGTGCTCAAACTCGCCGACCGGGTGGTCGTGCCCTTGCAGCCCTCGATGTTCGACATCCTCGCGACCCGCGATTTCCTGGCTGAACTCGCCGAACGCAAGCCAGTCCGCGAAGGCAAGGCCAACATCGGCGTGGTCGGCATGCGTGTCGATGGGCGCACCCGGTCGGCCGATCAGCTCGAACGCTATGTCGAAACCGTCGGTCTGCCGGTCTTGGGCATGCTGCGCGATACGCAGAACTATGTGCAGCTGGCGGCCCATGGCCTGACCTTGTTCGACATCGCGCCGTCGCGCGTCGCCAAAGACCTCGAACAATGGGAACCGCTGGCGCGCTGGCTGGACGCGAGCGCCGACTGAATGCCCCAAGGCGTGCCGCGGCCCGGCACGCCGCGCCGGCCGCGCGACCTCAGATGCCCAGGGTCTCGGTCCAGGCCAGGGCTTGCAGATGGGCCTCGCTGACCTCGGCACCGTCGAGCTGGAGCGCCATCGCGAGCATTTCAAGATTTTCGAAGTCGGAGTTTTCGCACGCCTCGACGAGTTGCAGGAAGGGGCCGAGCGCCCCTTGGTGATGCAAGAGCGCGTCGGTGACATTCTCAGAAAGCTGGATGCTCGCCAACGCCTTTTCCATCGACACGCCGAGCATCACATCGAGCGTCGAGAAAATGCCGACCACGAACGCGTTGTCGCTTTCATCGGGCGAAAGCAGTTTGCGGCCCAGCAATTCCATCATGCGTCCGCGCGTGACCGCCGTGCGGGCCAGCGCCGGCGCCACCGCACCGTTGCGCACCGTCGCGAACAGCAACGTGAGCCAACGGAACAGCTTGTTGAAGCCGAGGATCATCACCGCATGGCGGAACGAAGTGATCTCGCACATCAGGCCGAAGCCCGACGAATTGATGTAGCGCAGCAGCTTGAACGACAAGGCCGGGTCGCGCTTGAGCACTTCCTCGATCTCGGACAAATCCGCGTGTTTGAGCACCAAGTCCATGAGCTGGAGCACATTCGCGTACGCCGGATTGATGACCTTGGCGGCCACGGTTTGCGGCCGCGCGAAGTAATAGCCCTGGAAGTATTGAAAGCCCAGGTCGAGATGGCGGCGGAATTGTTCTGCGGTTTCGACCTTCTCGGCCACCAGCTTCATGTTCTTGTGCAACACCGCCAGACGCGCGATCTGTTCGACCGCCGGCGCCGGCACCGATTGCACATCGACCTTCAAGAAGCTCACCAGCGGCAGCAGCGTCGAATACGCCTTGGTCACGCCGAATGCGCCCAAGGCGATCCGGAAGCCGCGCTGGCGCAGAGTCTTGGCCTGCTCGGCCATTTCGGCGATCAGGGCCGGATCGTCGCCCGGAACGCGCGGCAATTCGAGCGCGATGTGGTCGGAAAAGACGATCTCGAAATGCTCGCTCGACAAACCGTCGAGCGCGCAATTGACGAAAGCCAGTTTCTCACCGAACAAGGCGTCGGTGCCGAAGTTGGAAAGCGCGTTGAACAACAGCGCGGTATCGGTGGCGCCGCTGTGATGCAAGGTCGAGGACTGCGCCTGCTCGCTGGCGCGCGAGAACAGTTCGTATCCGATGATCTGTTGATCGCGGTCGACGATCGGCTGGCGCGCGATGTAGGTCGTGGGCGAGCCGCCGAGTTCGGCCAGGGTGCCGGGTTCGGGCTTGCCGTCGCCTTCGGTGGCGAACTTCATCGTCGAGGTCATGCTGACTCCATGTCCGGGTGCGGTTGCGGCATCGTCGCTACCACGACGATCGACGCAATGGCCATGGCTCGCATGATCGCGCGCCCGACGCCAGCCAGATCGCGCGAATTGGCGGGGGGAATCTGCGTAAATCGGACGACGGCGCGGGCCCGGCCCGTCGCCTTCACGCGGCAGACCGCAATGGCCGGCGGCGGTCGATCCGGTGTATCGTTGGCGCCATCTTTCAATCGGATCGCAACACCAGGGGTCGAAACGCCATGATCTGGCTGTACGGATTGTTCTTCGCCGCCGCCATCGCCAAGTTCGCCGATGTGGCCTTCCTGCAGAACATCAGTTGGTGGTGGATCACGATTCCGATCATCATCCTCGTGCTCTGGTTCGAAGTCTTCGAACGCGTGTTCGGCTTCGACCGTCGCCGCACCCTCGAAGAAGCCCAGTTCGAGAAGGCGAAGAAAGAGCGCATCCGCAAGCAGCTCGAAAAGCCCCTGAAGCGTTAGCGCACGCGCGGCGCGGTCATGCGGCTCGGCTACACTTGCCGGCCGTTTCCATCGTGCCTGGCGCCGCAATGCCTTTCATCCACCCCGATTTCAACCCGATCGCGCTCGAGATCGGACCGCTGGCGATCCGCTGGTACGGGCTCATGTACCTGGTCGCCTTCGTCTTGTTCGTCGTGCTGGCGCGGGCCCAGATCCGCCGGCCGCACATCGCCGCCCAAGGCTGGACCAAGCAAGACATCGACGACCTGATGTTTTACGGCCTGCTCGGCGTGATCCTGGGCGGGCGCATCGGCTATGTGCTGTTCTACAAGGCCGGGTATTACGCCGCCCATCCACTCGAAGCCCTGATGATCTGGCAAGGCGGCATGAGCTTCCATGGCGGTTTCCTGGGTGTGCTCGCCGCGGCTTGGCTCTGGGCGCGCCAGCGCAAGTTCGGCTTTTTCCAGGTCATGGATGTGGTCGCGCCTTGCGTGCCCACCGGGCTCGCCGCGGGCCGCTTGGGCAACTTCATCAATGGCGAGTTGTGGGGCCGTCCGACCGACGTGCCGTGGGCCATGGTCTTTCCGCAAGTCGACCAGGTGCCGCGCCATCCGTCGCAGATCTACCAGTTCCTGGGCGAAGGCTTGGCCCTGTTCTTCATCCTCTGGTGGTTTTCGAAAAAGCCCCGCCCGGCGGGGATGGTCAGCGCCGCCTTCCTGATCGGGTACGGCGTATTCCGCTTCCTGGCCGAGTTCGGCCGCGAGCCCGACAACTTCCTGGGCCTGCTGGCGTTGAACCTGAGCATGGGCCAATGGCTGAGCCTGCCGATGATTCTGGCCGGCTTCGTGCTTGCCTGGCTGTCGGCGCGCGGCCGCTTCGCGCCGCGCCACGCCGCCGCGACCGAAAGCCAGGTATGAACAGTTCCGCCCCCGGGCGCATCGCCGTGCAACAAGACGGCGATGTCGCCACCGTCGTGCTCGACCATCCGGCCAAGCGCAATGCGATGACCGAAGCGATGTGGCGCGCGCTCGCCACCACGCTGCGCGCGCTGGCGCAAGCCCCGTTGCGCGCGGTGGTCATTCGCGGCGCCGACGGCCATTTCGCCGCCGGGGCCGACATCGGCGAGTTTCCAAGCATCCGCATGACGCGCGCCGACGCGGTGCGCTATCACATGCAGACCGTGGGGCATGCGCTCAGCGCGATCGAGGAATGCCCGCATGTGGTGATCGCCGCGATCGAAGGCAATTGCATCGGCGGCGGGCTTGAGATCGCGCTCGCCTGCGATCTGCGCCTGGCCACGCCGAACACGCTCTATGGCATCCCGGCCGGCAAGCTGGGCTTTCCGCTGTCGCCGACCGAATTGCGGCTGGTCTTCGATACGGTCGATCGCACCACGGCCGCGGCGCTGCTGCTCGAAGGCGCGATGCTCGACGCGCGGCAAGCCCTCGCCGCCGGCCTGCTGACGCGCGTATGCGAGGGGCTCGACGAAGAGCTGCGGGCCACGATCGCGCGCGTCCGCGCCTTGTCGGCGATCGCGACGCAAGAACACAAATTCTGGATGCGCCGCCTGGCGACCGACCGCAGCGGGCGCGGCATCGCGCTCGGAACCGAGGAATTCGCCCAGGCGATGGACTTCGCCGAGCGCGACGAATACCGCGCGCGCGTGCTCGGCTTCCTGAATCGCCGCTGATCAGAGTTTGCGGTTGGGGCAGTTCGCGCGCACGCAATTGCCGTACAGCGCGAGCGAGTGCTCTTGCAGGTCGAAGCCGAGATCGTGCGCGATGCGCTTTTGACGCTTTTCGATCTCGGTGTCGTGGAACTCCTCGACATGACCGCATTGCAAGCAGACCAGATGGTCGTGATGCCGGCCTTCGTTGAGTTCGAAGATCGCCTTGCCTTGTTCGAAATGATTGCGCGCCAGCACGCCCGCCTGCTCGAACTGGGTCAGCACCCGGTAGACGGTCGCCAAGCCGATGTCGATGTCTTCTTGCAGCAGCATCTTGTAAACATCGTCCGCGCTCAGATGGCGCGTCCCGGCGTTCTCGGCCCGTTGGAACAATTCGAGAATCTTCAGCCGCGGGAGCGTGGCCTTGAGTCCGACTGCCTTGAGGTCCGAAGAATTTGGCATAACCTGTCGTCGCTGAATGAAAGGGGCGAATGCAACCTTTCCATTATCATAGCCGCTTGTCCATCGATTCGACCGCAGGGCGCGCGCCGCACCTGCCGGCCCTGCCGACATCATGCCCTTTCGCGCCTTCGCCGTCCCGCGCCATTTCACCCTCGTCCGCCTAGGCTTCGTCGCCGTCGCGCTCACGCTCGGTCTGGGCGGCTGCACATCCTGGATCAAGCCTTACCGCAGCGAGGTCCAGCAAGGCAATTTCGTCAGCCGCGAAATGGTGGCCATGCTCAAAACCGGCATGACGCGCGACCAGGTGCGTTTCACCCTCGGCTCGCCGATGGTCACGCCGGTGTTCCGCGCCGACCAATGGGATTACGTGTTCTACCTGCGCAAGACCAGTGGCGAACTGGTCGAACGGCGCCTGTCCCTGGTGTTCGAGAACGACCAGCTCGCGCGCTGGACCGGCGACGAAATGCCCAGCGAACTGCCCCAGGCCGCCGATGCGGCCCCTGCGGCCAAGGCTTCCTGATCGCCGCCCCGGACCCGACCATGATGAAGATCGCGATCGCCGGCGCTTCCGGCCGTATGGGCCGCATGCTGATCGAAGCCATTTCGAATGCGGACGATGCGCAACTGGTCGGCGCGCTCGACGTGCCCGGCGCCCCCGCGCTCGGCCGCGACGCCGGCGAAGCGCTCGGCCTCGCGACTGGCGTGCGCATCACGAGCGAGATCGGCACCGCGCTGGCCGAGGCCGAGTACCTGATCGACTTCACCCGGCCCGCGGGCACGCTCGCGCATCTGCAAGTCTGCGCCGGGCGCGGCGTGAAGATGATCATCGGCACCACCGGCATCGACGCCGCCGGCAAAGCCCAGATCGCGGCCGCGGCCGCGCGCATCGCGCTGGTGCTCTCGCCCAACATGAGCGTGGGCGTCAACGCCACCTTCAAACTGCTCGATGTCGCGGCGCGCATTCTCGCGACCGGCTACGACATCGAGATCATCGAAGCCCATCACCGCCACAAGGTCGATGCGCCGTCCGGCACCGCGCTCGGCATGGGCGAAGTCGTCGCCAAAGCGCTCGGCCGCGATTTATCGAAGGTGGCCGTGTACGGCCGCGAAGGCGTGACCGGCGAACGCGACCCGTCGACGATCGGCTTCGCCACCGTGCGCGGCGGCGACATCGTCGGCGACCATACCGTGCTGTTCGCCGGCATCGGCGAACGCATCGAGATCACGCACAAATCTTCGAGCCGCATGACCTACGCGCTCGGCTCCTTGCGCGCGGCCCGCTTCCTGGCCGACAAGACGCAAGGCCAGTTCGACATGCAAGACGTGCTCGGCCTGCGCTGACCGGGCGTCCGCCATGGAACCTCAAACCCTCGGACTCACCCATTTCTGGGGACAGGCCGACGCGATCAATCGCGCGGTCGGCCTGTTGCTGCTGGCGATGTCGATCGCAAGCTGGACCGTGGTGCTGGGCAAATTGCGCGTCGCGCTCGCCTTGCGCGGCGGCGCGCAAGCCAAGCTCCAGCAGTTCTGGGCCGCGCCCCGGCTCGACGATGGCCTCGCGCAATTGCGCGCCATCGACCGCGCAGGCGTCTTCGTCGCGCTGGCCGCGGCGGCGGTTTCAGGCAATCGCGAACAAACCGGCATGGCCGGCAGCGGCGATCGCGCCGATCGGCTGATGCGCGAATTGCGCACCGCCTTGCGCGCCGCGACCGTGCGCCTCGACGCCGGCCAGACCTGGCTGGCCTCGATCGGCGCGACCGCGCCTTTCGTCGGTCTGTTCGGTACCGTCTGGGGCATCTATCACGCGCTGATCGGCATCGCGAGCGCCGGCCAGGTCAGCATCGACCGCGTGGCCGGTCCGGTCGGCGAAGCGCTCATCATGACCGCGCTCGGCCTCGCGGTCGCGATTCCGTCGGTGCTCGCCTACAACGCCTATGCGCGCCTGGCGCGCACCGTGGTCGCCGACCTCGACGGATTCGCGCGCGATCTGCACGCCTATTGCGTCGCGCATCCGGACGGCTGAACGCGATGGCCTTCGGCAGCCTCGACGACACCCAGGCCGCGCGCGAACCGATGGCCGACATCAACACCACGCCGCTGGTCGACGTGATGCTCGTGCTTCTGGTGATCTTCATCATCACCGCGCCCTTGTTCACGCATGCGGTCAAACTCGACCTGCCCGATCAGCCGGCCGCGACGGTTCAAGACCCCGGGCGGCCGATCGTGATCTCGATCGATGCCGGCGGCCAATTGTTCTGGGATGACACCCGGCTCAGCGACACGGCGTTCGCGGACCGCCTGCATCGGCTCGCGCAAGCCGGGACCGCGGCGCCCGCGCTCCATCTGCGCGCCGACAAGGCCACGCGCTATGAACGCGTTGCGCTCGTGATGGCGCAGGCCCAGCAAGCCGGTCTGACGCGGCTGGCCTTCGTGACCGATCCCGCGACGGCGATCGCGCCCGGCGCCGCCGCACCATGAGCCGTTCCTTGAATCCCCCCTTGACCCCGGCCTTGCGCGGCATCATCAGCCGCGCCACGCTGCTCGCGGCCGGCGCGCTCATCCTCGCGCTGCGCGCCCAGGCCGCCGGCATCGAAGTGCACGACGACGCGGGCCAGGTGTTGCGCCTGGCCGAGCCGGTGCGTCGCATCGTGTCGCTTTCGCCCGCGGCCACCGAATCCTTGTTCGCGATCGGCGCCGGGCCCCAAGTCGTCGGCACCAGCGCCTATTCCGACTATCCGGCCGAAGCCAAGCGGGTGCCGCGCATCTCGGATGCCTTCAGCCTGAATCGCGAGGCCGTGGTGCGCCTGGCGCCCGATCTGGCCATCGTCTGGGGTTCGGGCACGCCCGCGCAGCGGGTGGCCGAGTTGCGCGCGCTCGGCGTGCCGATCTTCGTCAGCGAGCCGCGCACGCCCGAAGACATCGCCAGCACGCTCGAACGTTTCGGCACCCTGACCGGCCATGCGCCGGCCGCGCACCATGCCGCGCAAGCTTTGCGCGAGCGCATCGCCGCCTTGCGCGCGCGCTATGCAAAAGCCAGCCCGGTCGAAGTCTTCGTGCAGATCTCGACTGCACCGTTGATGACGGTGAATGCACAGCATTCGCTCAGCGAAGCCCTGGGGCTGTGCGGCGCGCGCAATGTGTTTGCCGACCTGCCCATGCTGGCGGCCCAGATCGGCCAGGAAACCGTGGTCGCGCGCGATCCGCAATTGATCGTGGCGATCGAGCCCGACAACACCGCGGCGGCGGCGCTCGCGCCCTGGCGCCGGTTCGGCATGCTGCGCGCGGTGCGCACCAACCAATTGGCGGCCGTCACGCCCGATCTCCTGTCGCGCGCCGCGCCCTCGTTCGCCGACGGCGTGGCGGCCTTGTGCGCGGTGGTCGACCGCGCGCGCAACGCGCCCGCGGCCCGGCCCTGAAACCGCGTCAGCGCTGACCGAGGAAAGGGAACTGGATCGGGGGCTTGGCGCCCACGACCAGATCGGCCACCACCGATCCCGAACCCACGCCCATGGTCCAGCCGAGCGTGCCATGCCCGGCATTGAGGAACAGGTTCGGATAGCGCGCAGCGCGTCCCACCAAGGGCACATTCGAAGGCGTGGACGGCCGCAGCCCCGACCAATAATCGGGCGCGGTGTAGTCGCAAGCCTTCGGAAACAAGGCCTGGGTGCGCCGCGTGAGCGCTTCGCAACGCACCGCGTTCAGCGCGCGCGAATAGCCGCTCAATTCGGCGGTGCCGGCCACGCGCAGACGATCGCCGATGCGCGTGAACACGATCTTGTGGCTGTCGTCGGTCAGGCTGACGGTGGGCGCGCTGTCGGGATCGATGATGCGATAGGTGGCCGAATAGCCCTTGGCCGGATAGATGAGCGCGGGCACGCCGGCCGGACGCAGAAACTCGGGCGTATAGCTGCCCAGGGCCACGACGACCGCGTCGGCCAGCATCCGGTCGTAGCTGCCGTCGGGACGGATGACCTCGACGCCCGCGACACGGCCGTTCTCGACGATCAAGCGGGTGGCCTGGGTGTTGTAGCTGAAGTTCACGCCCGCGGCTTCGGCATGCTCGGCGAACGTCTTGGTGAAGCGATGCACATCGCCGGTTTCGTCATCGGCGGTGTAATCGCCGCCGACGATCTGGGCGCCGATCGGCGCCAGCGCCGGTTCGATCGCGACCACCTCGTCGCGCGCGACCACGCGCCGCGCGACACCGAGCGTGCGCATCGCGTCGGCGGCCGGCTGCGCTTTGGCGAAGACCTTGGGGTCGAGATAAAAGCGCAGGATGCCGCGTTCGAGATGGTCGTACTCGATCGCGAGTTCCTGGCGCACCGCGCGCAGTAGGTCGCGCGAATAGGCCGACAAGGCCACCATGGCCGCGACATTGCGATGCATGCGCGCGGGCGTGCATTCGCGCAGGAAGGCCAGCCCCCAGGCCCATTGGCGCGGGTCGAAGCGCGGCACGAACAGCAAAGGCGCATCGGGCTTGCCCAGCCATTGCAGCACCTGCAAGGGCGCGGTGGGCGTGGCCCAGGGTTCGGAGAAACTGACGGAGATCTGGCAGCCGTTGGCGTAGCTGGTTTCGAGCGCCGCGCCGGGCTGGCGCTCGATGACGCTCACTTCACATCCATGCTTGCGCAAATACCAGGCGGTGCTGACGCCGATCACGCCGGCGCCGAGAACGATGGTCTTCATACACACCAAAATAGTCTTTCAAGCCGGCATTGTAGGCCGCGCTGCGGTGCAACGCAGCACGGGGTCAGATCAAGGCTTGTACGTAGTTTCCCGGCTTTGTGTCGTCCCCATGTCCGGCACCAGAATCGGGCGTGTAGAATCCGCCGCCGTTTGCTTGGGGCCCTAAACGCTCGCGTCAGGCGAACGGATTCACCACGGTGGATCGCGAGGGCACCCGAATTGCATGGCAAAGATCTTGCTGACCCCTTTGCAGAACAAACACCGCCACCGATCACAAGTCGGCGCGCGTGCAAATTCTCAAGGAACCCAGTGACAAATACCGCTCGTCTTTTCGCGCCGTTCTTGATCGGCGCACCGGCCCACGATCGTGCGGCCGTCACCCCCGGGCATTGAAGGGGAATCCATGGATATCCTGCTCCAACAAATCCTCAACGGGCTCGTGCTCGGCAGCGTGTATGCGCTGATCGCGCTGGGCTACACCATGGTCTACGGCATTTTGCAGCTCATCAACTTCGCCCATGGCGACGTATTGATGGTGGGCGCGCTGACTGCGATGACCACCATCAATGCGGTGTCGTCGGTGGCGCCCGACCTGCCCGGACCGATCAAGCTCGTGATCGGCCTGCTGGTCGCGATGCCGGTGTGCATGCTGCTCAATGTGGTGATCGAACGCGTGGCCTACCGGCCTTTGCGCAATGCGCCGCGTCTGGCGCCGCTGATCACCGCGATCGGGATCTCGATCATGTTGCAGACCCTGGCGATGCTGATCTGGGGCCGCAACTACCATGTGTTCCCGGCCACGCTGCCGACCGATTCGATCGCCATCGCCGGTGCTTCGATCACGCCGACCCAGCTCATGATCATCCTGGTCTCGTTCGCCTTGATGATCGGCCTCGTGGTCCTGGTCAACAAGACCAAGCTCGGCCGGGCGATGCGCGCCACCGCCGAGAACCCGCGGGTCGCGGGGCTGATGGGCGTCGATGCGAACAAGGTCATCGTCGCGACGTTCGCGATCGGCGCCGCGCTGGCCGCGGTGGCCGGCGTGATGATGGCGTCGAATTACGCGATCGCGCATTTCTACATGGGCTTCCTGCCCGGCATGAAGGCCTTCACCGCGGCGGTGCTCGGCGGGATCGGCAACATCTATGGGGCGATGGTCGGCGGGCTGATGCTCGGCCTGATCGAATCGCTCGGCGCGGGCTACATCGGCGACCTGACCGGCGGCGTGCTCGGCAGCAACTACCAAGACATCTTCGCCTTCATCGTGCTGATTCTCGTGCTGACCTTGCGGCCGTCCGGGATCATGGGTGAACGCGTGGCGGACCGCGCCTGATCGAAAGAAAGTTCCCATGCCAACGATCTTCCCCAAGTTCAAGGACAACCCCGCCGGCGCGCTGGTCGCCATGGCGGTCGTGGCGGTCCTGCTCGCCCTGGTGCCGTTCGGCGCCGGCCATTTCGGCAACGCCTGGGTCCGCATCATCGACTTCGCGTTGCTGTACGTGATGCTGGCCCTCGGTCTGAACATCGTGGTCGGCTTCGCCGGCCTCCTCGACCTGGGCTACATCGCGTTCTATGCGGTCGGCGCGTATACCTACGCCTTGCTCGCGTCGCCGCATTTGTCCGACAACTTCCCGGCGTTCGCGTCGATGTTCGAAGGCGGACTGCACATCCCGATCTGGTTCGTGATTCCCTTGAGCGCCGGGGTGGCCGCGATGTTCGGCGTGCTGCTCGGTGCGCCGACCTTGCGTCTGCGCGGCGATTACCTCGCCATCGTGACCCTGGGCTTCGGCGAGATCATCCGCATCTTCATGAACAACCTGAACGCCCCGATCAACATCACCAACGGGCCGCAGGGCATCAACATGATCGATCCGGTCAAGATCGGCGGCGCGGACGGCTTCAGCCTGGGCAAGACGCAAGAGATCCTCGGGTTCAGCGTGCCGTCGGTGCACATGTACTACTACTTGTTCCTGGCCCTGGTGGTGCTGACCATCATCGCGTGTTCGCGCTTGCAGAATTCGCGCATCGGCCGGGCCTGGATGGCGATCCGCGAAGACGAGATCGCGGCCAAGGCGATGGGCATCAACACCCGCAACGTGAAGCTGCTCGCATTCGCGATGGGCGCGTCGTTCGGCGGCGTGTCGGGCGCGATGTTCTCGGCCTTCCAGGGCTTCATCTCGCCCGAATCCTTCAATTTCATGGAGTCCATCATCGTGCTGTCGATGGTGGTGCTGGGCGGCATGGGTCACATCCCTGGCGTGGTGCTCGGCGCGGTGCTGCTCGCGGCCTTCCCCGAAGCCTTGCGCTTCATCGTGGTCCCGGTGCAGCAGCATCTGTTCGGCAAGACGCTCATCGATGCCGAAGTGCTGCGCTCGCTGCTCTACGGTCTGGCCATGGTGACGATCATGCTCTATCGCCCCAAGGGCTTGTGGCCGGCGCCCGAGCATGGCGTCAATCCGCTCAAGCAACCCGCTGACGGAGGCGCGCGCGTATGAATCCGACCCATAGCGACATCATTCTCGCGGTCTCGGGCGTCAACAAACGCTTCGGCGGGCTCCAAGCGCTGGCCGAAGTCGGCATCGAGATCCATCGCGGCCAGATCTATGGCCTGATCGGACCGAACGGCGCCGGCAAGACCACCTTCTTCAACGTCATCACCGGGCTGTACACGCCGGACTCCGGCAGTTTCATGCTCGATGGCAAGCCCTACGAGCCGACCTCGGTGCATCAGGTCGCGTATGCCGGCATCGCGCGGACCTTCCAGAACATCCGCCTGTTCCCCGACATGACCGCGCTCGAGAACGTGATGGTCGGCCGCCATGTGCGCACCAAAGCGGGTGTGTTCGGCGCGGTGTTCAAGACCCGCGCGGAACGCGCCGAAGAAGCCGACATCCAGGCCCGCGCTTATGCGCTGCTCGAATACGTCGGCATTCCGAAATACGCGAACTTCCAGGCCCGCACGCTGAGCTACGGCGACCAGCGCCGGCTCGAAATCGCGCGCGCGCTCGCCACCGATCCCAAGCTGATCGCGCTCGACGAACCCGCCGCCGGCATGAACGCGACCGAGAAGGTGCAATTGCGCGCCTTGCTCGAAAAGATCAAGGCCGAGGGCCGCACCATCCTGATCATCGAGCACGATGTGAAGCTTGTGATGGGCTTGTGCGACCGCGTGACGGTGCTCGATTACGGCAAGGAAATCGCGGCCGGCGTGCCGGCCGATGTACAGAAGAACCCGGCGGTCATCGAGGCCTACCTCGGTGGCGCGCATCATTGAGGAGCCGGCCATGACCGAACCCGTACTCAAAGTCAGCGGCCTGAAGGTCGGCTACGGCGGCATCCAGGCCGTCAAGGGCATCGACCTCGAGGTGCTGCCGGGCGAACTCGTCACCCTGATCGGTGCCAACGGCGCCGGCAAGACCAGCACGCTCAAAGCCATCACCGGCATGCTTTCGTGGGCCGGCGAAATCGCCTACATGGGCCAGCCGGCCAAAGGCAAGCAGAGCTTTCATCTGCTGCGCGAAGGCCTGGTCATGGTTCCCGAAGGCCGCGGCGTGTTCAAGCTGATGACCATCACCGAGAACCTGCTGATGGGCGCGTTCGCGCGCAACGACAAGCAAGGCATCCAGGACGACATCGAAAAGATGTTCGGTTTGTTCCCGCGCCTGAAAGAACGCGCCGACCAATTGGCCGGCACCATGTCGGGCGGGGAACAACAAATGCTCGCGATGGCGCGTGCGCTGATGTCGCAGCCCAAGCTGCTGTTGCTCGACGAACCGTCGATGGGCTTGTCGCCGATCATGGTCGAAAAGGTGTTCGAAGTGGTGCGCGATGTGCATGCCCAAGGCGTGCCCATCCTGCTGGTCGAACAAAACGCCAAACTCGCGCTCGAAATCGCGAACCGTGGCTATGTGATGGACTCGGGCCTGGTCACGATGAGCGGCCCGGCCGATCAGATGCTGCACGACCCGAAGGTGCGTGCGGCCTATCTGGGCGAAGAAGTCAGCGAATGAAGCAGCGCGTTGGGCGGGCCGCGATGACGGCCCGCCCAGCAGTTTCTCAAGACGTGCGGATCGACGCTTGCCGGATTGCGCCGACCCGCGCTCAAACCCGCGCCTTGTCGGCCTCGGAGACGAAGGCATCGGCAAAGAAGGCCTCCGCCGGCAGCGCGCATTGCGCGACGAAATCGGTGCGCGCCGACTCGACCATGATCGGCACGCCGCAGGCATAGACCTGCCAGCCCGACAGATCGGGCAAATCGGCCATGACCGCGCGATGCACGAAGCCGGTTCGGCCGGTCCAACCCTCTTCGGCGCGCGGCTCCGACAACACCGGCACGTAGCGCAGATCGAGGCCCGCCGCGCGCGCCTGCGCGGCGAGCGCTTCGGCCTGCGCATGTCCATACAGGTCGGCGCGGGTGCGCGCCCCCCAGTACAGGCGCATCGGCCGCGCAAAGCCGATCTTGATCGCCTGCTCGATGATGGCCTTGATCGGCGCGAAACCGGTACCACTGGCGAGCAGCACCACCGGCAAGCCCGCGTCTTCGCGCAGGAAGAAACTGCCGTGCGGCCCTTCGAGGCGCAGGATGTCGCGCTCCTTGACCGCGGGCTCGGTGCGGCCGAACAAGGCATCGGTGAACTTGCCGCCCGGCAGATGGCGGATGTGCAGTTCGAGGCGCTCGGCCAGATGCGGCGCGTTGGCCATCGAATAACTGCGCTTGCTGCCGTCGCGCAAGATCAGGTCGATGTACTGCCCGGCGTGGTAGTCGAATTTTTCGTGCGCCGGCAATTGCAGGCGCAGCACGATGACGTCGTCGCTCACGCGCTCGATGGCCGCGATGCGCGCCGGCATCTTGCGCACCGGGAACGCGCCGGCCGCGACCACATTGCGGCATTCGATCTCGAGGTCGGACCGGGCGAACGCGCGGCAGAACAAAGCCAGGCCCTGCGCCGCTTCGTCCGCGCTCAAAGCCGAAGCCTGATGCGGCCCATGTTCGATCTGGCCCGACAAGACCTTGCCTTTGCACGTGCCGCAGGCGCCGTCGCGGCAACCATGCGGCAAGGTGACGCCCGCGCGCAAGCCGGCATCGAGGAGCGATTCGCTCGCCTGCGCCTCGAAACTGCGGTCGGCGGGCAAGACGCGTACTTGATAAGCCATAGAATTCCAGCGATGAAGAAAACCGTGTTGGTGGTCGGGCCGGGTCAGGTCGGCATGCGCGTGATCGCCTTGCTGCGCCCGCGCGCACGCGTGCTCGCGCTGGTGCGGCGCGCCGGGCAACGCGCCGCGATCCGACGCGCCGGCGCCCGGGCGATCGTCGGCGATCTTGACGATGACCGCTGCGCCCGCGCGCTGCGCAGGCACCGCGTCGATGCCGTGATCCATCTGGCGCCGCCACCCGATACCGACCGGCGCGATCCGCGCACCCGACGTCTGGTGTCGGCGATTGTACCCAAGCGTCGGGGCCGGCTTGCCTGGGTCTATGTAAGCACCACCGGCGTGTACGGCGATTGCGGCGGCGCATTGATCACCGAGACGCGCGTGCCGCATCCGCAATCGGCGCGCGCCCGACGTCGCGTCGATGCCGAACGCGTGATCGCGCGCGCCGCCAAGCGCCGGCATTGGCATGCCAGCGCGCTGCGCGCCCCCGGCATCTACGACGCCGACCGCCTGCCGATCGCGCGCCTGCAGGCCGGCACGCCGGCCTTCACGCCCGAAGACGACGTCTATACCAACCACATCCATGCCGAGGATCTGGCCGCGATGTGCGTCGCCGCCTTGCGCAGCCGGCGCACCTGGCGCGTCTATCACGCGAGCGACGACAGCGTGCTGCGCATGGGCGAGTATTTCGATCTGGTCGCCGATGCGTTCGGCCTCCCGCGCGCGCCGCGGCTGCCGCGCGCCGACATCGCGCAACGCGTCTCGCCGCTGACCTGGAGCTTCATGCGCGAATCGCGCCGGATCGACAATGCCCGCATCAAGCGCGAACTCGGCGTGCGCCTGCGTCATCCGACGGTGCAGGACTTCCTGGCCCGGTTGACACCTCGGCGCTAGCCATGCGCCGCGCGTAGCCGCCGCGGTTGCAGGCGATCAAGCGCCGCGAACCGGCGCTGCGTTATGCTCGCCGCCATCGCTCTTATCCAAGGTCGGCCTTGTGGCCCTTTGCTCGATGAAAACCGGACTCTGGCTCGCCTGTTTGCTCTGCGCCGTGCTGCCTTGCCCAAGCGCCTGGGCCGACGACACCGACTTCGCGTTCAAACGCCCGTCGGGCGGCTGGACCCATAGCGGATTCACCGACGACGAACGCGTGAACTATGCCTACCCGGCCAACCTGATCGACCGCGGCGGGCAGCGCCATCGCACCCTGATCGAAGGACGGCTCAAGCAAATGGCCGGCGCCAAGCGCACACCGACCCTGGTCGTCAATGGCAACGCCATGCCTTTGTATACCGACGAGCGAGGCGATTTCGCCCGCCCCTATGCCTTCGGCCCCGGCTCGAACGGGATCGAGGTGCGCGATGCCGACGGCAAAGTGCGCAAACGCGTGCAGTTCTATGAAGCCAACGGCGGCAAGACCACCGCGCGCGTGCGCATCATCCTGAGCTGGGACGACCCGCAGGCCGAGCTCGACCTGCATGTGCTCACGCCCGACGGCCAGCATGCGTTCTGGGCCGCACCGATCCTGAGCAACGGCGGCGGCATGGATGTGGACAGCGTGGACGGCGCCGGCCCCGAGATGTTCTCGATGACCGCGCCCATGAGCGGCACCTATCTGGTCTATGTGAACTACTGGGGCAACTTCAACGCCGAGGGCTACCACTTCGACGAATCGACGCGCCAGCGTCCGGTCATCGTCGCGCGCATCACGCTCGTCACCGACGAAAACACGCCGGCCGAACGCCGCGAGACCTTCAGCGTACCGATGCGCAAGATCGGCGATCTGACCCTGGTGCGCCAGTTCCGGCGCGGCTGAACGCCAAGCGCCCGCGCCAAGAAAAACGCCCGATCCATTGCTGAATCGGGCGTTCGCTCAAGCGGTGGTGCCGGTGAAAGGAGTCGAACCCTCGACCTTCGCATTACGAATGCGCTGCTCTACCAACTGAGCTACACCGGCACGGTAAGGCGCGGGAGTATAGCAAAGGAATCCGCGCCGTCTGTGATCAATTTGCGGCGTCGTCGTGCAGGCCGCGCGGCAGCTTGAACGTGACGTTTTCTTCCACGCCGTCGAGCGCGCGCACCGAGCGCACCCCCAGTTCGCGCAGGCGCGCGACGATGCGCTGGACCAGCACCTCGGGCGCCGACGCGCCCGCCGTCAGACCGATGCGGCGCACGCCTTCGAGCCAGCGCGGCTCGATGTCTTCGGGGCCATCCACCAGGTAGGCCGCGACGCCGCGCTTTTCGGCCAGTTCGCGCAGGCGGTTCGAGTTCGAGCTGGTCTTGCTGCCGACCACGACGACCAGATCGACCATCGGCGCGATGAACTTCACCGCGTCCTGACGGTTCTGAGTCGCATAACAAATGTCGCCCTTCTTGGGCGCAACGATCTGCGGAAAACGCCGCTGCAAAGCCGCGACGATGCTTGCGGCATCGTCGACCGACAGCGTGGTCTGGGTCACGTAGGCGAGCCGCGCCGCATCGGCGGCGACGAGCCGCTCCACGTCCGCGACCGACTCGACCAGATGCATGCCGCCTTCGACCTGCCCCATGGTGCCTTCGACCTCGGGATGCCCGGCATGGCCGATCATGACGATTTCATAGCCATGGGCACGCAGTTTGCCGACTTCGACATGGACTTTGGTGACCAGCGGACAGGTCGCGTCGAAGACCCGCAGGCCGAGCGCCTGCGCTTCATCGCGGACCGCGCGCGCAACACCATGCGCCGAAAAGACCAGGGTCGCGCCGCGCGGAACCAGATTCAGGTCTTCGATGAAGATCGCGCCCTTGGCGCGCAGGTCGTCCACCACGAAACGGTTGTGGACGATCTCGTGCCGGACATAGATCGGGGCGCCGAACTGCGCGATCGCGCGTTCGACGATCTCGATCGCGCGATCGACGCCTGCGCAAAAACCGCGCGGCTGGGCCAGCAGCAATTCGTCCACGTCAGCGGCGGTCGTCGGGTCGGACATGACTGGTACGTCCTTAGGCAAGGATGCCGACGATGTCGACTTCGAAAACGACCGGCTGGCCGGCCAATGGATGGTTGAAATCGAACACCGCGCGCTCGTCGCTCAATTCCTTGAGCGTGCCTTGCACGAAGCCGCCCTGGGGCACCGGAATTTCGACCAGATCGCCGACCGCATGGGCGCGGGTCGGATCGATTTGTTCGTCGTACAAGCGCCGGGCGACGACCTGGACATATTCGGGGTTGCGCGGCCCGAAGGCTTCGCCGGCCGCCAGTTCCAACGTTGTGTGTTCGCCTTCGCGCATGCCGACCAGGCGCGCCTCGATGCCGGGCGATAGTTGTCCGCAACCCAATTGCAGGGTGGCGGGCTTTTGCCCGAAGGTGGTGACGAGATCGCGTACCTGAGCACCGCTGCCGACGGCCAGCCGATAGTGCAAAGTCAAGTGCGCGTTTGGGGTAACGACGCGTTCCGAATTCATCGCAGAATTGTAGCAACCGCCCACCGGCGCCCGACGGTATCCCACGACACCATGTCGATCTGCGATTGGCCCGAGGATGAACGACCGCGCGAACGCCTGATCGCGCAAGGTGCGGCCGCCCTGTCGGACGCCGAGTTGCTCGCGGTCTTCTTGCGGGTCGGGATCAAAGGCAAAAGCGCGGTCGATCTGGCGCGCGATTGCCTGCTGGCCTTCGGTTCTTTGCGCAAGCTCGTGGCCGCCCCGTTGACCGAGTACGCGCGTATTCCGGGCATGGGCCCGGCCAAGTACGCCCAGTTGCAGGCGGTGGTCGAACTGGCGCGACGCGCGATCCGCGAAGAATTGCGCGAGACCGCGGCTTTCAGCCAGCCCACCGCCGTGAGCGACTACTTGCGCCTGCATCTGGGTGCGCGCGAAGCCGAAGTGTTCGTGGCCTTATTCCTCGATGCCCAGCACCGTCTGATCGCGGCCGACGACTTGTTCCATGGCACGCTGACCCAGACTGCGGTCTACCCCCGGGAGATCGTCAAGCGAGCGCTGGCTTACAATGCGGCCGCCGTGATCTTCGCCCACAACCACCCGTCGGGTGTCGCGGAACCGAGCCAGGCCGACCGTCTGCTGACCGAAAGCCTCAAACAAGCGCTGGGTCTGGTCGATGTGCGGGTGCTCGATCATTTCGTGGTCGCCGGGGCCAAAACCCTGTCATTTGCCCAGCACGGACTGCTCTAGTTGCTGTCCATTGCGATTTGGCTTTATAATCAACGGCTTTTCGGAATTCACCTTCCCCGCATTGGAGTGCTGACATGGCACGCGTATGTCAAGTGACCGGCAAGAAGCCGATGGTGGGCAACAACATTTCCCACGCCCACAACAAGACCAAGCGCCGGTTCCTGCCGAACCTGCAATACCGCCGCTTCTGGCTCGAAACCGAGAACCGCTGGGTGCGTCTGCGCGTGTCCAACGCCGCGCTGCGCCTGATCGACAAGGTCGGTATCGACGCTGTCGTGGCCGACCTGCGCGCCAAGGGCGAGCTCTAATCCGCCGCGGCCCCACCGCCCCCTAAAGGAATTCGATCATGCGCGAAAAGATCAAGCTCGAATCGACCGCCGGCACCGGTCATTTCTACACCACCATGAAGAACAAGAAGACCATGCCCGAGAAGATGGAGATCAAGAAGTTCGATCCCGTCGCTCGCAAGCATGTGCCTTACAAGGAAACCAAGATCAAGTGATCGATCGCGTTTCCTCGGCTGCGTGTCAACGCGGCCGGCGAACAAAAAGCCCCGCCTAGGCGGGGCTTTTTGTTGGCCATCCGCCGGGTATCGTCAGGCGTAAGAACGAATGCGGCGCGACATGGCGACCAGGGCCTCGACGCCAGAACTCTCGGCCTTGGCGCACCAGGCCTGCAAATGCGCAAGCAATTGCTCGGTATTCAGGTTGGAGCGTTCCCAGATCTTGGCGAGTTCCTCGCGCATCTCGTACAGGGTGCGCAAAGCGCGCGAATGCGCCAAGGCTTCGCTCAGATGGACGCGCGCCGTCTCGGGCACACGCGCCGCCTCCAGATGCAGCCAGCGCTTGGCCGCGGCCAGACGTTCGGCGGCCAGCGCCGGCAAGCGCGCGCGCTCTTCGCCGTAAGCACGCTTGAGCGACTTGGCATAGCGCGCCATCAGGTCGTAACGGTTCGCGATCACGGCTTGCACAGTCTGCAAGTCGATGGCGGCGCGCTGGGCGACGAAACGCGGCTGCGGCGCCACCTTGCGCACCCGGGCCAGGCCCAGCAGCGCCAGCGTTCGAATGTAGAACCAGCCGATATCGAACTCCCACCATTTGTTCGACAGGCGCGCCGAGGAGGCATAGGTGTGATGGTTGTTATGCAATTCCTCGCCGCCGATCAGCAAGCCGATCGGCAGGATGTTGGTCGCGCGATCGGGCGACTCGAAATTGCGATAGCCCCAGTAATGCCCGACGCCGTTGATGATGCCGGCGGCCGTGATCGGAATCCAAAGCATCTGGACCGCCCAGATCGCCAGACCGATCACCCCGAACAGCAATACATCGACGATGAGGGTCAAGCCCACGCCTTGCCAACTGAAGCGCGAATACAGCCGGCGTTCGATCCAGTCGTCGGGCGTGCCATGGCCGTACTTGGCGAGCGTCTCCTGGTTCTTCGCTTCGGTGCGATAAAGCTCGGAACCCCGGCTGAGCACGGTCTTGAGGCCGCGCGTGATCGGCGAATGCGGGTCTTCGACGGTCTCGCATTTCGCATGGTGCTTGCGATGGATCGCGACCCATTCGCGGGTCACCATGCCGGTGGTCAGCCACAACCACAACCGGAAGAAATGCGCGACCGCGGGATGCAGGTCGAGCGCGCGATGCGCCTGGGCGCGATGCAAGAAGATGGTGACCGACGCGATCGTGATGTGCGTCGTGATGAGGGTGTAGGCGAGCATCTCGCCCCAGGTGGCGTCGGCCAGGCCGGCACCGAGAAAGCCGATGAGGGTATCGATCAAGACTGCATTCTCCAGAATGTGCCCGCGCACGGGCATGAGGCCCAAGACAGCATCGGTCGAATGCCGATTCTTCGGGCGTGGCGCGCCCGTCTGTCCTGGGTCCAGGACTCAAGGATTGTAGGTGGCCAAACCCCGTGCGAACACCGAAAGACAGCCCGATTTCTCAGGCATTCGCGGGCTTGGTATCCACGTCGGGCATATGGAGAATCCGCACATCGCGCTGCGGAAACGGAATCTCGACACCGTTCGCACGGAACAGGCGCAGGATTTCGATGTTGATGTCGGAGGTCACGCCTTGCTTGCCTTGCTCCGGGTCCGAGATCCAGAAGCCCAACTCGAAGGTCAGGCCATCTGAAGCAAATTCAACCAGCGCCGCAAACGGCGCCGGATCGGCGAGCACGCGCGCGTTCACGCCGGTCGCCTGGACCAGCAGCGCGCGTACCTGATCGACATCGCTGCCATACCCGACCTGCACCCGCGTCGCCAGACGCACCTTCCGATCGGTGTAGCTGTGATTCGTGACCACCTCGGACACCAGCACTTCGTTGGGCAGGATGGCCTTGGTGCCGTCCAGCGCCTTGATGACCGTGTAGCGGGTCTTGATCTCGGCGACCGAGCCCGAGTATTTGTCGACCGTGACCAGATCGCCGATGCGCAAAGATTTGTCGAGCAGGATGATGAAGCCCGAGACATAGCTGCTTGCGATCTTCTGCAGGCCGAAGCCCAACCCAACGCCCAACGCGCCCCCGAAGACCGACAACAAGGTGAGGTCGAATCCGACCAGCGACAGCCCGACCAGCACCGCCACCAGCACCAGCAACGCGCGGCCGATGCGCGCGAACACGACCCGCAAAGACACATCGAGCCCGTCGGCATGGGCGAGCCGCGATTCGAGCAGCGCCCCGAGCCACAAGGCGATGACGAGGGTGAACGCGACCGACGCGACGCCGGTCAGCACATCGAACAAGGACGCATGCGACTTGCCGAGCGGAATCTTGAGCGAATCGAGCCATTGCACGACTTCGGGCAGGACACCCGTGATGTGCATCGCCACGCCGATCCAGATCACGGTGGCGAACAAGCGCTCGAACGCGATGAAAGCCGTCGCGGCCGACCGCGCGCGGGCAGCGAACGCCTTGCGCACCAGATAGACGACGATCCGCACCCCGGCGAACGAAGTCGCGAGCGGCACCGCCAGTTGCAGCAACCGGGTCGGGAAGAAATAGCCGACCAGGCCGCGCCCGATCAGCACCACCGCCAAGACCGTGAGCGGGAACAAGACCCGCGACACCGCCGCGGCGCCGACTTCGAAGGCGGCCACGCCCGAGCCTTTCGCGACCGCCTGGGCATGGGCACGCATGCGCCGTTCGATCCAGGTCGACAGGAACCAACCGAGCACCAAGGCCAGCGCGATGACCGCGATCTGCCAGAACACATCCGGGCGACTGAAGTCGTCGCGCAAATCGGCGATCAGGCGATCGATCGGCATCGTCGTCGTTTCCATCATGTCCTTTCGCGTCTGCGGCCGTTGCGCGCCGCCCGCGGCCCCGATCGGGCGCTACTTGGGCGCGCGCCGCGTGAGAATCGCAGCGAAGAACGCATCGGTGGCGTGCCGGTGCGGATACAGATGCAACATTTCGCCGCCCGCGTCCTCGATCGCGATCTTCTGCCGCGTCAATTCACTGCCGACCGACAAGCGTTTGAACTCGGGATGGCTCGCGAGAAACCCATCGACCACGGCCTCGTTCTCATCGTCGATCAGGCTGCAGGTCGCGTAGACCAAGTGCCCGCCGGGTTTCACCAGACGCGACGCCGAGGCGAGGATGTTCGCCTGCTTGAGCGTCATCTCGCGCACCGACTCGGGCGACTGGCGCCATTTGAGATCGGGGTTGCGGCGCAAGGTTCCCAGGCCTGAGCACGGGGCATCGACGAGCACGCGATCGATCTTGCCGGCCAGACGTTTGATCTTCTGATCGGTTTCGTCGGCAATCACCACCGGGAACACATTCGACAACCCGCTGCGCGCCAGCCGCGGGCGAAAACGTTCGAGCCGCTTGGCGCTGACATCGAAGGCATACAACCGCCCGGTGTTGCGCATCAGCGCGCCCAGTGCCAGGGTCTTGCCACCGGCCCCGGCGCAAAAGTCGACGATCATTTCGCCGCGCCGCGGCGCCACCAGTTGCGCCAGCAATTGCGAGCCTTCGTCCTGAACCTCGATCGCGCCGGCCTCGAACAACGGATGCCGGTTGATCGGCGCCTTGTGCGCCAAGCGGATGCCGTCGGGCGCATAAGGGGTCGCGGCCGCCTGGAACACCGGCCCTGATTCGCTCAATTGCGCAACCACGCCCGCGCGGTCGGCTTTGAGCCGATTGGTGCGCAGATCGAGCGACGCCGGACGGTTCAGGGCTTGCGCCAATTGCATCGCTTCGTCTTCGCCGAACTTCGCCACCAGCACCGTCCAGAGCCATTCGGGCAGATTGCTGCGCACCAGGGCGCTCATGGTCGCGCGGTCGATCCGGCGCGTATGCGCAAGCCATTCGAGCTCGGCCGGCGACGCGGCGGCGCTCGCATCGACATCGAGATCGGCCAGACTCAACAACAACAAGCGGCGCGCCATCGGACCGACGCCCGACTGCGCGAGTTGCCCATAGACCGAACGATTGCGCAGCACACCGTATACGCCTTCGGCCATCAAGGCGCGCACCGTCGCGCCGAGCGCCGCGTATTCGCGGAAATAGCGCGAGATCACACCGTCGGCCGCGGCCTCGAACCGCAAGACTTCTTCGAGCAAGGCCACCGAATGTTCGAAGGCCTGCGCGCCGATGAACAAGCCGGCGCGCTCGCCGCCGTTGGTCGGCCGGCCACCGCCCGCCTGGCCGCGCAAGGCCTGGCGCGCATCGGCGGCGCTCGGCGCCGGGCGCCTGGGCGCGCGGTGCGCCTCGGCCGGCGCGGCATGCGCGGTTCTGGGTCGGGGCGCACCGCCCGCGCGCGTCGGCGCTTTGCCGTTGCGGCGCGCACGCGGCCCGGCGCTGGTGTTGGCCTGTTTGGGCGTACTGGGTTTGCCGGTTTTCTTCACGCGTCTTCCATCGCTGCTGGTGTGAACCCCGACGCCGCGGCGCATAGCGCGCCGAAGCCTCAGGCGATCACGGCCTGCGCCGACCGATCACGGTGCTTGACCACACCGTCTTCGATGCACAGCGCATCTTCGAGAAACCATCGCACCGCGCGCGGATAGATCCGGTGCTCTTCAGCCAGGACCCGCGCACTCAATTGCGCTTCATCGTCCGCATCGCGGACTTCGACTGCAGCCTGCGCGATGATCGGTCCGTGATCGAGTGCAGGCGTCACAAAATGCACGGTCGCGCCGTGCAGCTTCACGCCGGCGGCCAGCGCCTGCCGATGCGTGTGCAGCCCCGGGAACGACGGCAGCAAAGACGGATGAATGTTGATCATCCGTTGCGCGTAATGCGCCACGAACGCATCGCCAAGTATGCGCATGAAACCGGCCAGCACCACGAGTGTCGGCGCGTATTCGTCGATCAGGTCGCGCAACGCCGCATCGAATGTCGAACGCGATGCGAAATCGCGATGGTCGAGCACCCGCGTCGGCACGCCCAAGGCCTCGGCCTCCGCCAGCCCGGCCGCATCGACGCGATTCGCGATCACCGCCGCGATGCGCGCGCCGAGCGTCTGTTCCCAGCGTTCGGTCTGCGCGGCGCGAACAATCGCTTCCATGTTCGACCCGCGGCCCGAGATCAGAATGACGACATGCTTCACGGCTGCCCTGTCCTGCGCCCGATCTCCGCCACCACGCCACACCGCGTCGCCATCCGGCATGCGGGCCGCATCGCTGCAGCCCCGGCGGCCGCATTTCGGCGCGGCTTGAGGCCCGGTAACGGACAAAACGTAGATTGTACCCGGCTATGGCCTAATGCGCCCTTATAATTCAAGGCCTTAGCTTGACGGCGCCGCCATGGTGTGCAGCGCCCCGACATCGATCGCCATGCACGTCTTTCGAGGATTGCCGACCGCCGAATCACGCACGCCTTGCGCGTTGGCGATCGGCAATTTCGATGGCGTGCATCGCGGCCATCGCGCCTTGCTCGAACGTGTGGTGGCTGCGGCCCGCGAACGCGGCCTGCCGGCGGCCGTCATGACCTTCGAGCCGCATCCGCGCGAGTTCTTCGCCGCCCGCGCCGGCGATCTGGGTCGCGCCCCGGCGCGCATCTGCAATCTGCGCGACAAACTCGAAGCCTTGCGCGATTGCGGCATCGACCGGGCCATCGTCGTGCATTTCAACGAGCGCTTCGCCAGCCTGACGCCCACCGCCTTCGTGCACCAAGTGCTGGTCGACGGTTGCCATGCGCGCTGGATCTGCGTGGGCGACGACTTCCGCTATGGCGCGCGCCGCGCCGGGGATTTCGACAGCCTGCGCGCCGCCGGCCTGGCGCAAGGCTTCGCGGTGCAATCGATGCCGACCGTCCTGCACGGCGATGAACGCATCAGTTCGAGCGCCATCCGCGCCGCGCTCGCGGCCGACGATTTCGGCCATGCCGCGCAATTGCTGGGCCGGCCCTACATGATCTCGGGGCGCGTCGTGCATGGGCGCAAACTCGGCCGCACGATCGGCTTCCCGACGCTCAACTTGCGCGTCGCGCACAAACGCCCGGCGATCACCGGCGTCTTCGCGGTGCGCGTACACGGTTTGGCGGGGGATGACGCCGTGCTGGGCGGCGCGGCTTCGCTGGGCGTGCGCCCCACGATCGAAGACGCCGGCAAGGTCTTGCTCGAAACCTATGTCTTCGATTGGGCCGGAGATGCCTACGGCAAGCTGGTGCGGATCGAATTCGTCGCCAAGCTGCGCGACGAACGGAAATATCCAGACCTCGACGCCTTGACCGCGGCCATCCGCGCCGACGAACACGCCGCGCGCGCGGCGCTCGCCTAACCCACCACCCAACCCCCATCACGCCGATCCGGTAGCATTGCGCCTCTTGCGCCGTGGCGCGAGACCACAATTCGATCAACGCACTTGCAGAGCCCGAGGGGGCCAAGGAGCGAACCACATGGCTGACGCCAACAAGAAGGCTGCGCCCGCAGCGAACGCGAAGAACGCAGCGCCCAAATACCCGCTGAACCTGCCCGACACGCCGTTTCCGATGCGCGGCGATCCGCGGCGATCCGCGCCGCGCGCAAAGGCGCGAAAAAATTCGTGCTGCATGACGGCCCGCCTTATGCCAACGGCGAGATCCACATCGGCCATGCGGTCAACAAGATCTTGAAGGACATGATCGTCAAGTCGAAGACGCTGGCCGGCTTCGACGGTGTCTATGTGCCGGGCTGGGATTGCCACGGCATGCCGATCGAAATCCAGATCGAAAAGCAATTCGGCAAGCATCTGCCGCGCGATGAAGTGCAGGCCAAGGCGCGCGCCTATGCGACCGAACAGATCGCCAAACAGATGGGCGATTTCAAGCGCCTGGGCGTGCTCGGCCATTGGGAAAATCCGTACCGCACGATGAATTTCAAGGCCGAAGCCGATGAGATCCGTGCGCTCGGCCAGATGATGGAACGCGGCTTCGTCTATCGCGGCCTCAAGCCCGTCAATTGGTGCTTCGATTGCGGCTCGGCCCTGGCCGAAGCCGAGGTCGAATACCAGGACAAGAAGACGCCCATCATCGACCTCGCCTTCCCGCTCGCCGAAGAAGAGAACGACAAGATCGCGCGCCTGTTCGGCCTGCCCACGCTCGACCGGCCGACCTACACCGTGATCTGGACCACGACGCCCTGGACGATTCCCGCGAACCAGGCGATCAATCTGCATCCCGAACTCGCTTATGCGCTGGTGCGCGCCACGCTGGCCGACGGCCGCGCGGTTTATCTGATCCTCGCGCGCGAACTGGTCGCGTCCTGTCTCGAACGCTATGGCGCCACCGGCGAAGTGGTCAGCACCGTGCCCGGCGAAAACCTCGAACTCGTCAAGTTCAAGCATCCGCTCGCCGAGACCCACCCAGGCTACGACCGGATTTCGCCGGTGTATCTGGGCACCTATGTGGAAGCGACCGCGGGCACGGGCGTCGTGCATTCGGCGCCGGCCTACGGCGTGGAAGACTTCCAGTCGTGCAAGCAGCACGGCATGACCAACGACGAAATCCTGAACCCGGTGCAAGGCGACGGCGTCTATGCGGCCGATCTGCCCTTGTTCGGCGGCATGAAGATCTGGGACGCCAACCCCAAGATCATCGAAGTGCTGCGCGCCTCGGGCAATCTGTTGCACACCGCGACGATGGAGCACAGCTACATGCATTGCTGGCGGCACAAGACGCCGCTCATCTATCGCGCGACCTCGCAATGGTTCGTGCGCATGGATGCGCCCGGTGCCGACAGCGCCGGCGTCATGCAAAAGGTCGAAGTGAAAGAGACCTTGCGCGAGACCGCGCTCAAAGCCATCGAAGCCACGGCCTTTTATCCGCATTGGGGCAAGGCACGCTTGTTCAGCATGATCGCGAACCGGCCCGACTGGTGCATCTCACGCCAGCGCAACTGGGGTGTGCCGCTGCCTTTCTTCACCCACAAGGCCACCGGCGAATTGCATCCGCGCACCCTCGAATTGCTCGAGGTCGCGGCGCAAAAAGTCGAGCAAGGCGGCATCGAGGCGTGGTCTAAAGCCACGGTCGAAGATTTCCTTCCGGCGAGCGAAGCGGCCGAGTATGTGAAGGCGACCGACATCCTCGACGTCTGGTTCGATTCCGGCACCACCCACCGCACGGTCATGCGCGGCTCGCATGCCGAAGACCTCGCCTACCCGGCTGATCTGTATCTCGAAGGCAGCGACCAGCACCGCGGCTGGTTCCATTCGTCCTTGCTGACCGGCTCGGCGCTCGACGGCCGCGCGCCGTACAACGCGCTGCTGACCCACGGCTTCACCGTGGATCCGCAAGGTCGCAAGATGAGCAAGTCGCTGGGCAATGTGGTGCGCCCGCAGGAGGTGAGCGACAAACTCGGTGCCGAGATCATCCGCCTGTGGGTGGCGGCCACCGATTACTCGGGCGAATTGTCGATCGGCGATGAAATCCTCAAGCGCGTGGTCGAGGCCTACCGGCGCATCCGCAACACCTTGCGCTTCCTGCTCGCCAACACCAGCGATTTCGACATCGCGCGCGATGCGGTGCCGGTCGGCGAGATGCTCGAACTCGATCATTATGCGCTCGCGCTCACCGCGCAAATGCAAGACGAAGCGCTCGCGAATTACGAGCAGTACGAGTTCCATCCGGTGGTCGCCAAGCTGCAGACCTTCTGCTCGGAAGACCTCGGCGCCTTCTATCTCGACATCCTCAAAGACCGCCTGTACACCACCGGTGCGAAGAGCCATGCGCGCCGTTCGGCACAGACGGCGCTCTGGCACATCACGGCCAGCATGCTGCGTCTGATGGCGCCCTTCCTGAGCTTCACGGCCGAAGAGGCCTTCGCGATCTTCTCGCCCAACGCAGCCGGCACGATCTTCACCGAGACCTATCACCGGGTGCCGGAGGTGGGTGAGCACGATGCCCTGATCGCCAAATGGGCGCGTCTGCGCGAGATTCGCCGCGCGGTGACGGTGCGCATCGAGGAATTGCGGGCGGCCGGCCAGCTCGGCGCGTCATTGCAGGCCGATGTCGAGATCGCGGCGGCCGGCAGCGATTTCGACTTGCTGTCCAGTCTGGGCGAGGAACTCAAGTTCGTCCTCATCACCTCGAAGGCGCGGTTGCGCCGGCAGGACGGCGAGGCCGGTGCCGATGGCCCGAGTGTGCAGGTGGGCCTGGCGAGCGGGCACAAATGCGAGCGCTGCTGGCATTACGCCGACGATGTCGGCCAGCATGCCGAGCCGACGCTGTGCGGGCGTTGCGTGAGCAATGTCAGCGGCACCGGCGAGCGCCGGACCGTCGCGTGAGGACGGCATGGCAAAGACCAGCGGTACGCTGACGGTGCGGCTCGCCCCGTGGCTCGGCATCGCGGTCGTGGTGATCCTGCTCGATCAGATCACCAAGATCGCGATCCAGCGCGTGTTCGACTTCGGCCAACGTCTGCCCATCATCGAGGGCTTCTTCGATCTGACCCTGCTTTACAACAAGGGCGCCGCGTTCTCGTTTCTCGCCTGGGCCGGCGGGTGGCAGCGCGGCTTCTTCATCGTCGTCGGTGTGGGCGCGGCCCTGTTCATCGTCTGGCTGCTCGCGCGGCACAGCCAACAACGCCTGTTCGCGTTCGCGCTCGCGCTCATCCTCGGTGGCGCCTTGGGCAATGTGATCGACCGCATACTCCACGGACATGTGGTCGACTTCCTGCTCTTTTATTGGCGCACCTGGTACTGGCCGGCTTTCAATGTGGCCGATTGCGCGATCGTCCTGGGCGCCGGATTGCTGATCCTCGACGAACTCGGGCGCGTACGCCGCGCCAAATGACGCGGTGCGGGTAGACTGGCCGCAATGCGCCAGCGACGCACCGGCGCGCTGAACCCAAGGGGTGTTACCGAGATGAACGACCTCGCAGGCAAGCACATCGTTCTGGGCCTCACGGGCGGCATCGCCTGCTACAAGGCGGCCGCGCTGTGCCGCGAACTCACGCGCGTCGGGGCCAGCGTCCAAGTGGTCATGACCGACGCGGCGTGCGAGTTCATCACGACCACCACCATGCAAGCCTTGTCGGGCCATCCGGTCGCCACTTCGCAATGGCGCGGCAGCGAGGCCAATGCGATGCCGCACATCAATCTGACGCGGCGCGCCGATGCGCTGTTGATCGCACCTTGCAGCGCCGATTTCATCGCCAAGCTCGCGCACGGGCAGGCCAATGACCTGCTGTCCACGCTCGCGGTCGCACGCGGGCATTGCCCGTTGCTCGTCGCCCCGGCCATGAATGTCGAGATGTGGACGCATCCGGCGGTGCAGCGCAATTGCGCGCAGATCGCGGCCGACGGCGCGGTCGTGCTGGGCCCGGCCGCGGGCGACCAGGCCTGCGGTGAAGTCGGCATGGGGCGCATGCTCGAACCCGAGCAATTGCGCGACGAGGTGATCGCCTTCTTCCAGCCCAAGCGGCTCAAAGGCAAGCGGGTCGTCGTGACCGCCGGCCCGACCTTCGAGCCGATCGACCCGGTGCGCGGCCTGACCAATCTCTCGTCGGGCAAAATGGGGTATGCGATCGCGCGCGCCGCGCGTGAAGCCGGCGCGCATGTCGTGCTGGTGTCGGGCCCCACCGGCCTGGCCACGCCTACCGGGGTCGAGCGCATCGATGTCCAGCGCGCCGACGAGATGCTGGCCGCGACGCTGGCCGCGATCGACGGGGCCGATGTCTTCGTCTCGGTGGCAGCGGTCGCCGATTGGAAGATCGCGAATGTGGCCGCGACCAAGCTCAAGAAAGAAGGCGGCACGCCCAAACTGGAATTCGCCGCCAATCCCGACATTCTCGCCATCGTCGCCCAGCGCGCGCGCGAAGCCGGTCGGCCGTATTGCGTGGGCTTCGCCGCCGAAAGCGACCATCTGCTCGAAAACGGCGCGCACAAGCGCCTTCGCAAAGGCGTGCCCTTGTTGGTCGGCAACATCGGCACCTTGACCTTCGGCCGCGACGACAACGAGTTCGTGCTGTTCGACGAACAAGGCAGCACGCCGGTCCCGCGCGCCGACAAGCTCACGCTGGCGCGCCGCCTCGTGTCGGAAATCGCTCAACGTCTCGGATGATCCGCGCCATGTCCCGCCTCTCATCGCTCGATCGACTCGCCACGCAAGGACCGCCGAACGGCGATTACGCGCGCTATGTGCAGACCTTGTCGAACACGCTCGCGATACCCAAACCGCAGGCGACGATGGTGCAGGTGACGAGCCGCCCGGTCGTCCTCGCGCGCACGCAACCCCATGCGACGACCGGCGCGCTGGCCACGAGTGGCGCCGCGCCATCGGCTGTCGGCGCGCGGCCCTTGTTCGTTCCGGCACCGACGCCATCACCTCGGCCGAGCACACCTGCGCGCGCCGATGACGAAGATTTCGACGACGACATCGATGAAAACGACGATGACGATGAACCCTTGAGCGACGAGCAGATCGAAGCCCTCAAGCGCGCCATGGCCGCGAACAATGAAAGCGCGAGTCCCGCAGCGGTGAATCTCATCCGCCGTGCCCTCACCGCGATCGGGGTGTCCTTGCTGCTCTGGGTCATCTTCGGCGACGGCAAAGGCTTCTGGATCGTGATCGCCATCGCCGCCTTGTTGATCGGCTCGCGCCTGCGCAAAGCCTGACTACCGGAACCCGATACCTGTGAAAACGCTGCAACTCAAGATTCTCGACAAACGCATGCAGGAGCATCTGCCCGCCTACGCCACGCATGGCTCGGCCGGACTCGATCTGCGCGCCTGTCTCGACGCACCGCTCGAGATCCTGCCCGGCACCACGCACCTGATTCCGACCGGCCTGGCGATCCATATCGCCGACCCCGGCTATGCGGCGATGATCCTGCCGCGCTCGGGCCTGGGCCACAAGCACGGCATCGTGCTGGGCAATCTGGTCGGACTCATCGATTCCGATTACCAGGGCCAGTTGATGGTGAGCACCTGGAACCGCGGCGGCGAGGCCTTCGTGCTCAATCCGATGGAACGCCTCGCGCAACTCGTCATCGTGCCGGTGGTGCAAGTCGAGTTAGCGGTCGTGAGCGAATTCACGACTTCGACGCGCGGCGAAGGCGGTTTCGGCTCCACGGGGAAGCACTGATCCCCCAAATCGGGTAGGCCCGCTCAGAGTGTGCGCTGTATCACGACGCCTTTGTGCCAGTCGTCCTAGCATGAAGCCATCGATGACGCAGCCGTGAGCGTTTGACCATCGCGGCACGCGTGGGAGGCCATCATGACCGGGATCATCTTTCGCAAGACCAAGGCAGGGGTGGCGGCGATCGGCGACCGGGTCGGGTCTTTGCCGCGTGGCTTGCGGACCTTGCTGATCCTTGTGAACGGCGAAACGCCGACCGAGTTGTTGCTCGATCAAGCGCATGCGCTGCACCAGGGCGAAGCCGCCCTCATCGAATTGCTGCACCTCGGCCTGATCGAGCCCAATACCGGTGTGCTGATCGATCCGACCACCACCGAGAATTTCGCGCCGGCCGCGCTGCAAACGTCGGGGCCGATCCCAGAAGCCATGCGCAGCCTCGCGCTGGCGCGCGCTTATGCCGCCGCCTACATGCGCGATTTCACCGGCGACCAGACCGACACCTTCGCCACCTTGTTCACCCATGCCGAGAACGAGAGCGAGTTGCTGCATCTGATCGAAAACTGTGCGCAAGTGATCGCCGATGTCGATGGCGTTGAATCGGCCGCGCGTTTCACACGACGCACCCGCGCTTTGCTCCCGATGGCGGCCTGACCCCCTGGGCAAGCGCGCGCGGTGCACACCGCGGCACATGCCCGCGCGTTCATCGCACGCCAACAAAAACGCCCGCACTGTCGAACAGCGCGGGCGTTTTGCCAATCGGACCGTAGGCTGGATCAGGCCAGCGATTCTTCGGTCTCGGCGGCAGGACGCGCCTGGTCTTCCGGAAATTCCAGGACCACGCTCTCGTCGTCGCCCTCGCCCTTCATGTCGACGACCACGCGTCCGCCATTGACCAGCCGCCCGAACAGCAATTCGTCGGCCAAGGCCTTGCGGATCGTGTCCTGGATCAGGCGCGCCATCGGGCGCGCACCCATCAGCGGATCGAAGCCCTTGGCCGCGAGATGGTGGCGCACCGCGTCGGTGAAGCTGACGTCCACCTTCTTCTCGTGCAACTGCTCTTCGAGTTGCATCAGGAACTTCTCGACCACACGCAGGATGATGTCTTCGTCGAGCGCGCGGAAGTTGATGATGGCATCGAGGCGGTTGCGGAATTCCGGCGTGAACATGCGCTTGATTTCCGACATTTCGTCGCCGGCCTTCTTGTTCGGCTCGCCGAAGCCGATCCCGCGCTTTTGCAGGGTCTCGGCGCCCGCATTCGTCGTCATGATGACGATGACGTTGCGGAAGTCGGCCTTGCGCCCGTTGTTGTCGGTCAGGGTGCCGTGGTCCATCACTTGGAGCAGGATATTGAAGATGTCCGGGTGGGCCTTTTCGATTTCGTCGAGCAAAAGCACCGCATGCGGCTTCTTGCTGATGGCTTCGGTCAGCAACCCGCCCTGGTCGAAGCCGACATAGCCCGGAGGCGCACCGATCAGACGCGACACCGCATGGCGCTCCATGTACTCCGACATATCGAAGCGGATCAGTTCGATGCCGAGTACATAGGCGAGCTGCTTGGCGACTTCGGTCTTGCCCACGCCGGTCGGGCCGCTGAACAAGAAGGAACCGATCGGCTTTTCGGGCTTGCCGAGGCCGGAACGCGCCATCTTGATCGCGGCGGCCAAGGCTTCGATCGCCGGGTCCTGGCCGAACACGGTCGCCTTGAGGTCGCGGTCGAGGGTTTGCAGCTTGCTGCGGTCGTCGCTCGACACGGTGGCCGGCGGAATGCGCGCGATCTTGGAAATGATGTCCTCGATCTCGGCCTTGCCGATGGTCTTCTTCTGCTTGCTCTTGGGCAGAATCCGTTGCGCCGCGCCGGCTTCGTCGATCACATCGATCGCCTTGTCGGGCAGATGACGGTCGTTGATGTACTTGGCCGCCAATTCGGCCGCCGAGGTGAGCGCCTGCGACGAATACTTGACGCCGTGATGCTCTTCGAAGCGCGACTTCAGCCCGCGCAGAATCTCGACCGTCTGTTCGACCGTCGGTTCATTGACATCGATCTTCTGGAACCGGCGCGACAGCGCGTGATCCTTTTCGAAGATGCCGCGGTATTCGTTGTAGGTGGTCGCGCCGATGCACTTGAGCTGGCCCGAACTCAGCGCGGGCTTGAGCAGATTCGACGCATCGAGCGTGCCGCCCGAGGCCGAACCGGCGCCGATCAGGGTGTGGATCTCGTCGATGAACAGCACCGATTGCGGGTTGTCCTTGAGCTGCTTGAGCACCGCCTTCAGGCGCTGCTCGAAATCGCCGCGATACTTGGTGCCCGCGAGCAAGGCGCCCATGTCGAGCGAATAGACGATCGCGTTCTCGAGGATTTCGGGCACTTCGTTCTTGACGATGCGCCAGGCCAGGCCTTCGGCGATCGCGGTCTTGCCCACGCCGGCTTCGCCGACCAGCAGCGGATTGTTCTTGCGCCGGCGGCACAGCACCTGAATGACGCGCTCGACTTCGGGTTCGCGCCCGATCAGCGGATCGATCTTGCCTTCGGCCGCCGCCTTGTTCAGGTTTTGCGTGAATTGATCGAGCGGCGTTTCCTTGGTGTTGGCGTTCTCGCCGTCCTGCTCCTGCTCGGTCGCTTCCTTCTTCTGCGGCTCGCTCGCCGCGGCCTTGCTGATGCCGTGCGAGATGTAATTCACCACATCGAGGCGCGTGATGCCTTGCTGGTGCAGGTAATAGACGGCGTGCGAATCCTTTTCGCCGAAGATGGCGACCAGGACGTTCGCGCCCGTCACTTCCTTCTTGCCGTTGCTCGTGCTTTGCACATGCATGATGGCGCGCTGGATCACGCGCTGAAAGCCGAGCGTCGGCTGGGTGTCGATCTCTTCGGTGCCGGGCACCTTGGGCGTGTTGTCGTCGATGAAATTCTTCAACGACTTGCGCAGGTCTTCGATGTTGCAGGCGCAGGCCCGCAGCACCTCGGCCGCCGACGGGTTGTCGAGCAGGGCGAGCAGCAAATGCTCGACCGTGATGAACTCGTGCCGCGCCTGCCTGGCCTCCACGAACGCCATGTGAAGACTGACTTCCAACTCTTGCGCAATCATGCTTCCTCCATCACGCACTGCAACGGGTGTTGATGTTGCCGTGCAAAATCGACCACTTGCTCGACCTTGGTGGCCGCGACATCACGAGGATATACGCCGCAGACGCCGCGCCCCTCGCGATGAACCTTCAGCATGACTTGCGTCGCCTTCTCGCGCCCCATGCCAAAAAACTTCTGCAAGACTGCCACGACGAACTCCATCGGCGTGTAATCGTCGTTGAGCAGCAGCACCTGGTACATCGGCGGTGGTTTGGCCGTTTGTGCCTGCCGCTCGGTCACGACCTGTTCGTCTTGCTTGGTACTCATGAAACCTATTCTATGGAATCAACCCGATTCCGCAATTATCGTACCTACGCACGATGTCGCAGATGTGGGCAATTGACGGGTATTTCTACCCCAGTATGAGCAAGGTTGATTCCACCCGGCACTTTGTCGCAGCACGCGCGCACCATGGGGAGCCTTCGATCATCGAATCGGCATCACGTGTTTTGGGTACTTCCAGACTGGTGTTTATGCGCCGAAACCGCCTTGACTTCGAGGGTGATTGCCCAAAAAATCCGCAGCGTGCTTGTTGTCTTGCACCTTCTCAGGTAGCCCGGCAACCCAGTGGCGCCCCCCGAAGCAGCCCCCCACAAGCGGCGTCAAGTCAGCAATCACTCAGGCGAGTTGCGCACCAGCCCCGCCGCCCGGTCCTCCTGAAGCTGCGACCAAGTTTCCAACAGCAGCGAGGTTCACCAGTAGGCTAGCCCAGGATGCAGCTCTTGTTGCAAATGATCAGGGAAGAAAGCAGGCAGAAATGGCAACAGGCACCGTGAAGTGGTTCAACGACGCCAAGGGTTTCGGCTTCATCACGCCCGACGATGGTGGCGAAGACTTGTTCGCGCATTTTTCAGCCATCCAGATGGGCGGCTTCAAAACGCTCAAAGAGGGCCAGAAGGTGAGCTTCGAAGTCGTGCAAGGCCCCAAAGGCAAGCAGGCATCGAATATCCAGACCGCCTGACCCCTCGCCGCCGCGCAAACGAAATGGCCGCAGGTTTCACAACCTGCGGCCATTGTCATTGGATGGCCAAAGACGCCAGCCACCGTGGTGTTTACATGTTGTCGATCATGACCTGACCGAAGCCGGAGCACGACACCTGGGTCGCACCTTCGAGCAGGCGCGCGAAGTCATACGTGACCTTCTTGCTCAGGATCGACTTTTCCATCGAACTGATGATGAGGTCGGCCGCCTCGAACCAGCCCATATGGCGCAGCATCATTTCGGCCGAAAGGATTTCCGAGCCCGGGTTCACGTAATCCTTGCCGGCATACTTGGGCGCGGTGCCGTGGGTGGCTTCGAACATCGCCACTGAATCCGACAGATTCGCCCCGGGGGCGATGCCGATCCCGCCGACTTGAGCGGCGAGCGCGTCGGACACGTAATCGCCGTTCAGATTCAAGGTTGCGATCACCGAGTATTCAGCCGGACGCAACAGGATCTGTTGCAGGAAGGCGTCGGCGATCGCGTCCTTCACCACGATGTCCTTGCCGGTCTTCGGGTTTTTGAATTTGCACCACGGGCCGCCATCGATCAGTTCGGCGCCGAACTCCTTCTGAGCCAGGCCATAGCCCCAATCACGGAAGCCACCTTCGGTGTACTTCATGATGTTGCCCTTGTGCACGATGGTCACCGACGGCTTGTCGTTGTCGATCGCGTACTGGATGGCCTTGCGGACCAGGCGCTCGGTGCCCTCGCGCGAGACCGGCTTGATCCCGATGCCCGAGGTTTCCGGGAAACGGATCTTCTTGACGCCCATTTCCTTGGTCAGGAAGGCGATGACCTTCTTGGCCTGCTCCGATTCGGCCGCCCATTCGATGCCGGCGTAGATGTCTTCCGAGTTCTCGCGGAAGATGACCATATCGGTCTTTTCCGGTTCCTTGACCGGCGAAGGCACACCCTTGAAATAGCGCACCGGCCGCAGACAGACGTACAGGTCGAGTTCCTGGCGCAAGGCGACGTTCAGCGAGCGGATGCCGCCGCCGACCGGGGTCGTCAACGGACCCTTGATCGAGACCACGTAGTCCTTGAGGATCTGCAGGGTTTCTTCGGGCAGCCAGACGTCGGGGCCATACACCTTGGTCGACTTTTCGCCGGCGTAGATTTCCATCCAGTGGATCTGCTTCTTGCCACCGTAAGCCTTCGCGACGGCCGCATCGACGACCTTGATCATCACCGGCGTGATGTCGAAACCGGTGCCATCGCCCTCGATGTACGGAATGATGGGATTCTCAGGAACGTTGAGCGAGAAGTCGGCATTCACCGTGATCTTCTTGCCGCCCTGCGGGATCTTGACGTGTTGGTACATCGATGTGCCTCCGCTGTTGGGACCTTGTGGGTGATGGAATCGCGATTATGAACGCAAGTGCTGCCTTGGCGGACCGTCGGTAGATCAAGCTTTCCAGGGCCTACGGGCAGCATGTCTTATATAAGACACAAGACTTGGCATTATGCCCAAGTTTTCGCGATGTGAGCACTCATTGCCGCAATGCGAAATCCAAACGCCGCGCCGGCCGCGCCGCGATTGGGCGCCGGTCCGCCCCGCCGCCCGCGCCGGCCGCGAAAAATCCGCTCACTCGTGTCAACGCCGCCATCCGAACCGGCGTTCAGGGCTCTGGCGCTCGTGTGCCGCGCGGCACCGCGCCAAGTCAAAACCACTCTAGAGAGGAAACACCATGAAGCTGATCGTCGCCCTGGTCTCGTCGCTGTTCGCCGCCGCCGCCTTCGCCCAAGCCGCCGCCCCGGCCGCTGCCCCCGCCGCGCCGGCCAAGGCCGAAGCCAAGGCCGCCGCCCCGGCCGCCAAGGAAGAAAAGAAGGAAGCGAAGAAGGAAGCCAAGAAGGAAGAAAAGAAAGAAGCGAAGAAGGAAGCCAAGAAGGAAGAAGCGAAGAAGTAATCTTCCCGGGTCTATCCGACTCGATGAAGGGCGGGCTCTCCCGCCCTTTTTCATTTCTGGCCGCCGACTGAAAGCGCGGGCACAATCGCTCGCCTTCGCACCATTTGGTCCAATCCGCCCCGATGAAACGCACACTCTTGTCGATCGCGCTCTGTACCGGCCTGCTGGCCGTGGGCGCCCAGGCGCAGGCGCAACAAGTGTCGCAACCGACACTGCCCATCGTTCCACTCAGTACCGGGATCTATGTCATCCAGGCCGAATTCGCGAGCACGCCCAAGCAGCAGCAGATCGGCCTCATGGGCCGCACCGGCCTGCCGGCCAATGGCGGCATGCTGTTCGACTTCGGCCAGGCCTCGCTGCATTGCATGTGGATGCGCAACACCCTGATTCCCCTTTCGGTCGCCTTCATCGACGAGCAAGGCGTGATCGCCAACATCGAAGACATGGCGCCCAAGACGGAAGACTCGCATTGCGCCGCGCGCCCGGCGCGTTACGCGCTCGAAATGTCGCAAGGCTGGTTTGCCAAGCGCGGGATCAAGGCCGGCGCCACCGTTTCGGGGTTGAAAAAACCCTGATCGCAGCATGTGAGGTATGTCGGGATCGCCACAAATCGGGCGCCGGCACGCGGCCAAAGCGCCCGCCTATCCGGCGCAAAAACGCAGAATGCTGATTTCCCGACTAATTTAGTCGCTGGCACGGGTGTTGCAGAAGGATCGCTGTCGTCGATTCCTTTTTCTGCGAGCGACCCATGCCGGACCCGATCTATCTCGATTATTCCGCGACCACGCCGGTCGATCCGCGCGTTGCGCAGGCCATGTGGCCCTGGCTGGTCGAAAAGTTCGGCAACCCGGCCAGTCGTTCGCATGCGTACGGTTGGGCCGCCGAAGAAGCGGTCGAGAACGCGCGCGCCCAGGTCGCCGCGCTGATCAACGCCGATCCACGCGAAATCGTCTGGACTTCGGGCGCCACCGAAGCCAACAACCTCGCCATCAAGGGCGCGGCGCAATTCCTGGCTGCGCGCGGGCGTCACATCATCACGGTCAAGACCGAGCACAAATCGGTGCTCGATACCGCGCGCGAACTTGAACGTCTGGGCTTTTCCGCGACCTTCCTCGATGTGGATGCCGACGGCCTGGTCGATCCGCAAGCGGTGGCCGAAGCAATCCGCCCCGACACGACGCTGGTGTCGATGATGATCGTCAACAACGAGACCGGTGTGGTGCAAGACGTGGCCGCGGTGGCGCGCATCTGCCGCGCACGCGGCGTGCTCCTGCATTGCGATGCGGTGCAAGCGATCGGCAAACTGCCCGTCGACGTGGAGGCGATCGGATGCGATCTGCTGACCATGTCGGCGCACAAGATCTATGGCCCGAAGGGCATTGGCGCGCTGTATGTGCGGCGCAAGCCGCGCGTGCGCATCGAGCCGCAAATCCACGGCGGCGGCCATGAGCGCGGCATGCGCTCGGGCACCCTGCCCGTGCATCAGATCGTCGGCATGGGCGAAGCGCTGCGCATCGCGCGCGAAGAAATGCCGGCCGAGATCGAACGCGTGCGCGCCTTGCGCGAGCGTCTGCAGGCGGGCCTGTCCACGCTCGACGAGGTGTACGTCAACGGCAGTCTCGAACACCGGATCGCGCACAACCTCAATCTGAGCTTCGCCTTCGTCGAAGGCGAATCGTTGATCATGGGCTGCAAAGGCATCGCGGTGTCGTCGGGCTCGGCCTGCACCTCGGCCAGCCTCGAACCCAGTTATGTGCTGCGCGCCATGGGCCGCAGCGATGAACTCGCGCACAGCTCGATCCGCTTCACGCTCGGCCGCTTCACGACCGAAGCCGAGATCGATGCCGCCATCGCCGAAGTGAAAGGCTGCGTGCAGCGCCTGCGCGAATTGAGCCCGTTGTGGGAAATGCATTGCAACGGCATCGACCTTGCTTCGGTGCAATGGGCGGCGCACTGATCCACACATCGCATCGATCCGACCCTCTGGAGAAAACACCATGTCCTACAGCGAGAAAGTCATCGACCATTACGAAAACCCGCGCAATGTCGGCAGTTTCGGCGCGGACGAAGATGGCGTGGGCACCGGCATGGTCGGCGCGCCGGCCTGCGGCGATGTGATGCGATTGCAGATCAAGGTCGTTGACGGTGTCATCACCGATGCGCGCTTCAAGACCTACGGCTGCGGCTCGGCGATCGCCTCGTCTTCGCTCGTGACCGAATTGGTCAAGGGCATGACGATCGACGAAGCGCTCGAACTCAAGAACACCCAGATCGCCGAAGAACTCGCGCTGCCGCCGGTGAAGATCCATTGCTCGATCCTGGCCGAAGACGCGATCAAGGCCGCGATTTCCGATTACCGCGAGCGCACCGACAGTGCCGCGCCCGCGCAGGCGCAAGTCGCTTGAATCTCGCCGCCCACGACGCCCCATCAGCCCCATCTGGAAAACATTTCTAAGCAACAGGAGTTGCCATGACCGCCGAAGCCCTTGCCCTGCCCATCCAGTTCACCGACGGCGCGCTCGCCAAGGTGCGCGAACTGATCGAAGACGAAGGCAATGCCGATCTGAAGCTGCGCGTGTATGTCTCGGGCGGCGGCTGCTCGGGATTCCAATACGGCTTCGCGTTCGATGAAGCGCCCAACGACGACGACATGGTGTTCGAAGCCAGCGGCGTGAACATCCTGGTCGATTCGATGAGCCTGCAATACCTGGGCGGCGCCGAGGTGGACTACCAGGACGGGCTCGAAGGTTCGCGCTTCGTCATCACCAACCCGAACGCCACCTCGACCTGCAGTTGCGGCAGTTCGTTCTCGGTCTGAACCTTTCAGGGAGACTCGCCATGACCATCAGCGTGACTGAAAAAGCGGCGCGCCACATCACGCGCTCGATCGCCAAACGCGGCAAAGGCCTGGGCCTGCGCCTGGGCGTGCGCACCAGCGGCTGCTCGGGTCTGGCCTATGCGATCGAATATGTCGATGAAGTGACCCCCGAGGACCTCAGCTTCGAGAGCCATGGCGTCAGCCTGTACATCGATCCCAAGAGCCACACCATCTTGCAAGGGACCGAACTCGACTTCGTGCGCGAAGGCCTGAACGAAGGCTTCAAGTTCAACAACCCGAACGCGAAATCGACTTGCGGTTGCGGCGAAAGCTTCACGGTCTGAGCGCGCTGCCGCGCCCGGTCCGCCCACATCCCCGCTTACCCTCTCGTGGCTTCACGGCCACTTTGAATGCCGATGCGCCCCGCGCGCATCGGCATGTTTTTCGAGCCACGAGTCCCCGGCATACCCGAGTGAATCGCTCGCTCAATGCACTCGGTGCGCCGCGAAACCTGCTTGTCGAAATGCCGACAATCGCCACAGCGGCGCTTTGCGCAACGCTGCGCAAATTAGCAAGTCAATGATTTATCAGGATTTTTTCCCTTGGCACAACGATTGCACTGGTCGTGTGCGGAGGGAACGATGGCCACCATCAACGACACGACACTGCGCGACGGCGAACAGACCGCAGGCGTTGCATTCAGCACCGACGAGAAGCTCGCGATCGCGCGCGCGCTCGACGCGCTGGGCGTTCCCGAACTCGAAGTCGGCATCCCCGTCATGGGCGCCGAAGAACGCGAAATCATCAATGCGATCGCCGACCTGAACCTGGGCGCGGCGCTCATGGTCTGGGGCCGCATGTGTGATGCCGATCTCGCGGCCGCGCGCGCCTGCCGGGTCGACCTCGTGCATCTGTCGGTGCCGGTCTCCGACATCCAGATCGAAGCCAAGCTGCGCCGCGACCGCCGCGCCGTGCTCGATCTGGTCAACAATTTCGTGCCGCATGCGATCGACGCGATCGGCGCGCCGATTTCGGTCGGCTTCGAAGACGCCTCGCGTGCCGACCCGGGCTTCTTGCACGCGGTCGCCGAGGCCGCCGAACGCGCCGGCGCACGCCGTGTGCGCTATGCGGACACCCTGGGCATCCTCGATCCGTTCAGCACTTTTGAGCAGGTCGCGGCCTTGCGGCGCGTCTGCGGCATCGAAATCGAAATCCATGCCCACAACGATCTGGGCCTCGCCACCGCGAACACCCTGGCCGCGATCCGCGCCGGCGCCACGCATGCGAGCACCACCGTCAACGGCCTGGGCGAACGCGCGGGCAATGCGCCGATCGAGGAAGTCGCGATGGCGCTGCGCCATCTGCACGGCATTGAAACCGGCATCGATACGCGCGCCCTGATCGAAGTCTCGCATCTGGTCGCGCAAGCCTCGGGCCGGCCGGTCGCGCCCAACAAGAGCATCGTCGGCGCCGCCGTGTTCTGGCACGAGAGCGGCATCCATGTCGATGGCCTGCTCAAGGACGCGCGCAATTACGAAGGCTTTCCGCCCGCCGAAGTCGGCGCGCGCCATACCACGGTGCTCGGCAAGCATTCGGGTTCGAGCGGGGTGCGCCATGCCTATGCCCAGCTCGGCGTCGCGCTCGACGAGCGTCAGGTCGCCGTGCTGCTCACGCGCATCCGCGGCTTCGCGGTTCAGCACAAGCGCGCGCCGACGCGCATCGATTTGTTGCGCTTTCATGCCGAGATCGCGCCCTTGCCCGCCGGCCAAGGCCATTGACATGCACAGCGCCGATACCGCCATGTCCGCCCCCGGCCCCGACCACGCGCCGCGCCTGGGGATGTGGCGCCAGTTGCGCGAGGATTGCGCCTGCGTGTTCGCGCGCGATCCGGCGGCGCGCAACAAGTTCGAAGTGCTGCTGCTCTATCCCGGCGTGCATGCGATCGCTCTGCACCGGATCGCGCATGCCTGGTGGCGCAACGGCTTCAAGTTCCCGGCCCGGGCGCTGGCGTATTTCGCGCGCTGGCTGACTTCGATCGAGATCCATCCGGCGGCGCAGATCGGCCGGCGCTTCTTCATCGACCATGGCTGCGGCGTGGTGATCGGCGAGACCGCCGTGATCGGCGACGACGTGACCCTCTACCACGGTGTGACGCTCGGCGGCACTTCCTGGAGTCCGGGCAAACGCCATCCAACCATCGGCGACGGGGTGGTGATCGGCGCGGGCGCCAAGGTGCTCGGCAACATTCTGGTCGGCGCGCATGCGCGCGTCGCGGCGAACTCGGTCGTCATCGAAGAAGTCCCGGCCGGCATGACGGTGGTCGGCATTCCGGGACGCATCGTCAAACCGCGTGAAGTACGCCGTGTGCGCGCCGGGATGATCGATCTGGACCATCACGAAGTCCCCGATCCGGTCGGCCGCGCCCTGGGTTGCCTGCTCGATCGCGTCGAATTCCTCGAAGCCCGTCTGACCGAGCAACGCGCCGGCACCAGCGCCAGCCGCATCGCCCAACCGCATATCGACGCGCCGGTCCAGTGCGCCGATTGCTCCGACACCTGTTCCCCGACCAAGGAAGAACGCCATGCCGATGCTTGAACGCCTCCAACGCCTGTCCTCGGCCGAAGAGTTCTTTCATTTCTTCAGCCTCGATTACGAACAGTCGGTGCTCAATGTGAGCCGGCTGCACATCCTCAAGCGCTTCAACCAATACCTCGCGCGCGAATCGTTCGAAGGTCTGGCCGAAGCCCAGCAACTCGCGCGCGGCCGCACCTTGCTCGCGCGCGCCTACAGCGACTTTCTCAGCACCACCGCGCAGGAAGCCAAGCTGTTCAAGGTCTTTCAAGACGCCGCGGGCATGCAGCAAGTCGGCATTGACAAGCTGCGCGCCACCTTGCCTTCGCGCGCGAGCGCCTGACCCGGAATTCAAGGAGCCACGCAATGCACATCGTCGTTTGCATCAAGCAGGTGCCCGATTCGGCGCAGATCCGCGTCCATCCGGTCACCAACACCATCATGCGCCAGGGCGTGCCGGCGGTCGTGAATCCGTACGACCTGTTCGCGCTCGAAGAAGCGCTGCGCCTCAAGGACAAATACGGCGGCCGCGTGACCGTGCTCAGCATGGGCCCGATGCAAGCCGAAATGGCGATGCGCAAGGCGCTGTCGTTCGGTGCCGATGATGCGATCCTGATCTCGGACCGCGCGTTCGCGGGTTCCGACACGCTCGCGACCAGCTTCGCGCTGGCCGCCGCGATCAAGACCATCCAGAAGAACATGCCGGTCGACATCATCTTCACCGGCAAGCAGACCATCGACGGCGACACCGCCCAGGTCGGCCCCGGCATCGCCAAGCGCCTCGACTACCAATTGCTGACCTATGTCTCGAAGATCCGCAATGTCGACGAAGACAAGCGCACGATCGAAATCGAGCGCCGCGCCGAAGGCGGCGTTCAGCACATCACCACCAAGCTGCCGGTGCTGATCACGATGCTCGAAGGCACCAACGAGATGCGCTTCGCGACCATGGAAAACATGTTCCGCGCCGCGCGCTTCCCGCTCAAGGTCTGGAACCGCGAACAGGCCGGCATCGAAGACCCGGTCAATGTCGGCCTCAAAGGCTCGCCCACGCTAGTGTCCAAGGTGTTTGCGCCCAAGCCCAAGAGCGTGCCCGCAGAAATGATCGAAACCGAATCGGGCGCGCCCGAAGACGTGGTCGACACGCTGCTCATGAAGGCATTCACGCGCTTCCCGCAAGTCGAGAAGCAAGTCGTCACGCAAGGTCAGGTGTAGGAGAACCACGATGAGCGAAGCCCCCGCCGCCAAGCCCGCAGCGCGCAAGAAAGAGCTGCCCGAACACCTCAAGGTCTACAAGGACGTCTGGGTGTTCATCGAACACGAACAAGGCCATGTGCATACGGTCTCGTGGGAACTGTTGGCCGAAGGCCGCAAGCTCGCCGACAAGCTCGGCGTGCAATTGTGCGGCGTGCTGCTCGGCCCCACGGGCGACCTGCTCGGCAAGTTCTGCAAGGACGCCTTCGCCTATGGTGCCGACAAGTGCTACACCATCCGCGACGAGATCCTGCGCAATTACCGCAATGAGCCGTTCACCAAGGGCCTGACCGATCTGGTCAACAAGTACAAGCCCGAGATCCTGTTGCTCGGCGCGACCGTGCAAGGCCGCGACCTCGCCGGGTCGGTGGCGACCACGCTCAAGACGGGCCTGACCGCCGACTGCACCGAACTGGCCATCGACATGGACAACCGCGGTCTGGCCGCGACGCGCCCGACCTTCGGCGGCTCGTTGTTGTGCACGATCGTCACGCAAAACTTCCGCCCGCAGATGGCGACCGTGCGGCCGCGCGTGATGCGCATGCCCGAAAACTACGACGGCTCGCGCAACGGCGAGATCGTCGAAGACGCGCTCGGCATGATCGAGACCAGCATCATCACCAAGGTGCTCGAATACATCCCCGACGCCAACCAAGACAAGCCGCAACTGCCGTTCGCCGACATCATCGTCTCGGGCGGCAAGGGCATGAAGAAGCAGGAAAACTTCAAGCTGATCTGGGACCTCGCCAAGGTGCTCGGCGCCGAAGTCGGCGGCTCGCGCCCGGTGGTGCAGGCCGGCTGGCTCGAACTCGACCGCCAGGTCGGCCAAAGCGGCAAAACCGTGCGTCCCATGTACATCGCGGCCGGCATCTCGGGCGCGATCCAGCACCGCGTCGGCATGGACGGCTCGGATTGCATCATCGCCATCAACGCCGATCCGAACGCGCCGATCTTCCAGTTCGCGCATTACGGCATCGTCGGCAACGCGATGACCATCCTGCCTGCGCTGACCAAGGCGTTTGCCCAGCACATTAAGCTCGCGCGCGAAGGAGTGGCGGCGTGAACCCTGATCGCAACCACCGCCAGCTCACCTCAGTTTCGCTGCAAGGAGATCGTCATGCCTGAACGTTTTGATGCCATCGTCATCGGCGCCGGCCCGTCGGGCAACGCCGCGGCGTACACCCTGGCCAAGGCCGGCCGCAAGGTGCTGCAGATCGAGCGCGGCGAAACGCCGGGCTCCAAGAATGTGCAGGGCGCGATCCTCTATGCCGACATGCTCGAGAAGATCATCCCCGACTTCCGCGAGGACGCGCCGCTCGAACGCCACATCATCGAACAGCGCATGTGGCTGCTCGACGATGATTCGCATGTTTCGATGAATTACCGCTCGGAGAAGTTCAATCAACAGCCGGGCAATCGCTACACCATCATCCGCGCGCAATTCGACAAATGGTTCTCGGAGAAGGTCATCGAGGCCGGCGCGCTGGTGATCAACGAAACCACGGTGACCAACCTGCTGATGGACGGCCACCGCGTGGTCGGCGTGGCCACCGACCGCGTCGGCGGCGAGGTCTATGCCGATGTGGTGATCCTGGCCGACGGCGTGAATTCGATGCTCGCGCGCAAGGCCGGCTTCCGTGCCGAGATCAAGCCCGAACATGTGGCGCTCGCGGTGAAGGAAATCCACTTCATGCCGCAGGAACTGATCGAACAACGCTTCAACATCACCGGTGATGCGGGCGTGGTCATCGAGATGGTCGGCAAGATCACCAAGGGCATGATGGGGACCGCTTTCCTGTACACCAACAAGGAATCGATCACCTTCGGCATCGGCTGCATGCTGTCGGACTTCAAGCAGCAGGACGTCACGCCCTACCAATTGCTCGACGACATGCGCGCGCATCCGAGCATCGCGCCGCTGCTCGAAGGCGGCGAGATGAAGGAATACGCGGCCCACCTGATTCCCGAAGGCGGCTTCGATGCGATGCCCAAGCTTTACGGCGACGGCTGGGTCATCGTCGGCGACTCGGGCGGCATGGTCAACGCGGTGCACCGCGAAGGCTCGAACCTCGCGATGACCTCGGGCCGACTGGCCGCCGAGACCATCGCCGCGCTCGCGGCCGAAGGCAAGGATTTCACCGCGAAGAACCTGGCGCGCTACCAGAAGGCGCTCGAAGAATCCTTCGTGCTCAAGGACTTGAAGAAGTATCGCGACATGCCGCCGATCTTCCACAAGAACCCGCACTTCTTCTCGAGCTACCCGGAACTCATCAACCGCGCCGCGCACGAAATGCTGGTCGTCGACGGCGTCGACAAGAAGTCGAAGGAAAAGGCCATCAAGCGCGAGTTCCGCACCAAGCGCGGCCTGTTCGGGATGGTGTCCGATGCATTCAAGGTATGGAGGGCATTCGAATGAGTGCTGTGTCTGCGAAGATCGAAGAAAAGCTGTTCCAGAACCGTTATCGCGTCGATGCGGGCCGGCCGCACATCCAGATCAAGGATGCGAACATTTGCGCCGACACCTGCCAGACCAAGCAATGCACGGTCTGTTGCCCGGCCGGTTGCTGGACCAACGACGGCACCGGCCGCGTCACGCTGATTTCCGATGGTTGCCTCGAATGCGGCACCTGCCGGGTGATCTGCGACGAGCATCGCAACGTGGAGTGGGAATATCCGCGCGGCGGTTACGGCATCCTGTTCAAGTTCGGCTGATCGGATGACCGCGGTCGTGCAACCGGACGCGGTCGCCGTCGGCGACCGCGTGCATTGGATCGGCGCGCTCGATCCGGGCATGCGCACGTTCGATCTGATCCTGCGCACCCCCAACGGCACCACCTACAACAGCTATTGCGTGCGCGGCAGCGACGGCGTCGCGATCATCGACACCGTCAAGGAAGAGCACGCCGACGAATTCTTCGCGCGCCTCGAAGCGGTCTGCCGCTACGACGAAATCAAGGCGGTCGTGCTCAACCATCTCGAGCCCGATCATGCCGGCGCGCTACCCGAACTCGTGCGGCGCGCGCCGCAGGCGCGGCTATACATCTCGGCCTCGGGGCTGGGCATGCTCAAGGCCATCTTGAAGCGCCTGCCCAACGCCGAACGCATCCCGTGCACGACGGTGACGACCGGCGATACGGTGGACCTCGGCGACCGGTCCTTGCACTTCCTGCAAACGCCTTATCTGCATTGGCCCGACACCATGTGCACCTGGGTGCCCGAAGAGCGCCTGCTGTTCTCGGGCGACGTGTTCGGCTGCCACTTCTGCGATGCGCGTTTGTTCGACGACCAATGCGGCGACTTCCGCTTCGCGTTCGATTATTACTACGCGCACATCATGCGGCCGTTCCGGCAGTTCGTGCTCGATGCGCTCGAACTCATCGACCCGCTCGACGCGCAATGCATCGCGCCCGCGCACGGGCCGATCCTGCGCAGCATGCACCGCAGCTATGTCGAGCGTTACCGGCAGTTGTCGCAGCCGCGCGCGCCGGGCGCCGCGAAGACCTTGCTGGTCTTCTACCTGTCGAGCTACGGCAATACCAAGCGCATGGCCGAGGCGGTCGTCGATGGCGCGAGCCAGGTCGACGGCCTGCGCGTATCGCTCTACGACCTCGAAGGCGCCGAGATCGAGCCCTTCGTCGATCTGATCGAAGACGTCGATGCGTTCGCGATCGGCTCGCCGACCATCAACGGCGACGCGGTCAAGACGGTCTGGGATCTGCTCTCATCGCTGACGCGCGTGCACGTCAAGGGCAAGATCGGCGCGGCCTTCGGCAGCTACGGCTGGAGCGGCGAAGCGGTCCGTCTCATCGAGGAGCGCATGCGCGGCCTGAAGCTGCGCACGCCGGTGAACGGCGTGAAGATCAAGCTCATCCCCAACGAACAGGATCTCGACACCTGCCGCGCCTTCGGCGAAGAGCTCGGGCGCTGGGTGCTCGGCCGCCAGGGCCCGCGCGAGATCGACCTTTCGGACCTCGTCGCCGCACCGGCGGCGTGATCCAGGCAGCAGCCAACCCGCCAAGAGGCCCCCATGAACGATAAAGTCAAAGTCACCTTCTCCGATGTCAGCGTCACGGTCACCGTCCCCAAGGGCACGCGCATCATCGATATTTCGGAAAAGGTCGGCTCCTACATCGCCTACAACTGCCGCGAAGGCGAGTGCGGCAGCTGCATGTTCCATGTGATCGAAGGCTACGACAATCTTTCCAAGATGGGCGTGCTCGAAAAATCGACGCTGCTCAATGCCTTCCACGAGATCATCGACGGCTGGCGCAAGGTCGACGATCCGGCCGAACTGGTCGAGCGCATCCAACGCGAGAACATCGGCGGCAAGAAATGCCGCCTGGCCTGCCAGACCAAGGTCGAAGGCGACGTCACGGTCGCGCCGTTCTGAGATCTTCCAAAACAACGCGCCGTCCCTCTGGAGCTCCACCATGGCCTTGCCCAAGCGACAAGTCTTCGTCTGCACCCAACAGCGCCCACCCGGTCATCCGCGCGGTTCTTGCGCCCAGGCCGGCGGCCAGGCCGTGGTCCAGGCCTTCTGGGCCGAACTGCAAAAGCGCCAATGCTGGGAAGAAGTGGGCGTCACGTATTCGGGCTGCATCGGCGGCCCCTGCGATGCCGGCCCGAATGCGGTGGTCTACCCCGAGGGCGTGGTCTATACCGGGTTGCAGCCCGAAGACGTCCATCGCATCTTTGAAGAGCACTTGGTCGGCGGCACGCCGGTCGCGCAATTCCTCAACCGACGAACCTGAACGCACGCGCGGCACCGATGGCGGCGCGCCGCCCGCGATCGCCGCGCGCGGCGGTTCAAACCGGCATCAGGCTGACCGCGATGTCGTGCGGCGGCGCGTAATACGGCGCTGAACTGACCAGCACATCGGCGCCGGCCGCCGCGTAGTCGGCGGCATTGCGTTCGTTCACGCCGCCCGCGGCCGCGATGCGGAACGCGAGGCCCGAAACGCGACGCTCGGCCACCACCTGGGCCACTTGGCCCGGCGTGAATTTTTCAAGCTGCACCACATCGACGCCGGCTTGCGCGAGCATCATCGCCCGCGCGACATCGCTCGCTTCGGCGACGATCATGCGTTCCGGACTCGCCTTGCGCAGCCGTGCGATCACGTCGGCCTGCGCCTCGGGCGCGATGAACACCAGATGTTCGGGGAAGACCAACACCGTGTCCGAAAGACCGAGCCGATGCGGCCAGGCGCCGCCGGCCCGGATCGCCTTGATGCCCAGCGCCTTGGTCCCCGGCACCGTTTTGCGGGTGCAGGCCACCGGCACCGGCGCGCCATCGCGCCAGGCGGCCGCGACGATGGCCGCGGCGCGTGTGGCGACGCCGCTCGCGTATTCGACCAGGATCTGGGCCGCTTTCCAGGCGCGATGCAAACGCCCGGCGTCGGCGCGCGCCACCAGCAACAGCTCGCCATCGGCAGCCAGCCGTCCGCTGGCCGCGAGGACTTCCACCTCGGCACCGGCGAGCACGAACATGCGCGCCGCTTCTTCGATGCCGGCCGCGACCCCGGCGCGGCGCATGCGCATTTCGAGCCGGGCCGGCTGGGCGCCGATCCCGAGCAGTTCGGTGGTCAGATCGCCATGAGGGACATCGTCGCGCAACAAGGCTTCGAGCGCGTGATCGGGTAAACAACTGTCGTGCAGCATGCCGCGAGGATACTCCGCATGGGTTTCACCAAATGCGCTGCACCTTGAGTCGCACCAGATCGCGCACATGGCGCGGCCCGGTGTATTCGTCATACAGGCTCAACAAGGCGAAGCGGCCGGTATGCGGCTCGAACGGTGCATCGTCGCTATCGTATGCAACCAACACGCCAGAGCCGACCCGCGTGTGAAAAAGTTCCATCCAGCTAAACATCGCACGGTAGCCGTCGGCCGATTCGGCCAGGATCGCCAGGCGATGGAAGTCGGTACGCCCCGGCAGCACCGGACAGGCGCGTTCGATCAAGGGAGCCAGCGGCGTCGCGCGGTAACGGCGCGGTTCACCCAGCACGCCTTCGTATTTGCAGTTCACCGTGAAGCGCTGGACGACCCGGCTCGGCTGCCGTGCGAGCGCCTGCACGCACAACTGCATGGGTTCATCCACGTAACCGCACACTTCCAGACTGCGCATGTCGGATTCGATGTCCGCCAGCCATTTCGCTGCTGCGATATCCATGCTGCCGCCCTCCCGATTGTCGGATTTACGACCAGCGCCGGGCCGATCGTTTGTCGCAAGGTGGTGTGTCCTTCAAGCTCGCGTTCGTTATGCAACACGATATATAGCGATTCGCAAGCGCCGTGCCATGCGAGCCGCCGGCTTCGGGCCGGCTATTCGGAAACCGCCAGAAGGATCGAATCGGGATCGACGCTCGCCCCGAGCGCCTGGCCCACCACGGGCGCGGCCTCGGGGCCGTGGGCGGGCCATAGACCATGGACCGTCGAACCACCGGGCAAGGCGATCGCGACCTCGGTCCCGGCATCGGTGGTCTCGACCTGGCTGACCACGCCATGCAACAGATTGGGCGCTTGTTGTTCGGCCGCCGGCACCAGGGTCAGCGCATTGATCTTGAACAGGGCCACCACGGTGCTGCCGATCTCGATGCCCAAGACCTGGCGGCTGCGGCGCGAGATGGTCGCCTTGAGCCCCTGTCCATCGGCGAGCTTGAGACCGACTTGGACCCGCAGCCCCTCTTCCTTGAGCGTGTGCACGCGCGCGGCCAATTGATTGCGCGCACTGGTCCGCAAACTCAGGCGTCCGAGCATCTGCACGTAATGCTCGATGTCGGACCCGCCGCGCGCGACCCAATCGAGGAACTCTTGCTGTTTGGCATGCAGCACCGCATAGGTATCGACCAGATGCCGCCCGGCGGCGGTCAAGCGCGCCCCGCCGCCGCCCGCACCGCCTTTGACCCGCTCGACCAACACTTCGCCGGCCAGGTTGTTGAGGTTGTCGACCGCGACCCAGGCGGTGCGGTAACTGACGCCGGTCGCCTGCGCCGCCGCCGTGATCGAGCCGCAAGCATCGATCTGGCGCAACAACTCGAACCGGGCCGGGCCGACGATCTCCTCGCCGCCGCGGGCGACGCTCAATTGGCTGGCAAACAACAGGGCTTTGTTGGAAGTTCGACTCATGGCAGACCGGAATGTTGGGAAGCTGGCACGGCATGTGCTGCGGTTCAGGGCAGGTTTCGATTATCCGCGCAGTGCCGGCCTTGCGTCAGCCATGTGCGATCGGGAGCCCGCCCTTTTTTTGAACCGTTCGAGTCGCCCTGTGCCCGAATCCGTCCTCTTGCCCGATGCCGGTCCGCCGGACCTGCGCGCCATCGCCGCCCGCGCGGCCGATCCGATCGCCTGGGCGATCGCCGGCACGGTCTGGTCGGGGCTTGCCCACGGCATGGCGCATGACGCGCTGATCCGCGGCCTCGATGCCGGCGAATGCGAACGGCTGGCGGTCTGGAGTTTCGCGCCGGTGGGCTACGCCGACCTGCGCCCGTATTGCGGCCAGCGGCAGCCCGCGCCGTATGACGAGTTCGAGGAACTGGTCGCGCTGCTCAAAGTCCATGCTCGTGACGATTCCGCGCCGATACGCTGGCTGGCCCATGCGTTCGCCACCACCTGCATGTACGAGAACCATTTGTGGCAAGACCTTCAACTGCCGTCGCGCGTCGTGCTCAGCGACTTGTTCGCGCATTGCTTTCCGACCCTCTCGGCGCGCAACACCGGCAACATGAAATGGAAGAAGTTCTTGTACAAACAGCTTTGCGACGCGGCCGAAGCGCCCTTGTGCAAGGCACCGAGCTGCGCCGTGTGTTCCGATTACACTGTGTGCTTCGGCAACGAGGATTGCCCGCTCGTTTCGGAAGCCAACCCCGCCGCCATCACGCGCATTCCGGTGCGCACTTTCCGCTGACCTGAGTAGACCCATGATCGCTGACCGCCTTGCGCCTTCGCTCGCCCATCGGTATGTCATCAAATGCACAACGCTTGTCCGCCTCGCGACATCCTGGTGCGTGCGCGGCGCGCTGCTGTGCGCCCTGGCCTTGCTCGGCCCGCTCGCCCAGGCGGGCGAAGTCAATGTGGCGGTCGCGGGCAATTTCTCGACGCCGATGCAGAAGATCGCGGCCGAATTCGAAAAAGCCACCGGCCATCATGCGGTGCTCGCCTTCGGCGCGGTCGGCAAGTTCTATTCGCAGATCCAGGCCGGCGCGCCATTCGAGGTGCTGGTCTCGGCCGATCAGGCCACGCCCGAAAAGCTCGAACAGGCGGACCTCGCGATCGCGAGCAGCCGCTATACCTATGCGGTCGGCCGCCTGGTGCTCTGGAGCCCCAAGCCCGGCTTGGTCGACGATCAAGGCGCGGTCCTCGCGCAAGGGCGGTTCGAGCATCTGGCGATCGCCAACCCCAAGATCGCCGTCTATGGCGCCGCCGCGGTCGAAGTGCTGACCCGCCTGGGCCTGCTCGAACAGGTGCAGCCCAAATTCGTCACCGGCGAGACCATCAATCAGGCCTTCCAATTCGTGAGTTCGGGCAATGCCGAACTCGGCTTCATCGCCTTGTCGCAGATCCATGCCCCGGGCCAGACCGCGACCGGCTCCTCATGGATGGTGCCCGAATCCTTGTACCCGCCGCTGCGCCAGGACGTGGTCCTGCTCAAGCGCGGCGCCGACGACCCGGCCGCCCGGGCCTTGCTCGAATACCTCAAGTCGGAGCCGGCGCGCGCGATCATCGCCGCCTACGGCTACCGGTTCTGAAGCTGTTGCAGTCGTCGTCCACCCTGAAAGGAAGCCTTCGATGAAACCGTTCCGTTCCCTGCTTGCCGCCGCCTTCGCCGTGTTCGCCACGGCCGCCCATGCCGAAGACATCGATGTCGCGGTGGCCGCCAACTTCACCGCGCCGTCGCAGCAGATCGCGGCCGATTTCGAGAAAGCCACCGGCCATCATGTGAAGCTGGCCTTCGGCGCGACCGGCAAGTTCTACGCCCAGATCAAGAACGGCGCGCCGTTCCAGATCCTGCTCGCGGCCGATGATGAAACCCCGGCCAAGCTCGAAACCGAAGGCGCCGGCGTCGCCGGTTCGCGCTTCACCTATGCGATCGGCACCCTGGTGCTCTGGTCCTCCAAACCCGACTTCGTCGATGACAAGGGCGAAGTGCTGACCAAGGGCGCCTTCAACAAGGTCGCGATCGCCAATCCCAAGACCGCGCCCTATGGCGCCGCCGCGATCGAGACCCTCAAGGCCCTGGGCCTGCTCGCCGCCATCGAACCCAAGTTCGTGCAAGGCGAGAACATTTCCCAGACCCATCAGTTCGTGAGCACCGGCAATGCCGACCTCGGTTTCGTCGCGCTCTCGCAGATCACCAAAGACGGCAAGATCACCGGCGGTTCGGCCTGGATCGTCCCGGCCAAGCTGCATGCGCCGATCCGCCAGGACGCGGTGCTGCTGGCGCCGGGCAAGGACAGCGCGGCCGCCAAGGCTTTCCTGACCTATCTGAAGAGCGACGCGGCCAAGGCGGTGATCCGCAGCTACGGCTACGCCTTCTGACCCCGGCGCCCGATCCACGATGTGGTTGACCGATCAGGATGTCCAGGCGCTGTGGCTGACGGCGCGGCTCGCCACGACCGTCACCCTGATCCTGCTGCTGATCGGCACCCCGATCGCTTGGGCGTTGGCGCGCACGCGCGCCTGGTGGAAAGGCCCGCTGTCGGCGGTGGTGGCCATGCCGCTGGTGCTGCCGCCGTCGGTCATGGGCTTTTACCTGTTGCTGCTGATGGGGCCGCACGGTCCGGTCGGCCGGTTCACGGCCTGGCTCGGCATCGGCGCGCTGCCGTTCAGCTTCTGGGGCCTGGTGGTCGCCTCGGTCGTGTATTCGCTGCCCTTCATGGTGCAGCCTTTGCAAAACGCCTTTGAAGGCATCGGCGAACGGCCGCTCGAAGTCGCGGCCACGCTGGGCGCAACGCCCGTCGATGCTTTTTTCAGCGTCGCGATTCCGCTCGCGCTGCCGGGCTTCATCACCGCGAGCATCCTGACCTTCGCACATACCGTCGGCGAATTCGGCGTGGTGCTCATGATCGGCGGCAACATCCCCGGCGTTTCACGCGTCGCGTCGGTCCAGATCTACGATCATGTCGAGGCCATGGAATACGCCGATGCGCACCGTCTGGCCGGCGTGATGCTGGTGTTCTCCTTCCTCGTTCTCCTGACCTTGTATGGATGGCGTCGTCTCCAACGCTGGAATTGAGGCGGGCGCGCGCATCGACGCGCGCGTGCGTCTGGCCCGTACCGACTTCGTCCTCGATGTCGATCTGCGCCTGCCTGCGCACGGCGTCACCGCGCTGTTCGGCGCATCGGGCTCGGGCAAGACCACGCTGTTGCGCGCGATCGCGGGGCTGGAGCGCGCGCCGGACAGCCGCGTGGTGTTCCGCGGCGAGGTCTGGCAGGACGACCGGCATTGGCGCCCGCCCCATGCGCGGCGGCTCGGCTATGTGTTCCAGGAAGCGAGCCTGTTCGCACATTTGAGTGTCGCGAGCAATCTGCGCTACGGACTCAGACGCTCGGGGGCGCGCGACCGCGCGCGGCTCGATCAGGCGATCGCCTTGCTCGGCATCGAAGGTCTGCTCGAACGCGGAACCGACCGGCTCTCGGGCGGCGAACGGCAGCGGGTGGCGATCGCCCGCGCGCTCGCGGTCGGGCCGCAATTGCTGCTGATGGACGAACCGCTGGCGGCGCTCGACCTGGCGCGCAAGCGCGAGATCCTGCCCTACCTCGAACGTCTGCACGACGAGCTCGACATTCCGATCCTCTACGTGAGCCATTCGCCCGACGAGGTCGCGCGCCTGGCCGACCATCTGGTCGCGCTCGACAACGGCCGGGTGCGCGCGAGCGGCGCGCTGGGCGAGACCCTGGCGCGCGTCGATCTGCCGATCGTCCTTGGCGAAGATGTGGGCGTGGTGCTCGATGCGGTGATCGGCGAACGCGATGCGCAATGGCATCTGACCCGTGCCGACTTCCCCGGCGGCGCGCTTTGGGCGCGCGATCATGGCTTGCCGGTCGGCCGCAAAGTCAGGGTCCGGGTGCTCGCGCGCGATGTGAGCCTGGCGCGCCACGAGCACCGCGACTTGAGCATTCAGAACGCGATGCCCGGCATCGTCGATGCGATCGCCGACGACCACCATCCGGCCTTGACCCTGGTGCGGGTGCGCGTCGGCGCGAACATCGTGATCGCACGCCTGACCAAACGCTCGGCCCACGAACTGGGCATCGGGCCCGGCCAGCCGACCTGGGTGCAGATCAAATCGGTCGCGCTGATGGAATGACGCGCGCGCCGCGCGCGGCGCGCTTCAATCGAGGGTCAGCAGGAACACGCTCGACGCCTTGAACGCGGCCATGACCGGCATGCCGACCGCGAGCCCCATGCGCTGCGCGCTGTCGCCGGTGATGACGGCGGTGACCATGTGCCGCGCGCCCGAGATCGCCACCGTGACCTCGGTGTTGACCGGCCCTTCATGCATGCGCTCGACCACGCCGCGCAACCGGTTGCGCGCCGAAATCTTCACTTCGGCATCTTCGACCAGCAGGATCGACGAGGACTTCACGAACGCCATCGCTTCGGTCCCGACCGTGAACCCGAGGGTGAGCGCCGATTCGCGCGTGACCAGCGCGGTCAAGGTCAGGCCGTCGCCGAGATCGAGCGTGACCTCGCAATCGACCGCGCCCTGGACGATCTGGCTGATCGGCCCGGCGAACTGGTTGCGCGCGCTGGCCTTGGTCGACAAGCGCCGCAGCAATTGCCGAAAGCCCCGCACATCGCCCGCGGCGTCGCCATCGATGCTGCCCGCCAGGCGATCGATCGCGCCCTGGTATTCGGCTTCGAGCGCGCGATAAAAGGCGACCAGCCGTTTGCCGTAATCGGTCAGGGCACTGCCGCCGCCATGCCGGCCGCCCGTGGTGCGGACCACCAACGGTTCGGGCGCGAGGTTGTTCATCGAATCGATCGCATCCCAGGCCGCCTTGTACGACAAAGGCACCGCCTTGGCGGCCTGCGAGATCGAACCGTGCCGCTCGATCTGTTCGAGCAGACGGATGCGGGTATCGCCAAGAAAGTTGCCGACGCCGGTATCGACGCCGAATCGGCCGATCAATTTCGCTGGGGAGAGGGGCATGGCCGCGGGTTCCGGACTGGGCTTTGGGGGCAGGCAAGGCGGCACGGGCGACCGTTATGGTGGCGCATGCCGTCGGGGAACGCGTACAGTGCGGGCACGCGGTCCGATATGCATTCAAGCACATAGCGTGCCGCGTGTGCGACTCACCTACCGCAAGAAAAGGAAAGAGCATGAAAATCAGCGCACGCAATGTCTTCGAAGGGAAGGTCAGCGCCCTCAAGGAAGGGCCGATCAATGCCGAGGTCGAACTCATGACCGCGGGCGGCGACGTCATCGTCGCGATCATCACCGACACCTCGGTGCGTTCGTTGGGCATCGCCGTCGGCAAGCCCGCGGTCGCGGTCGTGAAAGCCTCGGCCATCACCTTGCTGCCGCCCGCGAGCCCTTACCGCTTCACCGCGCGCAATCAATTGGCCGGCACGGTCGCGAATGTCGCCAAAGGCGCGATCAATTCGCAAGTCGTGATCGCGCTCAAAGGCGGCAGCAGCCTGAGCGCGGTGGTCACCAACGACGCCATCGGCGAACTCGACCTCAAGGTCGGTGCCCCCATCACCGCGTTGTTCAAGGCCGGCCAAGTCTTGCTCGGCGTCCCGGCCTGACCCCGGCCGCGCGTCGGCCGCATCGTCTCCGGCATACCCGCGTCCGCGCGCAGGTCGGCTGCCCCCGACCTGCGCGCGTCGCGATTGCGACATTCGCTGTATAACTTCGTACATTTCGCCATGGATTCCGGCGCCCGCGCGCGCGCATCCGCACGCGACGCTGCGCTAAACACGGCGTGAGCGCCATCGCGCATTGGCATGCAACTTGTATGGCCATGACCGCGTTCGATATATAGCGAACAACATATCCAAATCAAGCCGCGTCGCCCCTCCTCGCCCCACGCTCCCATGCCGACCATGAATGCTCTCCCCGACCACACCGCGCCCATGTCCGTCTGGCGCTGGCTGCTCGCCTTGGCGCTCGCCTGCGCCGCCTGCTGCGTCCAGGCGCGCGAAATCACCGACATGGTCGGACGCAAGGTCGTGGTGCCCGACAAGATCACGCGCGCATTGAGCGCCGCGCCGCCGATCGCGGTGCTGCAATACGCGCTGGCGCGCGACACCATGGTCGGGCTCAATCTGCCGTTCCAGCCGGCCGACCTGCCCTTCATCGAGGCACGCGTGGCGGGCCTGCCCGTCGTGGGCAGCGCGTTCAGCGCCGGGCGCATGATCAATCCCGAGGCCGCGCTCAACACCAAACCCGATGTGATCCTGGCTTGGCAGAATCCGACCGTCGACCGGGCCCACATCGAGGAAGTGTTCGCCAAGACCGGCATTCCGGTGGTTTTCATCAAACTCGACGATCTGCGCGACTGGCCGGCCGGACTCGAGTTCGTGGGCGCCCTGCTCGGCCGCGAAGCGCGCGCCAAGCTGCTCGCCGACGATCTGCGCGGCACCTTGGCCAAAGTCGATGCCGCGCTCGATCCGATCCCTGAAAACAAGCGGGTGCGCGTGTATTACGCCGAAGCGCCCGACGGCCTCGCGACCGATTGCCACACCTCTTTCCATGCCGAGGTCATCGAACTCGCGCGCGGCTACAACGTCTATCGCTGCCAGCAGCGCGACCACATGGGCATGGAGCGCATCAGCCTCGAACAAGTCATCGCCTTCGATCCGCAACTGATCCTGGTACAAGATCCGGCCTTCCTGCCGGTGGTGCGCTCCGATGCGCGCTGGAAGAACATCAGCGCGGTGCGCGAAGGCCGCATCGCCGCCATCCCGCGCGCGCCGTTCAATTGGGTCGATCGTCCGCCTTCGCTCATGCGCTCGCTCGGCATGCAATGGCTGGCCGGCCAGTTGTACCCCGACCGCTACCCCTTCCATCCGCGCATGGAAGTACGCCGCTTCTACAAGCTGTATTTCGATGTCGATCTGAGCGACGCCGACCTCGCGCGTCTGCTTGCGTCCAATGCCGCACCCCAACCGGAGGGCAACGCCCATGTGCACAAACACTGAATCCGACCAACACGCCTGTTCGAGCCACGGCGCCGCCCAAACCGCCCCGCATACCGCACCGGCCGGCGCGCCGCGCGCCTGCGGCTGCGGCGGCAGCGCGCAAGGCATGCAAGTGGGCGAAAGCGTGCGCTGGGTCGATGCCAAGAGGCAGCGCGCAAGGCATGCAAGTGGGCGAAAGCGTGCGCTGGGTCGATGCCAAGATCGAACTCGAATTCCCGGCCGTGCCCTTCCCGTCGCGCCGCGTGTTCGCGGTGGCCGGCGAAGGCCTGGTCCGCGCCCTGGTCACGCGCCACCACGAGCGTTTGCTCGCCACGCCGATCGCGGGCTTGTACCCCAAGGACGCCGCGCTGTTCGCGCACGCGATCGCCAAGGCGGCCGATTACGCGGTCGAAGCCACGGGCGGCCCCGCCGCGTTCACGCCGGTGCAGGGCACGACCTGCATGCGGACCCGGCATTTCCCGTTCACGATCGACGAGACCGCGCGCGAAATCTGGCTCGGCGAACTGTGGCGATCTTTCGACGAGGTCGGCTTTCCGGCCGAGGTGCGCGAAGAGTATTGGGCGTGGCAGGAAGCGATGTCGATCCGCATGATCAATCGCCGCACCACCAAGGCCGCGCCGCGCCGCTTCAGCTTTGAACAAGCGGCTGCGGCCTTCGCGGCGCCGGTCGCGGCCAAGGCCTGCGGCTGCGGCCATCACACCTGCGCCGGCTGAGCCGGCTCATCGGCGTTTGCGCGCCGCTTCGCCCCAGGCCGCGAGGAAGGCGAGCGTGACGCTCGCCTCGTTGGTTTCGGCCAGACCGCTGCCGAAGAAGGCGCCGACCTGGGTGTGGTCCTGGCCGCCGGCCAGGTCCGATAAGCTGCGAAACGCGATGAAGGGCACGCCGTTCGCGGCCGCGACATGGGCGAGCGCGGCGGTTTCCATATCGACCGCCTGGGCCCCTAGTTGCGTGGCGAGGTAAGCGCGGTAATCGGGATTGGCCAAGAAGGCATTGCCCGAGACCGCGCGTCCGCCGACCACCAGCCGCGGACTCGCCTCGACACACAGGTCCGGCGCCTTGGGACCGCAACGCAAGAGCACCGGCGCGAGCGTGCGCGCCACCGCGAGCATGCGGGCGTCGGCTTCGTAATCGAACCGGAATTCGTCGGGCGGCCCATCGGGCCGGGCGATCTGGGTCTCGCGCATATACCAGCCGGTCGAGACGGCCCCCGCCGCCGAAGGCAGGCGGAAATCGGGACGCACCGCGCCCTCGGCATCGCGTGCGAGTTTGAGCCCCAGGCATTCGATCGCGCCGGGGGCGCCGCAGGCCGCGGGCACCTGGGCGTCGCCATTCCAATAGACCTCCATCGGCATCGCCCAGCGCTCGGGCACGACCACATCGCCGACATGCAGCGCCGGATTCACACCGCCCGCGATGCCGCTCATCACCAGGCGCTCGATACGGAAATGATCGAGCATGCGCTGGGTCGTCATGGCCGCATTGACCATGCCGACGCCCGACAGCGTGATGACCACGCGCTGGCCGCGCAATTCGCCGGTGGTGAACCGGTTGCCGCCGATGCGCCAGGTCTTCTTGCCGCGCGTCTGGGCGAGCAACAGATCGGCCTCGGCCCCGAAGGCCGAGACGATGCCGATGCGCGGCGTGCATTCGCTCAAGCAAGCGGGTGCGGCCTGAACCGCGGCCGGCATCAGCCCTCCGCCCGCGCCCAGCAAAGCCAACGCGCAAGACCGGACGATGCGCGTGACGGCGTTGCGCATGGCGGACCGGCGCGAAGATAGATTCGACATGGCGGGCTTCCGTTTCGACGAGCCGCGATCATGCCATCGGGCGCACAACGAGCGCACCCGCGGCGCCACGCCCGGCCGTTCGGTTCGGTACACCCGACGACGCTTTCGCACGCAAGCGCTCGCGCCGCACGGGCATGCATGCCGCCGGACCGCGTGCAAACCGGTACGAAACGCCGGTTTCGTTCATCCGCGTGCGCGCATCGCGGTGCCGGCGCGATGGCATGCGCCTTGCCATGGTTGAACCAGACCGCGCCCGCTGCTTTGCCGCTGTGGCGCGTCGCAACGGCAACGGAGACGCGCATGAATGCCTCGACATCCGAAGCGCTGGTGGCTCTGCAAGCGGTGATCGCGCGGGCGGCCTTGGGCCAGCTCGCGGGCGCACCGGCGCTCGGCCAGCTCGATTTCCTCGGCCGCATGCCGGTGCCCTTGCGGCGCCCGTTCAAGGCCGGGCTCGACCATGCCGTGGCCGCGCACCGCGCCGCCTCTGGCACCGATCTGGCCTGCTGCTTCCTGGCCGGCCATGAGTGGTACCGGCCGTTCGATGCGCTGGCGCAAGCCGGCGCCGCCGTGCCCGGCATGCTGGTCACCACCTTGCATCACGATCTGCTCGCGCCCGACGTACTCGCGCATTACACGCCCACGGCGCCCGAGCCCTTGCCCGTGCCCTTGCATCCGGTGTGCGCGAAGGCGCGGCTGGCCGACCCGCAGGGCGTGTTCCGCGTGTTTTCGGTCGTGCCCTTCGTCTTTCTCGTCGATGAAGCACGGCTCGCCGGCCGCGCGGCGCCGCGCTGCTGGGCCGATCTGCTCGATCCGGTCTGGGCCGACGACATCGTGATCGGCGGCTGGCGCCCCAACGAACAAACGCCCTACCAGGATTTCAACAGTTATCTGCTGCTCTGCCTGGCTCAGGCCTTCGGCCTCGATGCGCTCGCAGCCTTTGCGCACAACGTGCGCCGCTTGCAGCACAACATCCGCACCGCGCGACTCGCGGGCTCCGACAGTGCAAGCGTCGGCGCGATCGCCATCCTGCCCTGGCTGCAAGCCGAGCTGTGCCCGCGCCGCCAGCGCACGCGCGTGGTCTGGCCCGAAGACGGCGCATTCGCGATGCCGATCGCAAGCCTCGTGCGCCACGACGCGCGCGAACGCATCGCGCCCTTGTTCGATTACGTGCATGGCGACGCGCTCGCGGCGGTGCTCAACCGTAATTGCTATCCGTCGGTCGGCGCGCGGCGCGCGGGCTTTCCGGCGCAGGCGCGTTTGCGCTGGCCGGGCTGGGACTATGTGCGCGGCCATGACTTCGCCGCCGAAGGCCAGCGCGCGTCGTCGGTGTTCCTGTCGGCCTGGTATGCCGCGCACGGAGAATGCGCATGCAATTGATCACCGTCGCGGGTTCGCCTTCGGTCGGCAAGACCTCGGTCATCCTGCGCGCTGCCGAGGCCTTGCGGCGCGACGGCGCGCGCGTGGGCGTGGTCAAGTTCGATTCGCTTTCGACGAGCGACGACGCGCTCTACGCCGCGCACGGCCTGCCGGTGGTGACGGGCCTGTCGGGCGCCTTGTGCCCCGATCATTTCTTCGTCTCCAACATCGAAGACAGCCTGGCCTGGGGCGAGCGCCAGGGCCTCGACATCCTCATCAGCGAAAGCGCAGGCTTGTGCAACCGCTGCTCGCCGCACATCAACGAGGTGTTCGCGGTCTGCGTCGTCGATGCGCTCGCGGGCGTGCATACGCCCAAGAAGATCGGGCCCATGCTGCGCTTGGCCGATCTGGTCGTCATCACCAAGGGCGACATCGTCTCGCAGGTCGAACGCGAGGTGTTTGCCTACCATGTGCGCCTCGCCAATCCGGGTGCGCGCGCCTTGTTCTGCAACGGCATCACCGGCCAGGGCGCGCTCGAATTCGCCCGCGCGCTGCGCGCCGCGCCGCAAGTGCCGGCGCTCGAAGGCGCACGCTTGCGCTTTCCGATGCCGGCCGCGGTCTGCCCGTATTGCGTGGGCGAAACCGCCATCGGCCAGACACATCAGCGCGGCAATGTGAAGAAGATGCGCTTCGCCGATCTGGAGCCCGCGCCTTGACCCTCGCCGACACGCCGCTCGACGCATTGCTCGCGCGCCATGCCTGCGTGCGCGATTTTCTGCAATCGCTGGGGCTCGCGGTACCGGCTGCGCGGGCACGCGCCGGCCAGACCACGGAGGCGGCGACCAGCGCCGTCGCGACGGTGACAACCGCAGCCGCCGATACGAGCGCCAACACGACCGAACCGCTCGGCCATTGGCTGGCCCACTTGAGCGACGAAGCGGTGCTGGACGCCGGCATGGAGCGCGAACAAATGCTCGCGCACATCGCGCGCCTCATCGACGAAGTGGGCACGATGGCGCAGACGCGCAGCGCCCGGGTGCGCGAACTGACCCTGATCGGCGGACGCGACAAATCGGGCCGCGCCGAAGACGTGCGCCTGACACTGCGCGCGGGCGAAGTGGTCTGCATCGTCGGCCCGACGGGGTCGGGCAAAAGCCGCTTGCTGGCCGACATCGAATGCCTGGCCCAGGCCGATACGCAGACCGGGCGCCGGGTGCTGGTCGATGGCGCGGAGCCCGAGACGCAAGTGCGCGACGCGCTCGACCGCAAACTGGTCGCGCAGTTGTCGCAGAACATGAATTTCGTGGTCGACCTGACGGTGCGCGAATTCATCACCATGCATGCGCGCTGCCGCATGGTGGACGCGCCCGAAGACAAGGCCGCCGAAGTCATCACCTGCGCGAACGATCTGACCGGAGAGAAGTTCTCGCCCGAGGTTTCGGTCACGCAATTGTCGGGCGGGCAGACCCGCGCGCTGATGATCGCCGACGCCGCCTTGCTTTCGGCATCGCCCGTGGTGCTCATCGATGAAATCGAGAATGCGGGCGTGGACCGCAAGCGCGCGCTCGACCTGCTCGTGAGCGGCGAGAAGATCGTGCTCATCTCGACCCATGATCCGCTGCTCGCCCTGCGCGGCCAGCGCCGCATCGTGATCCGCAACGGCGGCATCGCCGAAGTGCTCACCACCACCGAGGCCGAGCGCGCGAATCTGGCGCGCATCGAAGCCATCGACCGCGTGGTGATGCAAGTGCGCGAACGTCTGCGCCTGGGGCAGCGCATCGATGCGCCGCTCGAATGGCCTGTCCCCTGAACGGCCGCAGGTCCGCGCGGCCCCCATGGAATACCCGCCTCCGTGAACACCACCACCAGCATCGCGCCCGCGCACGACGGCGTCGGCGCCTCGGCGATTCCTGAGCACCCGGCACTCACCGCCTTGCTCACGCGCCACTCGCATCATGCGTTGCGCGCGCCCGGCCCCAGCGACGACGAACTCGCCGTGCTGCTCGCCGCCGCGCAACGCACGCCCGACTTCGGCGCCTTGCGGCCCTACCGCTTCGTGGCCGCGCGCGGCGCGGGGCTGGACCGGCTCGGCCAGGCCATGCAACGCGCCGCGATCGCGGCCGGCAAATCGGAACGCGCGATCGAACGTACGCTGACCATGCCGCACCGCGCCCCCTTGGTCGTGGTGGTGGTCGCCAGCCCCAAGGCGCACCCGAATGTGCCGGTCTTCGACCAACAGTTGTGCGCGGGCGGCGCGGTGCTGATGATGCAGATGGCGGCGCGCGCGCTCGGCTATGGCGGCGTCTGGCGCTCGGGCTGGCTGATGTACGACAGCGGCTTTCATGCCGAACTGGGCCTGGCCGAGCAAGAGCAGATCGTCGGTTTTCTTTATCTCGGCACGCCCGATGAAAGCAAGGCCGAACCGCAGCCCGCCCCTGCGGCGGCCGCGGCCGACCTGTTGCGTTGGCTTTGAGCCGCCGGGTCAGAACTCCATGCGCGTCATGAACGAAAGCGTGCGCGGCACGCCCACGCTCAGGTAATTGCTGCCGGCCGCGCTCCAATAGGCCTTGTCGCCCGCGTTCTCGACATTGAGCTGAAAACTGGTCGGATGGCCGGCGAGCTTGGTCGCGTAACGCGCGCCGAGGCTGAACAGCGTATAGCCCGGCAGCCAAGCCTGATTGAGGTTGTTCACCGGGCGCTTGCCGGTGAAGTAAGCGCCGCCATTCACACTGAAGCCCGGCGCCCAGTCCGGGCGATATTCTGCGAACAGGCTCAACGTGCGTTCGGGCGTCGCATCGGGCGTCTTGCCGATCACGTTCGGGTCGGTCGCGCGCTTGAGTTCGGCATTCATCCACAAGGCCGATGCGTGTACCGAGACGGTGTGCCCGAGATCGCTCGCGAGCGAGAACTCGACGCCGCGCAATTGCGTCAGGCCATCGACCACGCGCGTGAGCAAGGTGTCGGTGACGGCGAGCTTCTTGTCATAGACCGTCGCGCGTTCGAGTTCGAAATATGCGACCGAGGCCAGACTGCCGGTCCAGGCTTCGGTGCGCACGCCGATCTCCTTCTGTTTGCTGATCGCGGGCGGCAGGATCGCGCCCGCGTTCTGCAAGCCCGCGCTGACGATGCCGGTCTCTTCCAGACCTTCGATATAGCTCGCGTACAGACTGGTGTCGGCGCGCAGCCGGTACAGCACGCTGGCCGAATACGTGTCGGGCGACGCTTCATAGACCGAGACCACGCCGCTGTTGGTCTTGCGGCTTTCGTAAGACTCGCGGCGCGCGCCCAATACCACTTGCCAATCGGCGCCCAGGCGCAGCCGGTCGAAGGCGTACACGCCCTGATCGGTGATCTCGATCGGATTGATCTTCGTGACCGCGGTGTAGGCGATCGGGGCGATGTCGCGCGGCGCGTAGAGATTCTGGGTCGTGCTCACTTGCTGGGTGGTGGGGGTGGATGCATAGCGTTCGTTGCGCATCACGCCCAGGCTCAGTTCATGGTCGAGCCCCCAGCTCAGGAAGCGGCCGCTCAATTCGACGCGCGCATTCTTGTTGATGAATTCGGGATCGCGGTACAGGTAGTACACCAGCGTGCCTTCGCCGGTCACCGCGTTCACATTGCGAAGCTCGCTGTAATTGCGCGCGTTGCGCACGGTGCGCGCGCGACCCGCTTCGGCCAGCACCGACCAGCGCTCGGTCAAGGCATAGTCGGCGCGCAGCAGCAGGTCTTGCGCCTCGGCCTTCTGCTTGGTCCAGGTGCCGCCCGACATCAGCTTGGATTGATCGGGCAGGCGCGGCAAGGTGATGACCCCGCCGACCGCGGCGGGGGCGAGGATGGTCGCCTGCTCGGTGACCGTCTTGTGGAATTGTTCAAGATCGAACTTGAACGACAAGCGGTCGGTCGCGCGCCAATCGAAGGCGACACTGCCAAGATCGCGATCGCCTTCGACACCGTCGATCGGGCTGCGCAACCGGCCGCCCACCAGATTCGCGCGCACGCCGAACTGCCGGTCTTCGCCGAATTGCCGGCCGACGTCGGCATGCGCGATGAGCTGGCCGTACTCGTTACCGGTGAAAGCGATGCTCGCATTGGGTTCGCTGCGCGCGCGCTTGGTCACCAGATTCACCACGCCGACCGGGGTCGTGAACCCGTAATACAAAGACGACGCGCCCTTGAGCACTTCGACGCGTTCCTTGTTTTCGAGCGGCATGTCGATCAGGTTGTTGACCGGCAGCGCGCCGTTGAGCCGGTAATTGCTGCGGTTTTCGACCTGTACGCCGCGGATCGCGAGCGTGTCGGACACCGTGCCGTTGGTCTGCCAGCGCGACACGCCGGCGGTATTGCGCAAAGCGTCGTAAAGGCCGCGCGCGTCCTGGGCGTCGAGCAGCTTGCGCGTGATCACATCGATCGTGACCGGCACATCAAGGACGCTTTGATCGCGGAAAGTGCCGACTTGCACGGAGCCGACTTTGAAGCCGTTCGGCGTGTCGTTGACGACTGTGACCGTATCGAGCTTTTGTTCGGCGGGCACCGCCTGCTCCTCGGCACGCGCGGTGCCGGCGAGCAGCGCGCAGACACAGGCGACGGTCAGCGCCGAAGGCTGGAAACGAAACGCCGCGGGCGCGACGAAATGGGCGTGCATGAGGCGATTCTCCTGACAGGACATGCGGCGCACCGGTCGGCGCCGTCGTCTTGCAAGGGCAAGCCACATGCCATGCCCTTGACCGTGACGAATCCGAACGAATCGTCGGTAATGAACCGGCAGGTACGCGTCTGTGCCCGCTCGGCGTCGGCCCGCGTACGCAAGTGTTCGCGTTTGACACGCGGAAGTACGACGATGTGCGCGCGGCCAGGTCGGCTTCCAGGGAACGGCGACCGGGCAAGGAAACTGCATGGAGCGCGCATGCATTGCGGACTCGAATTCGAATATCTGTTGATCGATCTCGACGGCGCCCACCCGGGCCGCCTTCGCGACTTCAGCAATCTGGCGTTCGCGCAGATCAGCGCCTGGCTCGAAGACAAGCCGGGCGGCGACGACGCCCGGCTCGCCACCGGCGATCTCGGCATCAAGCGCGGCTATTGGTATCTCGAAGGCAACGAACGCTTTCATGAAGACGGGCGCTTTCGCACCCTCGATGTGAAAGGCGTGGAGATCCGCACCCCGCCCGCGGACGATGTCGAGACCGCGCTGCGACGCCTGCTCGCGATCGAGACCCCGTTGGCCGCGGCGCTCGCCGCGCACGGCCTGGGGCTTGCGATCGCGGGCTTCAACCCGGAACGCGCGCCTTATGTCTACGCGCCGCCGCTCAATGCCTGGGAAACCGGAATGCGCGCCGCGCATCGCGCGTATGACGGCTCGCACATCTCGACCTTGAGCTATGGGCCCGACATCAATCTGTCGATGCCCGGCTGGTCGAACGCGCAATGCCTGGACGCGGCGCGCAAGCTTCACCATTACGCGCCATGGATCGTGCCGTTCAGTTTCGCGAGCCCGTTCGCCCATGGGCAGCGCTGGCCGGGCTGGTCAAAACGGACTTTCGAACGCGCGCCCTTGCGGCCGGCGGTCAAGCTCTACCTGGCGGCCGACGCACTCGCGGCCGCGCCGTTGGACACCACGCTCGCCCATCCGGCGCGCATCGCGCATGAAGTCGGCCGCATCGAATTCAAGGCCTTCGACGCGATGCCCGATTTCGCGGTGCTGCGCGGCTGCTGCCATCTGTTGGTGGGACTATGTCTGGCGGAGGACTTACGCGCGCATCGCGAGTGCAGCGATGTCGAAGCCGTCGATGTTGCGCTGTACCAGCGCGCGGCCCGCCTGGGCTTCGCCGACCCGCAATTGCGCGCCGGTGCCGAGCCTCTGCTCGCCAGTGCCCGCGCCGCTTTGCTCGCCAGCGGCGACGCGGTGGGCGCGCAAGCGTTGGCCCCGCTCGCAGCCTTGTTGCATGCCGAACGCACACCTGCGCATGCGATGGTGGCGCAATGGCAGGCCGGCGGGCCGATGTTCAGGCCGGGCGGCTTTGCACAATCCAACGCGCCTTGAGTCCGTCGCGGCGCAAGCGCGCCCCTCGGCCCGCCTGGCGCCGCTCAGGCGTGCTGGTCGGCGTAATCGAGCGCGCCGCGCTGGCCGGCCAGCGCGCGGCGCATCCACAAGGGCGGGTTCACGCTCGCGACCATCTTCTGCACATAGTCGATGACTTGCGCGATCTCGCGCGGGCGCTCCATCTTGACCGGAAAGATGCCTTCGTTCTTCACCGCGACCGCGTGCACATCGCTCAGGCCGAGCGAGAAGAACATCGCGCAGCCCTTGATCGCGTCGAGCTTGGCCTGGTTGCGATCGACAGTCTTCGCATCGGCGTCTTCGTCCATCATCCAGCAAGTGCCGTCCTTCTTGCCGCGGCCTTTGCCGCCGCCCGCGCCGCCGCGAAATTGCACGCAATCGACGAATTCGGAATCGGTCGGGCGCACTTCGTAGATCACGATCTGTTGCGCGCTCGCGAAACTCGCGTTCACTTGGACCAGATCGTTGGTGGTGATGGCGATCTTTACCGAGGGTGAGGTCATGTGAGGCTCCAGAGTAGGCGTTGTCGGTGGTGGCGTGCTTCAGGTCATGGGCTGGCCGATGACCATGCGTTCGCGCGCGAAGCGCCAACGAAAGTCGGCCGGCAAACTCATCTGATCGGACGTGCGGGCCAACCAGGCGTCGAGCGCGGCATGACTGATCGTGCCGTCTTTCAAGGCTTCGGCGGGCACGATGTACAAACGTTCGTCGATGACGCAAAAAAAATCGATCGGATAGAGATTCGCGTCTTGATGACGCTTGCCGATCTCGATCGCATAACCGTCGTCGGTGCGCTTGAGCTTGGGGTTTTCGCAATCGAGGCGCAGATGCCGGTTGACCCGCACGCCCTGTTGGAACTGGAACAGGATGCGGTCTTCATCGGCGAATTTCTTCACCTCGTCCATCAGCTCGGTGAAGTATTGGCCGAGCATCCATTCCACATAGGTGGCGCTGTACGGCGTGGCGAATGATTCGATGTAATACGCGACGAAGCCGCAAAGCAGATCGAGTCCGGCCGGCGTGAGGTTCACCGACAACGCGCAGCGGCCGAAATGGCAGGAGAACCAGATCACGCCTTCGCGCACTTCGATGCGGCCTTGCGTATGGGTCATCGCAATGCGCAGGATGCGCAGCGTGCGATAGACCTCGGCCGCCATCTTTTCGGTGGCCGTGGTGCGCGGCAGCGCCAGGTATTTCTCCCAACTCGTCTTGCCTTCGCACAACATGGGGTCGGCGGCTTCGAGCGCATCGTCGAGCGCGGCGGTGGCGATGCGCACCGCGCCCAGGCGTTCGTCGAGCCAGGTCTCGCGCGCTTGGACTTCCTCGAAATGCAGCTTCTTGCGCTTGTCGTACAACTCGATCTCGCGATGCTCGGGCAGGCGTGCCGCCGCGCCCAAAACGCGCCGATAGCGCTCGGAGAATGCTCCCAAGCTTCCCGCCAACGCACCACTTGCCGCTGCCGCCATCGTGCCCTCGCATGCAAGACGGACGGCGCGCTCGCCCCGCCCGGAACCGCAAACCACCGGCGCATCGCCCATGCTGCAGGGCGATGCACCGTTCACCAATGACCGCGGATCACCACGTGTTCAGGATCCATTCGCGGTTCTTGGTGTACTCCATGTGGGCGAACAAGGAGTTGGCGATCGTCTCGGCCAATTCCATCGCGCCCTGGTAGCCGATGGTCGGCTTGCGATACAGACCCGCGCGATCGAAGGTCGGGAAGCCGACGCGCACCATCGGGATGTTGGCGTCGATGGCGACATAACGGCCCTTCGAATGGCCCATGATCAGGTCGAGCTTGAGGCCCTTCTTGATGCGCGATTCGAGTTCCCACAAATCGGTGTTGTGGACCACATCCATGTGGAAATGCACCGAGTTCTTGAGTTCTTCGAGGCGCGGATCGGCCTTGTACTTCGTGCCTTGGTCATCGCCGATCAGAAGCAGCACCGGCTCGAGTTCGACTTCGAGGCAGAACTGCGCCAGACCGAAGACGAGGTCGGGGTGACCGAAGATCGCGACCTTTTTGTTCGCGAAGAACATGTGGGCCAGGTCGGCGAGCGCATCGAGCGCCAGACCGCGTTCCTTGACCAGCGATTCCGGAATCGGCTTGCCCGTCACTTCGCTGAGCTTGCGCAGCAGCGCGTCGGTGTTGCGGATGCCGTAAGGCGTGTTCATCAGGTGGTTGGGCACCTGGAAGGTTTCTTCGAGGTAGGCACCGGCGCTCGCGCCTTCATAGCGCGCGAGGCTGAAGGTGGCCTTGGCGTTGGGCGTGGACTGCAAATCTTCGATCGTGGTGCGGCCGTGGGTGTGGATCGACTTGTCGGGCAGCATCGGCGAATCGAAGTCTTCGGTGTCCATGAAGATCTTCGCGTCGATGTCCATCTCCTTGAGGTAGTGCTTGAGCAGCACCACATCGCCCGGATTGACCCAGCCGGGGAAGATGTTCAGCGTGTCGGTCGGCGTGCCCTTCTTCTTGGCCACGGTCTTGACGACCGACTTCACGCATTCGTCGTAACCGCTGACCTGGCTGCCCTTGAAGCTCGGCGTATGCACCGGGGCGAGGAAGATCTCGCGATCGGGGAATTCTTCCTTGAGCGCGCGATTGCAGACGTTGATCACACCTTCGATGTCATCGCCGATGACCTCGGTCGAGCAGGTCGTGATGATCGGGATGATGCGCAGGTTCGGATACCGGCGCGCGAGCACCAGCACGCCTTCTTCGACGCGTTTGTTGCCGCCGAACACCGCCGACTCTTCATGCAGCGACGACGACGCGATGTCGAAGTTTTCCTTGAAATGCTGGGCGAACAACAGGCGCACGAACATCGTGCAGCCCTGGCCGCCGTGGACGAGGGGGATGCAATCCTTGATGCCGATGCCGGCGTACTGCGCGCCCGCGGGCTGGCAGTCGTACATCGGGTTGATGATGCCGGCGCGCTTCTTGGAGGTGACCTTGATCTCGGCCACCTCCTTGACGGCGGTTTCACAAGTGGCGGACATGCGGATTCCTTTCAGTACAAGGAGTGGCTGAGCTCGTGGTTCTTCGAGCGCGTGATCGTGTGGTCGGTCAGCTTCTCGCGCAGACCTTGCAGCACCGCCTTGATCTCCTCGGGCGAGCTTTGCGCGACCCATGCGAAGCGCTTGCGGAAATCATCGACCATCGACATCGCGTCCACCGCGTGCAAGCGCTGCATCGGCGTATCGCGCAACGGCGCCTGGCCGAGCAGCATGCGTTCGGCCTGGCCGATCACGCCGTCGATGTTTTCGGTGCGGTCCCAGGTGCGGGAAAAGAACTGCCACAGGCAGCGTTCCTGCACATAGTCGAACAGATCGTCGACCTGGCTCTTGAGTGCTTGTTCAGCCATTACGCGGCTCCCCGGAGAAGAAGTTTGCTTTCCTGCTTGGTATCGCGGATGTCGACGGCGGCCAGTTCGCGCAACGGGTTGTAGATCGCGTTGTACATGTCGCGCGCCAGGTTCACGAAGCCTTCGAAGCCCATGTACGGCCCGTTGTGATAGGCATGGCCGTTCACGTAAGGGATGTGCAGCTTCTTGACCAGTTCGCCCACGCGCGGGCCGGTGAAGATCACATCGGGCTTGACGCGCTCGATGATCTCGAAGAACTCGAGTTCGTTGCCGTCATCGATGTAATACGTGCCTTCCTGGCCGCGCGCGATGACCTTCTCGAAGTCTTCTTCATGGCCGAACTTCGACGACATCGCGACCACGCGCACGCCCAGATCGTCTTCGACCGACTTGGTCCAGTGCCACAGCCGCGGGCCGCCGGTCCAGATCGCCATCTTGGCGCCCTTGAGGCGTTCCTTGTACCAATCGAGCTTGGGCTTCCACTTGGCTTCTTCCTCGGCGATCAGCTTCTCGCCGCGCTCTTCGATGCCGAAGAACGCGCAGATCTTGCGGATGCCTTCGGCCATGTAATTGAAGCCCCAGGAATCGATGTCCAGACGCGGAATGCCGTAGCGCTTCTTGAGTTCGTTGGCGATGTAGCCCGACGAGCGCGCGCAGTTCACGACATTGAGCTTGGCCTGATGCATGCAGCGCAGATCGTCGTAGGTGCCGTTGCCGGTGAAGTGCGAGATGACCTGGATGCCGAGCTTGTCCCAGTACTCCTGCAGCAATTGGGTGTCGCCCTGGATGTTGAAGTCACCGATGAAGTTCATCGTGTATTCGCTGGTGATCTCCTTTTCCATCGTGTCAACTTTTTCGTTGATCCAGCCGATGTTGAGCACATGGTGGCCCTTGGATTGGGAGACGCCCGCGAAGCCCGGACATTCGACGGTGAAGATGTCCACATCGGGACGTTCTTGCATGACCTTCTTGGCCACCGCCTTGATGTCGTCGCCGATCAGCGCGGTCGGGCAGGTCGTGTAGATGATCATGCGCTTGATGTCGGGCATTTCATCGAAGGCTTCGTGGCACGACTTTTCGAGCCGCTTTTCGCCGCCGAACACGATGTGGCTTTCCTTCATGTCGGTGGACCACACGTACTTCATGTTGAAGTGGCCGTTGTCGGTCGGGTAGCGCTTGGTGTGCCAGGTGTCGTAGGCGCAGCCGATCGGCCCGTGGATCATCTGGATCGTGTCCTTGAGCACGCCCCCGATCACGAGCTTGGCGCCGCAGAACGCGCAGCCGCGTTCGGACAGCGTGCCCGGAATCGTCGATGCGTTCGCGATCGGCAGAAACTGCGTCGCGTCCTCACCCGGCGCCTTCAAGTAAATGTGCTTCTCTCGCTCGGGAATGTCCTTGTCGCATTCGAGCAATACCATGGGCATTTCAGTTCTCCTTCAAGTCGGTCAGATGCAAGCGAATCGGCTCCAGGGGCGCCGCGCGAAACTCTCGTGTGCCATCGATGCAAGCCTGCTTGAGCACAAGCTGTGCCTGAGGCGTTCTCGAATCGGTTGCACCGCGCCAGCGACCGGCGATGACCTGCCTTTTCCCTGCGTACAGCGGCCAGCGCGCCCAGGTGCCGGCGCGACGCCGGCAACGGCCCGCGCCGCGGAGCCCGCGGTGCGCGGCCGTTCCTCGATGTACGAACCCAATGTCGATGTTCATGAGCGAACGCGCTTCAACTGCGGTAGCGCAACACGGCGGTACGCCGGTGTTCGAAATGGGTCGCGATCTCTTGCGCGAGCGCGGGCCCGATCGGAATGCCGAAGCGCGCGGCCGCGGCATTGAGCTGTGCGTCTTCCAGACGCTGCAAGGACCCCATGCCCGCGTTCGCGAGCGCGACCACGCTTCGGCGCAGTTCGGCGTCGTGCGCCTGCGCCAGCCAATCGTCGCGCAGACGCCCGGGCTCGTAATCGACCAGGCGCGCGGCGATCGCGTACTCGCGGTCGTAGGTCGAGATCGCCATCGCCATGGCGATATCCGCCAGGAGCAGATGGAAGTACTGGTTGGTGGTGGGCTCGGCCATGGCATCACAACGGCGTGATGCCGTGTTCGGCGTAGATCTCGTCTTGCGCGGCCTTGAATTCTTCGAGGGTGAATTCATAGCCTTGCAGGCGGATGAATTCCCAGTTCTTGGCTTCGTCTTCGCAATCGTTGACGGTGCGGCGAAAGACTTCGTCTTCACGCATGCGATGGATGTACGACTTGGCTGAAGCGACGGACATAAGGCTCTCCGGAAGGTCTGAAAGGCGGTGGGTGCGGCGAACGCGAACAAGCGGCGCGCGGCGCCGCTTGTGCTCCGCGTGGCAAGCTTCGTGCCGTGCCGATGGCATCGGTCTTGCAAGATGTCGCGAACCCCGCCCGTTCACGCCCCATCGAGCCCTTCCATATCGCAGACCATGCCCATCCGTGTCGCAGTCGCCACCAAAGACCGTAACCAGATCGATGAACATTTCGGTCAGGCCGAGGTGTTCACCGTCTATGACGTCAGCGCCCAAGGCGTTGCCCTCATCGAACCGCGTGTCGTCGAGCATTACTGCACCGGCGACGGCAACGACGAGCGCCGTGATGCGATCGTTCGCGCCTTGTCGGATTGCCGCGCGATCTTCGCCGCCCGCATCGGCGACGGCCCGCGCAAAAAGCTCAGCGCGGCCGCGATCGAGCCGGTGGATGCCTATGCGTTCGAGCCGGTCGAAGTCGCACTCGGCGCGTGGTATGCGACGCGGGCGGCCTGAGCGCATCGCCCCCGAGCAAGCGCCGCGGGAAGGTCGCCTGATCCGGCGAGCCGAGCCCGCGGCCCGATCGGTGGCCCAAGCGCACGATCATTGCGCGCGACGCGCTGGCAGCGCGCCTGCCCTTCATTCGGGCAGTTGATCGAGCGAGGTGATGAGTGTGTGCTGGGTCGGCGTGCCGGCCGCGCCGGGCCAGCCTTGCGCGGCCATCTTGTCGAAGCGGTCGTCGGCCTTGCCGGCGCGGGCGCGCGCCTGATCGACCCACCCCAAGGAGCCGGGCGTCGCCAAGGCCAGGCTCACTTCGTTGAGCAACTCGACGATCTCGTGCCCTTGCCCGACGATGATGGGCTGGATGCCCACCGACATCAGCCGCTTGATCGAGGACGTGCCGATCGACGCCGCATAGACCGCGGCGCAACCGCGCAGGAATTCGAGCTTCTCGATCACCTTGTCTTCGGGCGGCTTTTGCAATTCTTCGGGCGTGGGGGCCATCTCCTCTCCCGGCACGAGCTTGGTTCCGAGCGGCAGCGCCTTGTCCTTGTTCGCACCTTTCATCGCGACCTGGATGAAATCGCCGATCGCCGCCAGTTCGGCGTGGCCGGCCGAAACTTCATAGACCACGAAGCGCTCGGCGGCGCCGAAATGGGTGTTGACGTGTTGACGGTCGGTCGAAGCGAAGGCGATGCGGATCATGGGGCATCCCGTTGGACGAAGAGGACGTTGACGCGCGGCGCGCGGACTCAAACGGCTTGCTCGGCGGCGCGCGCCGTGTTCTGCCAATAGATCGAGCGGTAAGGCGCAACCTCACGCCGGGTGCCGGCGAGCAGATTGGCCAGGTCGAACACCGCCTGGCGGCTGCCGCGATAACCGACCCAAGCGCGCGCATACGCCCCCGCCTGGTCGTACAAAGGGAAGCCGGCGCGCAACAATGGCACCCCGAGGCGCGCCGCGGGTTCGGCCGCATGCGAGTTGCTGAGCAACAGATCGGCGCCGCGCTCGCGGGCCTGGAATTCGAGGTCTTGCAGATCGCCGACGGCAACACCATCGAGGCCGCTCGCGCGCAAGGCCGGCGCGCGCGCCGAGGCGACCGCCGAGACGACCGTCGCGCCCAGGCCATGCAGGAATTGCGTCTGCATCAGGAGCAGATCGGGGTCGGCGCCGACCGCGACGCGCGCCGTGCCCAGCGGGGCCAGGCAATCGACCATCGCATCGAGTAGTTGGGCGCGCTGGCGTTCGATGCGGCGCGGCACCGGTTGTTGCGAGATCTGCGCGAGCGTCGCGCAGAACGCGTCGCATTGCGCGAGCCCCATGAGGCCGGCGAACCGGAAATCGGGCACCGCGGTGCGCGCGGCCAGCACATCGGCCGCGGCATCGAGCGAAGCGCCGACGACCAGCGTCGCGATCGATTCGCCCATGCTCGCGATTTGCGCGCGCGTGGTTCCACCTTGCGTGGTGGCGCGATAGCCGAGGTCGTCGAGATGGCCGTCCATCGAATCGCCGAGATCGGGCAGCACGACCGCATGCAGCCCGAAGGCTTCGATCCATTCGACGATGGTCTCCACATCGCCGGGCGTGAGCATCGACGACGCCAGCAGATTCACCTGGCGCGGACGCCGTCCGGCGCTCGCCGATTCGGGCACCAGGGCCGAGATGATCGCTTCGACCGCCGCCGCGAAGCCGCTTTCGAGATTGCCGAGGGTATCGGGCGCGGCCACCGGCACGATGCTCATTTGCGCGTGCTCGGGATGCTGGGCGCGGAACTGCTTGAGGGTGCGCGCGATGTCGGCGCCCTGCATCTCGGCCAGGCCGGTCGAGATCAACCCGACGATCTGCGGCGCATGCATGTCGGCGATGTTGCACAAAGCCTCGACCACATTCTGGTCGGCGCCGATGATGGTGACGATGTGATCCATCGCCGTGGTCTGCAAGGCGATCGGCTCGCGGAAATGGCGGGTGAAGAAGGCCTTGCTGAACGCGGTGCACCCTTGCGCCCCGTGTTCGAGCGGCATGGTCGAAGCCAGTCCCATGAAGGCCAGCGCCGCCCCCATGGGCTGGCTGACCTTGAGCGGATTGACCGTGAGCGGCTTGGCGGCGATGTAGGCATCGGTCATGGTCAGACTCCTTGGCGACGCGTTTGTGCGCCCGCGAGCGCGCCGCGCGGAAACGACCATGGCGCGGGCGTGCGCACTTGTTGCCAGATCGGGCTGTTGATCGCGCAGGCCAGTTGGCGCGCCAGTTCGACCATGCCGGTGTAGCCGGCGTAGGCGAAATCGCGCTCGTGATTGATGTCGAGGAAAGGGAGGCGCGACTTGAGCGCCGGGTAAAGGTAACGGCCACCCGCGATCAGCACATCGGCGCGATGTTCGCGACAGGCGTTCACGACCACGTTCTGGTCGTTGTCGTCGATCATGCGCGCGTCGGGTCCCATGAGTTCGCGGATGCGCGCGCGGTCTTCCTCGGTGGATTTCTCGGTTCCGGTCGCGACCACGGTCATGCCGAGGTCCTGCATGGCCGATACCGCCGACCACGACTTGACCCCGCCCGAGAAGATCAGCGCGCGCTTGCCTTCCAAGGCCGGGCGCCATTGCGCCAGCGCGGCGGCCGCGGCGGCCTCTTCGCGCGCGATCAAGGCTTCGGTGCGCGCGCTCAGGTCGGGATCGCCGAGCACGCGGGCGAAGTCGCGCAAGGCCTGCGAAGTATCGGCCACCCCGTAGAAGCTGCCTTCGAAGTAAGGCGTGCCCCAGCCTTCCTGGAGCTTGCGCGCCACATTGAGCATGGCCTTGGAACAGACCACCATGTTGGCCTTGGCGCGATGCATGCACTGCACGTCGCGGAACCGCGCGTCGCCCGACAGCGTGCACAGGATGCGCAAGCCGAGTTCGTCGAACAAAGGCGCGACGCGCCAGAACTCGCCGACGATGTTGTATTCGCCGATCAGGTTGATGTCATGCACGCGGAGGCCGGCGCGCTGCGCGCTCGCGGGAACCGGCTCGGGTTCGCCGGTGCCGATCACATGCTTGACCATGGTCTCGCCCGCGATGCGGTTGCCCAGGCTCTTGCTGCCGTAGAAGCCCGCGCAATCGACCGGAACCACCGGCACGCCCCAATGGCGCTGCGCGGCCTTGGCGATCGCGTTGAAATCTTCGCCTTGCATCGCGGTCGCGCAAGTGCTGTAGATGAAGACCGCGGCCGGCCGGTATTGATCGATCGCCTGCTTGATCGCATGGAACAGGCGCTGCTCGCCGCGGCCCATGATCACGTCGGTGTCGGTCAGATCGGTGGTCATGCCCACGCGGTACAAGGTCGGCCCCGAGGAGCGCGTGCCGCGCGCATCCCAGGAACTGCCGGCGCAACCGATCGGCCCGTGAACGATGTGCGCGACATCGGCGATCGGCAGCAGCGCGATCTGCGCGCCGTCGAAGGCGCAACCGCCCTGGGTGGCGCCTGGCTTGGATCTGGCGCAGCCGGATTTGCTCTTGCCGTTATGCGCGCAAGCCGGCTCGTCGAGCAATGCCTGGATTTCGCTTTCCTTCATGGCTTCACCTTGCAGTTCCGGTTGCGATGTACGAACTCAGCAAGGCACGTGCCAATCGTCGGGCGGCAAGCTTGAAGCGCGTCGCGCTGCGTCTTGCCTCCGGTGCCACGGTGCGCGCGTCGGCCTTCGCCGAGGTCCGCACCGGCCGGTCGATGCGTACGCCCGCGTACAGGCCGGCGCGGCCGCGTACCCGAGCGAACGCCCGCACGCGGGCGTACGCCTCATCGGTAATCCTTGTGGTTGAGCTTGTACTTCGCCATGCGCAGTCCGAGGATGCGGCGCGTCAGACCGAGCTGGGTCGCGGCCTCGGTGGTATTGCCGTGATGCACCTTGAGCGCCTCGACGATCATTTCGTATTCGATCGCGTTGAGCCGCGCTTCGAGCCCGCCGACACAGGCGATCTCGTCGGCGATCGGGGTCTGCAACGAGGGCGGCAGGTTGTAGCCGTGGATCACGCCGTCCTCGGCCAGGATGACCGCGCGCTCGATCACGTTTTCGAGTTCGCGCACATTGCCCGGCCAGTGGTAGCAC
>JADHEF010000170.1_pt1 | contig 80011 bp, 72 predicted proteins | sample 8952391 | NCBI WGS metagenome assembly JADHEF01 (sample SAMN16124439, study PRJNA663245) | bioreactor sludge metagenome | isolation source: sludge (nitrite) | place: India:Bengaluru | collected 2019-02-28
TTAGTATTAGTATTAGTATTAGTATTAGTATTAGTATTAGTATTAGTATTAGTAGTATTATTATTATTATATTCTTCATCTATTAGTATGAAAAAGGGTTTTATATTTTTTATAATGGATTTTACTTTCATTTGATTTTTTTTTAAAAATATTTCCATTTTTTTATAAGTATCTTTACTATAAATGCTGTGTAATGGTTCTGAATTTTCTATAAATATATCTTTAGTCTTTTCTCTTTCATAAAATCCTGATTTAGGAAAAGTAAAATTTTCATTTGATTTTTTAAAGTGAAAAGGTATTATTCCATCAAAATTAATATAATCTGATTTTAATCTATCTAAAACATTAAACATAGTTTCTATATATTCACTACTTACAAATGGTGAATCACAAGGTAATATAAGCCCATAATCCCCAGAAATATTTTTAAGTCCTGTAATTATTCCTGACATCGGCCCTTTATTTTTTATTTCATCTTCTAAAAAACTTAAATTAAAACTAAAATTTATATCATTTTTTTTAATATATTCATTAATAAGTAATTTATATTTAGATATTCTTTCAGTATTATTTAAAACAATGAAAGCTTCATCAATTTGATAGTTTAATGATTCAAGTACATGAATTAGCATAGGAGTATTATTTATTAGCATAGATCCTTTATCTTCACCCATACGCTTACTCATACCACCACATAAAATAATGCATGAATGTATGCTTTTCTTTTTCATAAATATCCTTAAATTTTCATAATTCCAATTATTTAATTTTATAATTATTAAGTAAATATAATAAAATATAATAAAAATAGTTAAAAACTCTAAATAATTATATTTATTTAATTTATATTATTTTATATAATAATAAAATAATAAAAAATGATTATGTTACTAGTATGTATTTAATAATTAATATTTATTTAATAGGATATATTTATTTTTATTTAACAAAATGTGTTTTATTTATGCCATATTTATCAAAATAAAACATAAATATATTTATTAAATAAATTTAAATTAATTTTTATATTCAATGTTTTCATTAATCAATGAAACGATCGTCTGATTTTGTATTTTCTGCATTTTCGTGTTTATCTTCAAACCACCCAATTTTTAGATCTTTACAAGTATCTTCATATAGCTGTGGAACATATGGTTTTATGTCTAAAAGGGGAGTTCCATTTAAAATATCCACATTTGATATCTCAATTATATTATCTTTTACTGAGTCTAATTTAACTACTGATATTCCAATCGGATTGAATCTTCTAGGAGATCTTGTTGCAAAGACTCCATGGTGGTCATTATCTAAAAATGGTTTTACTTCTAGAGAATATCCTTTAACCTTATGCAAATAGTAAACTAAGGTTAAATGTGAAAAACCATCTAAATCTTTTAATCCTGGTATTAAGTCATCTCTTAAGTGAATTTCTCCTTTAATTCCTCTGGCACCAATTGGTTGAATTGGCATTCCTTCAAGTTCATCAAAAGGAGAGTGTACTGTTCCAATAGGGGTAAATTCTATTTTGTTCATATTTGAAATTATATTCTTTTTAATTTATATATTTTATTTTTTTAAATAATTTTTTAAATAATTTTATTAGATGAAATCGATATGTAATGATTTTGGAGGTCGATAATAAAACTTTTATTTCCCAATATAAAAGATAAATAAGAATATTTATATAATACAAATGACATAATAAAAAATATAAATGTAATTATAAATCATATTATTCATATTTTTTAAAATAAGTCTGTATGATTTTAATTATATATTTGGGAGGAATAATATGAAAATTAGTGCAAGAAATAAAATTGATGGAAAAGTTGAAGATGTAAACTTAGGTGCAGTAATGGCAAGTATTAAAATTAATGTTGAAGATCCTGGAGTTCTAACAGCATTAATAACTAAAGAATCTGCTGAAAGTTTAGGTCTTAAAAAAGGAGATAAAGTTTCAGCTATAATAAAATCAACTGAAATAATTGTTGGAAAAGAATAATAGTTTTTATCCTTTTCTTTTTATTATTTTTATTTTATAAAAAAATATTTTTAGATATATTATTTTTAGATATATAATTTTTATAAATACCATTTTTATAAATTCCGCTTTTCTAACACGTTTTTTTCTTTTTATTAGCCACCAGCCATTATAATTTTTGTCCCAGTGCTTGATATTTCTTCTTTTTTAAATTCAACATCAAATTTAGTTCTTTCTATAACTTCTTTTAATGCATCAAGAGTTTCATTTCTATGAGGTCCTAATACTGCTGTTAAAAATAAGGGGTCTCCGGTATAAAATTCACCTATAAAATGAATAATAGCTACTCTAAAAATACCATATTTAATCTTAACACTTTCTGCGATTTTTTCAAGATCTTTTTGAGCTTTTTCTTTGTTAGGTGTTGTTAATATCATTTTATCAACAATTTTTTCACCTTCATTACTTTTTTCAGTTCCTCTAACAAAACCTTCAAATGTAAATATTGCTCCAGATTCGTCTATTTTTTTATCTTTTTTTAATGAATCAACTAAATCTTGTATTTCATAATATTCATCATCTTTTTCAACTATTTTAATAACCATTATACATTCTCCTATAATTAATATATTCTATTTAAATTTATTCATTTTAATTATTTATCTGTTATTGTAATCATTATTAATTTTAATGATTTTATATATTTAATGAGCTATACATAATTGTATTAATTATGGTTTAATAATTTATTGGCTTATAAATTTAATAATTTAATAGTTATGATTATTTTTTTATTAAATTTATATTTGTAAATTATAATTTATTTTAATCAATCACATAAATAAATATAACTATTGTTATATAATATTTTTATATTTTAAACTAGTTAGTTAATATTATTTTTATTATTTTAGTATTTGTTTTTTGGTGTTTTATAAGTTAATTAATAATTTTACTTAATATTACAATTTTTTAATTAAGTTTTTTTTATTTCACTAACTTCTTTTTTACTTAGGTGTTTTATTCTTTCTATTCCTCTGATTTCTTCAATAATTTCAGCAGTTGAAAGTGGAACTAATTTTTTCCAGTCTTCAGAAGATAACATTCTTCTTCTAACTTCTGTTCCGGAAAGTTTTTCTCTTTTAAAAAGTGGAGGTTTAGATACTTCATAATCTTCTTCTTCAAATAATCTTTGTACTAATGGATTTCCACTAAATACATGGCCAAAAGGAGGTGTTAGCATTTTTATATGAGAAACCCAAACTGCATTCATTTGAATATCTTGAATAGGTATAATATAATACTTAGAAGAGTTTATATTGTTTTCAGCTAATGCTTTTGTAAGCATCATAACTCTTTCTCCAGCTGTGAATGGATCAACTGTTGTATGACTTAATTGTGCACTTCCAATTCCAATGATGATTTCATCAACTTCCTCAAGTGTTTTTTTAATTACTTGAATATGTCCTTTATGAACTGGTTGCATCCTACCTATTAATAATCCTCTTTTTTCTTTCATTGGTATAATATTTAATTATTCATATTATTAAATTTAGCTATATTTTTCAATTTTTTAATTAACTTATTTTTTAATTAACTCATGATTATTAATAAATAACTATAATTATTAATATTAATTATATTAATTAATGAATTATATTAATTAAAGAATAAACTTTATAAGATTAGATTTTAATACATTAATTATCATACTAAACTATTTGTTAAAAATTATTATTAAATAATAATTTATGTATTATTAAATAAGGATAATTATAAATCTAATTAAATAAGGATAATTATAAATCTAATTAAATTGAATTTATATATTGGATTGATAGATTGAATTTATATATTGGATTTAATTTCTGTATACTGTTATTTTAAAGACTATAATGTTATAAAACACCTATTAAATAGTGATATTCATGATTAAAGTGGAAAATCTTAGTAAAAATTATAAATTAGATAATGGTGAGGAAATATCTGCACTAAAAAATATCAACCTTGAAGTTAAAGATGGTGAAATATTAGGTATAATTGGAATGAGTGGGTCTGGAAAAACTAGTCTTCTTAGAATACTCCGAGGTGTTGAAAAATTTGATGAGGGAAAGATAAAACTTGATAATATTGAAGTTTCATCTGATTCTAGTCAATATTACTATAATAAACTTAGAAAAGATACTGCAATTCATCTTCAAAGATCCTTTGGGTTATGGCCAGAAACAGCTCTTAATAATGTTGTAAGAAAATTATATGGTGCTAAATATGGGGATGAAGCTTCAACTGATTTTGATTTTGCTTATGATCAATTTGGTGATGAAGCAATGGAAATTTTAAAGGTTGTTGGTCTAGAAGATAAATCAGAACATTTTGCTCCAGTATTAAGTGGCGGAGAAAAACAAAGGCTTATAATGGCTAGACAATTAGCTAAAAAACCAAAAGTATTACTTCTTGATGAACCTGCTACTATGGCATGCCCAAGGACAAAACAAGCTATTCTTGATTCAATTAAAAGAATCAATAGTGATTTAGGAGTAACTGTAGTATTAGTTTCACATTTGCCAGAAGTTCATACTTATTTGGCAGATAGGGTTATTTTACTTGAAGATGGTGAAATTAAAGAAGAAGGAGATGCTTCTGATGTTACAAAAGAGTTTTTAAGTGATATAGAGCCTGAAATTGAAATTGATTTGACTGTAGATGATAAATCAATAATTAAGGCTAATAATATTGAAAAGAAATTTTTCCTTCTAAAAGGAGGAAGTGTTTTAGATATTGAAGATATCAATTTAGAAATTAAAAAAAGGGATATATTAACGATTCTTGGTCCGAGTGGTGCAGGTAAAAGTATAATTCTTAGAATTCTCGCAGGATTAGATTATCCTGAAAAAGGAGAAGTTTTATATAGGCTTGAACATGAAGAATTGGATAATATAGATAATGATTCTATAAAAAACTCTAAAAATAATGAAAATGATTCTAAAGAAGATATTGAAGATATTTGGGTTGATTTGGATGATCCAGGAATTAATAGGATGAAAGTCAGGAGAAAAATAGGTTTTATGTATCAAGAATTTGCACTTCAGCATCATTCTACTATAAGGGATCAGTTAGCTACAAAATTAGGGTTTAAAAATCAATTTGTAGTGGATGATGCAAGAAAAAAGGCCAAGGAATTGGGATTAGGGGATGAACTTTTAGATTCATTATATCAACTTACAGATTTGCCTGAAAATGAAGCAAAATCTAGACTTGAACAAATTGGACTACTTCCAGATATTTTAGATGATTTATTTCCAAAATTTCCAGAAAAAGCTGTTAGAGAGGAAATTAAACCTCTTTTTGAAGCTTTAGATCTCCCTCTTGAAATATTAAATCGAAAATCTTATGAACTTTCTGGAGGACAGAAAGTTCGTGCAATGTTGGCTTTGGCTTTAGCTTCAAAACCAGAAACTCTATTACTTGATGAGCCATTTGGGGATTTAGACCCATTAACACTTAGAATCGTTTCAAATTCTATCAAAAAGATTAATAAAGAATTTAAATCAACTATTGTAATGGTTTCACATAACATTGATTTTATAAAAGAACTTAGTAAACGAGCTGTTTTTATGGATAAAGGAAAAATAATTGATGATGGTGATCCCATTAGATTAGCTAATGAGTTTGTTACTTTTTGTAAAGCTGATTATTTAAGTTAATTTTATCTTATTATTTCTTAATTGAAATTCATTTTAATTGAAATATTTTTAATTTAAATATTTTTAATTTAAATATTTTTATTATTTAAATATTTTTTAATCAAGTATTATTTTTGGTGAAGTTTATGTTTGAAAATATAATGGTTCCTTCTGATGGTTCTGAATATTCGTATTTGGCTGTTGAAACTGCTTTTGAAATTGCTAAAAAATTTAATTCTAAAGTTACTGCTGTTTATGTTCTTGATGAAAATACTAGTTTTTCTTATGATGATTTAGAAGATGAAGGAAATAAAATTTTAGCAAAAATATCCGAAAAAGGTAAAAAAGAGGGAGTTATGGTCATAGAACATTTGATTACTGCAGATCCTCTTAGGGATATGAAAATAATAGCTGAAAAGACACAAGTTGATTCTATTGTTATAAATTCTTTAGGAAAAAATAGATCTGAAAATCTTAAAATTGGAAGTATTGCAGATAGAGTTATTAGAACTTTTGATATTCCTATTGTTCTTGTTAAATAAATTTTTTTATAATTTATATTTTTATTATTTAAATTTTATTATATTATTATTTTTCATTTTATTTTATATTATTTCTTTTTTTATTATTTTTATAATATTCTTTTTTTATTATTTTTATAATAATAATTTTTTCAATAATAATAAATATTAGAATATACAATAATATAATTACAGTAAAAAATAATTTTATTCTAGATTTATAAAGTTTAATAATGAATTTTAGGTTCTATAAAATTCTATTAAAATTATATAAACTTTTTGTAAATCAATATTAATAATAGGAGTTGTATTATATGAGTGGTAGGATGAAATGTAAAGTCTGTGGATATATTTATGATCCTGAAAAAGGAGAACCAAGAGCTAATGTTGAACCAGGAACCGAATGGGAAGATGTACCCGATAATTTTAAATGTCCTTCATGTGGTGCTCCAAAAAGAATGTTCAAACCAATTTAATATTTATTATTTAAATTTATTAGTTTTTTATTAGTTTATAATTATGTATATTGATTAATATAATGTTATAATTGGTATATTTTAATTATTATAATATGATCCTTATTATATTCTAATTAATCATTTTATAATTAATTATATTCTAATTAAAAATTTATATAATTAATGTTTAGCTTAAATTTAATTGATTAATATTATTCTTAATTATTTAACGTTTAAGTATATTTATTTAAATATTTATTTAAAGAATTTTAAGGTGATAATATGGATAAATATGTATGTGATATGTGTGGATATGTATATGACCCAGAAGAAGGAGATCCTGACAATGGAATAAATCCTGGAACTGCTTTTGAAGATTTACCTGATGATTGGACTTGTCCTATGTGTGGTGTAGGAAAAGACGAATTTGTTAAACAAGAGTAATCAATTGATTTATTATATAAAATTTAAAAGTTTTATATAATTTTTTGTTTTATATAATTTTCATTGTTTTTGTTTAATAATATGATATAAAATAATATAATATTTTAATTTTATTTTAATTTTATATCTTAGTTTTTAAATTTTAATATTTATTTATTTTATAATTTTATTTATTTCATAATTAGCTTTTCATTTTCTTATTGATACAATCTTATGTTTATAAGATTATTTATTATTAAAAGAGGTGTTTTTTATGGTAAACGCAAAAATGGAAGAAGCATTAAACAAACAACTTAATGCTGAGTTGTATTCTGGATATTTGTATTTGTCAATGGCGGCTTATTTTGAAGAAATTGATTTAGGAGGTTTTGCAAATTGGATGAGAGTCCAAGCTCAAGAAGAACTTTCTCATGGAATGAGGTTTTATGATTATATTGTTCAAAGAGGAGCAAGGGTTACACTTTCTGAGATAGAAAAGCCTCAATCTTCATGGGAATCCCCTGTTGATGTTTTTGAACATGTTTTATCTCACGAGAAAACTGTTTCAGGATTAATTGATGATTTGGTTGATTTAAGCATAGAAGAACGAGATCATTCAACAAACAATTTTTTACAATGGTTTGTAGCAGAACAAGTTGAAGAGGAAGAATCAGCTAGTAGTGCTTTAAATAAAGTTAAATTAGCTAATGAATCATCTAATGGATTGTTTTTAGTTGATTCAGACTTTGGAACTAGGGTTTATACGCCTGATACTTCTGAATAAGTTAATATCACTTGGGAATTATTATTTTTTATTATTTCTTCCTATTTTAAACCATTTCTCTAATTGAAATATTTTTTTTTATTTTTTTATTTTTTTATTTTTATTTATTAAATTTGATTTTAATGAATATTTTTAAGTTTATTTGGATTTTTTAGTATTTATTAATTTATCTTCTATGAAATTTGATGATTTTAGAATATTTCCTCTATATTGTGGTATTATTTCTTCTATAAAATCCATAAATGATTTAGTAATTTTATAATAAGAATCATTATTTGAATAATTCAATGTTTTATTTTTAATTATAATATCAATTTTTGAATCTAATTCCTTTTCTAGTGTTTCGAGAAATGTATCAATCCAACTATTTGGAACATTTATAAATGGATAGACAATTTTAGTTTCATTATTATAATCTGATTTGGAAAATGGAATTCCCTCACCTTTAAATATACTTGTTAATATAGATTCAACTTTATCATCTAAAGTTTGTGATAAAAGAACTGAATCAATTTTGATTAAATTACTTTTATCATTTTTATTAGCTTCATATTCCTCAGTATCACTAAAGAATAATTTGTCAATATTTTTTATCTTATCTAATTTTATAAATATTTGATTTTTTTGATCTAATTTTGATAAAAAAGAATTTATATTTTTTATATCATATTCCATAATTTTTATCCCATATTTTCGAGCATAAGGTTCTAAAACTATTTTTAATAAATAATCTACTTTATTTTTAGGTTTTAATATTAAAACATTATTTTTAGGAGATATTTCATTAGCTATAATTTCTGAAAATTTTATACATATCTTTCTAAGAACATTAGAATTTATAATTTCTATTTCGGGATAGTATTTCTTAAAAGTTGCTTGTCTTTTTTTAGAAAACTTAGCAAACCTTTGATCATTTATATATAATACCTTGGGTGTATAACTAACATATCTTGTGTCTATACCAATTATGCTAAGTAACTTTAAAACTTCTTTTTTTTTATTAGCTTTATCTATAGTTTGATTCATAAAATCATCTAGATTATAACATTTAGGTTAATATTAATTATTTTAGTAATTATAATTTACTATAATTAAAATACTAAAATTTAAGAAGAATATATGATTGATTAAATAATTATCTGAAATAATTTATTGGGAAAAATAAGACATATAAGAAATAGGAGAATTAAGGAAAATATAAGTTGTAAATTTAATTTATTAATATTATTCTATATCTTATAATTAATATTTTATATTTTCATTTTATATTTTCATTTTATATTTTTATTTTATATTTTTATTTTCATTGTATTTCCAAGTATTATATTTTAAAATTAATTATTATTGATTATAATCACTTATTGCTTGATCTAATGCATCATCAATAGCTTTATATGATATTATGGGCTTAATTCCTTTTTCAATACAAATTTCAAGTGGTTTTTTCCCAAGATTCTGTGTTATTAAAATACTAACGTCATCAATGAGGGCAATGGCTTGTTCTGATTTGTTTTTTTCATCACTGTTACATGTGGGATTGTTTTTAACAGAACCTAAATATTCATAATTTCCATCATCTTCAACTTCAAAAAGTAAAAAATGGGTTGCTTGGCCAAAATGCTGATTAACATATTCTCCATCATCACTTGTTACTGCAATTCTATAAGACATTGATTCAATCTCCTTATTAAGTTTATTAATAGCTATTTTCAAATATGGGTAGTATTAATATAATTAAACATTCTAATATAATTAATAAATCAATTTTTTTAATTAGAATTATAAATTATTAAAAATTAAATTATTAAAATTTACATATTTAATTAATGTTTATGTATGGATGTAATAATTTTATAATATATATTATAATTTAATATTATTTATTTATTTGTTTTTTATTTAATTTTTTATTTGATTGTTTAATTTTTTAATTTTTTAATTATATTTTTACTTATTTTTTTAATTATTTTTTATTTGATTGTTTATTTTATTATTTTTAAATGAGCTATTTTATTTTTTGAGGGATTATTTCAATATCTTGTATTCATTATTTATTATTTTTAAATATCTTGTATTCATTATTTATTATTTTTAATTTTTATTAATATTCTATTTAATAGAATTTAATATGCTTTTTTCCATAATATCTAATGGGGCTTCTTCTCCAGTCCATATTTTAAAATTTTCAGCACCTTGATACAAAAGCATTTTAGTTCCATAAATTATAGTTGCGCCTATTTTCTTTGCTTCCTTTAAAAGATTAGTTTCAAGAGGATTGTAAACAATATCATTAACAATAAGATCTGAATGCATGATATCATAAGTAGCTATTGGTTCATCATTTAAATTTGGATGCATACCTACAGGCGTAGTATCAATTAAAATATCTGCATCGGCTAAACTTTTAGGTAACTCATCGAGGCTTCCATATTTAAATGTAATGTCTATATGTGAAAAATCTATTGTTAATTCGTCTAATTTTGAATTATCAGTAAAATCTGCAGATAGTAAAGTTTTAATATCATAAATAAGGGATTTTGCTTTTTTAGGACTTCTATTAATCATATTTATGCTGTTAACTCCTTCTATAGCTAATTGAAAAGATATTGCTCTTGCAGCACCTCCAGCTCCAACTATTACTACATTCTTATCTTTTAAATCTGAAACTTCTTTAATGGCTCGAACAGCACCAACACAATCAGTATTATAACCTTTTGATTTGCCCTCTTTAAATTTTATTGTATTGACTGCACCGATTAGATTTGCCATTATATCAAATTTATCAAGTTCATTTATGACTTTTTGTTTATGGGGAATAGTAACATTAAGTCCTTGAATACCAAATGCTTTAGCACCACGAATCGCATATTTCAAGTTTTCCTTTTCTACTTTAAATGGAACATAAACATAGTTCATATTCATAGATTTAAATGCAGCATTAAACATCGCTGGAGAAAAGCTATGTCCAACTGGGTTTCCAATTATTCCAACAACTTTTGTGCTTCCATTTATCAATTAATCACTCTCTTTTCATTATTATTATTCTATTAAATTTTTTATTACTCATATTTCTATTAAACTTATTTATTACTCATATTTTAATTATAATTTTTTTCATTGAATATAATTAATTTTAATCTAGATAATATTGTAATAATTATTATTAATCTAAATTAAAAAATTAATAATTAATATTATTAAAAATTAATTTTCAATATTATTAAAAATATGAATTCCAATATTTGTCATATAATTATATAAACTTTGATAAATAAATATTTTAATACAAAATAAATATTTTAGCTACTAATTGGCAAGAATAATTATATTATTAAATTAGATAAATAATTATTAAAAAAATAGGTTGTTTAATTTATATATAAAATGTTCATATTAAAGAATTAATTAATCAAATTGATTTGTAGTTTAATAGAAAAATATTTTAATATTTGAATAGATATTTTAAATTTATAATAGTTATTTAATATAGAAAATTATAAAAACAAAATACAATTATAAAAATAAAAATTATAAAATAGTTTAAAATTTTATTATATTTATTATATTTATTTATATTTTAACTCATTTTTAAAAAATTATTTAAATTATTGTCTTTTCATTATAAATTGGAGGAATAATATTGGAATTTACAAGACCTCGTGGAACAAGAGACTTTCTTTTTGATGAAATGAGAGAAAGAAAAAAGTGTGAAAACACATTGAGAAAAGTCTTTGAAACTTATGCTTATCAAGAAATAAAAACTCCCTTATTTGAAGATTTAAAATTATTCACAACAAAATCTGGAGATCAGATTGTTGATCAATTATACAATTTCACTGATAAATCTAACCGTGAAATAACACTTAGGCCTGAAATTACAGCTCCTGTAGCTAGGTTATATATTAATGAACTCCAAAAAACAGCTAAACCAATAAAACTTTATTATTTTGGAAGTTGTTTTAGATATGAAAGGCCTCAAAAAGGAAGATTTCGTCAATTCTGGCAGTTTGGTTGCGAATTAATAGGTGCTAAATCTCCTGAAGGAGAAGCTGAAGCTATTGCAATGGCAGAACAATCTTTAGAAAATTTAGGAATTGATAGTGCTGAAATTCATATTAATCATCTAGGTATAATCAGGGGTTTATTTAACCATTTTAAAATATCAAGCGATATTCAAGAAGAAATCATGGCTTTAATTGATAAAGGAGATAAAGATTTACTTGAAAGTGAGCTTACTAATGATAGAAATCCACTTATAGAAATTAACGAGTTATCACAAATATTAATTAAATTAGTAGATTTTGTTGGTAAAGATGAGGTATTGAACGATCTTGAAAATCTTATTAGCAAATATGATGAGGCTTTTGAATCTTTAAACGAGTTTAAAAAACTTATAAACCTTTTAAAAAGTTTCAAAGTTTCTAATTATACTCTTAATCTTGGAATAGCAAGAGGTTTAGATTATTATACGGGCATTGTTTTTGAAATTTATGTTCCAGAACTCGGAGCTCAAAAACAAATAGCTGGTGGGGGTAGTTATAACCTTGTAGAACTTTTTGGGGGAGAAAAAGTTGAATCTACTGGCTTTGCTTTTGGTTTTGATCGTTTAATGAATGCTATTGAAAATAATAGGTCTAAAACTAATAATTCTGAATCTATTATTGAAGAAGATTCTATTATTGATGTTTTCGTTGCACCTATATCTAATGAGACAAGAGAAAAGTCTTTTGAAATAGGTCAAAAAATCAGATCTTTAGGTATTCCGACTGAAATAGATCTTTCAAGAAAGAAATTTAAAAAATTACTTAATACAGCTAATAAATTAAATGCTAAATATGTCATATTAGTAGGAAAAGATGATTTAGATAAAAATAGTGTTACTATTAAAGATATGATTTCTGGAAATCAGGAATTAGTGGCTATAGAAGATATTAAAGAGTTTTTAAGCAATAATTAATATTTAATTGTAGGGAGTGTAATTATTAAAATTAATTTTAAACATGAAGTTAATGGAGAAAAATTGGTAATATCTGTTGTTCAAGATTATGAAAGTTCTCAAGTTTTAATGGTGGCTTATATGAATAAAGAAGCACTTACAAAAACTTTAAAGACAGGTATTGCTCATTATTGGAGTACTTCTAGAAATAAATTATGGTTAAAAGGAGAAAGCTCAGGAAACACTCAAAAGGTTAAAGAAATATTTACTGATTGTGATATGGATGCGGTTGTTTTAAAAGTAGAGCAAACTGGTGCTGCATGTCATGAAGGTTATTATTCTTGTTTTTTTAGAGAATTTGATGTAGCTAACATAAATGAAAATAATAAAGATTTAGAAGATTTGGATAAAGAAGATTTAAAAATCATATCTGAAAGATTATTTAATCCAGAAGAGGTATATGGTAAGGAATAATAAATCTTAAGTTATAACTTTTTATTAGATTAATGAATATTTATGGTATTTATTAAATTTTATTTTAAATAGTATATTAACTATTTAAACATTATAAACACAGGGGATTATCAATTGGAATTTATTGAAAAATTTGAAATAGAAAATGAAGAAAATATAGAGAAAATAGTGCCTGATACTAGTGCTATTATTGAAGGAGCAATAACTAATTTAATTAATGAAAATAATTTAAATTATCCAGAAATTATTATTCCTGAAGCAGTTGTCGCTGAACTTGAATATCAAACAAATAAAGGTCAACTTATTGGTCAAAAAGGGCTAAATGAGTTAAAAAAACTTCAAAAACTTGTTGATAGTGGAGAAATAGCTATTAGTTTCACTGGAAAAAGACCTAGCAATTATGAAATTTCTCTTTCTAAAACTGGTGAAATCGATGCAATTATAAGAGATGTTGCAAAAGCTGAATTTGCTATTTTAGTAACATCGGATAAAGTTCAAAATGAAGTAGCTAAAGCCCAGGGAATTAAATCTATATTTGTTGAACAAGAAGATAAATCCAGTAAGGAACTAAAAATATCTGAATATTTTGATGATGATACAATGTCTGTACATCTTAAGGAAAATGTTCCTCCAATGGCTAAAAAAGGAAAACCGGGAAATATAAATCTTGTTAAATTAAATTCAAAGCCTCTTAGTTATGATTATCTTATTAAAATTGCTGAAGAAATAATAGAAAAATCTAGATATGATTTTAAGACATATCTTGAACTTGAAGAAGAAGGAGCTACAGTTATTCAATCAAGAGAATACAGAATTTCAATAGCTAAACCTCCATTTTCTGAAGCAATGGAGATTACTGCAGTTAGGCCAGTAGCAGAAGTTTCTATTGAAGATTATAAACTTTCTGATAAGTTAATGGATAGACTTAGAAATACAGCTAATGGTATCTTAATTTCAGGTTCTCCTGGAGCGGGAAAAAGTACATTTGCTCAAGCTGTAGCTAAATTTTTTTCTGAAGATATGAATCAAATAGTGAAAACCATGGAATCACCTCGTGATCTTCAAGTTGGTGATGAAATAACTCAATATGCTCCTTTAGATGGGGATATGGAAAAAACTGCAGATATTTTACTTCTTGTTAGGCCAGATTTCACTATTTATGATGAACTTAGAAAAAATCATGATTTTAATATTTTTGCTGATATGAGGTTGGCAGGTGTTGGAATGATTGGAGTTGTTCATGCTACTCGTCCTATTGATGCTATCCAAAGAATAGCTGCAAGGGTTGAACTGGGTATAATCCCTTCAATTGTTGATACAACTATTTATATTGAAGATGGTGAAATTAAATCTATTTATGAAACTAATTTAACTGTAAAAGTACCTTCAGGTATGCAAGAAGCAGACCTTGCAAGGCCAGTTATTGAAGTTCGTGACTTTGAGACTAATGACTTAAAAAATGAAATCTATACTTATGGTGAACAGACTATTGTGATGGATGTTGATTTAGTTCAAGATAATGGAAAAAATAATGATTCTAAGTCCTCTGTAGATATGATAGTTGAGAAAGAAGTTACTAGGGCTGTTAAAAAAATAGTTCCAAAATCTAATGTTAAAGTTGAGCTTGTTTCTAATGATAGAGTAAAAGTTTTTGTAAATGAGAAATTTATTCCAAAAATAATTGGTAAAAAAGGTAAACGTATAGATGATCTTGAAAGAAAAGTAGGAATTAGTATTGGTGTTGAACCTATTGAATCTTTAAAAGATCCTAAATATGAAAAGGAAAATAAATCTAAAAAAGCTGGTGAAGAGTTTGAAATTCCTTATGAAGTATCTAAAAAACACTTAAATTTAGATATGGGATATGAGAATATCGGCGAAGAGTTTGATGTTTCGGTTAATGGCGAATATCTTTTCACAGCTACTGTTGGAAAAAAAGGCCTTGTGAGATTAAAACAAGGTCTCGAAATTACTGAAATTCTCTTAGATGCAATTGAGATGGATATTCCGATTATTGCGACTTTTAGATAATTTTATAAAATTTGATTAATTTTATAATATTTGATTTATAATATTTTAATAATATTTTAATATTAATTTAATATTTTAATAAATAATTATAATTCTTTCTTTTTTATATTTTTTTCTTTTTTAAATAGCCTAAGCCAAATATTCCTGCAATCAAAATAAGGACTAAATATGGCAATATTGAATTTTCTCCCATTGCTTTTGCAATCTGGTTTGATATAACTTCATAAGCTTTACTTAGTAATGGTTTACCACTAGTTCCTACAGAATTTTGATTATTTGTTGTATTAGTTTTTATGGGACTATTTGTTTTGTTATATGCTTTTCCATTATTGGTTCCATTTTGAAGGCTAGGATTATTTAAATTTCCATTTGATCCAGAATTATCAATATTTGAACCATTTTGAGGATTATTTGGTGGGTTTATCGGGTTTCCTGATTGTGAAGATGGATATATTCTTCCATCAGTACCTATAACATATCCTGTTTGTTTTTTTCCATCCCATAGGGCCATTTCACCAGAAGCAGTTAATTTTGCTGTTAATATTGAAGCAAGTATCCTAGGACATATATGTGGAGTACTTTCTCCATAATAATTAGGTCCAATACCTATTTCATCAAATTGGGGCTTATTTTTAACATCAAAATTCTCATTACCTAAAATGGTATTAAATTCAATGTTGTGTGTTGAAGACTGATCATAATTATCTCCAATTACAATACCATTTCCTGTTTCAAATACATCTAAATCAGTGTCTGATGTTTGTTTTTGATCTTTAATAATATTCAATTTTATAACATTATTTAAAGACTTACCATTTAATTGTATCCCATTTGCATTTTTAGAAATTGTATTATTTATAATGTCTGTTCTTTCAGTTTTATCATTTAGGTTTATCCCATTTCTTTTATTATTAGTAATAATATTTTCGGTTATATTAGTTTTATATGTATTTGATAGACTTATTCCATCATAATTATTTCCAATTGTACTGTTAATGATTGTTGTCATATTTGATAGTATTACTTCAATTCCATGTAAATTATTATTTAATATTGAAGTTTTATTAATCATAACTTTTTGTGAATTATAAATGAATATTCCTGTTTTGCTGTTGTTTGTAATGATGTTTGATATTATTTTTATATTTGCTGAATTTATAATAAATAATCCATATTCTTGAGAATTTGAAATTATATTATTCTTCAAATTTGAATTTGTACTTTTATTAAGTAAAATTGAACCTTTTTGACCTCCAATAATTTTGTTTGAGCTCATTGTTACTGATGATGAATTAACAATAATTCCATAGTCATAGTTAGTAATTATATTAAACCCAATTAAAGAACTACCTAAAGCACTTTTTGTAAAATAGAAAGAAAAAGTATCATTTCCATCATTTTCATTTCCATTATTTTCTTCAAATTTATTTGAAATTATTGTTGCTCCATTTCCATTTAGAGTTAATTTTTTATTTATTATTAGTGATATGTTATTATATGTTGAATTTTTAAATTGAAGTATATCTCCAGATTTTGCAGAATCAATTAAGTTCTGTATTTCTTGATTAGTTGCATTATGACTAATTTCTATTGTTGCAGAATAGCTAGGAGATATAAAAATAAAAATAGAGAAAATAATTATAATCGATAAGAATAAATATTTAATTCTATTTTTTTCTATCTTTTTAATATTGTCCATTTAAACAGTCCACAAATATTTTTTTTAATATTTTTAATTATTTTTAAATAATAGACTTTATTATCTATTTATTTTAATTAATGACAGTTTTAATCTGCTTATTTTAGATAATATTTCTATTTAATTTATATTAATGATATTAATATTTTTAGTATGATTATTTATTATAAAATATCCTATTATTTTAAATATTATATTAATGCCTATCGTCTATTATTTCTTTTTGTATATTGTATTAATATTATCTTAAAGACAATATTTTTGTATTTTAATCTATTTTAGGAATTATTTTTATTATTAATACATTTAATGTTGATAATTATTAGTTTTTATAATTTTAATATATTATTAGGTTCAATTTAACAAATATAACCATATGATTTTATTTTAAACTTTTTATTAAACCTTAATGTTCTTTTTATTTAAGTAGTTTATTAATCGTAATATTTAAATATAATGGATGCCATACCGATAATTATATAATTACATAACGATGTTTGTATAATTTGTTTATATTAATATTAAAATTAATGAAATTTATTCAAAATTAATTAGTAACATTATTATTGTAAATAAATTTATTATATTTAATTATATTATATATAAATAATTAATATAAAATATTGTATAATAAATATTTAATATTTTTATAACGATATATGATATTTATTTTAATATTTATTTTAATATTAATTCAATATTTTTTATATTATTTTATATAAAATATTTAATATTCTTTATAATAAGTTTATAATTCAATATATGATATTTTATTATTTATTTTATTAATTTGATATTCATTCAAAATATTATGTTTATAATATTTAACATAACTATAGTTATATTTATTATCATAATATTTTTACTTTATATTGTTTTGTAGTTATAAAAACATATTTTATACTTAAATATTAATTAATTATGGGTTTTTCTCAATTAAATCGGTTAATATTTATTTAAATTAAAAAATATTTAGAAATAAGTATTAAATTAATTTAATTTTTAAATTAATTTAAATTATAAACTTATCTAATTAAAATATTTAAAACTACCTAAAGGATGTGAATAATATTAAATTAAAAAATGGTAATGGCGGATTTAATAAAAGTATAGCTTTTATATTTTTTGTCTTAATAGCCATTGGAGGAATTGCTTTATCAATTGATTCTTCTTCGGCGGCACAAGTTGTCCATGTAAATGACACAAGTTCAAATTCTGATATACAAAATATTATAAATGGATTATCAGATGGAGATACTTTATTTTTTGATGATGGAATATTTGAAAATATCGGTTTAATTATTAATAAGTCTATTACTATAACAGCTAGTTCAAATGCACTTATTAAAGCAATTGTTGATAATTCAACTCTAAATCCAACTGATATATCTAAATATGGTATTGACAGGGCAGCTGCTTTTTATTTTGTAAATGGTTCAAGTAATAGTAGTATTTATGGTTTAAATATCACAAGTATGCCAGGATTTGACTATTTGACTAATTCATCTGCAACTTCAAAAAATGCACTAATTTATGCATTACGTAATACTAATAATGTAAGTATTCATGATAATACTCTTAATAATTCTGCATGGGGTATTTATTTAGCTATGACTACTGGTGCAACAACAATGTCTATTTATAATAATGTTGTCACCAATATGTCCGATACCGGAATTATCAATTTTGGTTCTGGTGCAGCTATAATTAACAATAATACAATCTCTAATGTTGGTAGACATGGTATTGATGTAAGACATGGAAGCAGTGCAAATACAACAGTTTCTAATAATACAATAATTAATGCTAGTGAGGGTATTTATACAATGCACTCTGGTGGCCATATATTTGTAAATAATACTATAATTAATACTACTTTAAGTGCAATCACTGCTTATGGTGCTTTTGATGTATTAATCCAAAACAATAGTATGAAAAATGGAATTATTGGTATTTTATTAGCTAGTACTTATCGCAATATAACTTTAGAAGGTAATAACTTTACATATTCTTCAAAATCAACTTCTCCTAGTTTTGGATATAATTTAGTAACTGCAGATTCTTCAACTTCTAATTCTAATGTTAATGGAACTTATTCTGATAGTTCACAAACACCTGCACAAATTTCTATAAACTCTTCTTATGAAAAAACTACTATAAAAAATGGACAAAATGTAAGATATACTGTAGCAGTGTCTAATATAGGAAAAGGAGCTGGAAGCAATATTACAATAGCTAATATTTTGCCTGCAGGTGTAAGTCCTGATTCTGTAATTATATCAAGTGGTAGCTTTTCCAATGGAGTATGGACTATTGACTCATTATCTAGTAATAGTAATGCTATTTTAGTATTTTATGCAAAACCTTCAAAAGCAGGAACTTTTGTAAATACTATAAATGCAACTTATAATGATAACTTAAATAAGGGTAATAGTTGGGTTGATCTTAATGGTACCAAAACTACACTAACTGTTGATAAAGATATCAAAGTATCTAGCAGTAATACATTCAGTGCAAGTAAAGTAAGAAAAGCTAATTACTTCTATATAACTACTCAAATTAAGAACACAGGCTTAGATAACTCATCTAAAATAACTAGTAAAATATCTACAACAAAAGGATTAAAAATAGCAGCAGTAAGTAAAAGTAGTTATGCATCATATAACAAAAATTCTAAAACTTGGACTGTTAAATCAGTTCCTTCTAAAAAGACAATAACTTTAAAAATGAAAGTCAAAGCAGTTTCTAAAGGAACCCAAAAAGTAAAAGTTACTACTAATGGTAATTCTCAAACTAAATCTGTAAAAGTTGTCTAATTTGAGTTTTAAATAAAATTTAATAAGTAGATGATTTTGACTATAAGTAGATGATATTAATTAAAAAATATTATTTACATATTCTTATAATTTTTCTACTATTATTTTTTATTTCTTAAGGGGAATTTTTATTATTGATAATTTTTTATTATTATAATTATTTTCTTATCGACGATTTTTTTCTTAAATTCATTATAAATAAATTTATATTAATTTAATAAAAATAAAATCAATATAATCAATTTTAAAGATTTTTAAATTTGTTTATTTTATTTAATTATAACCAAATATTTTAATATTGATTTATATTTTTTCAAAATTATATCGATAATAAGATTTATATCTATGAACTATATAAATAAAATTGTTCATTTATTATTAAATTTTATAACATTCCAATGTATAATATAATTGATCTAATTTTTTTATATTGTATAATGTTATTATATCTTAAATTGGATTTTATTTTTAATAATAATTATTTTACTAATAATAATAATAATAATAATAATAATAATTCTAACATATTAGGTCTTATTATCAGAATATAGGATAAAAAACATGAACCCAATGGATATTTTATGGCAAGCAGGCGTAATAGCAGCAATCATAGTTTTTGGTGTTAAAATTGGTTTAGGTTCAGCTATGGCGAATCTCTCAAAAAAATCTATTTTATTACTAATAGCTATTTATGGTATTGGTATTTATATTGCTACCCAAATAGCTTCGATTTATTCAAGCCAATTTACAAACTTTGTCATATCGTATAATATGCCAATATTTATAGTTATGTCTATTATAATGATTTTAGCAGGTTTAACAACTATAAGGGAATGGAAAGTTCATAAATGTAATACTTCAACAACATCTGCTTTAGCTGTAATCGCACCTTCTCCTTGTTGTTTTTTATCCATAACTATAACTGCCATATTTGTTGCTCCCATAATAGGTCTCTCTATTGGAGAATTGAGTCCTATAATATCTATAATATTGGCATTAGTGATTATAGTCTCCTATTTTTCTGCTAATATAATTGTTAATTTTATAAAGAAACCTTACCCAATTATTCTTGGAAATTTCATGTTGTTCTTAGGAGTTTACTTTTTACTTGCAGCATTACTTCTTCCAAATCTAATTGAAGGATTTAAAAAAATTATGAAACCTATAAGTTTAATAGATGTAAATCTTATGCTATATTTGATTCCCGTAATTTTGTTATTATTGATAGTAGGGGCATTCTTTTCTAAAAAAACTAGTTTCTTGAAATAATTATTAATAAAATATTATTAAATTCTCTTTCAATAATGAAAATTTATAAAAATACATATTAAATTTCTATTAATTATAAAATTTTATGAAAATATATTGAAAAGTAATATTAATAATAAAAATTCCTTATTGAAAATTTTTAAATAAAATTCCTATGAATATTTCTTAAAATGCTCAAATTAAAAAATTTTCTGTATTATGAAGTGTTAGGTGATTAAATGGTTTTAAATATTCCAGGTAGTGGGATTTTAACTTCAACTTTAAATGTGATTTCTCAAAGTTTATTAATTCCAGTGATAATTCTTTTATTAATATTTGTTGTTTATGCAGTAATCACTATTGGTAGCCTTATTTCAGAGTATAGCTCAAGAAAAAAGGTTCCAATTTCAACAATGAAAAATTTGATTAGAGATATTTCACTAGCTGAGAATTCAGATATTGCAAAAAATGCGATTAACTCCTCAGAAATTCCTGAAAAACAGAAAGAAGATTTGTTAGATTTAATATCTTCTGAAGATTTATCTAAAGAATCAAGAGAAGCTTTAGCTAGAAAAATAATTGAAAATGAAGAAAATTTGATCGATAAAATTCTTGAAAAAACTGATATTATGGCTCGTATTGGTCCTACTTTAGGATTAATGGGAACCTTAATTCCAATGGGTCCAGGGCTTGCAGCATTAGGTAGTGGGGATGTCACTGGTCTTGCAAATGCTATTATTGTTGCTTTTGATACAACTGTTGTAGGTATAGGTGCTGGTGCAATCGGATATTTTGTATCTAAAATAAGAAAAAGATGGTATGATGATTATCTGTCTAATTTTGATGCATTATCTGATGCAGTATTAGATTTTATGAAAAAAAAATATCAAAATTAATGTTTTAAATATTGTTTTACAAGAATAATATTAAAAATATTTTTAAAATATTTTTAAGAATAGTATTAAGAATACTTTTGAAAATATTTTTAAGAATAGTATTAAGAATACTTTTGAAAATATTATTAAATGTATTATTATTAATAACTTTAAAAATAGTGTAAATCAAATTATTAACAATTTATAAATTTATTTGTGGTTTTTATGGTTAAATCCAAAAGAAATAGGAGGTCTTCAAGAACTGAAGAGGATCCAATGGCAGGAACAACAAATCTTGTTGATGCAATGTTAGTGATATCTGTAGGGCTCCTAGTTTTCCTTGTAATGTCATGGAATATGCAATCTGTAGTTTTTAATGAAGATATGACTCCTGAAGAGAAAAAATCAACTATGGAAAAAATTAAAAGTGTTACTGATGTAAAACAGGGAAAGGAGATCGATAACAATATTAATTCATCTAATAGTTCTGGAGAAGGGTATGTTGAGATGGGAAAGGTTTATAAAGATCCGAACACGGGAAAGCTGATAATGGTTGAGTAGTTTATTAAAAATATTTATAAAATAATGTTCAAAATACTATTTGAATACTTTTTAAATACTTTTTAAATACTTTTTAAATATTATTTAAAATATTATTAAACTACTTTTTTATTTATTATTTTATCAATATTTCTAATATTTAATCGATACAAGATTCATTATAATTACCTATTGTGATTATATTAGTTTTATATCATTTTAATTAATTTTAATTAAATTTTATTAATTTTTATTAATTTTTATTATATAAATATATAATTTTAAGAATTTTTTTGGGAGGAAATAATATGGATGGAATTTTTGAAGAGCAACTTGAAAAAGCGAAGGTTTTTCATGGTGAAATATGTGGTGGTGTTCTAACAGGAACTAAAATGGCAATTTATGCAATTGAAGAGTTTAATCTTAATTTTAATGAAAAAAATCCAGAGTTAATATCTATTGTTGAAATTGATCGTTGTGTTTATGATGCTGTTCAAGCTATTACACAAGGTTCTACTGGTACTAAATCTGTTAAGTTAATAGATTATGGAAAATTTGCAATTACTTTTTACAATAAAGAAACTGGCAAAGCTATTCGATTAACCGATGTTGATGCAAGTTCAAGTAATGATACTGGTGAAACTATAGATGAAAGAATAGAAAGATATAAAAATACGCCTGCTCAAGAATTATTTAAAATTGAGAATGTTAATGTTTATTTTGATGAAAATAATTTACCTGGTATGCCAACAATTAAAAAAAGATGTTCTGTTTGTAATGAAGTTGTTTTAGATAATAAACATTCATTAATCAATGGTAAACCTATCTGCCAGTCTTGTTTTAAAGGTTCATATTATGAAATAATTTAAATAGTTATTTAGATAGTTATTTAGATAGTTATTTAGATAGTTATTTAGATAGTTATTTAGATAGTTATTCGATATTTATGTAGATAATTTAATATTATTTAAATTTTCGATATTTTTATTTAAATATTATTTTAATTTTAAATATTTTTTATTTTAATTTTTATTCTTTTTTATTTTAATTTTTATTATTTTTTTATAATTTATAGTTTTGATTTTTTGTTTTCATCTTTTGCTATTTTTTCTATTTAAATATTATATTATTACATAATTATCTTAATAAATAATAAAGTATATTAAACCTATTATATAATAATTAATTAAATCAATATACACTAAGATAAGATAAATTAGGTTAAAAAGTGATAAGATGAAAATAGGTGTATCAACATTAGCTATTAATAATGATAAATTATATGATGACTTGAAATTTTTTAATGAATTGAATATTGATTATATTGAAATATTACAAGAATATCCTAATTCTAATATTAATGTTGATTTATTAAACTCTTTCGATTTTAAATATACAATTCATTCTCCAATTATAGATTTAAATATAGCTTCATTAAATAAATCTATTCAGTTAGCTTCTATAAATGAGATTATAAAATCAATCGATTTAGCTAAAACTCTTGATAGTGATATTGTAGTTGTTCATCCTGGTTCAATCCCTTTTTTAGCTCGTAATTATGTTGATAAAGTTCTAAGCAAATGTCGTGAATCATTAGTAATTTGTGAAAACTATGGTTCTGATTATGATGTGCATATTGCAGTTGAAAATATGCCTAATATTGATAATTTTTTGTATAAAGATATAAATACATTGAATAGATTACTTTTTGATTTAGATATTGGAATGACTCTTGATGTTGGACATGCAGCAGTTAATGGTTTTTCAGAAAAAGAATTATATTTTGATTCAATTAAACATGTGCATTTGTCTGATAATAATTATGATAATGATATGCATTACTCTTTAGGTGAGGGATCAATTGATTTTAAAGCGGTGATTAAAAACTTCGAGAAAAATAACTATAATGGTATATTTGTAATTGAAGTAAATGATAAAGAATCTGTTTTAAAAAGTTTGGAATACTTAGAAGATTTATGAAATAATTAAAATTTGATTTTTAATATTTAATTGATTAATATTTAATAATAATTATATAAAATAATATTTATTTAAAAATTTTATATTTATTTATATTATATAAAAATTAGATTATTTATTAATATATACAGAAATTTTGTATTTAGTTATATTATATAATTTATATAAAAATTAGATTATTTATTAATTATTTTTTTATATAATGAAATTAATATTTTAATTTATAAATTACTTATTTCAATTTAGCTGTATATTAGTGGATTGTAGAAGGTAAGGTAAATAATATGATATGGAATGAAAAAGCAGAATGTATGTCTAGAGATGAATTAAGAGAACTTCAACTAAAAAAATTACAAAAAACTGTTAAAGAATCTTATGAAAATGTACCATATTATAATAAAAAATATTCCGAATTTGGAGTTTTTCCTGAAGATATTGAAACACTTGAAGACATAATTAAACTCCCTTTCACAATTAAAGATGATCTTAGAGAAGGATACCCATTTGGAATGTTTGCTGTACCTCCAAAAAAGATAGTTGAAGTTCATAGTTCTTCTGGAACTACTGGCAAACCTGTTGTTTCTGGCTACACTCGAAAAGATCTTGATAATTGGGGTGAAATTATGGCAAGGGGGCTTAATATGATGGGTATTCATGAAGAAGATATTATTCAAAATACTCATGGTTATGGTCTTTTCACAGGAGGCTTTGGGGTTCATTATGGTGCTCAAAAAGTGGGATCTATTGTTGTTCCAATATCTACTGGTCAGACAAGGAGACAAATTGAAATTATGAAAGATTTTGGAACTACTGCATTAATTTTTACTCCATCATATGGTTTATATCTGGCAGAAGTCGCAAAAGAAGAAGGAATTGATCCAAAATCTATTGGTTTAAAGGCTATTGGTTTTGGAGCAGAGATGTGGACTGAAGAAATGAGAAAAAAAATTGAAAATGATTTTAATGCTCCTGCATTTAATATTTATGGATTAACTGAATTAATGGGGCCAGGAGTAGCTGTTGAATGTAGCTCTCAAAATGGATTACACATATCGGAAGACTATTTTTTACCAGAAATTATTGACCCAAACACTGGAAAACAATTGAGTGAAGGAAAAAAAGGAGAATTAGTTTTAACAAATTTGGAAAGGGAAGGGATGCCTATAATTCGTTTTAGAACAAAAGATATTACTTCTCTTCATTATAGTAAATGTAAATGTAATAGAACTTTTGTTAGAATGGATAGAATCACTGGTAGGTCTGATGATATGATTAAAGTTAAAGGAGTAGCTATTTTCCCATCTCAAATTGAAAAAGCTTTGCTCAAAATTGATAATGTTGAACCACATTATCAGATTATTGTAACTCGGCCGCATTTAATGGATGAAATTGAGGTTAAAGTTGAGGCATCACCGGATATATTTTTTGATGAAGTTAAAGAAATGGTTAATATAAAACAGAAAATTGAAGATTATATTGAAAATGAAATTGGACTAAGAGTTAAAGTTTCACTTGTTGAACCTAAAAGTATTCCAAGAAGTGAAGGTAAAGCTGTTAGGGTAATTGACAAACGAAATTTGCATTAAAAAATTTTAATATATTATAACTTTGATATAAAAATCATATTTTTTTGATTAATAATGGGGTATATAAATGAAGATTAGCCAATTATCAATATTTTTAGAAAATAAAGAAGGAAGATTGTGGAATGCATTAGATGCTTTAGCTAATGGCGGAATTAATATAAGAGCATTATCCTTAGCAGACACTTCTGATTTTGGGATTTTGAGAATTATTGTACATGATCCTGAAAAAGCAAAAAAAATACTTGAAGAAAATGATTTCATTGTTAAAATAATTGATGTGGTCGGAGTTGAATTGGATGATACTCCTGGAGGCCTTGCAAATGTTTTAAAATTAATGAATGATAATAAAATCAATTTAGAGTATATATATGCTTTTACTCATGAAAAAACAGAAAAAGCAATATTATTATTACAATCTAAAGATTTAAACTTACTTATTTCAGTTTTAAAAGATCATAATGTTAGTATAGTACCTTCTAAAGAAGTTTACAATTTATAATAAATTAATAATTAATTTACAAATCTTATTTTTTTAGTATTATATTTTTATTTTTTTTAAAAATAATTTTGTACTTAAAAATAAATATGTGTAAAAATATATAATATAGTATTAACTAATATTTAATTAACTTTTATTCAATTAACTTTATTTCATTAACTTTATTTCATTATGTTTTATTCAATTAACTTTATTTAATTAACTTCTGATTTAATTATTTAATCTTCATATTTTTTATAAAATTATATAAAAGGTGAAAAAATGGATAATTATTGTCCGAACTGTGGGAAAAAATTGGAAGAAGAAAGCGATTTTTGTTCTAATTGTGGAACTAAAATTTCTTCTGAAAAAGTAGATAATACTGAAAAAGGTAATGAAAGTACCTATGAACAAACTAAAGTATATGTTAAAGATGAAAAAAGTCCTGGATTAGCAGCTGTTTTATCATTTTTAATTATTGGTTTAGGTCAGATATATAATGGAGAAATTGCTAAGGGATTGATTTTATTAGTTGTATCATATATTTGTGTAGCCTTATTCTTTTTAATAATTCCTCCAATTATTGCAGTAATTTTATGGATATATGCAATTTATGATGCATATAATACAGCAAAATCTATTAATGAGGGAATTTATTAATTTGGTGTATTTATATTATATTAATTATAAAATAAATGATTTTTATTTTTTTTAAAAAAAGATTTGATTAAATAAATAAAAAATTAAATATATTATATATAAAATAAATTATTCTAAATTAGATTAATAAGTTAAATAAATTATTTTAAATTTTAATAAATTAAATAAAAAAAAAATTATTGATTAGCTATATTCTGCTAATCTTTCTATTCTTTTTAACATATTTGGATGTGTTGAAAAAAGCTCCATTACTTTATCACTAGTTTTAATATCGACGTTTTTAGTTCTTAGTTGGGCTAATTCTGCTTCTGATATTTCACCATCTTTATCAAGGTCTAGTTGAGCTAATTCTTGGATATCCTCTCTTGCATGAGATACATCATTTAAGAAGAAAGCTTTAACTCCTTCAATATCTTTAACTTGTTCTTTAGGAGATTTAGCTGCTCCATAAACTAGTTTATACAATGCTGAAGCTAATTTATCTGGTTTTCCTCCAATCTCAATACTTCCTTGATCTGCATAGTATTCTCTAGTTCTTGATATAAATAAAACAATTAATTGTCCTATAAAGTAAGCAACAATTGCCAAAATACCTATTATTATTCCTCCATCATTTCTACTATCTCCACTAAAGAAAAATGAAAGGGCTATATAATAACATATAAGGGGAACTGCACTTACTAAAGTTGTAACTGCCATGTCATTATGCTTAATGTGAGATAATTCATGTCCAAGAACTGCTTTTAATTCTTCTTTGTTTAATGTATTAAGGATTCCTCTTGTAACACAAACTCGACCATCTTTTTTAGTTTTTCCAAAAGCAAATGCATTAGGGATATTAGTTTCTGAAATTCCAATTTTAGGCTTGGGGATTCCTGCATTTATTGCTAGTTCATTAACCATTTGATGTAATTCTGGTGCTTGTTCTTCTGTAACATATTTTACTCCCATTGTCTTTTCAACAATTGAGGGACCAATTAAATATTGTATAAATATTATTACTAATCCTAATACTGCAAATAGTGTATAATTTCCACCATATCCTAAAAATGTGGCTGCTACTATAACTATGGCATATATCAAACCCATTAATACTGCTACAGCTAGAAATAATCTTAGTTTAAGTTTCCATGTACTTGAAATCATTTAAATACCTTTTATTATAAAATATTCTCGATTATGATATACTTGAATGTATAATTTATATAATTAAAGTAAATTAGTATAATTTATTTAAGTATAATATTTATCTAATTTTAAATAATTATAATTATTTAATTATAATCAACTTATTTGGGATTATAACTTATTCATTCAGTATTTATTTATAATTAATACTATATTTTTAATTTATATGTTCTTTTATTTACTTATTTTGATAAAATACTATTTTAATTCATTAAAATTTTGTTAAAATAATTCTTAAGAGAATATATATCTTTAAATCTATAATATTAAAATATCGATATTAATATGTATGTTTATATATATAAATTTTGTTATTGTTACTAATAGTTATTTTAATTTTATAAGTGTATATTTGTATTTAATTTAAAAAAAATAATTTTTATAAACAAATTCATGATAATTTTACTTATTTTACTCAAATTTAAAAAATCCTTTAGAGTTAAATTTATATTCTTGTAAAATTTCTTTATCTTCATTATCTAATTTTTGTTTTTTAACAGGAAAGATGGGACTTCCATGTTTACTGTATATTTTTCCAGAAATTTTTTTAGGAGCTAAAAATTTGCCTGCATCTCCATTAACAATAACAATGCCTTTTTTCATCTCAACTGCCGTGAAATCATTACAATTTCCATTTATTATCACGGTTCCTCCATTTAAAAGGGCAGCTGTATTGTTTCCACTATTTCCATCAACTCTTACAATTCCCTTTTTCATTAAGATTCCTGTTGAAAGATCAGCATCTCCTTTTAGGATGATTTCAAAATCTTTATTTAATCTAGCGCCTAATGTATCTCTTATTAGTCCATCATTTATTTCAAGCTTTTTACCATAAATTTTTGCATCTATTAATTTAATATTTATTGGGTTATCCATTAACAATTCGGTGACTGAGATAAATTTTCGATATCTTTTAATATCTGATTTAACTTCCACCAAATTCCCAATTGGTTCTTTAACCTTTCCGCTAACATATATACTTCCTTTTCTTATGCTTATTCCCATTCTACTGTCAACATTACCATTTACAAATACATCTCCAACAGTAATTGCTGATCCGGTACCTCCAAAATAAGCTAAATCAACACCCATACTAGAACAAAGTCTATGTCCAACATCTCCATTTATTTTTATTGGATTCCCTTTTTTTAAATGATCAACAATATATTGAAAGCTATAGTTATTGTTTGGGATTTTTTCTTTTGGATTTAACTTTTCTCCTTTATGATTCCAATAAAAATTATATGTAAAATCACAAAGGCAATCAATTGGCTCTTCAATATTTAATTCGATGAAGTTTTGATTGGTTTCTGTTTCTTCTTTTTTAAATCTCCCAAACATGATATCAATTCTTTTATTTTTGATTTATATTTTAAAAAATTATGTTGGTTTTATTTTTAATACATATATTTACAAACTTCGGATTCGTTTATATTTTCCATCATATACTAATTTTATAATGGCTTTATCAGTATTTACTTCTTTAAAATTCACTCCTCTAATATCTGTTCCTCTAATATATGTTTTATTTAAACTTGAACCATTCAATTGTGCATTACATAATTTAGTTCCAGATAAGTCTGCACCATCCAAATTTACATTTTTTAGGTTGCAATAACTCATATCTGCGCCACGAAGGTTAGCTCCTCTAAGATCAGCTCCATGTAAATCAGCACCTCGAAGATTTGCACATGTAAAATCACAGTTTTTAACACTAATTTCTGAAAGTTTAGTATTACTTAGATTTGCCCTTCTAAAATCAATATTACAAAAATCCATTTCTCTTAAATCAGATCCTGTTAAATTAGCTTTTCTATAATCTTTCATAATTTGTTTCCTCCAAAGATTTAATTTTGTATGAAGATTATAAGTAAATTAGGTAATATAATATATGTCCATAATATAATAAAAATTCTTCTATATTATTATAAATTTTATTTTAAATTATCTAGATTTTAAATTATTTAAATTTTTTATTATATAGAGTTTAAATTATTTAAATTTTTTTATTATCTAAATTTTTATTTATTATTGAAATTTTATATCTAAATTTCACACAAATTCTTGAAATTGTACATTATTAAACTTTTTTCAATTATTAAAAAATTTATAAAAACAAATTATTCTAATACTAATAAAATATTTATAAGATATAAATAAATAAAACAAAAATAAGATATTAATACAAAAAATATTATAAAAGATTGTTACTAAAATATTATAAGACTATTAGTAAAATAATTGGTCTAGTGATAATTATTAATAAAATGAATAATTAAATAATATCATTTTATACAATATTTATCTTAGATTATTAATCATTCACTTACGAAAAAACTTTTTATATTAATAATAAAATAATTATATTGACTAAAAATTTTAAAAATAAAATTAGAAATATAATATTAAAAATAATATTGAATTGACTATTATTAATTTATTATTAGTTTATTATTATTTTATTCTTTAAAATTTATAATTAATATGGTGTTTATTAACTAACTGGTGATATAATGAAAGGACCTTGGGTAGAAAAATACAGGCCACAAACTTTAGAAGATGTTGTAGGGCAAAAACACATCATTGACCGATTAAAAAATTATGTAAATGAAGAAGGCATGCCAAATTTGATGTTTACTGGTCCTGCAGGAGTTGGAAAAACAACAACTGCTCTTGCTCTTGTTAAATCTATTTTAGGCGAATACTGGCGTCAAAATTTTTTAGAATTAAATGCTTCTGATGCTAGGGGTATTGAAACTGTTCGTACTAATATTAAGAATTTTTGCCGTTTAAAACCAGTAGGTGCTCCATTTAGGATAATTTTCCTAGATGAGGTCGATAATATGACTAAAGATGCACAACATGCTTTACGTCGTGAAATGGAGATGTATACAAAGACTGCTTCATTTATTCTTTCATGTAATTATTCTTCTAAGATTATAGATCCTATTCAATCAAGGTGTGCAATATTTAGGTTTGCTCCAATTAAAGGTCAGGATATTGCTAAAAGATTGGAATATATAGCTAATCAAGAAAATCTTGATTATGAGGGAAATTCAATTGAAACAATAGTTTATTTTGCCGAAGGGGACATGCGTAAAGCAATTAATCTTCTTCAAGCTGCAGCATCTGGTGAGGGTACAATAACCGAAGATAGGATATATGATGTTGTTTCAAAAGCAAGGCCAAAAGATATTAGTAATATGGTTACTAAAGCATTAACTGGTGACTTTATGGGGGCAAGAGACCTTCTTCGTGAGACCATGGTTTTACAAGGAACTAGTGGGGAAGATATGGTAAATCAAATATATCAAGATGTTACAAAAAGGGCAATGGAAGGTAAAATGGATGGGGAAGTATATATTCCTTTAATTGAAGCTATTGCAGACTCTGATTTTAGAATTAGGGAAGGTGCTAATCCTAGAATCCAATTAGAAGCACTTTTGACTAAATTTTTATAATTCCAATTTTTTGCAATATATTTAATTTATTATGTATTAAATATATTTTTTGATATTATATTAGCTATTTTATTATATTTAGGTAAAAATATGCGTTGGACAGAGAAATACCGGCCAAGAAATTTCGATGAAATTATTGGAAATGGTAAACAAAAAAAAGAAATTGAAGCTTGGGTTAAAAATTGGAAAGAAGGTAATCCTCAGCAATGTTTATTACTTGTTGGACCAGCTGGGACTGGAAAAACAACTTTTGCTCATGTAATAGCTCGTGAATTTTCAGATTCTATTGAACTCAATGCAAGCGATAAACGTTCATATGATATAATTATGAATACTGTAGGAGAGTCAGCAACCACAAAATCATTTTTCACTAATGATAATGATTATAAACTTATTATCTTGGATGAAGTGGATGGGATTCATGGAACTGATGATAGAGGTGGAACTAGAGCAATTGGTAAAATAATTAAAGAAAGTATTCATCCTATTGTAATGACCGCTAATGATTTTTATAGTAAAAGGCTAACTACTATAAAAACTAAATGTAAAGTTATAAAAATTGGAAAAGTTCATACTAATTCTATAAATGCACTATTAAAACGTATTTGTGCAAAAGAAGGAATTAAAGCAGATCCTGAAGCTGTACGTGCACTAGCTAAAGGTTCTAATGGGGATATGAGATCTGCACTAAATACTCTTCAGGTCATAGCTGAAGAAACTAAAAAACTCGAAATGGATGATTTAGAAATTGTTTCTCAAAAAGACAATACCAATAATATATTTGATAGTGTTAGAAGAGTTTTAAAAAGTAAGAGTATTGATAAAGTGAAAAATTCTCTTAGATTGGATGAGGACCCAACTTTAGTACTGGAATATATAGCCGAAAATGTTCCTAGGGAGTATGAAAAACCTAAAGAAATTAAAAAAGCTTATGAAATGATTAGTGAAGCGGATTTATACTTTGGGAGAGCTAGACAGACTAGAAATTATACTTATTGGAGATATGCTAGTGAATTTATGGGTGTTGGTGTTGCATTATCTAAAGATGATACTTATAAAAAATTCACAAGACTTACAGGGGCTATGGCATTTTCTTTAATGGGTAGAACTAAAGGCAAACGAGCCCTTAGAGATAAAATTGCCGAAAAAATTTCTGAAAAGATTCATGTATCTAATAGTGTAGCTATTTCTATGTTTCCTTACATTGAGATAATGTTTGAAAATGATGATGTTGCTTATGATATTTCGACTTTTTTTGATTTTGATGATGATGAGATAAAAAGATTTAGAAAGAAAAAAATACCTAAATCTGTTATTAAAAGGAAAGAAAAAGAAAAACAAGCCGAATTAGCTAAACAAAAAGAAAAAGCTAATTTTGAAGAAAAATCAGAAGAATATGTTCCAATAAGTTCAGAAACATTGTCATTTGTATCAAAATCAAATGAAGATTCAAAAAACTTTAAAGAAGCCGTCAAAAAATCAAAAATAACAGTAATAGAAAAAGAAGAAAAAGCTATAAGAACAAACGATCAAAAAATTTCAGAAAATCTTAAGAAAGAAAAAATAAAAAAACTTAAAGAAAAGGAATCTAAAGAAAATGAATCCAAAGAGAATGAATCTAAAGAGAATAAATCTAAAAGAGAAGAATTAAAAGAATCTAGTAAAAATAAACCTAAAAAAGAAGAAAAAAAATCTAAAAAAGTTAAAAAAGATTCTGCTCAAAAATCATTATTTAATTTTTGATTATTTTATTTTAATAATTTAATAGTATTCCATTAATTCATCAAATTCTTTATTAGATACAAATTCATCTATAAAATCTTTCATATCTTTTATAAACTCTTCTTTTCTATTTTTTAAATCTTCAATTTTGGAATAATCTTTTTTAAGGGTTAATATTAATTTAATATCATCAGTTTCTAGCTCTATTTCTGGATATTCTAAACAAAGTATTTCTTTTTCTAAATCATCAAAGCTTATTATTTTATTATCATAATCTGTTTCATTCATATTTTCTATTATATGTAATTTATTTCTATTGGCTGACTTTTCATTATTATTTGATTCTTTTAAAACCATGAAAAAACCTTTTAAATTTTATTAAGCTCTACCTAATTCTTTGTGGGCTCTAGCTAAATGTCCTGCAGCTAATGCTCCAATTAATGATAATTCTCCTGCTAAAACAGTTGCTATAACTATTTCTGCAAATTTTTTGACATTTCCAGAGCCTGAAACACCTAATATTTTTAATGATTCATTTGCTGTTTTGAGGCTTGTTCCTCCACCAATAGTTGCTATTGGTAAATCAGGCATTGTAACAGAAAAATACAAGTCTCCATTTCTATTTTCTGCTGTTGTTATCCCAAGAGATCCTTCAACTACATGGGCAATATCTTGTCCAGTAGCTAGAAAAATAGCCCCTACCATATTTGCAAAGTGTGCATTAAAACCCATACTTCCACTAGCAGCAGATCCAATAAGATTTTTTGAGGTGTTGACTTCTACTATTGCTTCTGTTGTAGTTTTTAATTTATTTTCAACTATTTTTTTGGGAATAAGTATGTCTGCAACTACGCTTTTTCCTCGACCTTCAACTAGATTAATTGAAGATGGCTTTTTATCAACACATGCATTACCACTAAGTGCTATTATTTCAGCATCATTTTCATTTAATAGTAAATCTAAAACTTTTTCAGTAGCTATTGTAACCATGTTCATTCCCATACTATCTCCAGTTGAATAAACAAAACGAGGATAAATATAATTTCCTACAACAAGTATTGGGTCAATTTTTAAAAGTTTTCCATGATTAGTAGTACTTTCAGCAATTTCTTTAAGATTTTGGAAATTTTTTTCAAACCAATTTTTTATTTTGATAGCTTCAATAGCTGATTTTGCTTTTATAGCAGGAGCCCTTGTCATTTTATCATCAATAATTCTAGTGTTAACTCCTCCTGTTTCGGTTATAGTTGAGCAACCTCTATTAACTGATGCTATTAAAGCTCCTTCTGATGTTGCAAGTGGAACATATAATTCTTCATTTTCTACATATTCTCCATTTATTTTTATGGGGCCTGCTATTCCAAGAGGGATTTGTATGGTTCCAATTGGATTTTCAATATTTTTTTTAGAAGCAGATTCCATATCAAGATTATATTTTCCTATTGTAGATAGCTCTGTGTTTGAAACTATTTCAATAAATTCTCTTCTTGTATCTATAGCTTCTTCTGTTGATGAAGAATATTTTTCAACCTCATATAATTTTAGTTCACCATCTATTAATTTTTGAATAATTTCTTTTTTATTCATATGAAGGCTCCATGATTTTTAATAATAACATTCTTAATAACAATAGTAATAATAATACTATTCTTAATAACAATAATAATAATCTTAATAATATTTATTTATTATAATTTTTAATATTTATTATAATTTTGATTATGTAATATTAAATTGTTTTAATTAATTCAACAATATCTGAAGGTTTTTTAGCTACATTAACTCCTGCTTTTCTAAGTGCTTTCATTTTACTCTCTGCAGTTCCAGTATCTCCTTCAATTATTGCTCCTGCATGCCCCATTCTTTTCCCAGGAGGTGCAGTTATTCCTGCAATATATGAAACAACTGGTTTTGTTATGTTTTTTCTGATATATTCTGCAGCTTTTTCTTCAGCATTGCCTCCAATTTCTCCAATCATGACAATTTTTTCTGTTTCAGGATCATCTTCAAATTTTTGCAATATTGTTGAATAGCTTGTTCCAATAACGGGATCCCCTCCAATTCCAACACAGGTACTTTGACCAATTCCTTCTCTTGTTAGTTGACTAGCTACTTCATATGTTAAAGTTCCACTTCTAGATATTACTCCGACATTCCCTTCTGAGAAGATATGTGTTGGCATAATTCCCATTTTTCCAACTTTTGGAGATATTATTCCTGGAGTATTAGGTCCAATAACAGTCGCACCTTTGTTTTTTGCATAATCCATTATTTTCATTGCATCATGTACTGGGATGTGTTCTGTGATAATAACTACTAGTTCTAGATGTTTTATTGATTCAAACGCAGCATCTTTTGCATAGGGCGCAGGTACAAAAATAATTGAAGCATTAACATCAGTTTCTTCTTTTGCTGCTTCAATTGAATCGAATATCGGCACATTTTGAAATTCTTGACCTCCCTTTCCAGGAGTAACTCCTGCTACAATATTTGTGTTATATAGGAGCATTTGGTCTGTATGGAAAGATCCTTGTTTTCCTGTAATTCCTTGAACTAAACATCTGGTTTCTTCATTTAATAAGATCATTTTTACCCTCATTAACTTATCTAATATTTTAATGAATTTTTATTATTTTAATTAAATTTTATTATTTTAATTAATTTTATTATTTTAGCTATTTTTAATTTATTTCAGAATTCTAGATCTTGATTGAAAAGGAATTGATAAATCAATAACATTACCATTCATAAAAGCAGAAACTGAAAAAATTACACTTCCTGGAATAACATTGCAAGGAGTTCCTCTTTCAACAAGATAAGTGTTTTTATTTCCACAGGCAGCACCAATCATAGCTCCTGCAATCACTCCAACAGATTCAATATTTTCTACAGTAGCTACAACAACTGGGTCATCAGTCTCATTGGACACATAACCCACACCAGGTATTTTTCGTTGTTTGCCTATTTTATCACATATATCAGTAAGGCCAGATATTCCAGTAGCAGCATCAATACATGAATTAGCTACATCTTCTACAAAAGGTTCTCCGCCATAAGTATCAAAGGACATTACAATTGCATCTGGATATCTATCCTGCCTTATTTTTGCTTCTGCATATGAAATTCCTTCTCCAGCAGTTTCAGGGTATTTTGATATTCCTGCAATATCTCCTATGTCTTCTGCATTGTCTTTAAGAATATTAACAATTTTCTTATTGATTTTTTCTAGTAGGTTATCTTCTACAAAAGCAGATATTACTATATCATCACCAGTAATATTAGTTAAAGCAGCACTATGGGCTCCTGATTCTACTAATTTAGGAATGTCTTTTTCTATATTTTCAGATAAAGAATAACTACAAGAAACATCATTTTTAGATATATCTGCTCCAATAGCTGTTATTTTCAATTTAACACCCAATAAATTTCTTTCAATATGTATTTAAATTTTCTAAATAAATTTTATATAATTTTTTCATATTATATTTTTTCATATTCTTAATAATTTACTAATTAATATTTATGATAATTATTATTTATTCATTGTTATTTATATTATTGTAGGTTTTATTCTAATATTTTTGAATTTTAGTCATTGTTTTTAAATAATATAATAATATATTTTTTAAAATTATGATATTAAAATCTAAAGATACTTAAATAAAAGATAAAATATTAGATAAAAGATAAAAATAAATAACATATAAAATAGATAAAAAATAAAATAGTTAACTTAATAATATTGGATATATAACATTATTTTATATAATAGTTTGAAATAGTAAATTTATTATTTAAATTAATGGAAGGGGAAAAATATTGATTTCACAAACTAAAATAGCTATTCCTATTATGCAAGAAAAAGAAGAAGAAATAATTAAAACCGCTGAAGATTATATTAAAAAAGGTGCAGATCTTTTAGAAATTAGGATTGATAGTATAATTAATGTTAATCCTAAAATTGTTAGGAACATTATTGAATCTATTGATTTTCCGATTATAGCTACTAATCGTAGTGAAAAGGAAGGAGGAATGTTTTTAGGTAGTGAAAAAGAAAGGATAAACATCCTTAAAAGTTGTTCTAATTTTAAAAATGTTAAATATATTGATATAGAGCTTCAAACTGATTCTAGTCTCCGAAATTATATTATTAAAAAGTGTAGGGAATCTAATATTAAAACTATTGTTTCTTTTCATGATTTTAAAAAAACACCTTCAGTAGATCAATTACTTGAAATTGTTAAACAAGAAAAAAAAATAGGAGATATAGCTAAGATTGCTGTAATGCCTATTACTCTTGAGGATACAATTAGTGTTTTAGCAATTATGTCTCGTTGCGATAATACAATAGCAATATCTATGGGAGAATTGGGAAGTTATACTCGTGTTATAGCATCTAAATTTAATGCTCCTATTACATTTGCTACGGGTGGGGACGTGACAGCTCCTGGTCAAATTGATATTGAAACTATGAAATTATTGTTAAATATGGATTTAATGGATCATGACATTCTCTTAGATGATTTATAGGCTTATTTTTATCTAGATTATTTATAAGAAAATTATATTTACTATTAAAAAATAATTAATTAATAGATAAATGTATTATAAAAAATAATATGGGGGTCTTTTTATAGAGCGGAATAAACTTATAACAATTTTTGTAGTTATAATTATTATTATTGGGATTGGAATTTTAGTAACCTCTTTTGTTTTTGCAGATTCTGTAATAATTGATGTTAGCTTAGATGGTGAAAACGCTACTGTAAATGTGATTTCTGCACCATTTACAAATAATTTTGGCAATATGAATAATGAACTTGAAAATTATTCTTATAATCAAATGAATAATATTGATAGTAATTCAACTACTTTAAAATCTGGAATAATGGAAATAGCTAAAAATCATGGTTTTAAAGACGTAAAAGTTAATATTCACTCTCAATTTGGTAAAGATCAAATTCCTATGGAAGTTACTGTTGATGGGGTTTCAATGGTCCCTACACTAAAAAATGGGGAAAAAGTTATAATTCAAAAAACAAAAAATCCTCAAATTGGAGATATAATAGTTGTTAAAGATCCTGAAGAAACTCTTCTAATAAAACGCTTAGGTAATATTAGTGGGGATAAAATTTATTTATTTAGTGATAATAATGATACAGTTCAAGCTTTTGTAAATGGAACTTACGTTGATATGATAGCTATAGAAAAATGGACCAATGCATCTAATATCGTGGGTGTAGCTAAAATATTTAATGTTTAATTAAAAAATATCCTTATTTTTAATTAATAATTATTTACTTTTTAATTAATTTTTAATTAATATTTATCTATTTTTTAATTAATTTTTTTAGTATGCTACTAATTTATTAATTAATTCTAAATTTATTAGTTAATTCTATTGTATTTTTTTTTGTTTTGATTATTTCATTCATTTTTTTATCTATTATTTATAGGTTATTAATCTAAATCAATGGAATAAATATGTTCTATATTTTCTTTATGTATTTTAAAAGCATCTTCTTCTGTAAATATTCCTTTTTTTATATAATCAAGTGTCCTTTTTGGAACTGTTTTTAGGCCAAGAACTGCTCCTGGTCGACTTAAATCATCAAGATAGTCAGTTTCCATTAAAAAATTATCTCCTTTTGATATAGCTATTTTAATATTCTCTTTTCCTGACATAACTGAGGGTGTAATTCCAAAATTTTCATCTTTAGTTATATATGGTCCTGAGAAATGTTTTATTAGTTTTTTCTTATTAAATTTAATACTATCTGCAAATGATGCAAATTCTTTAAATTCAATTTCAGTTGCAGATTCTGTATGCAATTGAACAGGACAATCAATTTCTCTAGCTAATTCTAATCCATATTTTAGAATTTTGTTCTGATATTTCATTTCTTCATCTGAAACATCATAATGAGGCCTACCTATTTCACCAATTCCAAAAGCTTTTTTTTCTAAAACTAATTCTTTTCCATATGCCAATGCTTTTCTAACAATTTTAAAACTTTCTTCAAATGATTTTCCACTTTCAATAAGTCTTGAAAATTCAGCAGGATGAACACCAACAATTGGAAATGCTTTAACTTTGGTATTTTTATTTATATCTTCTGCATATTCAATAACCAAGTCCATAGCTTTTTTAAAATTAAAAGGCTCTCCAAATGTCCATGAAGGTTTATTAGGTATTATCATAACTCTTCCACCAACATTATAAAATTGTTTAGCTACTTTGATTGGTCCAATTCCATTAATTGGGTCTATGTGAATATGATTATCAGTTATTGGAATTTCTAAAGGATTGGCTTTCATATAGATTACCTTTTTTTATTATATTTTGTTTCATTCTATCCCTGTTTAGCTATGCAAAATCTACATACTGCTTTTAGATTATTAATATTATTATTTTTAACGGGGCAATAATATTTTCCATTTTCATACCTAACTTTAGTATGTCCAGGGAATGTACTTCCTACATGATGAATTGGTTCATCTAATATAAAAGTTGTATAAATACAAATTAAGTAATATATTAATCTATGAGATTCTATTACTTCTTCTTTATCATATAATTTATTTGATATTTCCATTTCACTATCTTGTTTTTGAAAATATTCAATTGCCTTTAAGAATAATTTTCTATTTACATTATCATTATAATTATTTTTATCTTTCAATATATCTTTCACACGCATATAAAAATTTTTTACATATATTTCATCAAAATATCCTTTATATTCCTTCTGAACATATTTACAAGACTCTCTAAACCTTGTTGTTGAATTCATAATATCAAAAACAGAAACATTTTCTGCCCATTTTTTTAAGATTTTTAACACATCATTTTTAGATATTTTTTCATTATTTTCTAATGATTTTAAATCTTCAAATAGCATTTTTATCACAGAATATAAAATTAAATTAGTATATATTATTATTATTATTATTATTATTATTATTATTATTATTATTATTATTATTATTTGTTATAGAAATTAATCATTGATTAATTAATATTAAATATATTTATTCATTTGTTTATTTATCATGATATTCTTCATTATAATTTATGTTTTTCATTTAACATAAAAATTACTATTAAAATTACTATTAAAATTACTATTAAAATTATTATATGTGGAATTATTCTATATACTTATTATTAATCGATATTATAGTAATAATATAACTAATAAACTGAAAATATTAAAAATAAATAAAAGAAAATTGAAATGAATAATTAGAAGAATATTAATTATATACTAAAAATCTAAATGCTCTCTTTTAATAATACTACTTCCAACAAACTCTGCATTATGTCCAGCATCATACAAACAACGAATACCAACTCTTAAATCGCCTTCACGGTAAGCATGTTCAGCTACCATATGGATAACATCTTCTTTTATTACACCATTTGCAAAACCAATTTTACACCTATCACTTAATATTTTATGAATTTCATTTAGGTTATATGCATCAAAATTGATATTAATGGGTCTGAATATTGTTTCAACACTTTGAGTTAAAACAAAATTAATATATCTTTTGTTTGTCACGGTTATAAGACTAATTTTTGCTTTTGGATTGATTTCATGAGCCCTGAGTAAAGTATACATAACTCTATTTATTTGGTCAATGTCCTCTCCAGATATTTTATTTGATCCATAATCATCTAAACAGACTACAAGTATCTTTTCTGTTTCACCTAGATAGCTGACTATTTTATTTTTTAGTATATGGGTGTTAATTCCTGGTTTCACATTTTTTTTATAAATCTTATTATAAATCTTTGTAAGAATTTGATTTTCAGTTTTATCAAATTCACAATTTATGTATGAGGTTATTACACTAAATTCATTTTCTATTAACTCAAAATATTTTTTCACAGCTGTTGTTTTGCCTGTTCCATAAGGCCCAGTGATTTCCATATTGGTTGGAGGATGATTACTTTTTAATTGTTTACTGTGATTTATCATAGCTTGTATTTGTTTGTCTCTAAATCTTAGTATTTCTGGTAAATATTCTAATGTAAATACATCTGCTTGTTTGAATAATGTTCCTTCTTGCTGTATTACTTCATGGAATATATTTTCTACAGTTTTCATAATATTTTCACTCAAATATCTCTTTATAATATCTAATAAATTTTATAAAAAATACATTTAATCCGAGAGGGGGTGAAAACTAATACTTATTTTTTTATATTTAATATTTTTAAATATTTATTTACCATTAATATCTTTATAACTTTTATAATTTATTTTAATTTTATATTTCATGTAAATTTTACAATTTTGATAATTCTTATAATTCTTATAATTTTTATAATTATATGTTTTATAATTATTATATAATAAAAAATAATTAATAATTCATATTATTTATATAAATAAAATAATTAATAAAACAAACCAGAAAATTATTTAAATTAGTAAAAAGAGAATATAATTATCTTAAAAGAATTATTAAATAGTTTATCTTTTAATCAATACTTTAAGATTTAGAATAAAGTTTTTTGTTTAAAATATTCAATATAATGTATTGTATATTAATATAATATTTAATAATGTATTTGTATAATATTTAATATATAAATCTATTATTTATTAAAATTTATTAATAAATTATTAAATTTTTAGGTATTAAATATAAATAAGATTTAAAAAATTTTATTACTGCAAAATATGGAGGAATTAACATTAAAGTAAGATTAAATCAAGAACATAAATTATCTAAAAATATTGGGTTCACTCCGAAATATTTTAAGAATAAATCTATAGTTTATATTCAAGATGATAAAAAAATGTATATAGACTATATTGAAGTTACTAATATTGGTGGGAAAAAATTTAAAGAATTTCTAGAGGCTACAAATAAAGAAGGATATAAAATTTATATTCCTCAAGCACCAGTTTATCTAAAAAAAATAATTAGGAAATATAATCTTTCTTTTGATCTTTGGGTGGATGATGATGAGAAATTATGTTTAGATAATTATGCAGATATACACCCTAATATATTATTGATAAAACCAAGAAAAAAGTTGAAAACTAGATAAAATTAGATAAATTTTCAATTATTATGATAATTATTTAATTAGATAATTTTTAGTTATATAAACTTTAATTAGATAATTTTTAATTAAATAAATCTTTAATATTATATAATAACTTTAATCAGATAATTTTTTTTAAAAGAAATCAATTTGGGAAAGTTATTTAACTAAATTTTTATATTTATTATTTATTTAAATCATGTTTTTTGTCACTACAACCTATTTCAAAATCATTATAATAATCAAAAGATTCTTCTCCTTCATTATCTTCCTTATACCCAATTTTATCAAGTACTGTCTTAACATCAACTTTTGTTTTAAAACATCCTGTTCTTGAAAGTAATACTCCTTGTGGGGTAAAATTAGCTAATTTCATCATTGTAAGGTTTAAATCTTCATAACAGGCTACACCAAGCACAGAGTCAAACTCATTATTTTTGACAATTTTTTTCACAAATGTTGAACCGGGAATTACAAAGACTTTATATCCCATCTGCTCTGCTTTTGGTTTTATTATTCCAATAGCACATTTACCACAACAATCACAAACTAAACCAGTTTCATCTAATATAGCTTCACACTTTGGATTTCTAAGGCAATGAGGAAATACAATTATTTTCTTTTTAGGGGATGTGTTATTAAATTTTTTTGCATTTACTTTGTTTCGTACTTCAACTCCAATGTGATCTACCATGGATTCATCAAATCCTAAACTTCTAGCTAATCTTTTTAGAGGGGAATAAAACATATCTAATGCAAAAATAATCAGTTTTGGAAAAATAAGTATGTCTTTTTTAAGTAGTATTCTACCAAAAGCTAGGGCTAAAATTAATAATAAAAATAGTCCAACAGCTATAAGGACTAATGTTTGTCCAAAGATTTGAAATAAAGTATTAATTATCATATTATGCGCTTTTTTTATTTTATATAAATATTTTTTTTTTTTAATTGATTAAATCATTATTTTTTTTTTTAATTTGATCAAATTATTTTTATTATAATGTAGTTTAGATTTAGGATATAATTATAAGTTTAATTTATAATATTTAAGTTATTTATATCTTTTATTAATTTTTATAATAAATATTTTAAATTATTTATAATTTTTTGTAATTAGGTTTATTTATTTAAATATCTTCAAATATATAAAAAAACTTATAATTTTTCTATTTTATAATTTATTTTATTATTATTATTATTAATGATGACACCGCTTTTTGATTTTTCAATCTTCAAACCAGATAAACTATTACATGAACACAATATGTCTTGCTCTGGATGTGTTCCTGGTGTTATATCACAATCTAATCTAATGCTTTCCCCTACAGATAAAACCATTTTTAGTCTTTTTGAACTTGGATGATCTTTTGGTAAGACAATTATTGGGGATTCCATTTCTCTTGTAATATATGCCATTGACTTTATACCTTTTTCGTATTTTTCTCCAGTTCCAAATGCAGAAACAGCTATTAAATCATCTTTTTCTAGATATAGAACAATTTCTTCTTTTTCAGGAGTTCCAATAAATAACATTTTTTCATCGGATACCTTTAAAATTCCAACTGTTCCAGTATCTCCAATTAAAAATAGTACTTCAGAAGGATTTATATCTATTTTTTTCAATTTATTTATTCCTTAAATCTAAAAATTTATTAAATTTAAAACAAGAATTATTTACTAAATAATTTAAAATTATAAAAATTAATCTAAACATTCAACATTTTCGCTTTGGCATGATGGACATATAACTTTTTTACCTAATCCTTTAAAGTCATTTCCACAATCCAAACATTTATATCGTTTTGTTTTAAGTTTTCTCATTTTAATATCTGCCATTGGTCCTCCAACAGTACACATAAAATCACCTTTTTTAATTATAACAATATTAATTTTGTTTTTTTTAATATTTATTCTTTTCTTCAATTGTGTATTTTTTATTTATTATTTTTTTCATTCTTTTTTAATTATATTTTTTATTTTTATTCTTATTCATTATTTTTTATTCATAATTTTTTATTTTAAATTAAAAAATATATTTTAGTAAAAATTCATTATTATTGTTTTTTTATTGAGAATAATACTTTATTTTTTATATTTTTCTGGTTATATTTTGACAAAATGAATGAAAATTATGTATAATCCTATAAATTATTATTTATTTATGGAACACTGTTTTTTCATGGTATTACCAAAACTTTTATATATCATAATATTTACTATAATATTATAATCCGATATAGGAAAAAGGTTTCCTATTTCCTTACATATAATATAAACTATTGAATAATCATAAATAAATTTATATTGAAAAATTAGGGACTAATTACTTAAAAATTTAATATTAGTCCATTGAAATTATTATAATTATATTTAAATTTAAAATATTCCAAAATAAGAAGTAATATTTTACTAAAATATATATTAATTCATAATAATCTATATGAATAAATAGTAAATATTCAAAAATTTTATAATTTCTAAAATATTCAAAGTATTTTAAAATTTATAATAAATTTTCAAATTGATTATCCTTTTTGAAAATTTTATAAAATCTAGATATTTAAAAGATTTATGTTATATATTATAATTTTAGAGAGGCATGAGATAAGTGGAACAAATAATTTTAAGTTTAGCTATTGTAATGCTATTGGGAGTTTTATGTATAAAATGTTTTGATAGGCTAGGTGTGCCTGCATTTTTAGGATTCTTACTGATTGGTATTTTACTTGGACCCTATGCAATAAATATTTTGAATATTGAGTTTATGGGGTTAACTCAAGAAATTGCAACTTTAGCAATGGTAATTTTACTTATTAGAGCAGGTTTGGGGCTTAGTCGGGATGCACTTCGTAAAGTTGGGAGGGTCGCTGTTGAAATGAGTTTTATACCCTCTGTATGTGAAGGAATATTGGTAATGATAGTTGGCCACTATTTCCTTGGAATATCATTTATTGAATCTGGGATGTTAGGTTTCATTTTGGCTGCTGTTTCACCAGCAATACTTGTTCCAAGAATGCTTAATTTAATTGATAAAGGTTTAGGTGCTAAAAGGAATGTCCCATCAATACTTTTAACAGGTTCATCTGCGGATGATGTTGTAGCTATTACAATTTTTTCTGTATTTTTGGGAATGTATACTGGAGGAAATATAAATATTGCTTGGAGTATAGCTAGTATACCAATTTCATTAATATTGGGTGTTTTAACAGGATTTGCAACTGGTCTTGTCTTGTTATATGCATTTAAAAAGTGGAACTTTTCAGACATTGAAAAATTATTTGTCACACTTGCAACAGGAATCCTTCTTAATTCGGTTGGTGAAGCTTTACAAGGAAGAATACCATTAGCTGGACTTGTTGGAGTAATGGTTATTGGTTTCTTATTATTAGATCGTATGCCTAAGGTTGCATTAGGGTTATCAAATAGATATTCAAATTTGTGGATAGCTGCGGAAATAGTAATTTTTGTACTTCTTGGTGCTCAATTGGAACTTCCATTACTTATTGAAACTCCTGAAGGTTTATTTGCTCCAGTGATTATATTGGGAATACTAGTTATTTGTATGGGATTAATAGCTAGATTTGGTGGTGTTTATATGGCTTTAGCAGGATCTGGACTTAATAATAAGGAAAAATTATATTGCATGGTTTCTTATGTTCCAAAAGCAAATGTGCAAGCCACAATAGGTGCTGTGCCTTTAGCTGCAGGAGTGGCATCTGGAGAATTAATATTAGCTATTTCTGCTATAGCAATAATTTTTACAGCTCCTTTAGGGGCTCTTTTGATGGATTTCCTTAAAGATAAATTATTGACTAAAGATGATGATTTTGATAGTTCAAATGCAATAAAGTTCACTCATCATTAATTTTTTTATTTTTTCTATCTAAATTATTTTATTTTTAAATATTTTAATTATTTTTATTTTTTCTATCTAAATTATTTTATTTTTAAATATTTTAATTATTTTTATTTTTTCTTTCTAAATTATTTAGGAAATACTAAGCTATGATAAATTTAAAAAAATAATTAATATAAGTAGATTATAACTTACTTATAAAAAAATTTCTTTTTCTATGATATTTTTAATTCAATATTTTTAATTTTTTATAAGTTATAGTAATATTATTTCTAAAATCATTTGTTTATAATAAAATAAATATACAATAAAAATAATATATAATTTATATTTAATATACAAAAATACAAAGAGAATAAACTGAATTTTATCAAAAAGATAAATTAGTAATAATAAATAGTATAAATAATTATTTATGATAATAAGTAATTATTTAATCTAATAATTAATTTTTAGATTACGAAATATCGATTTAAATATAAAAGATAAATTTAAATAAATAAAACAAATTTCTAATCCTAAAAGATAATTTTTAATAGTCTAAACTACTTTATTAAATATTAAAATGATTTTAAAAGTATAAATTAATGATTATAAATAATTCCTAAAATAATTATATTATTGGTGAAATTATGAAGAAGAATGTTTTTCCTTTTACAGCTATTGTTGGTCAGGATAAGATTAAGAAACAATGAATCCTGAAGAAGGAGAGCTAAGAGGACAATTATCAGATAGAATAGGTCTTGAAATTGAAGTTGAAGGAATTTCTAATATTGAAGATAGAATAAAAATAATGAAAAGAAGAGAAGCTTTTGAAATTGATCCGACGTCTTTTATAAAAAAATTTGATAATGAACAAAAAAATCTCCAAAATAAGATAATTAAAGCTCAAAAAATATTAAATGAAGTAACTATTGATCAGAAATTATTAGAAGTAATAGCTAGAATTTCATTAGAACTTGGTTCAGAAGGTCATAGGAGTGATATTAATATTTTAAAAACATCAAAAACAATTGCTGCTTTTAATAACAAATTAAATGTTGATTATGATGATTTAAAGGAATCTATTTCTCTTGTTCTTGTTGAAGATTCATTACTTAATCAAAGAATTCAAAAAATTAGAAATGACATTGAAAAGAGAGAAAATGAAAAAAAAGAAAAATTAAACAAAGATAATTTAAATAATAATGAACTTCAAAAAAAAATTGAAGAACAACTACATGAGTCATTAAATGATAAATTAAAAAATATAAAACAAAATCAAGATAATCAACTTATAAATAATGATTTAAATGTTTCAGATAGTGATGATTCAAATATCAATGATTCTGATATTATTGAATTAGGGGAAGGGAATCCTAAAGAAAAAAATTTTATAAATACAAATAATTTTGAAAATAAAGACGAATTTAATTCTAAAATCAATCAAGGGGAAAAATTAGAAAATTTTAATGATTTTGATCTTGATGGGAAGCTTGATATAAAAAAATATTAATGATTGAGGGAGTTAAACGAGAAAAACTTTATGGTAAAAGAATTAATTCTCAAAGTAAAAAGGGCAAATATGTTAAAAGCAAAATATCGAATAAATTTGATGATATAGCTATCGATGCAACTTTACGTGCATCTTTGTTAAAAAATAAAAATAATTCTCAAAAGCTTAAAAAAAGTAATAAAAATATTAAAACTAGTCATTTAAAAGTGGATATAAAAAAAGAGGATTTAAGAGAAAAAATAAGAAAACATGGGGCAAAATTATCTGTTGTACTAGTTGTGGATATGAGTGGATCCATGATTGGTGAAGAAAAATTAAACAGGATAAAATTAATAGTTCAAAAAATAATTTCAAATATCCAAGCTAATAAGGATAAACTTGCAGTTATTGGTTTTAAAGGTAAAGATTCAGAGGTTATAATTCCAAATACTAATAATCCTAATTCTTTTTTAGAAAAACTTAATAATATAACTGTTGGAGGGACAACTCCAATGGCTGCGGGACTAGTAAAGGGTTTAGAAGTTTTGAAGAAAGATTTTAATAAAGAAGAGTATATTCCTATGATGATGATTCTATCTGATGGTATAACTAATGTAAGTTTGGATAGGTCTAATAATCAAATATTAAACAATAATAAAAATTTAAAAAGTAAACTTAATTTAAATAATAAAGAAATTATAAGTAATCCTATTAATGATGTCTTAAAAATTGGAGAAGAAATAGCTAAATATAATATTCATACTGTTATTGTTAACTTTGAAAAAGAAAAAAGTAAGGGTCGAAGTGTTAATAAAGAGTTAGCTTTTATAACAAGTGGGAATTTTTATGATCTTGAAGCACTTGGTAATACATTAACAAATGATATATTTGAAGTAGAAGATGTTGATATAAATTCTATGTCATTTGGTTCTTTTAAGAGTGATTTGTCAGATATGGTTTTAGAAAAAATAATTGATTATGAGAGAGAAAATCTTTAATTTTCGAATTTTTTATTTGTAAATTACTTTTTTTCTTTGCAAATTAATTTTTTTTATTTCTAAATTACTTTTTTATTTTTTTATTATTATAATTTTAAGAATATAATGTGGTTATCATGAAGAAGAATGTTTTTCCTTTTACAGCTATTGTTGGTCAGGATAAGATTAAGAAGGCTCTTATTTTGAATGCTATTAATCCTTCGATTGGAGGGGTGCTTATTAAGGGTGATCGTGGTACTGGTAAGACTACTGCGGTTAGAGCTTTGGCTGATCTTTTGCCTGAAATTGAGGTTGTTGAAGATTGTGCTTTTAATTGTGATTTGAAATCTTATAGGGAGTTTGAGTTGTATAAAGTTAATGATAAGGGTTTGGAGGAAGATGTTCTTTTGGTTAAGAAGCCTATGAGGGTGGTTGAGTTGCCTCTTGGTGCTACTGAGGATCGTGTTGTTGGTTCTCTTGATATTGAAAAGGCTCTTCATGAGGGTATTAAGGCTCTTGAACCAGGTATTCTTGCTCAAGCTAATCGTAATATTCTTTATATTGATGAGATTAATCTTTTGGATGATCATCTTGTTGATGTTTTATTGGATGCTGCTGCTTATGGTGTAAATACTATTGAAAGAGAAGGAATTTCAATATCTCATCCTTCTAAATTTATATTAATTGGAACAATGAATCCTGAAGAAGGAGAGCTAAGAGGACAATTATCAGATAGAATAGGTTTGAAAATTTCTGTATCAGGAATTGAGGATATTGAAGATAGAATAGAAATCATGAAAAGAATTGATGATTTTGAAAATAACTCTGAAAAATTTATAGCTAAATATCATAATGATGAAAAGAAACTTCAAAAAAGGATTGTTAAAGCAAGAGAACTTATTTCATCAGTTATTATTAGTGATGAATATGTTGAAATAATAGCTAGAATAAGCAGGAATCTTGATATTGAAGGCCATAGGAGCGACATAACGATTCTTAAAACAGCCAAAACAATAGCTGCATTTAATAATCATTGGAAAGTATCTATTGATGATCTTGAAGAAAGTATATATCTTGTTTTAGGCGAAATTGACCAATGTGATAATAATCAAATCCAAAATCAAATTCAAAAAGCTCAAAATGATATGGATCAAAAAAATCTAGAAAATGATTCTAAAGATAATGAAGATTTTAATAATCAAGATAATTTTAATCAATTAGATGATGATCTTGAAAATGAAGATTCAGAAAATAATGAAGATAATGATAATTCTATGATTTCTGAAAGTAAAGGTAATGATAATGATATAGATAACAAAAAAAATGGAGATAATGAATCAAATAATAAAAATAGTAATAATAATCAAGATGGTGAATCTAATGAAGATAATCCTAATGAAAATTTAGAAAATGAATCAAACTTGAATAATAATCCTAATAATGATTATGGAGATCAAAGTCAAATTCAGGGAGAAGTTAATGAATCTGATTATTCTGATGATGAATATCAAGTTGATTATAATGAAAACAAATCTGAAAAAGATTTAGAAGAATTTGAAATGGAATCTCTCGAGAAAGATATTCGAAAAATGTTAGTAATGGAAGGTAGGGAAAAAGAAAAGTTTTATGGTTCTAGGGTTAATTCTAAAAGTGAAAAAGGAAAATATGTAAAAAGTCAATATGCTTCAAATGTTTCTACTTCGGATATCGCTATTGATGCTACAATACGTGCAGCTGTTTTAAATTCTAAGAAGTCTAAAAAGCCAAAAAATCCTAAAAATAGTATTTATAATAATTATGCTAAATATAATAGTGATAATAATTATGCTAAATATAATAATAATAATAATAATTTGAAAATTAATGTAAAAAATGTAGATATTCGTAAAAAAATTAGGAAACATAAAGCAAGAGCAAGTATAGCTTTAGTAGTTGATATGAGTGGATCTATGTTAGCTGAAAAGAAAGTTAATAAAATAAGGGGTATATTAGAGAGAATAATTAAAAATATAAATAAAAATAGGGATAAATTAGCAGTTATAGGTTTTAAAGGTAGGGAATCTGAGATTATAATTCCAAATACTAAACGACCTAGTTCTTTTCTAGATAAACTTGATAATATTACTGTTGGTGGAACTACACCAATGGCTTCGGGAATTGAAAAAGCTATTGAAATACTTAAAAAAGAAAATAAAAAAGGAGAATTTATCCCAATGGTAATCATACTTTCTGATGGAATGCCTAATGTTGGTATAAATGATAGTAATAACAAAAAAGTTCGTGGAAGTCCTATAAATGATGTTTTAGCTATGGGTGAAGAGTTAGCTGAAAATAAAATATATACTATTATAATTGATTTCGAGAAAAAGCATAAACATGGACGTAATATAAATATGGAATTAGCATTTCTAGCTAATGGTAGATATTATGATTTAGAGGATGTTTATAATCCAGATATTGCTATAGACAAAATATTAACTTATGAACGTAATATATTATAAATATTATTTTTTTAAATTTGTTTTGTTCTATTTTCATTTTCTTATTTTATTCTATTTTCATTTTCCTATTTTATCTTAATTGCATTGTTTTTAATATTTCATTAAATAATATTTTGTCCTTTTTTTTAAGTTCTCTATCGCAATAAAATATAAAAACATATGTATTAGTCTTATTTTTTTGAACTATAACTAAATAATGCCAATAATCAGCCTTTGTACTAGTTAATGAATAGGCTTTTTTACCATCAACTGTAAGTTTAACAGGTTGTTTAAACCTTTCAATTTTTTGAATTTTTAACTCTTCATCTAATGAATTATCGGAGATATAAAAAATTAGGCCATCATCCCAACGACTTAAATATTCTTTTTGATATAAACTTAAAATTTTATTTAATTGATCAAAATTCCAATAATTAGGATATAAAAATGATATACCATTTTTTTTATAAATTTTTGTATTATTAATATTATTAATTAAATCTTCTCCATTATTTGTATAATTATTATAATTTTTAAGTGAATAATTTTTAAATGAATCATTTTTTGAAGAATAATTTGTTGTAAAGGTTGTAGAATTATCAGAGGTAATATTAATTTTAGCTATAGGCTGTTGATTAGTTTTTCCTTCTAAAGTTATTTTTATATCATTTAAAGTGTTATTAATATCTTCAGTATTTGAAGTAGCTATTATAATTCCTAATATTACTAAAATTATAATTAATAACATTGATTTATCCATTTATTCCATATCCTGTTTTAATTTTTTAATAATATACTACTTATTATATATTTTAATCTTAATTATAATTTCTGTTTGTTTTTTGTATTTTTTCATATATTATTTTAAATAATAATACTATAAAAACAGCATATTATTCATTCATTAAATTTATTATGTATAAAATTATAAATTAAATCAATGAAAAGATCAAATATAACTATTTTTCATGCAGGTGAATGTGATAGAAAAAAATGTACTGCATTTAAATTAGAAAAACAAAAAAAATCGAAAATAGTTTATAATATTAATCAAATCCCGCATGGAGCTATTATATTAAATCCTTTTTCAGATAAATCTGTTTCTCCAGAGGATAAACATTTCATTGAGAAAAAAGGCATAGTTGGGCTTGATTGTTCTTGGAATAAAGTTTCTTCATCAGCAAAATTTTTCTCACTTACAAAATACCATAGAAGTCTTCCTTTTTTAATAGCTGCGAGTCCAGTTAACTATGGTAAACCATGTAAACTTTCAACAGCTGAAGCAATAGTTGCAACTCTTTACATCACTGGATTTAAAGAGGAAGCAAAAAATATTATGAATGGATTTAAATGGGGCCATACTTTTATTGAATTGAATAAAGAACTTCTTGAATCTTATAGTAATGTAAAAAATAGTTCGGAAGTAGTAGCTATCCAAAATGAATTTTTGAAAGAACATGAAAAATAATGATTTTATCTAGTTCTCTTTTTTATTATATTTTTTAAAATTTACCAATATTATACAATTTCTTTATGTTTTCTTTAGACTTAATTGCAATGTCCTTTTCTTTACATTTTTCAATTATAATATTATTTTTTGTATTTTAAGTAGTCATGTTTATATAGTATAATTTTATATATTGTATATTAGTAGTGATTGTTTTCTTTTATTTTTCCTAATGATAAAAGACATTTTAAAGATTGTTTACAAATCTCTTTTTTTGTTTGAAATTTTTGGTTTTTTATTATTAATGGGATTATAAAGATTTTTTTTATAATATTTACTTGTTTAAATTCTATTTTATATGTATAATATATTTATTAAAGTAATTGGGTTGTAATTTTATGGAAGGAGTTCATTATCATAAACGTGATAAATGTTGGAATGCTAATCTCCAGATTGGTGGTGTTAGAACTTATTTAGGATCTTTTAAAAATCGCTATGGTGCTATGCATATGGTGATAATTAAAAGTGAGGAACTTGGTTTTTATTATAAAAAAGCAGGGTGGGAATATAAAAACTATTTGAAATGGTTAAAATCTCAACCAAAAGAAGTAAGATTGGCAGAAGAAAAAATGAGGAGATAATAATAAATTTTCCCATAATCTTCCCATAAATATAATCTAAAAGTAAGAATTTTCATTAAAAACTTCTTATTTTTTATTATTTGAGTATAATGTTTTCCTAAGGACTAATCCTATAATAACTGCAGCTAAAACAGTTACAACAAATCTAATAATTCCATTTGAGAATATATTATTAATAACTATGACTAAAAGTACTAATATTACAAACATTCCTATAATAATCATTATTTCTTTTTTATCCATAAAAATCACCTATAAATAATTATTTTACTAACATCTTTTTATAATTATTATTCAATTATTATTCAATTATTTTTATAATTATTATTTAATTATTTTTTAACTATTATTTAAATATTATTTAACTATTATTTAACTATTTTTTAACTATTTTTATTATTTGATATCTTTTTATATTATTATTTCAATATTACTTATTAATTATAGATAATATTATATTTGATTATATTCTTTTTTATTTAAATATAACAATTAATTATTTGTATAATTATTTATATTTTTTAAAATAATTTCATTTATTAATTTAAAATTATAATAATATTTAAAAACTATTAAAATTATATAAAATTTATATAAAAATAGTATAATAAATATTAAATTATTTGAAAAGGATATTATAATTTTTATTGAAGATATGTAATTTTTATATCTAAAAATAAGTCTAAGAACTAATTAAGATAAAATTTCTAATTTTACGGTGAGATAATGAATAAAAAACTTTTAGCAATCATTATAATCATAACAATTGTTGGTTTAGCAGTTATCCTTTATATTGATAATGGCTCTTATGAAGAAGAACTTTCGGTTATTTCTGAAGGGGAGTGGATTGGTTATTATGAACTAACTTCAAATGGAACAACTACTCATGAAACTATAATGGGTCCAGGACCACTTGATTTCACTATAAAAAGACAAAATGGTGATAAATTATTAGTTTATGTTAATAGTACTTCTTATGGGAGTAATAAAGATTTAGAAATCAAAATATTAAAAAATAAAGAAATCGTTGCTGAAAATTCAAGTAGTAATCATACAGCTGGTGTATGGCTTCATAATTAAATCTTATATTATCTAAAATTTAATTTTGTCTTTTTTATTTTTATTAATAATATTTGAAAAAATCTTAAATGTTTTTATATTATAAAAAGAATATTATAAAATATTATAAACTATAATCAAATATAGTGTTTATTTTTAATTATTTATATTGTTATTATGTTATATTTTTAAAATAAATGATTATATTTTTTTAAAATAAAAAATCAATTTTATATTATAAGTTAATTTTATATTGTAATAGATTTAAAAATAACTAAAGCTTTAAATACTATTAAAATAATAAATTTTAATGTTCTTAATTATTATGGATGTTATAAAAATTCTTATTTTATTCCATAATATAATATTTTATGAGATTGGGTAAATTAATTATAAAACTAATTATGAAATCTTAAATATCTCGTATTTAAAAATTATTATTATTAATTAACATTTGTATGGAGGATTATTAATGGCCAGATTTGAAGAAGCTGAAAATAGGATTTTTAAGGTTAAAATTTGTTTAAAATGTAATGCTCGTAACCCAGCAGCTGCTAAAACTTGTAGAAAGTGTGGTTACAAAGGTTTAAGATATAAAGCAAAAGAACCAAGAGGATAAACTTATTTAATTTTATATGGCTATTCTGTATTTTTAAATATGATATAGTTAGCTATAAACTATTTTTTCATTTAATTATATTTTTTAATTTAATTTTTTTAATTATATTTTTTTAATTATATTTTTTATTTTGTTTTTAGCTATTTTATTTACATTTTTTTATATATTTTTATTTTATTTAATTTTCTTTTTTAATTATTATTCTAATTAATATTTTTTCTTTTTAAAATTGTTATTAAATATTTTTATTTTTTAAATATTCAACTTTGAATAAGCTGATTTTTTTATTTTTTTACTTTTATATCAATTATTTTGCATAATAATAAAAAAAATTAAAATAATACTTTAGAAAAATAGTTATATTACTAGTTATAAGTTTATATTTATAGTAGAGTTCATATTCTATTTTTTATATGTTGGGGTTAATATGAGTGCTATGAGTAGGATTAAACTTAATGATATTAGTACAATGATTCATTACATGGGATATATCTGTTTATTTTTAGGATTATTCATGTTAACGCCTATTATAGTCGCTATTATCTACAATGAAACTAATTTTATTTTTTCATTTTTAGTCTCTGGAATAATATCTATATCTTTAGGAATTATTTTTATAAAATTTTTTAAAAGATATAATATGTCACTAAAAGTTGCAATGTTTTTTTCTACCTTTATATGGTTAATAGCTAGTTTTCTAGGAGCACTACCTTTTTTTATGTCAGGAGAATTAAGTTTTATAAACTCTTTTTTTGAGGCTATTTCTGGATTTACTACAACTGGTTTTTCCATGTTTAACCCAATTGAAAGTACAGGATTCACAATTAATTTTTGGAGAGGATTAACTCAATGGATTGGTGGACTTGGAATAATATTCACTATGATTATTATATTGAGGTCAAGTGGAACATCAATTATGAGGCTTTATAATGCTGAAGGAAGAAGTGAAAGAATTGTTCCGAGTATAAGAAATACAAGTAAAATTATTTTATATATTTATCTTATTTTAACTGTAATTGGATTTTTATTATTTATAATATCAGGATTACCTATTTTTGATTCACTTTTTTATACTTTTGTTACTTTGTCTACTGGTGGTTTTGGTATTACTTCTAATAGTATTCTATATTATAACAGTCCATGGGTTGAACTTGCAGCTATGATTGTGATGATTTTAGGCTCAATCAATTTTGCATTAATATATTTACTTTTTAAAAAGAAATTTAGAGAATTCTTTTCAGATATCGAAATAAAAGTAGCAATTATTTTAATTCCATTATTTGTAATTATAGTTTCAGCTTTCTTAATTAAATTTAATGTTTATGGTAGCTTTTTTGAAAATATACGATTTGGTACTTTTCAAGTTGTTTCAGCTATTTCAACTACAGGCCTTCAAACAGCATTTTATCCGGATATTATTAAATCTTGGCCAGCTATAACCTTCTTCATTATACTTATTTCAATGATAATTGGTGGAGGATCTTGTTCCACTTCAGGAGGTATTAAATGGTTAAGAATTGGTTTACTCTTTAAAGCTATTTTTTGGCAAGTTAAATCATTTTTGCTACCTGGGGGAGCAGTTATTCCCAAAAAAGTTAATCACTTTAAAGGTTTAAAAGTCAACAATGATTTATTAAGAATTACTGGTCTTTTTGTATTTTTATATCTTTTAGTTTATGTTGTTAGTGTTCTAATAGTTTTATGTTATTATAATAACCTTTCACAAGTTTTATTTGAAATTGCATCTGCTATGGGAAATGTTGGTCTTACTAGTGGAATTTTAACACCAAATTCTCCTGATTTTATTAAGGTTGTATTCATGGTTGACTTCTGGTTAGGAAGACTTGAAATTTGGCCAGTTTTATTAGTTATTTTAATGGGTGTTACAACAATTAGGGAAAAAATAAAATTCAATCATTAAAAATTAATTTGTATTATAAAATTAATTTTATATTATTTTATACTATCTTATAATACTTTATTATATTATGTTTAGTTTTAAAAATATCTATATTCTTTTCATGAAATAATTATTTTTAATTTTATAAAATTTTTATAAAATAATTATATCTAAAATAAGAGAAAACTTTAAATACTTAAAAAGAAATAACAATAAATACTTGTTTTAATTACTTGATAATATTTAATATTAATTTGTTAGACATAGGTTCAATTTGATGTAATGTCTATTCTTTTGCAGGGATGGTCGAGCGGTCAAAGGCGATAGGTTGAGGGCCTATTGGGTTAGTCCCTTCGCGGGTTCGAATCCCGTTCCCTGCACCATTTTTAAAAAATAATATGGCTTTTTTTCTTTAGTAAAATTATATTTTTTAATATTATTCTTAATATTTACAATTATTATTTAAATAATTTATTTTTGTATAAAAATAATTGAAATTTAATAGTAAAAAAGCTAAATAGTATATTTAATTTAGTATTTTTAGATATAATAGAATATAATTAATATAAATTGGTTGATTAGTTTTTATCTATACTTATTTAAATATATTTAAATATAATCAGGATAAATATAATTATAATATAAACAAATTATAATCAATTTAATTAAATTAATTAGAATAAATATAATTATAAACTATTAATTTACAATTATGTGAGTGTTATTATGAAGGCAGTTATTCCAGCAGCAGGTTTAGGAACAAGATTTTTGCCTGCCACTAAAGCTCAACCAAAAGAGATGTTACCCGTATTTGACAAACCAACAATTCAATATGTAATTGAAGAAGCTGTTGCTTCTGGAATTGAAGATATTTTAATTGTAACTGGTAAAGGTAAAAGGCCTATAGAAGACCATTTTGATAGATCTTTTGAACTTGAGTATCATTTAAAAGAACATGATAAAAAAGATTATTTAAATCAAATAAGAGAAATCTCAGACCTTGCTGATATTTATTATGTACGACAAAAAACTCAAAAAGGGCTTGGTGATGCTATTTATTGTGCTGAAAAACATGTTGGAGATGAACCTTTTGCTGTAATGTTAGGCGATACTATAACAAAAGGTAATATTCCTTGTACAAAACAACTAATCGATGTTTATAATCGCTTTAATTCTTCAGCAATAGCTGTTGAAAGAGTTCCTTCTGAGAAAGTCGAAAGATATGGTATTATAAAAGGTAATGAAATTGAAAATTCTTTATATAATATCGAAAAGTTAGTTGAAAAACCAAAGGTAGAAGAAGCTCCTTCTAATTTAGCTATTATGGGACGTTATGTTTTAACTTCTGATATTTTCGAACATATAGAAAATACAGAACCTGGTTTTGGTGGTGAAATTCAATTGACTGATGCTTTAGCTAAATTAGACACTATATATGGTCAAGTTTTTGAAGGTAAAACATATGATATTGGTAATAGGATTGAATGGCTAAAAACTTCAATTGAATTTGCTTTGGATGATGAAGAAGCTAAAAATGAATTGTTAAAATATTTAACTAATATTATTGCTGAAAATAAATAATATAATATTTAATTTTTATTAATTTATATAAATTTTTATTAATTTTTTTTATTTATGTATTAATTGTATAGATTTATTTTTACATAATTAATATAAATGTAATTAAGTAAAAGTATAATACATTAAAAAATCTATTTTAATTTTTTATATTTTTTAGGATGTTTTAGTGATTTAAATGAATGATTTAAATGAAGAATTTGAAAAAATAAATAAAGAATTATCTAAAACAAAATCTGAACTAAATTTAGTTGAAAATAAGCTAGAATATTGTCAAAATCGTCTATTAGATATTAGAAATGAAAAAGACAATCTTAAAAAAGAGATTAATAAATATGATTTGCTTAATGTTCAAAAAAAGTTAGAAGATGCAGAAAAATTATCTGATAAATTTTTAAAACAGAAACACCGTTTAGAAGTTACAAAAGATCTTTTAGATGATTCAAGGGAGGAAATAAACCTTTTAAAAGAAATTATAAATGATTTTAAAGATTTAAATTTAATTGATTTTATTAGAAAAAAATATCCTGAAAGCCTTGAAACTCATTTTATAAAATATGAAAAATATAGCAAATATAAATATTATAATAAAAAAGATTAATGGATTTAAAATAGTTTTAATTAAACTTGATCAAAAAAAACATTTTATTATGTTTTAAATTATTTGCAATAAAGTAATAGATAATAAAGTACTAGATAATAAATTAATAGATAATAAATTAATAGATAATAAATTGCTAGGTAATAAATTACTGGATGATAATGTTGATTAGATATTATAGTTAATTAGATATTAATGTTAGTTAGATAATATAATTATAATATAAAATATTGTATTATAGTTATTAATAAAATACTATAACTTAAGTTTATAATATTATAATATATATCAAAAAAAAGTTTTGATAAAATTATACTTGTAATATGTATTTAAAATTATACTAAATTATAATAAAAAATAATGAGGAGTTTATATGGAGACACAAAGAATATTAGTTACTGGTGGTGCAGGTTTTATTGGAACTAACTTATGCAATGAATTAAGAAATAGAGGTCATGAAGTTCTAGCTTGTGACCTTTTACACAAACCAAGAGACAATTATATTCGTGCTGATGTTGGTAAATATCGGCAAATTGAACGTGTCTTTAAAGAAAATGATAATTTTGATTTTGTTTATCATTTAGCTGCTGAATATGGTAGATGGAATGGTGAAGGTTATTATGAAAATCTATGGGGCACTAATGTTATAGGAACCAAACATATGATTCGTTTGCAAGAAGAACTAGATTTTAAAATGATATTTTTTTCCTCTGCAGAGGTTTATGGGGATTATAATGGGGTTATGAGTGAAGATGTAATGGTTAATAATCCTATCAAAGATACTTATCAAATGAATGACTATGCAATTACTAAATGGGCAGGTGAATTAATGTGTATGAATTCAGCTACAATGTTTGCTACTGAAACTGTTAGAGTCCGTCCTGTAAATTGTTATGGTCCTCATGAAGAATATTCTCCTTATAAAGGATTTATTCCGATTTTTATTTATAAAGCTCTTCACAATCAAGGATACGAAGTATATGAAGGACATAAACGTATTATTGATTATGTTGGAGATACAGCAAATACATTTGCAAATATTGTAGATAATTTTATTCCTGGTGAAGTATATAATGTTGGGAGTAAACAAGAGTGGGAAAAAGACATTAAAGAATACTCTGACATTGTTCTTGAAACAGTAGGTTTAGATGATTCACTTGTAACTTATCATGAAGCAGAACCTTTTACTACAAAAATTAAAACCATTGATTTTTCAAAAGCTATAAAAGATTTGAAACATGATCCTAAAGTTTCCCCAGAAGAAGGAATTAAAAAAACTGTTGAATGGATGAAAGAATTTTATAATATTGAATAAAGATATTTCATATTATTAAAAATAAAATTATTGAATATAAACTTCAATGATAAATTCATTTAAGTATAAATAATAATTGGTTTGTATTTTAATAGGCCATTTATATAATTCAATGGATTTTATTTTTGTATAATGAATAATTTTTAGTAATATAACATAATTTCTATTTAAAAATACTGAAAATAATTGGGTAATACAATGAATAGAGTTGTAGCTATTATTCCTGCATTTAATGAAGAAGTAGCATTAGGAAGTGTCATTCTAAGAACTTCACAATATGTTGATAATATTATTGTTATAAATGATGGAAGTTCTGATAAAACAGAGAATGTAGCTAAATTAGCTGGTGCTGAAATTATATCACATCCTAAAAATTTGGGTAAAGGTCAAGGATTAAAATCTGGATTTGATTTAGTTGAATCTATCAATAGTAATTCAAATGAAAATTATGATATAATTGTTACGATTGATGGGGATGGTCAAAATAATCCTGATGAAATTCCAAATCTTATTTCTCCAATAATAAATGGAGAAGCTGATTTTGTCAATGGTAGTAGATACATAGAAGGATTTGATGGAGATGATACTCCAGGTTATAGAAGAATAGGGCAAAAAGTTTTAGATAAAGCTACTAATATTTCATCTGGATTAAATATTACTGATTCTCAAAGTGGTTTTAGGGCATTTTCAAAAAATACTATTCCTTTTTTTAAACTTAATGATTCGGGCTTTGGAATTGAAAGTGAAATGTTATCTGATGCAGCCGAGGCAGGGATAAAAATAGTTGAGGTTCCAATAACTGTTCGTTATGATTTAGATGGATCTACTGAGAATCCGATTACTCATGGAGTAGGCGTTTTATTAAAAATAATAAAAGACATGGAGTTTAGAAGACCGATTATTTATTTTACTATACCGGGATTTATAATTTTCTTGATAGGGATTGTAAGTGGAATATGGCTTTTAAACGATTATTTGAATGGAATAATTATTAATTTTGGTATTACTGTTATAGTTATTATATTAACGATATTAGGGTTATTTTTAATGTTAAATGGAATTCTTTTAGACTCCATTAGAAAATTAATAAATAAAAAATTGTAATAATGTTATTATAACAATTTTATTATAATATTTTTATTATATTATGTTTAATACTGTATTTTATTATAATATAACTCATATAATTTTTCAAATTTATTATCAATTTTAATTTTATCTAAATTGGATATCATGTGTAGGTTTATATTTTCTATTTAATGAATATCTTTAATATTAAAAAAATACTAATATTTAAAATTTTATAATTCTTCTTCAATTGTGTCCCAAAATTCGCATGCCCAGTTGGATTCTCCATCGATTATCATATCTAAAAGTCTTAACTGTCCATTTGATATTCTGAATAAACGATAATCTGTCTGTAATTTTTTCTTTTTTCCAGGTTCTTTATTGCAGTCTAAGTATAATCCATCTGAATAGTTTTCATCAAAATCTCCAGATTTAACAAAATCTCCAACTAAAGAATATCCATTAGAAACACTTTTATCTAATTTATCTATAGTTTTTAACCATCCTCCCTCACTTCTAAATTTCATACTAGGGTCAATAGTTGTTATTTCTTTTTGCCAATTTAATATCATATAAATCCCTTTTCATTATTTTTATTTATCATTTATTATAAAAATTTATTATAAATAATTTCAATTTATCTTTTCAATTAATTAAATGAATTTATAAATAATTTTATCAAATTTATATTTGAAAATTATGATTATAAAATAGATTATACTATTTTATCTACATAATTATTCTGTTTGTCCATTTTATAGCTAATATAAAAATATAAAACAAAAAAATTAGTATTAATTTTTAAATTTTTATATAACTTTTTTATATAATAATCTAATTTTTTTATTCTTGTGGAAAATAGTTTTATATTAAAGACTTTTTTAATTTTAATACAGTAAATCAATCTTTATAAATAATAAAATACTTCACATTTTAAACTTATAAAAATAAAAAATTTTCATAAATGATAAAAACTTCATTTTTCATATTTATAAAAATATAATATTTTTCTAAATAAAAATTATGAAAATTTCATTTTATTTATAGCTATCTACGGAATATATGAGGAATTACCAATTTTTAATTTTTCAATAAGGTCGTAACTTATTGAAAAATATATTATGTAAAGTGAAATATAAGTCATTAATCCTAGAGAGCTGATGATAAGTATTTTTAAATAAACATATTATCTAAAAAATTATTAATTTTCTAATTTTTAATTATATAACTAATTATATAACTGTTTAATTGATTGTAAAACTTAATATATATCTTCTAATATTATGGCGTTATTATTAAGTAAAACTAATTATTTTAGATTTTTTATCAGGTTTTGTGGTAATATTTATATTAGATATGAACAAAATTAATATAATATATAGTTACATATAATTATTATAGAAAAATTATATAAATATATAATCTGATAATTATTTTTATATAAATAATTAGATAATATTGATATTGAATATTATTTATTAATAAATCCTATTTTCAGTTTAATATATTTTAAATATTTATCTTTATTTTAAAAATTAATAGATTTCCGTGATTTAATGAAAATACTTGATGAACTTGGCATAGTTCCTAATGATTTAGAACTTTTTAATATGGCTTTTATGCATAAATCTTATGGTGTTAAGCACAATATTAGCTATGATTATGAAAGATTGGAATTTTTGGGAGATGCAGTACTTAGCATGTTTGTTTCTAAGTACCTATATGAAAAATATAAAAATATTGGTGAAGGGGACTTAACTAAATTAAGGTCAAATTATGTTTGTGAAACGGCATTAGCTAACTATTCTCATGAATTAGGATTAACAAGTATGATAAAATTAGAACTTGATGATAATAAAGTTAGTATAAATGAAATATTTTCAATTAGTGCAGATGTTTTCGAGTCTCTTTTAGGAGCAATATATTTAGATCAAGGAATAGAAAAAACAAGAGAATTCCTATCAAAAACTGTTTTTCCAGCAATTGATGATGAAACAATATTTTTTAGTGACTTTAAATCTAAAATTAAAGAATATGGGGATGCTAATGAGCTTAATGTAGAATATAAGCTAATAGAGGAATATGGTGCTCCTCATGATAAAACTTTTGTTATAGGTATAATAGTTGGTGATGAAGAAATTGGTGTTGGAACGGGTAAGAGCAAAAAAGAAGCGGAACAAATAGCAGCAGAAAAAGCTATTAAGAAATTAGGGATTTAAATTAATTAAAATATTATTTTTTCATTTTAATTAAATATTTAAGTAAGATTAAAAAATATTTTAAATTAAAATAATTTTAATAAAAATAAGATTATTAAAACTAAATATTATTTAAAATAAGCTTATTAAAGGTAAAATTATTAAAACTAAATATTATTAAAAATAAGATTATTAAAGGTAAGATTAGTAAAAATAGATATAGAAAAATATAATTAATAAAAAATATAATTAATAAAAAATAATATTAATAATTTTATATTTTAATTCATTTTTGGCATTAATCTTTTTAACTATTTTTAGACCTATAGTTTTCGATTGCTTTTTGAAGTGCATCTGCAGCTAAATTAGAGCAATGCATTTTAACTTTTGGAAGTCCATCAAGAGCATCAGCTACATCATTTCTACTTATTTCATATGCTTCATCAACAGTTTTTCCTTTAGCTAATTCAGTTATCATACTACTAGTGGCTATAGCTGCACCACAACCAAATGTTTTAAATTTTATATCATCAATTTTATCTTCTTTCACTTTGATGTAAATAGTCATCATATCTCCACAAGTAGGATTTCCTACAGTACCTTCTCCATCAGGATTTTCAATTTCACCTACATTTCTAGGATTAGTAAAATGTTCCATAACTTTTTCTGAGTACATATTTTCACCTATAATATTTTTTAATAATGGGGGTAATTTTGAGAATATATAAATTATTTAACAATTTAATATAATAATTTAATGTACAATTTAAAATAACAATTTAAGGTTATATTTAGTTTTACATTTAAAATTATAATTTTATAATAATTAAATATCACAACTCTTTGTATTATCTTTCCATAAAGAATCGTCTTTATTCCAAATTGAAGACATACTTCTAAGTCTTTCAACAATTGGAGGTATTTCTTTAATAACAGTTTCTATTTCTTCTTCTGTATTTTCGGGACCAATTGTTAACCTTAAAGATCCGTGCGAATCTACATCTTCTAAGCCTATAGCTTTTAACACATGAGAAGCAGTAAGTTTTTTTGATGAACATGCAGAACCAGTAGATCCATCAATTCCTTTTGCATCAAGCATAAGTACTAAAGATTCTCCTTCAATACCAGTAAACCTGAAATTAACATTTCCCGGAAGTCTTTTTTCGATATCTCCATTAACATAAGATTTTTCAACAGAATTTAATATTCCTTCAATCAATTTATTTCTTAGATTTGTTAAATAATAAATATTTTTTTCTAATTCTTCATTAGCTAGTCTACATGCTTCCCCTAAACCAACTATTCCTGCAATATTTTCAGTTCCTGGAGATAAATCTTTTTCTTGACCTCCTCCATATAAAATAGGTTCTAATCTAGTTCCTTTTCGTATGTATAATGCACCTATTCCTTTTGGGCCATAAATTTTATGGGATGATATTGAAAGTAAATCAACATTTAGTTCATTAACATCTACGGGTATTTTGCCAACACTTTGGACAGCATCTGTATGAAATTTAATATTATTTTCTTTAGCTATTTTTCCTATTTCTGAAATCGGTTGAATAGTCCCAATTTCATTATTAGCATGCATAATGGTTATTAATATTGTTTCTTCTTTAATAACGGATTTTAAATCTTCTATTCTAATTATTCCTTCTTCATAAACAGGGAGATATGTAATTTCGAAACCTTTTTTTTCAAGTGCAGAGCAAGTTTCCATTACTGCTGGATGTTCTATTGCTGATGTGATAATATGATTTCCTTTTCCTGAATTATTGAGTTTATATGCGATTCCTTGTATTGCGATATTATCAGATTCAGTTCCCCCGCTTGTGAATATTATCTCATCATTATTTGCACCAATTAAATCAGCTACATATCCTCTAGCTTCTTCCATACCTTTTTTAGCTTCTCTTCCAAGGGAATAGAATGTAGATGCATTTCCAAAAGATCTTGTAAAATAAGGTTCCATTACTTCAAATACCTCTTTCCTCACAGGGGATGTGGCTGAATGATCCATATATATCATAATATCACTCCATTAATAATTTACTATCTTGATATTTTGTTATTTATATAAATATTAAATTTAAATTATTTTTATTATGTATGTAAAAATTAATCAGTAATATATCAATAGTTATTATATTTTTCTTTTATATTAAAACTATTGAAAATTTAATAATCAATATTATCTCTAAATAGATTTTTAAATTATTATTTGCTATAAATTATTTTCATTTTTGGAATATTTTATTTTCAAAATACAATTTTTTTTAATTGTAATTAATATAAATATTAAAATGAATGTTTATCAAATTGTATATGTATAATATCTAGGTGATTTTATATTAATTAAATTGATAATAAATTTCTAATTAATTATTAGTTAATTTAGGATAATAATTATTTAATTAAGTTATAGATTTATATAAAATAAACCTATAATTCTTTTATTATTCAAAATTTAGGGATTTAAAGAGTTAATAGATATAAATATAAAAAAGAAGTATATAAAAATGTTTTTTATATATTTTTATATATTTTTATATATTTTTATATATTTTTAAGTATTTTTAATATTATAATAATTTTGTCAATTTATTACATTTAATGTAAAATTTAAATATTATAATACATCAGAATATTCTTTATAAATATCTTCAAATACCCAATCCATTGAAAGATATCTTTCACCAGTATCTGGTAATATTACTACTATTCTTTTTCCTTTATTTTCTTCTTTTTTAGCTAATTGGATTCCTGCATATGTAGCAGCTCCTGAGGATATTCCTACAAGAATACCTTCTTTTGCAGCTAAGTTTAACATTGTTTTAGAGGCATCTTCATCTCTAACTGGAATGATTTCATCTATTAGTTCACTTTGATATATATCAGGTACAAATCCTGCGCCAATACCTTGTATTCTGTGAGGACCTGGGTTTTCTCCAGATAATACTGGGGAATAGGCAGGTTCAACAGCTACAATTTTAACATTAGGATTTTTATCAGTTTCTTTTAATTTTTTACCAATTCCAGTTATTGTACCTCCAGTACCCACACCTCCTATTACAATATCAACTTTTCCATTGGTGTCATTCCAAATTTCTTCGGCAGTAGTATTATAATGTGTTTCAACATTCACGGGGTTTGAAAATTGACGAACCGAAAAACTATTTTCGATTTCTTCTAATAACTCATCAGCCTTTGATATTGCACCATTCATTCCATTTGCACCGGGAGTTAGTACAATTTCTGCTCCAAAGATAGCTAACAATTTTCTTCTTTCAATTGACATGGTGTCTGGCATAGTTAAAATAAGTCTATAACCTCTACTAGCTGCAACAAAAGCAAGTCCAATACCAGTATTTCCACTAGTTGGTTCAATAAGAACAGTTTTTTCATCTATCAAACCTTCATCTTCTGCTTTATCAATCATTCCAACAGAAATCCTATCTTTCACACTACTAAGTGGATTAAAAGACTCTAATTTTCCCACTAATTCTGCTTTCAAATCAGAACCTTGATTATTTAATCTTAGTAATGGTGTGTTTCCTACTAATTCAGATACATTATTTGCGATTTTTTTACTAGTCATTTTTTCATCTCGATATAAACTCTTTAATTAACTCTTTTTAATTCAATAATTCTTTTAATAATCTTGAAATGAACTAAATATTAACTGAATAGATTTTAATATATTTTGAATTATTTTAGTGTTCTAATTGATACATATTTTAAAATATACTCTGAATAAACAATAATCTTGAAATAACAAATCTTGAGGATATAATTTTAATCATAATACTTTTGAGAATATTATTTAAATTAATATTAAAATTATTATTATATCAAAATTATCAATCTTCTATTTCAATTTCTAATTCATTTAATTTATCTCTAATTTCATCAGATAATTGATAATTTTTCGATTCTCTTAATTTTTTTCGTGTATTGACAATAATTTCCAATAATTCAGAAGATTTGTCCTCTTTAATTTCATCTTTTATTTCAAACAAATTAATTCTAAATATTGAATTAAAATCTTTTAAAAGCAACAAAGATTTTTCAACGAATTTGTAATCATCTATACAAATTTCATTTTCTTTTTTTTCATTTATTGATTTAATATTACTATTAATAGTTTTTGTAAAGCTTAAAATAGTTGCTAATGCACGTGGAGTGTTAAAATCATCTTCCATGTTTTTTATAAATTCTTTTTTAGCCAAATCAACTTCATCCAAATTATTTGTAGATTCTTTATTATTTAAATTATTATCAATTTCTATTGAAGTAAATTTTTTTAACTTTACTAAAATCTCATTTAAATTATCGACTGTTTTGTTTAATCTATTAAGATTTTTTGAAGCTTGTTCTAATGATTTTGAGGAAAAATCAATTGGACTTCTGTAGTGAGTTGAAAGTACAAAAAGCCTATATGCCATAGGATCCCATTTTTCAATTAAATCTCTAATTGTTATAAAATTTCCAAGAGATTTTGACATTTTAACACCATCAACATTTAAAAATCCTGTGTGCATCCAATATTTTACCATTGGCTCTTTTCCAGAAATTGCTTCCATTTGTGCTATTTCAGCATCATGATGTGGGAAGATTAAATCAAGACCTCCACCATGAATATCATATTGAGGACCAAAGTATCTTTCAGTTATTGCAGTATCTTCAATGTGCCAACCAGGCCTACCATTTCTCCATTTTGATTCATAATATGGTTTTTCATTAGTTTTTTTCCATAAAGCAAAATCTTTAGGATCTTTTTTCGATGAATCAACATTTATTCTATGAGAATCTAATTTTTCCAGATCTCTATTAGAAAGTTTTCCGAAATCTTTGAATTTTGCAGTTTCATAATAAACTCCTGTTTCGGTTTCATAAGCAAATCCTTTATCAATTAATACTTGAATTTGATTGAAAATCTCATTCATGTGATATGTAGCTCTAGGATAAAGATTTACAGAATCTACATTAAGTTTTTTCATATCTTCTTTAAACCTTTTTTCATAATATATAGCCAAATCTGATGGGTCAATGTTATTCTCTTTAGCTCTCATGATAATTTTATCATCAATATCAGTAATATTTTCTATATAAAACACTGAATATCCAATAAATTCTAAATATGATTTTATCATGTCAAAAGCTATATATGTTCGACCATGCCCTATATGAGCGTCGTCATATACAGTAGGGCCGCAAACAAAGAGATTAATGTTTTTATCATAACTTTTTTTCTCAAAGAACTCTTTTTCTCTCTTCATTGTATTATATATTAACATTTTTTACCTCTTTGATTTTATATATTATTTCTATTAGTTAATATTTCCTATTAAAAATATTTAAATTATTTATGTATAAAATATAAATTACATAAATAAATTACATTTAATAGATGATATTACAATTGTTATATTTATAATTATAGTATTTAAATATTAATAATTATACTATTAAAATACAGATTATACAAGAGTTAAATATAATAAGATTTAAATATAATATATAACAATTGTTATATTTATTATTATTATATAAAATTTTAATTATTTATAATAATATTTAGCTATATTTTTCATGATTATACTAAAAAAACTTCAACATGAGGATAACTAATAAATTAAATCAAATTATTAGTAAATTTGTATTTCATATAAGTTTTATTCAGAATTTAAAATATAAATAAAATTACTCAAACAATAAATATTATATATAAAAATAATCTAATATAACAATTGTTATATTATTCTTTATAGTATATAAATGTTATTAATAATTTTTAAATAATACACCAAAACATTTATAAGTAAAATATAACAATAGTTATATTACATTGTTATTATTAAGAATATCTTTAATATAGTAAATAAAAAATTTAATGAAGAATATTATTATTATATCAATTAAATTTCAAACAATTTATTAAATAAAAAGATAATAATATTATAATATTAATTTAGTAGTTTATTATGATTTCTTAATAATGATAATTGAAAAAATTAAGAATGCTAATTTCTTGAGTTAAATAATAATAGTAATAATAATAATAATAATAATAATTTTAATCATGTTTCATATTTCAATTATATCTTTTATTTATTATAATTGAGTTATTCTTTATTTATTATATTTATGATAGGATAATAATTATAATACTAATATGATAATAATTATAATACTAATACGATAATAATTATAATACTAATTCTATTTAGATAATTATAGTTCTAGAAGATTATATTTAAAATTGAAAAAAAATTTTATTTAACTAAAATTTTATTTAACTAATTATTAAGAATCATATAATTTAGAATATATTATTCTAAATATAATAATATTTTATATATATTTTATAAAAATCATTTTATGAATAATGGGGTATTTTTATGTCAATTATATATTTTTTTGAATATATTATTAGACTATTGAATCTATTTATTTATAATGATTGGTTTAAAATATTTAATATTGTTTATTACTAATATTTAGGTTAATTATTTAAATTTAATTTAAATATAACTACTTAAGATTAAAATTCTTAAAACTAAAAGGTGTTTATAAAATGACAAATGATACTAACAAAAAATATGGAAACAGGACTAGAGAATTACATGCTGGACAAGAAGAACCAGATCCGGTTACTGGGGCACGTGCCGTGCCTATATATCAAACAACATCGTATGTGTTTAATGATACTGAACATGCAGCAAATTTATTTGCCCTTCAAGAATTTGGTCAGATTTACACTAGATTAACAAATCCGACTAATGATGTTTTTGAACAAAGAGTTGCAGCTATTGAAGGTGGAATTGCAGGTTTATCCTTTTCATCAGGTGCTGCAGCAATAACTACTTCAATATTAAACTTATCTAGTGTTGGAGAGAATATTGTCTCTGGTGATAACCTTTATGGTGGAACTTATTCCTTATTTAACAATACTTTTCCTAACTTTGGAAGAAAAGTAAATTTTGTTGATTCTCAAGATCTTGAAGCTTATGAGAATGCTATTGACTCAAATACAAAGGCACTTTATGCAGAATCATTAGGAAATCCTAAATTAGATATTCCTGATTTTGAAGAATTAGCTAAAATTGCTCATGAAAATGATATTCCTTTAATTGTTGATAATACTTCTGCGGTTGGACTAGTGAAACCATTAGAACATGGAGCTGATATTGTTGTTGATTCTGCAACTAAATTCCTTGGAGGACATGGTACTACTCTTGGAGGAGTCATTGTAACTGGTGGAGAATTTGATTGGGCTAATGGAAAATTTCCAGAATTCAGCACTCCTGATCCTGCGTATAATGGATTAGTCTATACTGAAGCATTTGGTGAATTAGCTTATATTATAAAAGCTAGGGGAAATTTCCTTAGAGATGTTGGACCAACATTAAGTCCTTTCAATGCATTCTTGTTATTACAAGGAACTGAAACATTATCATTAAGAATTAAACAACATAGTGAAAATGCTCTTGAAGTGGCTAATTTCTTAAAAAATCATGATGCTGTTTCTTGGGTAACTTATCCTGGGCTTGAGGATGATCCATCTCATAAGAATGCTAAAAAGTATTTAAAAGGAGGATATGGTGCTTTAGTTGGCTTTGGTATTAAAGGAGGAATCGAAGAAGGTAAAAAATTCATAAATAGTGTTGAATTATTATCTCATTTAGCTAATATTGGAGATTCTAAATCTTTAGTTATACATCCTGCATCAACAACTCATTCTCAATTAACTCCTGAAGAACAATTAGCTACTGGTGTTACTCCAGATTCCATTAGATTATCTGTAGGGGTTGAAAATGTTGAAGATATTATAGCTGATATCGATCAAGCATTAAATAAAGCGGTTAATAAATAAATATGATTAAATTAACTGTCTTATAAATTTTAATTATTTTTGATAAAATTTTTTATCAATTATAATACCTTTTATTTATTTTATTTTTTAATAAAAAATTAAAATTAATATTACATGTTCCATTAGTACTTTTCATTATTTTTTTATATAAATAATTAAAATATATTTTAATTTATTTCACAATGTTTATTAATCAAGATTTACTAATATACTAAATATTACTATAGTTATATTTTTACAGTTATATTTGTAAATAAATTTTTATAATTATATTTTTAAAGTTATATTTGTAAATAAATTTTTACAATTATATTTTACAAATATATTTTTTAAAATATTATCAAAAGAATTTATAGTATTTTATTAATCGATTAAAAATTATATTAATTATTTAAAGTTTTAATATACAATTTAAGCAATAAATTTTGTTTATTATTAAATTAATAAAAATTAAATAAACTAAATTATTTTAAATTAGTTTTTTATCAAAATTAAATAAGAATATAACTTTATAATATAGGAATATATTAATATTTTAATATTAATAATTAGTATTAATAATATAATAAATTAATATTTATAGTCTAATAAATCAATAATAAATATAAATTATATATTGAATAAAAAGATAAAATATTAAATTAATATAATATTAAAAAAAATATATAATTAGATTATTAAATATTTTTAGATAATAAAATATAATTAGATTAGAAAATAGGTTTATATTTATTGTAATAAAGATTAATATTGATTAGAAATTATAATATATGTTGTTACTATGAAAAAAGAGTCTGTTGGTTCTGTTGAAACCAAGTTTTTCAATATGAATGAAGATTTAAAATTAGAATCTGGAAAAATTCTTCAAAATGTTACCATAGCTTATGAGACCTATGGTAAATTAAATAAGGAAAAAAATAATGCTATTTTAGTTTGTCATGCTTTATCTGGTGATGCACATGCTGCAGGTTGGCATGAAGGAGATAGGAAACCTGGGTGGTGGGAAATATTAATAGGTCCTGGAAAAGCACTGGATAGTGAAAAATATTTTATTATTTCTTCTAATATCCTCGGAGGGTGTAGTGGATCAACTGGACCGTCATCTATAAATCCTAAAACTAAAAATAATTATAATCTTGATTTTCCTGTTATAACTATAAAAGACATGGTTAAAGCTCAAAAAAAGCTAGTTGAATCTTTTGATATTGATGTTTTATTGGCTGTGGTTGGTGGATCTATGGGTGGAATGCAAGTTTTACAGTGGATTGTTTCATATCCAGATATGGTTAAAAAAGCTATTCCGATAGCAACTACTGCTCACTCTTCACCACAACAGATTGCATTTAATGAGGTAGGACGTCAAGCAATCATTACTGATCCAAATTGGAATAATGGCGATTATTATGACAAAGAAATTGGTCCTAGAAATGGTCTTGCTTTGGCTAGAATGATTGCTCATATTACTTATCTTAGTGATGAATCAATGTATGAAAAGTTTGGAAGAGACCTTAAAGATAAGAAAGAAGTTAGTTATGATTTTTCCATGGATTTTCAGGTAGAAAGTTATCTTCATTATCAAGGAGATGCTTTTGTTAAAAGATTTGATGCTAATTCATATCTTTATATAACTAAAGCAATAGATTATTTTGATCTTTCAAGTAATGGGTCTTTGATTGAGGGATTTAAGGATATCAAATCCAAAGTTCAAATAATAGGAATTGATTCTGACTGGTTATATCCCACTGATCAATCAAAAGATATATTAATGGCTTTAAATGCTAATAATGTTGATGTTAGTTATTCTGAATTAAAATCTACATATGGGCATGATGCTTTTCTTTTAGAAGGGGGGCAATTGAATTATGTTGTAGCTAATTTCCTCACAAATACTTTAGCAGAAGATTTAATGGCACTTAATGTTTCTACTATTAAAAAAGATGCTGATCTTAAAGATGTTGCAACATTAATGATGTCTGAATATGTAACACATCTACCAGTAGTTACTAAAGATAATAAATTGCTGGGAATTGTTACTGCATGGGATTTATCTAAATCAATTGCTATTAATTGCAGTAGTTTAAATCAAATAATGACAAAAAATGTCATTACATGTAAATCCGATGAAACCATAGATTCAATTTCAAGAAAAATGAGGGAAAATGATATTTCTTGTTTACCTGTAGTAGATGATGATTTTAGAATAGAAGGGATTATAACAACTGATCAAATTAGCCATCTTTTAAGTGACTAATCTATATTTTTTCTATTCTTCATTAAAATGATTATTGTCATTATTTAAATATTTATTGACATAATTAATCTCAATATTATAAATTATTTTAAATTGATTATCATGTTTAAACGAATGAAAGAAGATTTATTAATGGTTCACTTTAGAGATCCTGCTGCGAGAAGTTCTTTTGAGATTTTTTTTTGCTATTCTGGATTACATGCTATTTGGTATCATTTAATTTCTCATTACTTGTGGAATCATGGACATTATTTCTCAGCAAGGATTATTTCTTCTATTAATAGATTTTTTACAGGTATTGAAATCCATCCTGCTGCTAAAATAGGCCGTAGAGTTTTTATTGATCATGGCATGGGTGTTGTTATTGGTGAAACTGCTGAGGTAGGAGATGATGTCTTATTATATCAAGGAGTAGTCCTTGGAGGAACTAGCACTGCTAAAGAAAAAAGACACCCAACTGTTGGCAATGGGGTTGTTATTGGATCGGGTGCACTTGTAATTGGTAATATTTATTTAGGTAATGGTTCAAAAGTTGGTGCAGGTTCTGTTGTTTTAAAAGATGTTCCCACTGGTTCTACTGTTGTAGGTGTTCCTGGAAGAGTTGTTCATGAAAAAAGAAAATGTGCAATGGATCAAGAGCATCAAAAACTTCCAGATCCAGTTGCAGAAACATTGAAGAATATTGTTGAAAAACAAGAACTTTTAGAAAAAGAAATTGAAAACCTTAAAAAGGATAAATAGTTAATATATTATTAAAATAGTATTTTTTATTAAGGCTATTATTTTATTATTAGAATTGTCATAATTTTCATTTTTAATAATAGTTAAAAAATTGTATTTTAATAATTATTTTAAATTTATTATAATTTATAATATACTTAAAAATATTTTAATATACTTAAAAATATTTTAATATAATTAAAAATATTTTAATTAAAGATCATAGAAAATTAAATAGAATTAAATTTATTGAATATTATTTTGATAAATGTTATTTAATTAATAAATAGAATTATTATAAAAGAGTTGTTAAAAAATGAAACCACCATGTGAAATTGTTGTATGGTATTTGATACCGGGAATAAGATCTGTTTTAGCTAAAGAACTTTTTGGTTTAGGTATGAAGCAAAAAGAAATCTCTGCAGTTTTGGATATTACACAACCCGCTGTTTCCCAATATCTTAGTGACAAAAGAGGAAATGAAGTTGGGTTCTGTGATGAAATTTTAGAAATGATAAGGGAGTTAGCTATAGATTTAAAAAATGAAAAAGTTGATAAAAGAGAGTTAATTCCTAGAATGTGTGAAATTTGTAGAAAAACAAAAGCTGAAGATATTTTATGTATGTTACATAAAGAAAAAGATATTGTGCCTGAAGGTTGTAAGGCTTGTTTAGGTAGTGATGCTGATAATTCAGATGAAACAACTGATAAAAAAGGAAAAATTGTGACAGATATTTGTAAAGCTTGTTCGGATGATCCTGCTGATTATATTCCTTTTTATGACATTTGATTGTGCTATTTGCATATTATTTTAATATTACTTTTAAATTCAAATATCTTAACACATAAATATATAAATAATCAGTAGATATATTCTTATTAGATTATATTTAATAATAATAAATAATTATATTTTTAATGTTATATTGTTTAATGGCATAAATTTTTTATTGTTTATTAATATAAAATTTTATAAAAATATTGTTTAATTTATCATATTGTATTATTATTTTCTTATATCATAAATAATAAACTTTTATAGTTTTCTTATGTTTATTAATAATACTTTTCATGACATAATTAATAAAATTATTTTGCTACTAAATTTTTAAATTAAATAATTATGGATTCTTATATATGAAATAAGGATATTGATAAGATGGATAGGATAATTGGATTACAGGGATCTTTTAATAGTAATGTTTTAGCTTTAATGTTAAAATCTCTAAAAATTAATAATGATTCTTTTAAAAAAAATAATCAGTCAGGAATATTTCTTTTTTCTGATGAAAACTCTATTTATAATGATAATTTTTGTGATATTGAGTCTATAAGTGATTATAAAATAGGTTTAGGTTCTAATTATTCAAAAAATTCAATCAATAATTCTCAACCTATATCTTATAAAAATATAACTTTAGTTTTTGATGGGATTATTTATAACTATAATGAATTAAATAATTATTTAAATACTAATTATATTAATAAAAATTTTAATAAAAATGATGATTTAAATTCTTTTAATGAAATTAATAACATAACTGATGAATATGTCTCATTTTTCAATGATTTTAAACAAAATTTGAAAAACAAAAATATTTTTATTAGTGATAATTCTGATATTATTATTAATAATGATTCTGATAATAATATTAATAGTGATAATGATAATATAAAAATAGATCAGGGTGTTTTATTAGCTAAATTAATATATAAATATCTTCAAAGTTCCTTAAATTTAAAAGAAGCTGTTAAAAAAGTTATTCCAATTATCGATGGGGAATATGCATTTGCTATATTTGATGGGAAAAATTTAGCTATTGCTCGTGATAGTATTGGTATTAAACCATTATATTATAATATTAATGATAATTCAGTAAACTCATTTAGCTCTGAAAAAAAAGCTTTATGGCAAATTGGTGTTAAAGATTCTGAAATTAATCAATTAAAACCTGGATATATTTTATATAATTGGAATTTGATTCCGCCAAATCAAAATCCATGGGATTTTAATTATAATAAAATAAATAAATGGGATATATTATCTCCTATAAATCTAGAAAGAGCGGAATACTATAATGAGCATAATAAAATTTTTGATATTGATAAGATGAATTATAATCAAATAAAATCTTATTTATTAAAATTACTTATGGATTCAACATATAAGAGAGTTTTAGATACTAATAAGGTAGGTTTAATATTTTCTGGAGGAGTAGATAGTACAATATTGGCTACTTTATTAAAAAATATTTCTGATAATGTTTTTGTAAAATTATATACTGTTGGTGTTGAAAACTCTAAAGATATTGAATGTGCTCAAAAAATAGCTAAAAAATTAGAATTACCTATTGAAACAAGAATTATTGATGAAAATATTGTTAAAAATAGTTTGGATCCAGTATTAGATGCTATTGAAGAACCAAATATTATGAAAATTGGTGTTGGTATGACTTTATATCTCGCTACAAAAATGGCATCAGAAGATGGAATTTCAGTTACTTTGGCAGGTCAAGGTGCTGATGAGTTATTTGGTGGTTATTATCGATATTTGACTACTTATAAAGATAAAGGCCCAAATGCTACCGAAAAAAGTATGATTCATGATATTGAATATGGGTATGATGTCAATTTTGAAAGAGATGATAAAATAGCCACATTTAATGGTGTTGATCTTAGAGTACCCTATTTGGATGAAAAATTGGTTAATTTTGCTCTAAAAATTCCGGTTAAATATAAAATAGATTCTGATGAAGACCTTATTAGAAAACAAATTTTAAGGGATTTAGCAATTGATTTAGGTATTGATAAAGAAATTGCAGAAAGACCAAAAAAAGCAGCTCAATATGGTTCGGGTATTCATAAAATACTGATAAAAAAGATTTTAAAAGATATTAATCTTGACGAAAAAATGGTTGAGATTATTAATAATTATTCTATCTAATTTTGTGTTTATTTTTATAATTAATATAATTATTATTTTATAATTTATTTCATATATTTTTAATATAGTATTTAAATTTATATTGTTTATATAATTCTATATAGTTATATACTAAATTATAATATATTATTATTGCATAGTAGATTATATTATAAAATTAGTAATATAATTTAGTAATCTATTAATTTATTAATCATATAATTTAGTAATCTATTAATTTATTAATCATATAATTTATTAATCTATTAATTTAGATGGGATTCTTATGAAAATCAACCTTATAAATATAATTAAAGACATTATTGGAACAGTATTTTTTGCTTTTATCCTATTTTTTGTAGCTTATATTAGTCTAAATCTTTTTATTAATGTAAATATTTATCTTTTATTTTCAATTTCTATATTATTATCTTTAATATATATATTTTCATCTTTTTATGAAAAGAAAGAATCAAGAAGAATTACGCAGTTACTTTTAGAATTTTCACATCTTCTTTTATGGTTTTCTTTAATGTATTTGATTCTATCTGTAGCCATTTATATTATATTATTTATAATAAAAATACCATTAATATATTTGGCCATTATTTATCTTACAATTATTCCTTTAATAACCATTTATGGCTATATTAAAGCAAATAAAATTAAAATAAAAGAACATGATTTATTTATTAAGAATTTGAAAGAAGAAATAAATATAATTCATTTTTCAGATGTCCATATTGGGTCATTGAGGGGTGAAAGGCTTTTAAAAGATATTGTTTCCAAAATTAATTCAATTGATGCGGATATAGCTATTTTATCTGGGGATTTAGCTGATGGAACATGCCCAATTGAAGTTGGTGATTTTTTACCATTAAGTGATTCAAAAATACCTATAATTTTTACTCCTGGAAATCATGATTATTATCCTGGGTTGGAAAATGTAATTAAAGCTGCTGAAGCTGCCAATTTAAAAGTCTTATTTAATGATAAATTGGAATTTAAAGGAGTTTCCATCCATGGTTTTTTTGTTTCTTCAGTATTAAAACCAGGTGTTGACATTGAAAATACTACTGATTTTTCAATGATAAATCCTAATGATATAAATATTATTATAAATCATTATCCTGTATTTTGGAAAGAATTTAAAGATATGGGTGTTGATATACAACTTTCTGGTCATACTCATGGAGGTCAATTTTACCCTATTAGGTTTTTAATAAGATTAATGTTTAAATATGTCCGAGGAGTTTTTAAAGAAGATGATAGTTATTTAGTTGTTAGTGATGGTGTTGGAACATATCAATCCACAATTAGATGGGGTACAGATGCAGAAATTCTTTTATTAAGATTAAAAAAGAAAATTTAAATTATTTTTAATGTTCCTTATTGCTATAATAATTATAATATACAAAACTTTTATATATGGTTTATTAGTAAATATTATATAATGAAGATTGAAAAAGATGCAGAAAAAATTCTTAAAGATTTTTCCAAGACGCTTGAAAATATACCTGACCTTGAAGAAACCCACTACATAGTGGATAATGTAAATCTAACACGAAATGATGTATCTGCTGAAAAAAATCCAGATAAAATCATGAAAAATGCTAAAACGGATAAAGAAGGTCATCTATTAGTTAAAAAAGCAGAATGGATTAATTAAATATTATTATTAAATAGATAATATTGTGTATTTCTATATAATATTTATCTATTAAATTTATTTTGTTATATTATTTTAATATTTAATAATATTAATAAAAAAATTTAAAAATTTATTTAATAATAATTATTTTATTTTAATTATTTAATATATTACTTAAAGTATTAATTAAAATTTATATTTAATATATTAATTATTCTATTTTTATAAATTATATTTTATAAATTATATTTTTATAAATTATTTTTCAATGATCTGCTTATAGAAATAATAAATTATATGATAATTTATTATAATAATTTTACAAAATATCATTTTTAAGGTGATAAAATGAAAATGGACTTAGTTTTAGAGCTTCAAGATATTCCAGGGCAGCTTGTATCAGTACTTGATCCAATCAGTATTTTTGGTACAAATTTAGTAACTGTAATTCACCAAAGGGATTTTAAAAATGAACGTGGTATGATTCCAGTTCAAATAACTATCGAAGGTGAAAGAGGAAATCTTAAACAGGTTATAGGAAAATTAACAGAAATGAATATAACTATTCTTGAAATTGATGGAGTAGTTGTGAAAGAAAAAATTAGTACAATTTTGATTGGTCATGTTATTGATACAGACATAAAAGATACTATGGATAAGATAAATTCAATTGAAGGAGTATCTGTTGTTAGTATGGACATTAAACTTGAAGAAGAGCTCGAATCTTCTGCTATGGTTGTTGTTGAATCTGATCCTGATAAGAAAAATA